>Ga0111539_10000631_pt1 | contig 45470 bp, 38 predicted proteins | sample RhiMethybrSRZTD1_FD_79667 | JGI IMG/M metagenome (GOLD analysis project Ga0111539, IMG submission 79667) | Populus rhizosphere microbial communities from Tennessee, USA - Rhizosphere MetaG P. TD hybrid SRZTD1 (version 2) (version 2) | ecosystem: Host-associated > Plants > Roots > Rhizosphere >... | reverse complement strand
GACGCGGGGTGGAGCAGTCCGGTAGCTCGTTGGGCTCATAACCCAAAGGTCGCGGGTTCAAATCCCGCCCCCGCAACCAAAATTTCCAGTTCCCGGGGACAAAACGGGGACAATTCGGAAACCAAACGAGGCCGATCAGCTTCCCGACGCCAGGCGAAGCGGTCGGCCTTCGTTCTTCCAGCTCACCTCCAGCCCTCTTCGCATTTCCTCGTCGGTTACGTTCAAGTAGCGCTGCGTTTGCTGGATGCTGGCGTGTCCGAGCATCAGCTGAATGATCCGGATGTCGACGCCGTCCGCGAGCAAGCGGCACGCGCCTTCGTGCCGCAGGTCGTGCCAGCGGAGATCGATCCGTTCGAGCTGTTCCCGATTCCATTGCGCTCCCTCTCTTCCGGGCTTCGGTTCGACGCCGTTCGCGAGTAGCCTCAGCGTTTCCCAGGCGGTCTGGATGTTCGGCTGGTGGCTCCCATTGGCACTGCCGAACACGTAGCCCTCGGGACCGAGTTCCGAACGCCGCTTGAGGATAGCCGCCAGCCGGCCCTTCGGGTTGAAAGGAATGCGGCGGTTCTCCTTGTCCTTTGCCGTTGCGCCTGGGATGCCGATCTGGCAGGTGTCCCAGTTCACGCGCTTGTTCTGAATCAACAGCATCTCGCCACGCCGGCAGCAGAGTTCCAGGGCGCCGATGATGCGGTCGTGCAGAAGCGCGCCGACGTTCTGATGCTCGGGTGTGTTCATCTTCTGCAGCGTGGTATCGAGCAGCCGTCTCTCCTCGTCCCTGGTGAGCCGGCGGTCTCGGGCGGTCTCCGCCTTCTTGTTCAACCGGACGCCGAACCGGTGGAATGGCGAACGGTTGAACAGCGGCGGCGTCTGCGCCATGCCCCAGTTCATGGCCGCCCGCAGCGTTTCGAGGACGCGGTGCATCGTGGCGATCTCCACGTCCTCGGCGTATTCCGAGTCCGATTTGAACTGGTTGATCACGTCCGGATCCTCGAGTTCCGTCAGCGACTGTTCTCCGAGATGCTGTTTGAGCACTCCAATGCGGCTCCGAACCGCCGCGATACTGCGGAGGCCTGCCGGTTTGACGCAGCGCTCCACGTAAGCGTCGAGGAACGCTGATACATCGCGCAGCTCGCTGCCGGCCTGGATCGAGCGAGCTGACGGCCGGCGAGGATTGCGTCCGGCCTTGATCTCGCCGATGAACAGGCGTTCCCAGTCACGAGCCTCCTCCATCGATTGGATCTCCCGCTGCTTTCCGGGTTCCATTCGAGGGATGGCGAACTCGTTGGCTGGGATGCGGTACCGCTTGCCGCGGAACATCACGTCGAAGCGCAGATGTTCGAGGCACTTCCTTCCGTTCTTGCAGTTGCGTTCTGTGCACCTTCGTCTGATGGTCATCACTCCTCCTTCATGGGTGGCTCCTCTGCAGTAGGTCTACGACACGCGGGTTGGTGCGCCGCGCTTGATCCAGTCGAGCACGTCCGCCGCGTGAAAACGGCGACCGCGCACGCCGAATCGCTGCGACGTGAGTAAGCCGCGCGAGTATGCGCGCCGCACGGTCTCTTCGTGGCAGCCGATGTACTCGGCGACCTCGAATGCTGTCAACAGTCGATTCGGCAGGCCGCCAGTTGCCACGGCATCGTCTTCACCGGCGTCGGGATCGTGACCAACGAGTACCTCGTCGATGTACAGGTGTTTCCTCATCGCGTCCTCCGAGTCTGTGGCGCCGCTCTGGACGGCGCCGATGGCGTTGTGCAGACACGAGCCGGTGGGCGCCGCCGTGAGTGATGGGCCCTGAGGACCGATCACGATCCGGCGGACGGCTCGGAGGACCGGCGGTCAAGCGGGGCCGAAAGCCGCGCCTGCCGTTCCGGAGTTGAGCGCGATGACGCCGACGATGTTTGTGCCCGCTCGGCGCTCGCGGATCTTGTCCGCGATGTTCGGCTCATAGGCCAGGAACGCGCTGGGGATGGTCCCGAGCGCGTCGATGGCCAATGCCCAGGCTGCGACCTCTCGTGTCGAGGAAATCGCGCGATGGGCCTTCTGTGCTGGTTCCCGGTCCCTCGGTGGTGCGCTGCGGGTGCGGCTGGCCATGTGGCCGAACCGCAGTCGAGCGCGCGTCGCGTTGTGCCGTTGCCCCGAGTGGCCTTACGCCGTCTCGGGCGTTCTCAATCGGCTGCGACCTTGATCAACCGTTCCGGTGAGGGCGCTTCTTGACTGTGCCCTATGGGCGACGAGCTCGAAGCATGGCCCACGAGGACCTGAGGCCGTCGTGGGAGGTGGCGACGAATCGCCACGAGCGAATGCTTAGAACTTACGCCTGTCGGTTCGACGTGTCAAATAGGGTGGTCCGCACTTGTCAAGACCCAAATCCACATTGTCAGGGCGACCCAAAATCCACATGTCAAAGCACACGACCACGGAGAGCACGACGTTAGCTTCGGCGACGAGTTGCACGGCGCTTCTTTCGAGACGTCTTGAAGTCCTCGAGCACTTCGTCTTCCAACACCGCCCGCGACGCGCGCAATCAGGCCGGACTACCATGGAGCAACTCGTCCCGGAGTCGCGGCCGGAAGTGATCGCTCGTTCCTGGTTACTCACGACGGAGAACGGAGAGCGGCTCCACACCCATCGCTCTCCGGGCTGGCCCGGTACCAACAGTACCTGCGGCCTGCGAGGTTCCTCTCGCTCGCCGAGTTGTGGCGGGTAAGGTCGGATCATTTGAAGTTCTCCACCAGCATCAGGTCGCTGCCGCGACGGTCCTGCAGCGTGAACAGAATGCGGCGCCCGTCGGGCGCGAGCGTCAGACCTGGCCCGAGTGGGTGTTCGGTGCGATAGACGGTTTGCGCAATCTTGGAGGCAAAGTCGTAGAACTGCAGCAGGCTGCCTTCCCTGAGGCTTGGGCCCGGCGTCATGTACCAGATTCCGGCCTTCGTAACGACAAAGTTCCTTCCTGCTACCTGCTCCGGAAACACGTCGGTCGCTTCGCCGCCGCGCGAAGGCGCTCTTCGCAGGTAGGTCCCTCGGAACGTAGGATCCCCGGAATAGTAGATCCACTGCCGATCCGGTGATTCTTCCGCTACCCATCCCTCCGCCGTCCCGCTGACTGCCTCCGGATCGCCGCCGGTAAAGGCAACGCGATAGAGCTGCTGCGGCCTGCTGCGGGAGTAGTAGATCCATTTTCCATCGCCCGACCACCGCGGGACGACGCCGACGGCCACCTTTTTGAGCTCGCCTCCATCCGGGCGGACGATGTAGACGGCAGATCCGCCAGGTTCCGAACCGTCGAAGGTCAGCCATTCACCAGTGGGGGACCATGCTGGACTTCCTGCATGCCGTCCGACGAACTGCGTGATCGCTGAACACTCCGAACCGTTGCTGCTGCAGACCCAGACCTGGCTGCTGCCGGAGCGATTCGACTGGAACGCGACTTTGGTTCCATCCGGTGAGAAGGCCGGACACAGCTCCTCCCTCGTGGACGGGAAGGCAGCGACGGCCTGGCCTTTCGCGCGGCCTGCTTCGTCGAGCTCCAACGACCAGATGTTCATGGGGTCGTCCAGCGAACGAGAAAACACCAGTCGATTGCCGTTTCGGGCTGCTGTGGCCACATCCCGGGCGCCTTCTCCCGCAAACGACAGCCGTTCGGGTGGGGAATCCCCCGAAGGGGCGATCCGCCAGAGAAACCTCCGGTCGGAAAACTTCGAGTAGATGATTTCCCGGCCGTCGGCAGACCAAGCGAATCTCTCCCCAAACGGGGCAGCCAACTCGAGGCCGATCTGTTTCAACTCCCCTGCCGGCTGCGGGGGCCGAGGTAGGGTCAGGAGCATCACAGTCCAGACACTCGGAGGGCCCAGATAGCGTTGAAACGCCAAGGTCTTGCCGTCCGGCGCCATAACCGCGAGCCCATCGAATTGTGGAGCGCGGGGCGATGTGAGCTGGGTCACCTGGCCCGTCTCGATATCGAGCATAGCCAAGCCTGGCGGTTCCTTGGCGGCAGGCGATCTCGAAATCACCAGGGTCCGTGAATCCGCCCAAGCCAGGGAGGGCACCGTGGCGTCCCCCACCTTTTTCGCAGTCCCCCCGAGAGCCGGAATCACATACACGCCAAGTCGATGCTGCACTCCTGACATGATGCGGGCAGTATCAAAGGCCGGAACTCCACTGGGTGCGGCTTGTTCCCGAAGGAAGGCGATCGAGTTTCCGTCAGGCGAATACTTGGGAAGCAAATCCGGAGCGGGGTCCCTCGTCAGTCGATGAGGATCGCCCGGACCGACGAGCTTCACGTAAATGTCGAAGTTGTCTTCGGCGTCACCGTCCCACCGAAACGCGACCTGGGTGCCATCGGGAGAAAGCGACGGCATGTCTTCTGTGCCGGGATAGCTGGTGAGCGGCACGACCGTGGGCTCCGCCCCCGATTTGGCGCTTTCGCCTGCCGCCTTCTGTGGGGTGTTGCCAAAACGGGAGCCGATATAGGGCAGCGCCAGAAACGCAACCACCACGACCAGAAGTGCGACTCCAATGGCTGCCCAAGGCGCGAATCGGGGAACGCGCGGAGTAGACTCTCCGGTCTGGACCCCGCTGACCATTGTGTTGGGCTTGAGCGAATCCTGGAGCTCGACCCTCGCATCACCAATGTCGCGCAACCTCCGCTTCGGATCCTTCTCCAGACAGCGCTCCAGCAGGCGGCGCATTGAAGAAGGCACAGTCACCGGCAGCGCAACCCACTGGGGCTCGCGATCGATGATGGCCGCCAGCACGTCGGTGGTTGTCTCGCCCACGAATGGACGGCGGCCGCTGAGCATTTCGTAGAGCACGCACCCGAACGCCCAGATGTCCGCCCGTTTGTCGACAGGCTTCCCCCGGGCCTGCTCCGGGCTCATGTAGGCGGCGGTCCCGATCATGACCTCATCGCCGGTCTGACCGGCGGTACCGGTGGGCGGCTCGTGGTCCGCGTGGAGCGGGACCTCGGACTGACGGACCTTCGCCACCCCGAAGTCCAATACCTTGACGACGCCGTCTGGGGTGATCTTGATGTTGGCGGGCTTCAGGTCGCGGTGAACGATCCCCTTTTCGTGCGTGGCGTCCAGCGCGTCGGCGATCTGAAGCGCAACGCTGAGCGCTTCGGTCAGCGGCATCGGTCCCTCGGTCAGCCGTTCCGCCAGCGTGGACCCCTCGACCAGTTCGAGCACCAGCCCCCGCACGCCATCGGCCTGAGCGACGCCGTAGATTGCAGCGACGTGCGGATGATTGAGAGCGGCCAGCAGCCGCGCTTCCTGGTCGAGGCGAGCCCGTCGATCCGGATCGGCAAGCCAGGCACCTGGCAGGATTTTGATGGCCACCTGCCGTCCGAGTTCAGTATCGCGAGCGCGATACACCTCACCCATGCCGCCGACGCCGAGCAGGTCTTCGATGTGGTACGTCCCGAGTCGCGTGCCCGGCGAGAGACGCGGGGCGCCCTCGGGAAAGAGCGGGTCGCTGCCGAACGGTCCGGCCTCACCGTGCGCCGCAACCAGCGCATCGACTTCGGCGCGCAACGATGGATCGCCCCGGCAGGCGTCGGCCAAGAAAGCTTCGCGGGTGCCCACATCACGCGCCAGCGCCGCGTGAAAGATCTCGGTGACCTGCCGCCAGCGATCGGGCGTCACGGAGTGCGGGGTCCTTTCAGCGTGGCGTGCAGCCATGCCCGGGCGACCTGCCAGTCCCGCTCTACGGTCGCCACGGAGATCCCAAGCACGTGGCCGGTTTCCTCGAGCGAGAGACCGCCAAAGAAGCGCAACTCGGCGATCCGGCTCTTACGCGGATCGAACTCTGATAGTCGAGTGAGTGCCTCGTCGAGCGCGAGCACGTCGATGTCGGGAGGCCGGCCCTCGGCGATCCGTTCGTCGAGCGTAACCTTCAGCCATCGGCCAGATCGCTTGGCCATACGGCCGCCGCGGGCATGGTCCACCAGGATGCGGCGCATGATCTCGGACGCCACACCGAAGAACTGCGCGCGGTTTTGCCACGCTGCGCGATCCTGCTTGACGAGTCGAAGGTAGGCCTCGTGAACGAGGGCCGTCGGCTGAAGGGTGTGGTCGCGGCGCTCTCGCCGTAGATAGGCTGCCGCGCGGCGGTGCAGCTCGTGGTACACGAGCGGCATGAGCCGGTCGCGCGCGGCGGCATCCCCTGCACGCCAGGCGTGAAGCAGCGTCGTCGCGTCAGGCGCAACCACCATCATCACCCGCCCGGCTCCATCCTCCTCCTCACTATGACGGCCGGTCAAGGGCCGAGTTCCTGCCGAATTCCGGCGCTCGGCTCCGGCGCTGGCGGCCCTCCGCCTCTCGTGAGCAAGTCCGCCCGTCCCTCTCGCGTCACTCGCCAGGAGGCCATTGACCGCCCCGTCCTCGGGGCCAGGCGCCTCCGGGAGGGTGCTTCCCATGTCTGCGCGCACATCAGGCCTGGCCCACGTCGTGGTCTGGCAGCTCATCGTGCTCGGCGCGTCGCCCGCAGCGGCGGACCAGTCAAGCGGCGCGGCAACAGGGTCAACGTCCTCGACAGCCGTGGCCAAGCCATCGCAGGATGCGGCGCGCGGCGTGCTCAACCCAGATACGCCTGCGAGCAGACTCTTGATTTCGGATCCGGCCACGTCATTTGTGCTCCAGCAGGCGTTATCAGAAGCGTGGAGGCAACTGGAAACGCGCGGCTGTCAGGCGCTGCTATCCGAGCTCAAAGACGGGAAGGGCAACCCTCTTGCGGGCAACCTCTCGAAAGGCGCCGTGGAGCTGCAGGATCACCTGGCCAGACTCGTGTTCGTTGACGGATCCGAAACCAAAGCATGCGCCAAAGGGGCCCTAGCCGCGACCGAACCCGGCAGCCGCGTCGTCCGTGTATGCAGCAGTCGGCTCACGTGGACCTGGCAGCAGAATCGCCGGCATGTCATCGCGGGACTAATCCACGAAGCGCTGCACACGCTGGGTCTCGGCGAGAACCCGCCCTCATCGAGCGAGATCACATCGCTCGTTCTGAAGCGGTGTGGAACGAGTTGATCGGCGGCAGAGAATCAAAACGGGATCAGTGCGTCGCACATCCGAGGTTGGACCGCCAGCGAAGACACACAATCGCTACAATTTCTCAAAAAATTTGTGCCGGGGGTGGGAATCGAACCCACACGGCCCGAAGGCCAGGGGATTTTAGATATCCCAGCCTGTGCGAATGCCGAGGGAATCGCCAAGTATCCTCGGCATTTCGTTTATCGTCCTCGCACCGAATAGGACCGGAGACGAGTACCGTGTGTTGTGGTACCGACGCTTCCCGGTGGTCGCATCCCTTTCAACAGGACTGCGTACGAGCCAAGCGCCGCTGCGGGTGAATGAACGGCGCCATGAGGGTCTACTCACGTTATACAGTTCATTCGGCGCGCACACAAAACGCACACATTGCCGAGGCGCTGCCATCGACACTGAATCGTGCAGCGCTGCAATCTGATGGAGCTAAGGGGCTTAGGTGGTGGTGAGCCAACCACGAATCGAACCCCGCTCTTGCCCGTCGCTCCGGTAATTGCAACGCATCGGGAGCGCGCTGGGCGGGTCAAGGGCGCGCAGCGGCGAAGCGGACCCTTGACGCGCCTAAGCGCTCCCGGACAATCGGGAACCGGAGCGACTGCAAACCAGGAGGCGATCGCTCCTGGAAAGTTGGGCGCAACACTTGCGGGAACCGGCGCAGAAGCGAAGCAGTTCTGGCTGTTCCTTCCGGAAGGAAAATTGGCGCTCACGTCCGTGCGGATTCTCAAACAGCATCCCGGCGCGCACAAGACGCGCGCCCCAGCAGATCCGACACTGACATACGGGCGTGAGCGACCCCGCCTGACGGCGCCGGGGCCGCATCTGCGATGCGGCGGCGGGGTCGCTCACGCCCCTTCCTTGCTGCGACACCTGTGCTGGGGCGCTTATCGGGCGGCACAAACCGCCGCCCTCCTGGCTCGGTCAGACCAGCATCAACATCGGCTCCGTCAGTGGATTGCGGCGCCTCCATGATCGCAATCGCGCTCGAGTCGCGGGCCAGTCGGGAAATTGCCGCCACTGCGGAGAGGGGCCAACCGCGCCTTGGCCTTGCGTCCCCCTCCTCGGCCCCCTTGTCGGCGTAGGAACCGCCATGGGGACGACGATGGTAGAGTTTCAGCGAGCCCATGACCCGCGTCCTCGAAGGCCATCGTCCGGAGCTTGTAGAGCTGTGCAGGAAGTACCGCGTCCGCCGGCTGGATGTGTTCGGTTCAGCGGCTCGCGGCGACTTCAACGAGCAGTCGAGCGACGTCGATCTTCTTGTCGAATTCAACGACATGCCGCACGCCGACCGAGCCGACGCGTACCTGGGTTTTCTGATGGCTGTGGAGGCACTGCTTCGACGTAGGGTCGACCTTGTTGAGCTGGGCGCAGTTCGCAACCTGCGTCGGGGAATCGAGGAATCGAGAGAGCTCGTCTATGCCGCGTGACCCGCGCGGGCGTGGCTCGCGGACATCGTGTTGACCCACGACCGTTAAACCCGCAGGATGAGGACCAGGAGGCACCTGATGGACGGGAAAGAAGTCGGTTTCACCGTGCGGCTTTTTCGGGAAGGGGAGACCTACGTCGCCCACGTGCCGGAACTCGACATTTCATCCTGCGGAGACACAGAAGCGGAAACGCGCCGGAACATCAAGGACGCCGTCGCGGGATTCCTGAACACCGCGGAGGAGCAGGGGACGCTCGTGCAAATTCTCGAGGAAGCGGGCTACCGGCTCGAAGGTGGGCGCTGGCGCGAACCGGAAGTCGTTTCGACCGAGCGGATGCAGGTCCGGGTTGCCTGACCGCAAGCTCGTCCCCGTTCCGAACCAAACGCTCGTCCGCATCTTCGAGAAAGACGGCTTCACTCTCGCCAGACAGGAAGGGGATCACAAGATTTTCACCAAGGCTGGAGTGCTCCGGCCCCTCGTGATTCCCACCTACCGCGCCGTTCCCGTCTTCATCATCCGCAACCTGCTCCGGACCTCCGGTATGAGCCGCGAAAGATATTTCGAGCTTATGGAGGAATGATTCCGTCGACTTGAGGGGTCACTTCTTAGGGTGGGTACCGCTTCGATGGAAAAGACATCGACGGCCGCCAAGCAACGAAAAACGGCCGACCTGTTCGGCCTCATGCGACCGCAACCAGGGGGGAGAGATGGCCATAGCGGTGCCCAAGCTCCAGGGTCTCCACGTGGCCGGCGCCCGCGGTCACGGCCGCATCGAGCACGTGTGATCTACAGGCGACAAATGCGGTGTCGCCATCCTCCTTCCAGACGCGGTACAGCGCCTTGAATCGAGGTTCCGAGAGCGCATCCCGAGCTCGGTAGAACCGTTCGTCCAAGTCGGGAGAGCGGGAGGGCGCGGGATGCGCTCGGACCTGCTCGAAGTACCAGCGCAGCTCGTCGAGCATCTCCGTCTTGAGCGGCGTCATCAGCTGATTCCAGACCACCTGCTTGGCCCGCTGGCCGATGTCCGGGAACTGCGGCGGCACCACGATCCGGAGGGTCCACGCGGGCAGTGCCCGGAGCAGGGCAGCCTGGCGCAAAAGGAAAAGCCGGAATTCATCCAGCCAGGGATCGGTGACGACGTAGACGACGACGCCGCGGCCGGCGGGGTGAATGCCGATCGGCAGCCGGTCTGGGAAGTACCGCACCGTGCGGGCGTCACCCTCGCCGGTGGAGATGTGGGGCAGGTCCGCAGGCTCGATCCGAAGCAACGTTGTCAGGTGGGTTGACTTCTCCTCGGCGGTACCCAGCCACACCAAATCGGGGTCTTCGACAATGGCGTCAAGCACCATCAGACGCCGGATCGCATGATTCAGCGTCACAGGTTTCCGCAGACGGCTCCCCGCCTCGCCGATGGCCGCGTAGAGCGCGCGCTGATTGACGTGGTAGATGCGCGCGCGGTTGTGCCGGCAGTCGTACATCGAGGCGTGGCGGAGCCGCACGAGCTTGTCGAAAAACTTCCGCGTCTTCGCACCGTACACGATCCCGCAGAAGCGCGCGTACTGACGTGGGACGCAGACGCCGGCGTGGAGCATGACGGTGGTCAGAAACCGAGCCTGACGCTCGGTGAAGCCCTTCTTTGCTACGGCGTGGACGCGTTCATCGAAGATCATCGCAGCAACTCCTCGATGACGCTCGGCGTCCGTCCACCGCCGCGTCCCCCTCCGGTACGGGCCGAGAAGTAGAGCCTGAAGCCCGAGCCAGATTTCGCCGCGGCGTGGGCGCCTCGATAGTGCGGCGTCATCACCTCGACGTCCAAAGTACGATCGCGTCCATCGATGTCGTATTCAATGCGCACGTCCGGGAACTGGACGTGCCCCTGGTCGTCGCACGGAAGCTCGTGCTCCCGCGCCCATTCCTGGATCTCGAGCGGGTCGCGGTCAGGTCGGCCATCGCTATCGTCACGATCTCGGTTGCGTTCCTGCAGGAACTCCTGGTACTCGCTCTTCAGATCGTTTTCGAGGACGATGCGGTGAATGTTCGCGCCCTCGTCACGGAGGCGTTCGGCTTCCTCGATGTAGGCGCGATAGAGCTCCGCGTCGTGCTTCAGCTCGCGTGGCTTCTGGACGTCGTCGTAAAAAGCCTGGCGGTCGCGCGAGTCCTGGTCCAGGCGCCGAGATTCGAGCAGGCCGCGTCCCTCCTTCGTCAACGTGACGACAGTGTGGTCGCGGTCGAGTCGGACGGTCTTCACCAGCCCTGAGTCGCGGAGATGCCAGAAATCACCGTGGCGTGGGTCGAGAGGCTGATCGAAGCGGTCGCGGAGATCGTGCGCCGGTACGGCGCGAAACGCGCCGACCGTCGTCAGCGTGCGCGTCTCGGAGCCGCGGAGCGTGTAGTCGTGGCCGTGATAGTGGATGTGCTCTCGTTCGAGGCCACGAGGCAGGTTGACGTGCTCCATGAACACGTCGCGAGGGTCCACGCGCTCTCGGTCACGTGGATCCGAACCGCCGCGGCTACCGCGGCTGAGATCGCGCGAACCGCTGTCGCGATCCCGGGGATCGTCGCCCCATCGAGGATCGTAACTAGCCACGGCGCACCACCTGAAGATGCGTAAGCGCGGGCCAACCAGGGGAAGCGAAAGTCCTGAAGGGAAGGACCCGATTTCGCGGGGACAAATCGGGGACAATCTGGCGCGGTTTCGGGTGGTGGGGGGGTTGCCCCCCGACCACGAGTCATCCAATAAATACGGGCCTTGTTGCCTTGTGCTGTCCCGGGTGGTTTGGCTATGAGCGGCTCATAACCCAAAGGTCGCGGGTTCAAATCCCGCCCCCGCAACCAGCTTTATTTGGACCAAGAGGTCGCCCGTTTCTGGCGACCTCTTGCTGTCTCTGGCCGCACTCAGCATTCCCGCCAGGTCGCCCTTCAGCGTGATCTTCAGCTCGTCGCCGTCGGGTTCCAGCAGGATGGTCTCGATCAGCGCACGAATGGCTTCCACGGCACCCGTGCGGCTCTCCTCGTTCTCCAACGCGGAACAAAGGCTCCCGACCTTCTCACGATAGACATCTGCCATGCGCGGGTGCAGGAGCTCGGGCATCTCGGGCGCGTTCAGCCGCGATTGCAGGTCGGTTTTCCTGGCCTCGAGTGATAGGAGCTCGTCTTTGATCGACAACGCGGAGACACCGTCCTTGATGGCTTGAACGAGCTTGCGGATTTCTCGCTCGACGGCCGCGAACTCGCTGCGGGCGCTCGACAATCCCGCGCGATGCTCCATTCGCAGGCGATTCAGCTCGCGAACGTACTCGCGACAGAAGTCCTCGAACAGGTCCCGGCGCATCAGCTTCTCCCGGAGCGCGACAAGAACCCGCTCCTCGACCTCCTGGCGGCTGATGGTCAGGCGGTTCGTGCAGGTGCCGCGCGACCGCGCGCCGAAGCACGCGAGGCGATCGCGCCAATACATCACGTAGCCGCCACCGCACTCGGCACACTTCGTCAGACCGGAGAAGAGATACTTCGGACGGCGTGCCTGATTGAATCGCTTCGGATCATCGTTCGATGCCACGCGGCGCATGTCCGCCTGCCGCGCCTTCACCTGGTTCCAGAGTTCGTCATCCACGATTCGGAGCTCGGGAACGGCCGTCGTCACCCACTCCGACCGAGAGTTTGGCCGCGACACACGCTTGCCGGTGTCCGGATCCTTCACGTATCGCAGACGATTCCACACGAGCCGCTCGATGTACAACTCGTTGTTCAGGATTCCGGTGCCTCGCGCCGGATTGCCGTGAATAGTGCTGGGATTCCAGGGTGTGCCCCCCGGTCCCGCGCAGCGTTCCGCGTTCAATCGCTTCGCAAGGGCCTTTGGCGAGACGCCAGCCGCATAGTCACGGAAGATCCGCCGGATCACTTCCGCTTCGGCCGGAACGATCTCGCGATCGCCTGTCGTCCCTGCACCAAGGTGCGTCGGGCGCGTGACCTTGTAGCCGTAGCAGAGGCCGCCACCGGACTTCCCGAGCTCCACGCGACCGCGTAGTCCGCGGCGTGTCTTGTCGGCCAGGTCTTTCAGGAAGAGCGCGTTCATCGTGCCCTTCAGACCTACGTGCAGGTGCGTGATGTCGCCCTCAGCCAGAGTGACGATGCTGACGCCGGCGAAGGTGAGGCGCTTGAAGAGGCCTGCTGTGTCCTCCTGGTCCCGGCTGAAACGGTCCAAGGCCTCCGCGAGTACGAGGTCAAATCGCCCGTTCAACGCGTCCCGCATCAACGTCTGGAAGCCGGAGCGAAGCAGGGTGGCGCCCGAGACTGCGTGATCGGTGAACTCGTCGACGATTGTCCAGCCCTGTCGCGTGGCGAACTCCCGGCAGACGCGCAGTTGGTCCGCAATCGACGCGTCGCGCTGGTTGTCCGATGAGTACCGAGCGTAGATGGCGACCTTCAAAGCAGTGTCACCTCGGGTTGTGTCTCGCGCTCCGTTGCGACCTCACGCTCGAATCGTTCACGCGCGGTCTGGCGAGCGAGGATGCGAACCAGCATCCGCAACGTTTCGTCGCCATGACCGCGCGGCGCACGCTGCCGTGTTACGCGTCTAGGCCGTTGGTTGCGTCTGCTTCGAGAACGGATCATAACGCCGCAACTCCCTCCCTGTCGTTGATCCTTTGCCTCCCGAGCTGAGCGTACCCGCGGCCATCACGTAATTGCCGCACGTCCGGCGGAACCGCAGGCCCGGTCAAGCCCGCCAACCCGCAAGGGACGGAGCGAAGCGGAGTGGCTTGACCGGGCCGAGGACCGCCGAACAATCCTGCCTCGTGATGGCCGCACTCGTGAATGACGGCGATGCTGCGCGAGAACGAACGCGACGAGTGAGACGCGCAAGGTTGGAAACAGTCAGGAGGTGACAGCGCGGGTGCTGTCTCTGGCGGCGATTCGGTGGAAGTGCGCGTTCACCCTATATGAACGCAGTTTCCCGGAAGAACCTGACAGACGCGGGCGCAGTAATGCGAACGACGTGCGCATCGCGCTCGACACCGGGCGCCGCATTCGGCGGTTGTCACCGGCATCGCGCTGTCTCGCCGGATGATCGTCACCTGCATGTGGGGTGTGAGCGACCCCCTGCGGGCCGCGCGTGGGGCGAAGAAGGGGGCAGCCAAATGGGGGTCGCTCACGCCCCACTCGGCGCCCTGTTCGCTGCGACAGCGGCGCGGACTGCGAAACCGGCGGCACAGAACGCCGCCGGCGTACGACCTGAGGCTGCTGACTGGCAAGAACATCGGCCTCGTTTGTCTTGCACAAGGCGAAGGGCGCCGTGGGCTCTGCGAGCGAGCCAGTGTCGGGCAGGGGGGAACGGTGCTCCAGAGTTTCGGTTCCCCCACCCTGTTCCCCTCCTCTCGAGTCCAGACGCGGGCAACCAGGGAGGGGGGAAAGCGGCCGTGTGACAGTCCGGCCGCCCGGTTCTACGACAGATCCTGGGACCGGCGGAGAGGCAGCACTCTGACGCGCGTCCCTGCCTCGTCAATCGACAGGAGGGCGCCTCGCTCGATGTCCTCCCGGTGCGCGTCGAGCGCCTTTGCGACGATGCTCACGACCACATCGGAGAGCAGGTCCTGCGATCGGATTTGCACGACGCTCGGCCCGTCGACAGCGCCTGCAGCGAGAATTGCCGAGAAGTCGAGGTCGTTCGTGATGACGACAAAGTGGTGCTCGGTTGCCCACGTTAGGATCTCGACGTCCGGCGCGGTCGCAGCACCGATGGTGGACCAGTGGACAGCCTCGAACCGGTGACGCGCCAAGCGTTCGACCCAGCTTGGCGACAGGTTCATGTCCACGAGAAGCTTCACGGCTGGCGGAGCGGAACTTCTACTTCTTCAGCCCGCCAGGCGGCGTAGGACAAGGCCTCGGCGATGTCCTCGGCCTCCAGGTAGGGATACTCGCGGAGAATCTCCTCTCGCGTGCGGCCGGCGGCAACGAGCCCGACAACCGTGCCGACAGTGACGCGCATCCCGCGGATGCAAGGCTTTCCGCCCATCACAGCGGGGTCACGAGTGATGCGCGTCAGCTGCGGCATGTCAGGCAACTCCTGGTGGTTGACATCCCTTATTGTCGACGAGGCTGCCGATCAGACAAAACGGCCTGCCAGTTCTGCCATACCGTCAACGGCGCCGGGGCGTCCTGCGGGACCAGCACCAGAAGACGTTCCCCGTCTGCGGTAAGGTCCCAATTGGAACGAAGACCCGCAGGCACCCTGAAGAGCGCTTTGGGCTCGCCGGCGCGAAATGTTGCGCCCAGCGGAACCTCGACGGACATGACGGTGCCGTCGGGCGCGGCGAAAAACAATTCCTTCCCGTCTCTCCGCCATCGAGGATTAGTCCCTCCCGCCTTCGACACAGGCCACTTGTCGCTCTCTGCATTGAAGGGAAACTCTCGCACGTACACTTCGGGACGGCCGGTTTCATCGGAGGTGTAAGCCACCCAACGGGGCGCCCCGGTTCCGGACTCTGGAGAAAATTGTGCCTCACCCTCATTGAATTCCCGCCTCTGGAACGGCGCGGACTTCCGTTCCGCTCCGCCGCCACCGAGATTCGACATCGTCCAGATGTCCTGTTTTGATTGAGCATTCGTCTCGGTGTAGAGCAAGAAGTTTCCGTCTGCCGAGATGCTGGTGGGCACTTTATCCTGGTCAGACTTCAACAGAACCTCGTCCTTGGCGGACTCGTTGGCGGCCTTTTTGTACAGGTTCTTGGGACCCTCTTGAGTGGAGGCAAAGACGATATATCGGCCGTCTGGTGTCCAGACGGGGGCGTTGGCCCTGCCCTTGTGGAACGTCAAACGAGTACTGTTTTCCCGCGTCGTTTCCCAGAGCCAGATATTCTGATCTGCACTCCCGGAGTCCTGCCGGACCAAGGCTGCCCGCAGTCCATCCGGCGAGAGGGCCATCGCGCGGATACGCCCGGGTTGTGCTGGATTGCCAACAAAGTGTCCCTTGCGGTTCCACCAGTGGAGGCGCGTTTCCTGACTGGATGCGCTGGGCCGGTACACCAGGGCTCTTGCGGAAGCGGAGAAGAATCCGGAGGCTACGAACGAGCCGACCTGCTGCACTACGGTCACGGGGTCGCCCACGATCTGCGTTCGCTGCTCATCGAAAACATACGCCACCACATCGCCATCACGCATGACCAGCAAGTAGCCGCCGCTCTTGTCGGCGTGCCGCACATAGACTGGCGCGAACGTTGTCGCGACCAGGCGCCTCGAATCCTGGTCCTCGGGCTTGACGCCGAGTGCTCCAACGTACACGCCGCTATTCTCGGGAGTCGAGGAAGTGCGCAGGTACAAGAAGCGCCGGCTGTCGCCGAGGAACGTAGGGTAGGCATGACGGATTTCCCGACGCGAGGGGTCGAGTGCAGTGACTGGGGAAGCGGCTCCCCCGGCCGCGGAGACCCGCGTCAGACCGGCGCTCCCGCTGCCGAAAATGATCACTCCGTCCATGTTCCACGAGCCGCCTGGCGCATTCGGTCCCTTCGTCTCGCACAGCGTTTCCGGCGGACTTCCGGCCAGGTCCACCTTCTTCAACCTCGCGCCCTCGGCGGAATAGGCGATAAACCGGCTATCGGGGGACCAGAAGAAAGGTGGCGGGTTTGGTGTGGTCTCGGTTCCTGGCAAGGCCCGGACCTCGAGCGAAGTCATCGAACGCACCCACACTCGCGCGACGCCATCCGGCCCAACAGCGGACAACGCCAGGGTGCGACCGTCGGGGGACAGGCTGAAGTTGCGGCCAGCGGCATTCACGTTTTCGGGCAGGTAGACCTGCGTCTGAATCGTTTCTAGAGTGGGAGCGGCCGTACGCCAAGGGGCCCACAATGCGATGCCCATTGCCACCGCGAACAACGGCGCTACCGCCCATGGCAGCCTGCTTCTCCGGACCGGCGCCGCTTCCGTGTCGACGTCCTCCAGCAGCAACCTGGCGTCAGCAATGTCGCGCAACCGATCCTTGGGATCCTTTTGTAAACAGCAGCGCAGCAATCGGCGCACGCTGGTCGGAACCTGATCCCATTTCGGTTCCTCTTTCACGACGGCAGCGAGGGTATCCGTGACGGTATCGCCCCGGAACGGCCGATCCCCAACGATCAATTCGTACAGCACCACACCGAATGCCCAGATATCGGTGCGCCTGTCCACCGGCTTGCCGCGCGCCTGCTCCGGTGACATGTAGGCGGCCGTCCCCAGGATGACTCCTGATTCGGTTGCGGTGATGCGTCTCGGTGAGTCCTCGGGTTGCGTCGCGACAGCACCATCGACCTTGGCCAGCCCGAAATCCAGCACCTTCACTACGCCGTCCGGTTTGATCTTGATGTTGCCCGGCTTCAGATCCCGGTGGACGATGCCCTTTTCGTGCGCTGCTTCCAGGGCCTGCACAATCTGTCTGGCGATTCGGAGGGCCTCCTGAAGCGGAAGCGGGCCTTTGGGCGAGTCACCTTCCACTAGCTCCATGACGATGTAGTTCGGACCCACATCATGCAGCGTGCAGATATTGGGATGATTCAGCGCCGCCACCGCCCGCGCCTCGCGTTCAACGCGCTCGCTGAAACGCTCCCTTGCGATCTTGATCGCGACTTCGCGCCCCAGACGTGAATCGCGAGCGCGATACACCTCACCCATCCCGCCGATCCCGAGCTGGCTCAGGATCCGATAGGGACCCAGTTGCCGGTCGACAAACCGTGCACCAGTATCCGCAGTCGGCGTAGCGTTCAGAAGCTCCAACGCGGGACTTTCGAGAAAGTGACCCGCGCCTGCGTGGTGCTCGAGAAGAGATTCCACTTCGTGGCGGAGCGCCTCGTCGCCTGCACACGCCTCGTTCAGGAACGCGGCCCGCTGATCGGGCTCCCGTTCGAGCGCGGCTCCGAGAAGACGATCGACGAGCGTCCAGCGCTCATGCTCCATGGTGTTCTTGCCTACCGACGCCGCGGAGCGCCGGGCGACTGGCGTGCCACCTCGCGGTGCAGCCAGGCACGGGCCTTCGCCCACTCACGACTCACGGTGATCGACGCGACGCCGATCACTTCCGCAATCTCTTCCAGATTGAGGCCTCCGAAGAATCGCAATTCGACAATTTGGGCCTTCCGTAGATCGCGCTCCGCCAGCCCACGCAGGGCGTCATCAAGTGCCACAAGGTCACGGGCCCGCTCGTGCGCAACGTGCTCGGCCGCTGCGATATCGACGATGCGGATGCTGTGCCCATCGCCACCCTTCGCCCGCCTCCTCGCGATATCCACGAGGATATTTCGCATCAGGCGTGCCGCCATCGCGATGAAGTGCGCTCGGTTCTGCCAACTGACGTCCTGCCACTTCAGCAATCGGACGAACGCCTCGTTCACCAGCGCCGTTGTCTGCAGGACATGTCCGGCACGCTCACGTCGGAGATACAGGCGAGCAAGCCGGCGAAGCTCCCCTTCGATGAGCGGGACGAGCTGATCAAGAGCCGAACTGTTTCCGTCTCGCCACGCGGCGAGTAGCTCGGTGACCTGCTGAGGCGTTCGTGCCGTTGCGGGCTGGGATGACAAGGTTTGCCCCGGCTCTTCGCCTTAAGGGGATGACGACGGGTTTGCGGCGCATTCTACCAGACTCGTCCTTTGATAAGGCCGGCCCAGGTACGCCTGGACGATGCTTCCAAGGAGATGCAGCGATGATCCTGCAACGCCAACTGACCTGGAGAAGCCTTCATGTCGTGGTCGCCGTTCTCGTCCTTACGTTGGGATTGGCGAGTCGCGCGAACGCAGACATTACAAGAATCGTCATCACGAGCATTGAGTCGCCGACGTTTGAGGGCGTGTCGTTTGGCGAGGTGGGTCAGTACGAAAAGGTCAGAATGCGTGCGTTCGGCGAAGTCGATCCGAACGATCCGCGCAATGCCGGAATCGCCGACATTCAGCTGGCGCCGCGCGACGCAAGGGGGATGGTCGAATATTCGATGGACGTCTTCGTCCTGAAGCCGGTCGTTCTCGCAAACGGCAATCACCGACTCCTGTACTACATGAACAATCGGGGAAACCTCGACAGCGCGCTTTTCCCATCGATCGGCGTTCTGAGCGTATTCAACGATGGCTCCGGCGGCAACGATCCGACGACTGCCAGCCACGCAGGTAACGGTTTCCTCATGCGCCGGGGATATACGATCGTCTCCAGCGGCTGGGACGCAGGCGTAGCTCCCGGCGGCAACCGGCTCACGATTAGCGTCCCGGTCGCGAAGAACCCGGACGGATCGCCGATCGTTGGTCCATCGCTCGAAGAGTTCGTCATCGACAATGCAACGACGGTCGCCGCCGGGCTCACGTATCCAGCTGCGACTCTGGACAAGTCACAAGCGAGCCTCACGGTGCGCGTGCACTACGATGACCCGCCGGTGACGATTCCCGCCACGGGCTGGGAGTACGTGAACAACCGGACTATCAGACTGCTTCCGGCAGGAACTACGTTCACGCAGGGCAGGCTCTACGAGTTCACTTACCCCGCCCGGGATCCGATCGTCGCCGGACTCGGATTCGCCGCGACACGCGACCTCGCAGCTTTTCTGCGTCACGCAGACCAAGACGACTTCAGCCAGCCCAACCCACTCGCTGGAGACGTTCGGGCCATCTATGCGTTCGGCGTCTCGCAGCCCGCACGCTACATGCGCGATTTCGTGCATCTGGGCTTCAATGAGGACGAGGCCGGACGGCGAGTGTTCGAAGGCATCCTCAACTGGGAAGGCGGTGCAAGCGGAATCTTTCTCAACTATCGCTTCGCGCAGGCGGCACGTACGCACCGTCAGCACGTTGGCCGGTGGTATCCCGAGCGAGAGTTCCCGTTTGCTAATCAGGTGCTTTTCGATCCCGTCACCGGCAAGACCGACGGGCGCCTGCGGCGCTGTCAGGCCAGCCACTCGTGCCCCAGGATCTTCGAGGTCAACTCCTCCAATGAATACTGGGTCAAGGCGAGCTCGCTTCTGCATACTGATCCCCTTGGCAACGATCTTCCTGATCCACCGAACGTCCGCTTCTATCTTCTGTCGAGCCTTGCGCACGTGGCCAGCACGGGACCAGGCATCTGTCAGCAGCCCGGGAACCCGATCGTTCCGAACGCGGCCTTGCGCGCCCTGCTCGTCGCGTTGAACGAGTGGATCAGCGAGGACAAGACTCCACCTGCTAGTCGCGTCCCGCGACGCGCAGAGGGTACGCTGGTCTCGTCACTGCCGCGGGAGACAATGGGGTTCCCCTCCATCCCCGGCGTCACGTACAACGGGCTGATGACCACGGGAGACCTCTTTGATTTCGGCCCCTTTTCGAACGACGGGATTCTCGCGATCCTTCCGCCACTGTTCATTGGGTCGCCGTATCCGGCCTTTGTTCCGAGGACGGACGCCGATGGCAACGATGTCGCGGGTGTCCGTCTTCCTCAGATAGCCGTACCGCTGGCAACGTACACCGGCTGGAGCTTGCGCGCGCCCGCGTTTGCCGGCGACGATTTGTGCGACGCGTCCGGCCAGAAGCTGGCCTTTGGCCAGACCCAGGCCGACCGGTTAGCGATCGGCGACACGCGACTTTCCATTCAGGAGCGGTATCCGAGCCATGGCGCGTATGTGAGCGCTGTGGCACAGGCCGCCAACAACCTGCGTCAGCAGCGATTACTCCTCGACGAGGATGTCGAGCGGATCGTCGAGGCAGCAGGAGAGAACGCGGTGGGAAAATGGAAATAGCCTGCACCCAAGGGGCCGTGCACGCTCATGCGGCGGCCCAGCAGAAGTCCAAATCCAGATGGTTGCGGGCCCCCGCAACCATCGATACTTGCAGCGAAAGGGCCTCGGTTTCCGCGGCCCTTTTGCTTTGTACCGTGGCTCCGAGCATAGCGGCGAGGTTGCCCCGCAGCTCGATGCCCAACTCCTGCCCGCCAGCCGCTGGGGTCAGCACAATAGCGTCCACCAAACCACGAAGGGCTTCGGTCGCCTCCGTGCGGGTCTCGGGCTCCTGGAGGGTCCTGTCAAGCTCAAGAGCCTTCGTCCGGTAGATGCCGGCCATCTCCGGGTGCAGGAAGGGCAGCGGCTCGTCTTCCGTATCGAGCTGAGCCGTCAGATCCTTTCGGTGTGCCTCTTCCTGCAGTACCTCCGGGCCGCGTACGACGCCGAGACCCTCCGCCTTGATGCCGGCGAGCGCCCAAAGTGCCGGGCAAACCGGGCGACGTTCCCGACGTAGGCGCGCGGTGTATGGGTGATGGATTGCCGACCTGCATGTCCTCGAGCATGGGTTGCCGAAGCGGCGTCATAGACCACTCCTCTGCACATCCGCCTGGCCCATCCAGGCGTGTCCAGCGGAGCGTATCCAGGTGGGGCGATCAGGACGTCGAGAAAGCGAGCTGTGCGGACGAAGGGGATTGCTCGGTTGGGAGCTACCGCAAGGGGCTTAGTCCAGTGTCTATCGTCCCATCGTTGCGGTCTGTCCAGATCGATCTCAGGGCCTGCTGTCTCGTCGCTACGTCGCACTCCACGAAGCGGCGCTGAGCATCGTCAAAAACCCGCCGTCGGGACATCGTTGTGACTCTATTCGACATGTCTATTCCTGAGGCTCGTCGACGTCGATGACGCCGCTCCGTCGAAGCTCGATGAGAATCATGTCAGCGGCACACTCGGCTGTCAGATGGGCCGTATCGACGCGCACTTCCGGGCTTTCCGGTTCTTCATAGGGCGAGTCGATTCCGGTGAAGTTCGTGAGCGCGCCCCGCCGCGCCTTTTTGTACAGACCCTTCGGGTCGCGGCTTTCGGCGACGGCCAGTGGCGCATGAACGAACACCTCGAAGAACTCGCCCTTCTCGAGAAGTTCGCGTGCCATGCGCCGCTCGGCGCGGAATGGCGAGATGAATGCGACGAGCACAATCAGCCCGGCATCCGCCATGAGCCGCGAGACCTCTGCGACACGGCGGATGTTCTCGACGCGATCGGCGTCGGTGAAGCCAAGATCTTTGTTCAGTCCATGTCGCACGTTATCGCCATCGAGCAGGTACGTGTGCCGCCCTAGAGCGTGCAAGCGCTTCTCGAGCAGGTTTGCAATCGTCGATTTTCCGGCACCTGACAGGCCGGTGAACCACACGACGCAGGTCTTCTGGCCCTTCAACGCCGCCCGAGCGGCTTTGCCGACGTCCAGCGCCTGCCAATGAACGTTGTGGGACCGGCGCAGTGCGAAGTGCACCAGGCCGGCGCCGACCGTCGCACCCGACATTCGATCGATCAGGATGAAGCCTCCCAGTTCCCGATTTTCGCTGTAAGGCTCGAAGACGAGCGGCCGATCAAGTCCAATCCCGCAGACGCCAATCTCGTTGAGAGCCAGTTTCCGTGCGGCGAGATGCTCGAGCGTGTTGACATTGACCTTGTACTTGAGCGGCGCGACCGTGGCGGTCGCGGTTTGGGTTGCCAGCTTCAACAGGTAAGACCGTCCCGGAAACATCGGCCGTTCGTGCAGCCACAGGAGAGTGGCTTCGAACTGATCGCTCACACCGGGCGGTGCGTCGGACGCCGCGAGGACATCGCCACGACTCGCGTCGACATCGTCCGCGAGCGTGACGGTGACAGACTGCCCTGCGGCAGCCGCCTCCACGTCACGATCTCCGACGAGGATCCGGGTAACGCGTGTCTGCCTGTCCGAGGGCAGCACGCGAACCGGCACACCGATTTCGATGGTGCCACTGACGATAAGGCCGGCAGCCCCGCGGAAACCGGCGGTCGAGCGGTTCACGACCTGAATGGGCAGTCGAAACGGCTGCTCCGGGAGGGCGTCGCCGAGTGGAACCTGCTCGAGGTGCTCCATCAAGGTCGGACCTTCGTACCAGCCCATCTGTGCGGACCGTACTAGGACGTTGTCGCCCAATTTCGCCGACACGGGAATGCAAGTGATGTCGGTGAGGCCGATACGATCGGCGAAGGCGCGATAATCGCATTCAATCCGGGTGGCGACGTTCCGCGAATAGTCGACCAGATCCATCTTGTTGACGGCGAGCACGATCCTCCGGATCCCGAGAAGCGACACGAGATAGCTGTGTCGTCGCGTCTGCGTCAGCACCCCCTTGCGGGCATCGATCAGAATGACCGCGAGGTCCGCCGTCGACGCACCGGTGATCGTGTTGCGCGTGTACTGCTCATGGCCCGGGGTGTCCGCAACAATGAACTTGCGCCTGTCGGTCGAGAAGAACCGATATGCCACGTCGATCGTGATGCCCTGCTCCCGTTCGGCCGACAATCCGTCGACCAGCAGAGCGACATCGAGCTCGCCACCCTGCGCGCCAAGCCTTCTCGAGTCCTCGGTGAGCGCTGCCAGCTGATCCTCGCAAATGAGCTTGGACTCGTACAACAGGCGCCCGATGAGCGTGGATTTGCCGTCGTCGACGCTCCCGCAGGTGATGAATCGGAGCAGGTCCTGGCGCTCTCGGGCGCGCAAGAACGCGTCGATGCCGCCGCCGACCGGTTCCAGCGCGGGCGATCTCAAAAGTAGCCCTCCACTTTCTTCCTTTCCATGGAGGCGCATTGGTCGTGATCGATTGTGCGTCCCTGACGCTCGGAGTGGCGCGTGAGGAGCGTCTCGCGTACGATCGCCGCCAGCGTGTCGGCATCGCTCTCGATCGCGCCGGTCAGCGGATAACAGCCCAGCGTCCGAAACCGAACCTTCCGCATTTCGGGTAGCTCGTCCGGCCCGAGCGGCATCCGTTCGTCGTCGACGAGAATCCAGGTACCGTCGCGGCGGACGACCGGCCGCTCTCGCGCGAAGTACAAGGGGACGACCGGAATGTTCTCGACGTAGATGTAGTGCCAGATATCGAGCTCCGTCCAGTTCGACAGCGGGAAGACCCGGACGTGTTCGCCCTGGCGGCACCGCGCGTTGTATACGCGCCAGAGCTCCGGCCGCTGCTGCTTGGGGTCCCACCGATGGTGGCGCGAACGGATCGAGAAGACACGCTCTTTGGCACGGGATCGCTCTTCGTCGCGCCGCGCGCCTCCGAACGCCGCGTCGAAACCAAATTTATCGAGCGCCTGTTTGAGTGCCTGCGTCTTCATGATGTCGGTGTGCAACGCTGAGCCGTGCCGGAACGGGTTGATGCCCATCTCGACGCCTGCCTGGTTGGTGTACACGAGCAGCTCGAGGCCGAGGCGCTCTGCGGTCTCGTCACGAAACGCAATCATCTCGCGGAATTTCCATGTCGTATCAACATGGAGCAACGGAAAGGAAGGCTTGGCGGGATAGAAGGCCTTCAGCGCGAGGTGCAGCATCACCGAGCTGTCCTTGCCGATCGAGTACAACATGACGGGCCGCTCGCATTCGGCCACCACCTCCCGGATGATGTGGATGCTTTCCGCCTCCAGGAGCTGTAGGTGCGTCGACGCGGGAATCGCGACATCCCGCGACTCGCCGCGGAGGGCAACCGGGACGTCTCGAGCCGCCGAATCGGATCGATAGTCAGCGACGGTGGTGCCGCCGAACGTTTCCTCGCGCGGATTGGCTCCTTCCATCGCCGTTATCCCAACAACACGAATTCAACCTACGTAAACTCGGTGCTGGGAAGGTGTGAGTGCTGTTCTTTGAATTCGCGGAAGGCCTGCCACATCTCGTGTGTGGTGAGCTCGTCCTGGTCCCCTCCTTTGTACAGAAACGGCTTACATCGCGCCGCGTCAATCCGGAGCGGGTCGAGAAAATGAAGATACGTGTCGAGGGTGCAATGCGGCCCGTACTCGAAGGGATCGCCACCGATCTTCTTGTAGGTCTCGAACTGCTGGATATAACGCTCCTGCAGACGCGGAATTGGGATGTAGCGCTCGCCCACAAAGTGTTTTTCCGAAGACGAGATGCAACCCGCCGGTTGTCGAAAACAGAAGATGATCCGATCGGGCCTTCCCCACATCTCGACGAGGCGCTCGTACTCCGGATACTCCAGCTGGCATTGTTTGAACGCAAGATCGAGATCGTTGCTGGGGCCTGTTGCTGCATTGTCCAGAATGTTGTCGGAGATGTCTTTCAACGCCCTCCGACGGTCGAAACGAATGTAGCCAAATGGTGGTGTGAGTTTCAGGATGTTGCTCAGGCACCAGTCCGAGACCTTGAACTGCGAGCGTTGCGCCATCAGATTCACCATGTAGGTGGTTCCGGTCCTCGCGGCGCCGTAAACGAGCCACCACCTGAGTGCTTTCTTCTGCTTTGTTCGATGGCGGGTTAGACGGTCTCTGCGACGAGCACGAGAGTCGGACAGCGCCCTGAACAAGCGCGCTCCGTTGACCTGTTCTTTCGTCCAGTTAGGCAGGTCAAGATGTCCCATAGAAAGAGTCCCTTCGAAAAGGCGCTGGCTACGAAGCGGGCGTTGGGGGTTCTCCTTGCTGTATCTCAGCGGATTCCGCTCGACATGCCCCACGCGGCCTGATCCGCTGCGTGAGCGGGATAGCAAGGTGTGTACCAACGTCTGTCAGCGGCCGGAAATAACTGCGATGCCTTTGTCGCGAGAAGTTATGGTGTTCGAACGTGGAAAAATGCTCCGGCTGGTTGCAGAGAGCGGACGCGGTTTGCCCAAACAATGAAGAGCGTTTCCGCCTTCGTGTCGCGCAGCTGTCGTTCGAGCAACGCGCGCAACTGGGTCGTGAGCGGAAACACGCGGCCCTCCCGGTATTCGTAGTGCCGGCGCTACAAGGACGAAGCCGAAGCCGATCAGGTAGCCCGCCAGCAGCGCCAACGCCGCGGCGAAGCCGACAAGACCCGTGGCCGCCAGGTGAAACAGCGCCCGGGCCATCGGCACGATTCTGCCGGTCGCTGCCGCCTCTTTGTCGAACGGAGAAGGGGCTGAGCGGGTCCGAGAACGAGCGTGGTAGCCTAGCGAAGGTGCAGCAAGTGGCTTCGACATTCGACGCATCTCGCCTCGCGGGTGCCCGATGAACAGGCCGGCCCCACAGGCAAGAACCTCCAGACGACGGTTCCTGCAGCTTCTCGGCGTCTGCGCGCTCGGCGGCTTCTTTGCCGCCTGGCTGCTGCGATCGCGTTTGTGGAACGTGGCGGCGAAGATGGTGGCAGTCGCTCGCCAGCGGACCGATCCAGTGCTCGCCCCAACTGCGCCCGGAGCCCTCAGCGCCGGGACGCTGCAGACGCTCGAGGCGGTCACAGTCACGCTCGTCGATACGCCGGTGGAAATGAGCCATTACGTCGGCTACTTCCAGTGGCGCGCCGGCAACATTGCCGGATATCGGGATCTGTACGAGGAGTGTGCGCGCGGTCTCGACGAGGCGGCATCACGTGCCGCAGGCCTTTCGTTTTCGCGATGCGACCGTGACGTCCGCCTGCGAATCCTCGGACGCGTAGATCTGAACAGGTCCGGCATCCGTACGGTGGCGATGAATCTGTACGACCGCAGCTGGATCCGATTCGAACAGTATGTCGTTCGCGAGATTCTCGCGCTCTTCGTCCGGACGGATGGCTGGGTCCTCCTCGGCTACGAGACGTGGCCGGGAACGCCGCGCGGTCTCGATAGCTATACGCAGCCGCCCCGTGCGCACCGGAGCGCCGCATGAGCGAGAAGACGGCCGCCGTTGTCGGGTCCGGCATTGTCGGGACGGCGATCGCGCACTACCTCGTCAACCGTGGTTATCGCGTCGACGTATTCGAGAAAGGCCCGGAGTATCCATACCCGCACCGGCAGCCGTTCACCGAAAGGACATACTACCGGTACGTCAATCCCGCGTACACCCTGCCACCGACCATCCGCGATCTGGAGTATTCCGGTGACTACGCGAAGAATCCGGACGATGAGCGGTTCATGCGGGTCGGCGGATCGGCGACGCGCTGGCAGGCGCTCACCCTCCGGATGCTGCCGAACGACTTCCGCACCAGGAGCCTGTACGGCCATGGCAACGACTGGCCGCTCGACTACGCCGACCTCGAGCCGTATTACTGCGCGGCGGAGGGGCTTCTCGGCGTGTCGGGAACCGACGCCGACAATCCATTCGCGCCTCCGCGCTCGCGACCGTATCCGCTTCCTCAGTTCGATCTGAGCTACGGCGATGGGCTGATTGCCGAAAAGCTCAGGGCCGCAGGCATCGTCCTGCATACGACGCCACAGGCGCGCACACGGCAGGCCTACGACGGCCGGCCGGCCTGTCAGAACTTCGGGATGTGCACCGTCTGCCCGATCGGCGCGCGCTATTCGCCGAATCATCATCTTGCGGCCACGATCGCCACCGGCCGTTGCCGGCTGCACACGAACACCTCGGTACGTCGAATCATCGTCGACGGCGCCGGCCGGGCGAAGTCGCTGCTGTGCCAGGGGAACGACGCCGCGACGCCGACCGAGCACGCGGCACAGGTCATCGTTGTCGCCTGCGGCGCGATTGAATCCGTGCGCCTGCTGCTCCTGTCCGCGGACGGTCCGCGTCCTGAAGGCATCGGCAACGACGCCGGCCACCTCGGAAAGCACTTCGTGTTCCATCACACTTGATACGGCGAACTGCAGTATCGGACGTCGTTATACCCGGCGCGCTTCGGTGGGGCGACTGGGCAGAGTTGCCAGTTTCTCGATCCGCCGGGGCGGGGAACCCACGGCGGCGTCAAAATCGAATTTTCGGCGACCACCGAGTATCACAAGCTCCGCGAGATCCGGACGGTGGGCAATCGCGCTGCGATCGCGGCGCAGTTGCGGCCGATACTTCATTGGCATCCGCTCGCGATGCATTCGGAATCGGTCCCCAGTCCTGGCAAGTACGTCTCGCTCTCACGCCGGCGCGACCGGTTCGGCGATCCGTTTCCGTACGTGCATTACCAGTCCGCGGAGTTCGACCAGGCGACCGAGCGTTACGCGCGCGAGCTGTTCGACCGTTTTGCGACGATCACCGGCGCGAACGAACGGTCGTTCCCGCGGAATTATGATTCGGCCGCGCACCATATGGGCGGCTGCCGCATGGGCGCGAGCGTTCGCGACAGCGTGGTCGATTCGTACGGCCGCGTGCATGGCACATCGAATCTGTTCGTCGCCGGCGGCAGCACGTTCGTCGGCACGTCCGGAGCGGTGAATCCCACCCTGACCATGGTTGCCCTGGCGCTTCGAACGGCCGACTTCATCGATCATCAGGTCTCGTGAGCACCAGCGGCGTCAGCCAGTCCCCGACCCGGCTGAGTGCGGGCGCGACCGTGGCGTTGCCGCCAGCCCTGCTCGCGCGGGCCCTGCCAGCGGCGTTGATCTCGCTCGTCGCCATCGCAGCATTCGTCTCGATCGGCCCGGCGCTGGACGATGCCTACATCGTCTACCGGTACGTGGAGAGGTTCGTCGGAGGCCAAGGCCTCACGTTCAACGACAACGAATACGTCGAGGGGTTCACGAGCCTGGTTTGGACGCTCCTGGTGTCGCTGGCCACCTGGATCACAGGCCTGAAGGTGCACGTCGTCTCGGTCGTGCTCAACTACATCACGATCGTGCTGACCGCGGTGGCAACGAGTCGGCTGCTACGCGTGCTGAACGTTCCGAGCGCGATGAGAATAGTCGCCGTCGCCCTGATGGCGACGTCAGCGCTGTATTTCCGTGTCGTCTACATCGGGCTGGAGTTCGGCCTGTACTCGTTCCTGCTGGTCTGCTTCTTCTGGGCGCTGTTCTCGGCTCCGCCAGATTCATCACAGCCATCCACGCGCTCGTCGATCATTGCGGGCGGGCTCGCCGGCGCGCTGGCCGGCACCAGGCCCGAGAGTGTGATCCTCGCGCCCCTCGTGGGTGCCGTGATGCTCGCCTTTGACCGCGGCCGGGCAAGGATCCGATCCGTCGCGTACCTCTGTGCGGCGTGGGCGGTGGTCACCGGGGCGATTCTTCTGTGGCGGGTCGTCACGTATGGCGAATGGCTGCCGAACTCCGTCATTGCGAAGGCGATCGATCCGCACGCCCTTGGAAGCAGTTGGACGGTGCTGCAGCGCGGCGTGGGCTACGTGATCGACGCTTACACGCAAAGCCCGGGAATCGCGATGATGCTCCTGGCGGCGATGGCCGGGATAGTTTGGGCGCCCGCCCGACGGCTGGAACTGATGCTGCTCTGTGTGCCAATGGTCGTCGGCCATGCGGCGGTGGTGCAGAACGGCGGCGACTGGATGCCGTACTTCCGGTTCGTCGCGGTTCTGACGCCGATCTACATTGCCGGCTTCTGCGTCGCCACGGCCGAATGGCTCGGCCGGCGTTCAAGGGCTGCGGTGGTGGTCGTCGTGGTTGCCGCGGCGCATCTCGCGGGGAATGCCCGCGTCGTGGAGATGTCTCTGACGCCGAGGATCGGCACCTTCGACGGCTGGATGGATCTCTATCGGCAGGCCGGGGGCGCGTTGCGCGACGTGTGGCGCCGCGGCGACATCCTCGCTGCCGAATCCATCGGCATGATTGGATACGCGGCGCCCGACATCTATCTCCACGACCCGCTCGGGCTCACCGATCGCCATCTCGCGCACGATCCGGCCGCCAGGCGCAGCATCTACGGACGGTCCAACTGGCGGTACACGGTCGGCCTCCATCCCGCCCTGATCCTGCTGCACAGCTGGCCGCATCAGCGAAGCTGGTCCTCCTTCGCGCGCGACTATCCGGCCGCTTATGTGTTCTACGTCATTCCGTGGACCGGGAACGAACCGAGGAAGTGCTTGTACGCGATCCTGCGGAAGGACCGGGCGGGCGAATACGGCCCGGCGCTGCAGCAGTTGAACGGCCGCGAGATGACCTACGACGAAGTGCGGTATCCGTGCGAGTTAGCTCGATGACATCCCGAAGGAAAGCGAAGGAGTGCCCGCGCTTGGGGACAGCAAGGCAAGGCCAAACGCTCGACCTTCGGAGTTCCGCGCCAATGCGTCTGCTCGTGCGGCGAACGCGTTCGAGCGATTTACCTGATTGTGGCAACGGACGACACACCCGAAGTACGGGAACTTACTGATCAACTAGGTTGAAACTACCCGGATCCGATGGCAGCAACCGCATCTTGCAGCACTGAAAACGGATCAGGCACGGGCACACCTGTTGCACAAGCCCAGCCCGGCCATGGACGCTCTGCGGGTTTCCACGATTCAGCCGTCACACCGACTTTTGGACTTGGAGCTGCGGACGCTCTGGGAATTTCGCGAGCTTCTTGGCTTCCTGATCTGGCGTGACATCAAGGTTCGCTATCGCCAGACCGTCGTGGGCATCCTGTGGTTCGCGCTCCAGCCCATCCTTGCGACCATCATCTTCACGCTCGTTTTCGGCCGGTTCGCACGCCTGCCATCGCAGGGCATTCCGTACGCGGTCTTCGCCTACGCGGCGGTCGTACCGTGGCATTTTTTTGCCCAAGCTGTGACGCGCGGCGTCAACAGCATGATCGCCGAGCGACACCTGATTTCGAAAGTTTTCTTCCCCCGGCTGCTGTTGCCGGTCGGGGTGGTCGTCGCCGGGCTCGTGGATTTCAGCGTCGGCTTTCTCGTGCTGGGTGCGATGCTCGCGTGGTACGACATCCCGCTGACCGCCAGCATTCTTCTGACGCCGCTCTTCCTGTTGCTGGCGGTTGCAACCGCGCTCGCGGTGGTGTCCTGGCTGGCGCCCCTCAACGTGCGCTACCGCGATGTCTCCTACACGATGCCCTTCCTCTTGCAGATCTGGATGTTCGCTACGCCAGTGGCCTACTCGGTCGAGCTCGTTCCCGTCCGCTGGCGGTGGCTTTACGGATTGAACCCGATGGCGGGCGTGGTGGAGGGTTTTCGCTGGGCTTGGCTGGGAACCGCCCCGCCGACCCCCTCTCTGCTCGCGGCCAGCGCCACGGGCGTCGTGATCCTGCTGGTGATAGGCGTAATCATCTTCCATCGAATGGAACGAACCTTCGCTGACGCGATTTGACCACGTGTCACCCACAATCTCGGCCGATCTTTCCATGCTCCCTTTGGACCTGGCGATCCGCGTCTCCGGGCTGTCGAAACAGTACACCATCGGCGTCCGCGCTCGAAGGCACGATACTGTGCGCGAACAAATGACCGCCGCGGTGAAGTCTTTCTTCCGCGACGGATTCCGCCGCGCGCCATCGCAGACGCACCTCGCTCTCGACGACGTGTCGTTTGACGTGCGCCGCGGGCAAGTGGTCGGCATCATCGGCGGCAACGGCGCCGGCAAGAGCACGTTACTGAAGATCCTGTCGCGGGTGACGGCGCCGAGCACCGGCCACGCCCAGATCCGCGGCCGCGTCGGCGCGCTGCTCGAGGTCGGCAGCGGCTTTCATCCCGAGCTGACGGGGCGTGAGAACGTGTTCCTGAACGGCGCGATGCTGGGGATGACGCGTGCCGAAGTGCGCCGGAAGTTCGATGAAATCCTCGATTTCTCCGAGATCCATCAGTTCATCGACACGCCGGTCAAACGCTACTCGAGCGGCATGTACGTGCGGCTGGCGTTTGCGGTCGCGGCGCACCTCGAGCCCGACATCCTGATCGTGGACGAGGCGCTGGCCGTAGGCGACTTCGCCTTCCAGCGCAAGTGCCTCGGCCAGCTGCAGAACCAGGCCGGATCGGGACGCACGGTCCTCTTCGTGAGCCACAATATCGGCGCGATCCGGATGCTCTGCCAGCGCTGCCTGTTGTTGCGATCCGGGCGCCTCGTGCTCGACGGCCCTGTCGACGATGTGATCGAGCGATATATTCAGGATGTGGCCAGCCGGCGCCGTTCGAGCGGAACGACGCTGCAACCTGATGTCGGCGACGGGTTCGTGCTACACCCTCGCGATCCGGTTGCGGACCTGACCCTCTTCTGCGGCGACGCGATGAAGTTCGACTTCGATGTCGAGGCGCCGCGGCCGCTCGGCGACCGCACGGTGGGCATCGGCATCAAGGTCACGACCCCGTCGGGCGAACCGCTCGTCAGCATGGACAGCGTGGTCCAGCGCGCAGCCTGTATCCGAGGGGACGCGGCGCGATGGAACGTCCGATGCGACCTCGGCCGGCTGCCGCTCAACGTCGGCACCTACTTCGTGTGGGTGTTCGTCAACGTGTACGTGAACAACACCGTCAAGCAATACGCGCAGTTCAGCAACGCGTTCGCCGTGCACGTGCTGGAGCACGACGTGTTCGGGTGGGGCACCAGCCTGCCCCGTCCGCGTTACTGGGGACCGCTCTACTGGGCGCCGCAGTGGCGCTTCACACCTCAGGACCGGGTTGACGGCGTCGCGGCTGACGCTGCAATGAAGGAGACCCTGGCATGCCGGGACTATTCGGCATCCTAGCCACGTCACGGCGAGTCTCGCCGCAGACGGTTGCGGCGATGGGTCGCCGCATGGCCGACGCCCTGCGGCGGCGGCCGTGGTTGCGCGCCGAGCTTCGGGCAACCGAGATCTTCTGCGGTGGACGCGTCCACACGGGAGTGCTCAATCCGGTCCCGCAGCCGCTGGTCACGCCGGACGGGACGGCGAGCGTCTGGTTCGACGGCGAGTGCGTCCTCCCCCGGCAATCGACGCTGGGCACGCCGTCGGCGGAGGCGGCACGCGAGCTCGTCAGCGGGCGTGGCCCGGCGATCGTCGATGCGGATGGCGTGTTCGCGCTCGCCATGCTCGAAGAGCAACGGCACCTCGTGCTGGCGACCGATCGCCTCGGATTTCGCCCGCTTTACTACGCCGCGACCGCCGACTGGTTCGCGTATGCCTCGGAAGTCAAGGCGCTGCTCGCCATCCTGGACGGCGTGCCCGAGATCGACGAGATCGCGCTGCGCCAGTACTTCGCGTTCGACCACATGCTCGGCGATCGGACCTGGTGGCGGGACATCCGCGTCGTCCCGCCGGCGAGCATCTGGCGGGTGTCGCGCGATCAGACGACCAGGCAGCGGTACTGGTCGTTCAGCGATCTTCGGCCGCAACAATGCGATCCGGAGGAGGCGCACCACGAGTTCGCCCGACTCTGGGATCGCGCCGTCGCGCAGCATCATCGGTCCGGCCTGACGCCGGTGCTCCTCAGCGGCGGTCTCGATTCGCGGTTGCTCGTTGCCGAGCTGCTGCGGCAGGGAGTCGACGTGCGCGCCGTGACCTACGGCAGCACCCTTTCGCCGGAAGTCCGGCCGGCGCGCGCAGTGGCGAAGATTGCAGGTATCGACCATCGCGTGTGCGAGTGGAACACCAGGAACTGGTGGCACGGACGTGAGGAAGCGATTTGGCAGACCGACGGCCTCGTCAACGCCAACCATCTCCATCCCGCGATCGCGATGGAGGAAATGCGCGCCGGGACGTGCTACAGCCCGATGAACATCGTCGGCGACCTGCTGTTCGGCGGCAGCCATCTGCAGCAGACGCCGTGGAGCGAGCTGCGGGATCGACCCGAGCAGTTGATGGCCAGCCACTTCGTGAAGAATCCGTTCGTGACGCAGGATGAGGCGCTGGAGCTGTCCGCACCTGACATCCGGCTAGATGCCGAAGGCCCGTCGTCCGACTGCGTGCACCTTCGCGAGCGCATCCGCCGCTACGTGCTCCACAGCCCTGGTTGCTTCGCACCCTATTGCGAAACGGTGTTCCCAGGAGTGGGGCTCGAATTCCTTCAGCTCTTTCTCGCGGCGTTGCCCGAGGAGCAGCGGGCCGGCCATCGGTTCTACAGGCGGTTCCTGCGTGAACGTCACCGGCGATTCTTCGGCAACGTGCCATGGCTGAGGAACGGGCGCGGGCTCTGGGAATCGCCGCACGTTCGAGTAGCCCGCAACCTGCAGCAGCGCGTCCGGCGGGTCTTTGGCGTCAAGAGGCGCAGGACGCCATCGAATCAGTGGTTCGTCGATTACCCGGCGGCCGTGCTGGAGCACCGCGTTCGCGAGCGCCTGCTGGCCACCACGCTGCTCGTGGATGATCTGCTGGCGGGCGCCGCCCGCGCGGCGTTGCGCAACGACGCCGAAACGCCGCTCGCCGCCGAGAGCCTCATCGCGATCCTCACCTGCGAGACGTACTTGCGCCAGGTGCTCGCGATGCCCGGACTGTCGGCCGATCCCTGGCTCGGAGGCAGCCACGCCACGGGCGCATCCGGACCGACACCGGAGCAGCGCGGCGAGACCCTGACTCCACTCGGCGTTCCGTAGGCGCGCTTCTGTCATGGCGTCGATGCTCGCGGTCATCGCTCCGACGATAGGGACGCCATCTGAGACGTTCATCACGCGGCATATGAAGGACCTCTTGCCAGGCCAGACAGCCGTGGTGGCCGACGTTCAAGTCCGGGACGTCTTGGATCCGGCAGCGCCGCGGCTACTGCTCGGCACGAGCCCCGAGCCTCACCGCTGGACGTTGCGCCGTAATCGAGCCAGGGGTCGACTGCACGCCGCGCGCGAGCGCCGGCTCGGATCATTCTTCCGCGACCAGGGTGTCGACGTGGTGATGGGTGAGTATCTGACCTGGTCGCACCAGTGGGTGCCCCTCGCACGCCGTGCCGGAATCCGCTTCTTCGCCCACGCGCACGGCTACGACGTCTCCAGAAAACTGCGTTCGGACGAGTGGCGATCCAAGTATCTCGACTATGGTCTGGTCGACGGGATCATCACGGTCAGCGAGGCGAGCCGGCAGCGTCTTCTGGAACTCGGGCTTCGTTGCGATCGGATTCACGTGGTGCCGTGCGGCGTCGACGTGCCGCACCATCCGGTGAAGCGTCCCGCACGGGACGTCGTGCGATGTCTCGCGGTGGGACGGATGGTGGCCAAGAAGGCTCCGTGCCTGACCCTCGAAGCTTTTCGCCTCGCGGTCGAGCAGTACCCCAAACTGATCCTCGACTTCATCGGCGACGGGCCGCTGCTGGCGGCAGCAGAGCGATACGTGCGCGACTTCGACCTTGGCGACCGCGTTCGATTGCATGGCGTTCAGCCCAGTCAGGCGGTGTTTCAGGCAATGCGGGACGCGGACGTCTTCGTCCAGCACAGCCGGACGGATCCACAAACAGGCGACGAAGAGGGGCTGCCCGTCGCGATCCTCGAAGCGATGGCGCATGGGCTCCCCGTGGTCTCGACCAGGCACGCAGGCATTCCCGAAGCCGTCGTCCACGGCACCACCGGTCTGCTGGTGGCCGAGGCAGACGCCGTCGCGATGTCGGACTGCCTGCTGACGCTCGCCAAGGATGCCGACCTCCGGGCGCGGCTTGGCCTCGCCGGGTGGCAGCGCGCTCGCGACCGCTATTCGTGGGCGCAAGAACGCGCGTCCCTGCTGGAGATTTTCGGTCCCGGCGTGGCGCAACGGGCTGGCGCGGCGGAGGTGATCCACACGGATGTGGCCGCGGACCATCCGGTGGTCTCGGTCGTCATCCCCGCGTTCAACAGAGCGCACACGATTCTGCGCTGTCTGGACAGCGTCCGCGCGCAGACGTATCCGGCATGGGAAGCGCTCGTCGTGGACGACGGTTCCACCGACGCGACCGCGGACCTCACGCGAGCGGTTGCCCGCCAGGATCCGCGGATACGGCTCGTGCATCACCCGACGCGGCAGGGAGCGCAGGCGGCGCGCAATAGCGGCATCCACGCCGCGCGCGGAGAGTGGGTCGCGTTTCTCGATTCGGACGACGAGTTCCTGCCGGACAGCATCCACGTGCGGCTGCGTAGGGCCCGGCGTGAGGGACGTGCCGTCGTGAATTCCGCATGTCAGGTGCGCAACGCCGACGGTGTGTTGGCGCCCTATCACGTGCCGCGCCTCGCTGGCTCCGTACGCGGGGATCTGCTGACGCGTGAAGGGCCGGTGTTTCCCGGGCTGCTGGTGAAGCGCTCGGCACTCGAGGGCATCGGCTGGCTGGACGAAGGAATCATCGCCTTCCAGGAATGGGACACCGCGATCCGGCTGTCGGGTCATCATGAGTTCGCGTTCGAGCCCGAGCCGACGTTCATCTACAACTGCGACGGCGCCGATGCCATGTCCAGGGACCTCCGACGTAACGGCCGGGCGTACGAGCAGGTGGTGGGAAAGCACTGGGGGGCGATGCTCAGGCACGGGGGGCCGCGGGCGATGGCGCATCACTATCGCCGTGCCGAGCGCTGGTATCGGCTGGCCGGCGCCACGGATCAAGCTGCCCGCTGCCGAACGCTCGCCCGCCTGTGGTCGTGCCTCGATCCGGTGGCGGTCTGGGGAAAGGTGCGGGCCACGCTCTCCGGTCCGGTGTAGCCACCGCCATGCTGACGATCCTCTCCATCGTCGGGACGCGGCCGGAAGCCATCAAGATGGCGCCGGTGGTGAAGATCCTGAGCCGACATCCCCGGCACGTGCGATCGGTCCTGTGCTCGACGGGGCAGCACCGCGAGATGGTGCAGGGCGCGCTCGACGTGTTCGGCATCACGCCCGACCTCGACCTCGGCTTGATGCAGCCGGATCAGCGTCTCGCGCAGCTCACGGGGCAGATGCTGGCGCGGCTGGACGTGGTCGTCCAGGAGGTATCGCCGGATTGGATCCTCGCGCAGGGGGATACCTCCACGGTGTTTGCGGCGGGGATGGTCGCCTTCTACAACCGCGTGTCGTTCGGGCACGTCGAAGCCGGCCTGCGATCGCACGATCGCCATCACCCGTTTCCCGAAGAAGTGCATCGCCGCGCCGCTGACCTCGTCGCCGATGCCTACTTCGCGCCGACAGCCGGAGCAGGACGGACGCTGCTACGGGAAGGCTGCCGGGCGAGCGACATCCACGTCACGGGCAATACCGTGATCGACGCCTTGCGGGACGTCGCTGCGCGCCCGTACGACTGGTCGTCTGGCCCGCTCGCGGCGATTCGCCGCATGGATCGGATCGTGCTCGTGACCGCGCATCGGCGGGAAAGTTTCGGTGCGCCGTTTCGTGAGCTCTGCCGGGCGATTCGGGATCTGGCGAGCGAGTTCCGATCCCGGGGGGTGCAGTTCGTGTTTCCCGTTCATCTCAACCCCAACGTGCGGCGGCCCGTCTACGAGATTCTCGACGGCCAACCCGACCTGACCTTGCTCGAGCCGCTCGACTACGTGTCGCTCGTGCACTTGATGCAGCGCTGCGAGCTCGTGCTGACAGATTCGGGCGGCATACAGGAAGAGGCCGTGGGCTTGAGCGTGCCGGTGCTGGTGATGCGCGACACGACCGAACGGCCCGAGGGGATCGAGGTGGGCGGCGCCCGTCTCGTCGGCACGTCCTACGACACCATCGTCGGCGCCGTCGGCGAGCGGCTGCGCGCGACACCCGACCACCTCTCGGCCCCCGTGCCGTGCCCATATGGTGATGGCTGCGCCGCCGATCGTATCGTTTCGATTCTCTTGAACCGCGCCGGAGTGGACGTCGAGCCACTGCCGGCAGTCGAAAGCACGACGACCAGCCTATGATGCCGAAAAAAGTACGGGATGTGTTGCGTCCGTTCGTGAAGCGCGCTCGAGGCGCGGCTTCCGATGCCGTCTACGACTACCTGATGAAGCCGACGCGCGCCCGGACGTCGCGCGCGCCTTATGGACCCGCGGAGCTCAAACTGCTGCGGACGGCGCTCCTGTCACAGAACCTCTGTTCCGTAGACGGTCAGCTGGTCCGGCAGTTTGAGCGGGCGTTCGCCGAAGCGCACGACCTGCCCCATGCGGTCGCGTCCACCTCGGGCACGGCGGCGATTCACGTCGCGCTCGGTGCGCTCGACTTGAATCCCGGCGCGGAGGTGATCACGACCCCGATTACCGACCTCGGGACCATCATCCCGATCATTCAGCAGAACGCGATTCCGGTGTTCGCAGACGTGGACGCGTCGTTCAACCTCGATCCGATCGACGTCGAGCGGAAGATCACGCCGCGGACCAGGGCGATCATCGCCGTGCACCTTTTCGGCAACCCGTGCGATATGGATGCGTTGATCGCGATTGCCCGGCGGCATCGACTCGGGCTCATCGAGGACTGCTCGCAAGCTCACTTCGCCGAGTACCACGGCCGCCTGGTTGGGACGCTCGCCGATCTCGGCTGCTTCAGCTTCCAGCAGTCAAAGCTGATGACGACCGGGGATGGCGGGATGACGATAACGGCCAACCGGGCCTTCGCGGAGCGGATGAAGCTGTTCGTCGATAAGGGATGGGCCCGCAAAGGATTTGGCCCGCGCGCCTACCTGTTTCATGCGCCCAACTACCGCATGACGGAGCTCGTGGGCGCAGTCGGGCTCGCTCAGCTGGCCAAGCTCCGAGGCGTGGTCGACAAGCGCCGTGAGATGGCCGAGCTCCTGACCGAGCGCCTCGCCGGTATCGACGGCATCTCCCCCGTCCCCGTGACGCCGGGTGCGCGCTCCTCTTACTGGGTGTACGCAGCCACGATTCGCGACGGCAACGCGGCCGGGCTCGCCGAGGGCATGCGTCCGCACAAAGTCTGGGCGTCGGGCGGCTACATCGGTAAACCGATTTACTTGTGCAGTGAATCGCTCGCCGCCAAGAAGACGTTCGGCACCTCGCAGTGGCCGTTCACCTGTCACGAACCGGATGTCACTTACGAATACGTTCCCGGTCTCTGTCCGCAGGCAGAGCAGGGCCTGGACCACCTGCTGACACTGCCGCTCGACGAGAGCTGGACGCCTCAGCACGTGCAGCACGCTGCGGATGTGGTGGCGCGTTGCCTTGAGAGCCGGGGCCGAACGAACCGGCTTTCCGTGACCGCCTCAGCACCCTCGACCCCGGCGGTTGCGTCATCGGCGGGATCGGCCGTGGTCAGACCACAGGCAGGCCACCGGATCAGGGTTGCCGTCATCGGATGCGGGCAGATGGGGAGGTGGCACGTCGACGCCTACCGTCGCAATCCCCGTGTCGACCTCGTGGCGTTTGCCGACAGCTCGCGGACGGCCGCCGACCGGTTTGCCGCGATGGCGGGAGGGCGCGCCTACGCCTCGCATCAAGACCTGCTGGGCGCCGAACGTCTCGATGCGGTCAGCGTGTGCAGCGTGCCCGCGTCGCACTCCGAGATCGTCATCGATGCGCTCGAGGCCGGCGCGCACGTGCTGTGCGAAAAGCCGCTCGCGACGGCGCCTGGTGACGCCCAGCGGATGGCAGCGGCAGCCGCACGCCGATCGCGCGTCCTGCTCCCGGCGTTCAAGTTCAGGTTCTTCGACGAGGTTCGTGAGCTCGAGGCTCTTCTCGGCCGAGGCGCTCTGGGATCGATCGTGAGTGCCCGGCTGATGTTCGGGTGCGATCTCGACATGCGCGGCAAATGGTTCGCCGACCCCGCGCTGGCTGGCGGCGGCATCGTCATGGACAACGGCTCGCATGCCTTCGACCTGATCGAACACCTGCTCGGGCCGATCGCGACGGTCTCGGCAACGTCCGCCAATTGTCGGCCGCTCGCCGTGGAGGATTGCGCGCAGATCCGGTGCGTGCTCCGGCGCGGCGGAACAGTTACCGTCGATCTGTCGTGGGCTGTTTCCACACCGCCAACCGGCTACCTCGAAATCTACGGCCACCAGGGTACGGCGATCCTCGATGCGTCTGGCCTGACCTACAAGCTTGCCGGCTGGTCCGACTGGAAGCGGAAGGCCAACGCGACGGATATCAAGGGCGCGTTTGCGCGCCAGATCGATCACTTCGTCGACGCGGTGCGTGGCCCGGGACCGCCGGTTCTCGGCGCCGACGCCGGTGTCCGCGCGCAACAACTCATACAGGCAGCCTATGACTCGATCAAGTCCGGTGGGACGACAATCTCCGTTCGTGATGCCGAAACGCTCGTCCTGGTCGACGCTGTTTCGGCCGCGGCCAGCGGGTAAGACCTCGCTGGCGCGAGCCGTCGAGTGGATCCGGACGCACCGGGCGCCCGGCGGCGGAGTCGTGCCGCACCACAAGCGTGCCGTAGGGTCGCAGGAGGTGACCGGCTATCTGATTCCGACCCTGTGCGACATCGGCGAGCGGGACATGGCGCTTGAGATGGCGCGCTGGGAGGCCTCGGTGCAGCGGCCGGACGGTGCGTTCACCGCTCCCGACGGAACGCCGTACACTTTCGACACGGCACAGGCCGTCCGTGGATTTTTGTCGTTGCTCGACGTCCATCAGGAGTTCGAGGTCAGCATCCGAAGGGCGTGCAATTTCATCATCACCCAGATCGAGCCGGACGGCCGGGTGTCGACGCCGTCCTATGTGCTCTGGCGCTGCGCCGACGGCAGCACGTTCACCGAGTACGCGAACCTTTACGTGCTGCCGCCGCTGCTGGCGGCGGGCACGCGACTGGGCGAACCAGCTTTCAGCGAAGCGGCATCACGGGCGCTCGCCTATTACAAGCGGCGGACGGATCTCGTCGAGTTCAAACCGGAGCTCGGCACGCTGTCGCACATCTTCGGCTATATGATGGACGCGCTCGTCGACCTCGACGAGGTCGAGCTGGCCCGCCGCGGGCTGGCGCAAGCGGGCGCGCTCCAGTCGTCCGACGGAGCAATCCCGGCTTACCCCGGCGTGACGTGGATCTGTTCCACCGGCATGGCGCAGCTGGCGATCGCCTGGTACAAGCTCGGCGAACGGACGCCCGCCGATCGCGCACTCGCACACCTCGAAACCTTGCAGCTTGCCAACGGCGGCTTCTACGGCAGCTACGGGCCGGGCGCCGCGTACTTGCCGGGCGAGGAAATCAGCTGGGCGGTGAAGTTCTTCATTGACTGCTGCACGCTGCGGGCAAAGCAGACGACGCCCGGGATGCAGCACAGGGACTAGGAGCCATGCAGACTGCCCGATCGGTGACCGGTCCCTGGAATCTCTCACCTGCCGAATGGTCGAAGGTGCTCTCGACCGACGGGTCGCCGGCGCGGCTGGCCGAGCGGATCCTCACGCGAGGCCATGTTGTGCCGTGGTCGACGCTGCTCGCCGAGCACACCGCTGATTGCGAGTCGGTGATGGACCTCGGCAGCGGGCGTGGTGACCATTCCGCGCTGCTCGCCCGGCAGGGCCGGCGGACGACGCTGGTCGACTGGTCGCCGGCCAACGTCGACTTCAGTCGCCGGATGTTCGATGCCTGCGGCGTTCGCGGTACGTTCTGTGTCGCCGACATGACACGTCCGCTGCCGTTCGCGTCGAATTCGGTCGACGCAGTGTTTAGCTGCGGCGTCCTCGAGTACTTCGACAGGCGGCAAGTGGAGTCGATCCTCGACGAAGCGTTCCGCGTCGCCCGCCGCCGCGTCATCGTGCTGGTGCCGAACGCATCCTCGGTCGCCTACCGGCTTGGCAAGTGGTACATGGAGCGGACTGGCGCCTGGACCTGGGGCGGGGAGACACCGTCCTATTCGCTCAAGGGGTCGTTCGCGCGCGCGGGCGCCGTCGACGTTCGCGAGCTCACCGTCGCGGCGCGGCATGCGCTAGATTTTCTCGTCATGCCGCTGGGTGGGCGCATCAAGCGCGGTTGTATCCGGGCCTTCGGAATGCGAAACGATGCGCGCCCGGCGTGGCTGCGGCAGGGCTACCTCCTTGCGACCATGGGAGATAAGCCCGCGGGGCGCGGCCGATGAAGGTCTGCCTGTTCGCTCCCGACATGGCGGCGTTCGAGCAGCGGCGGCTGCGGTCGATCGTGCCCGCTCCGGTCGATGGGACGTACACGGAGATCCTGCTCACGAATTCGTACGGCCTGCCGCCGGAGGATGGCACCCATGTGAACGTCACCGGCGGGTCCCGGACGCTTCGGATGCGCACGCTGCGGTGGTTACTTCGCGATCCGCTGCGCGCCCGTGTTGCCGGGGCCGGCGCGATGATGCTCGCGCGAGCCTCGGCCGAGGATCTTCTCGAAGGGTTGCGCGCGGCCGACGCCGACGCCATCGTGTCGCTCGATCCGGCGTGGACCAGGCATCTCCGTCGCATCGTGCATCGCCGCTACCCGGAGTGGCCGTGTGTGGACGTCGGCGAACGCTGGGCCGAGCGGGTGCGCCAATGGCGCCGGTACGATCCCGGAGTGCTCGTGACCATCGTTCTGCCGACCTACAACGGGACGAAGTATCTGGCGCGGTCGCTCGCGAGTTGCCTCGCGCAAACGCACGCCCGCCTCGAGGTCGTTGTCGTCGACGACGGCTCTGGGCCGGAAGTGGCCCGCATCGTCGAGACACACGTCGACCCGCGCGTCAGGTATCTGCGCCACCCCGTCAACCGCGGCTTGCCGGCAGCGCTGAACACGGGGTTTGCACAGGCGAGCGGCGAGCTGCTGACGTGGACGTCCGACGATAACTACTACACCCCGGACGCCATCGAGCAGATGGTCCGTTTCCTGTGCACGGACGCCGACGTCGATTTCGTGTATGCCGACGCCTGGCAGATCGATCCTGCCGGAGACGTCGTGGGCAGGCTGTGCGTGCCACCGCCCGAGTGGCTGAAGGTCAAGAACCGCGTGGGTGGTTGCTTCCTCTACCGCCGTGCGGTGTACGAAGCCGTGGGCGATTACGATTCGCGCGCGGTGCTCGCGGAGGACTACGATTACTGGCTTCGCATCGCGCGACGGTTCACGATGCAGCGGCTGTTCGGCGCTCTGTACTACTATCGGTTCCATGACCATTCGCTCACAGGGCGATCCGCACGGGAACGCGTGAGGCTGCAGGCAGAACGGGTGCGCCGGGCGAACAACCCCTGGTGGCGTAGTCGACAGCTTGGGGATCCTTATGAAGCCGAGCTCACGAACCGACGGCGGTTGTTCAGTGTCGGTCGTCGTTTCGACCTACAACCGAATGCACCATCTGTCCCGGGCGCTCGAGTCCCTGCTGGACCAGCAGGGGAACGTCCGCTACGAAGTGCTGATCGTCGATAACGGTTCCACCGACGATACGCGCCAGGTCGTCGATGCGACCAGGACGTCCAGCCAGAACGTCCCGGTCACCTATCTGTACGAGCCGCGTCCCGGCGTCTCGTATGGACGAAACGCCGGCGTCGAACTCGCGAAGGCGCCGATCATCGCGTTCACCGACGATGACTGCCGGCCGGCGTCGAATTGGGTCGAATCGATCGTGCGCGCGTTCGAGCAGCACCCGGACGTCGACTGCATCGGCGGGCGAGCGGTCGCGTGCTGGCCGGAACACGTTCCAGGATGGTTCACGCCCCTTCAAGCGTCGCCGCTGGCGTTGTGTGAGCACGGCGCCGAAAAGGTCGCCGTGGACGCCACGAGGGCCGAGATCTGCCTGCTCACCGCAAACCTGGCGGTTCGCCGGCACGTGTTCGAGAAGGCCGGCGGGTTCTCAACGCATTACCCGCGCGGGCAGGATCGGGAACTGCAATTACGCCTGTGGCGTGCGGGATTCCGCGGCCTCTATGTGCCGGACGTCGTCGTGACCGTCGACGTGGCGCCCGAACGGCTGACCAAACCCTACTTCCGCCGCTGGTACGGCCGCTACGGCGACGTGCACGGACGCTTGCGGCTGCTCGAGACGATTGACCATGACGGACGGCTCGTCGAGCCGATTACCAGGGCCCCAATCCTTGGCGTGCCTCGTTTCCTGCATCGACGGCTCGTGACGACGCTCCTGGCCTGGATGTGGGCCGTGATACGGATGCACGAGGGCGAAGCGTTCTTCTACGAGAACCGCGCCCGCTATCTGACCAACTACATCCGCCGGCGGATGCGCGACCGCCATCCGGAACGGGACGGACGGCCGTTCGACGGCGGCGACAGGGCGATCGCGACCGGCGACCGATCGCGGGATGCTCGCGTGAAAAGTAGTGTGCTGAGCCCTGATTCAGCGGGGCGGACAACTCTCGCCGACGACAACGATTGATCGAGTCTGCGCTGATACCGCAATGAGTATGCGGTTCAGCCGCGAGCGGCGCGATCGACGGCCCGCATTTCGCGGAGAAGCGCCTCCGCCAATCTGTTCGGTTCGCCCGAACCAACCCGGAAGCGATGCCCGTCATCGAGCCGGACTTCCACTCTGTCGAAGGGAGAAGGGGCTGAGCGGGTCCGAGAACGGGCGTTCTGTCCAACCGCGAGACAGCCCTATGTTTCTATCGTCTTGGCGTCGGCGACAAGCGCCTCGCAGGTTCCTCCAACCTGCATTCGGCTGACAAATGGGTGACAATCCGTAGTGGCTAGTGCACCAAGGAGATTGGGATTCGCATGGCGCTCGGCGCGACGCGCGGCGACGTCACGCGGATGATGCTGCGCAGCGGGCTGACGCTCGTCGCCGCGGGGTTTGTTGTGGGTGCCCCGGCTGCATTCTGGGCAACACGATTCGCCGCGACTGCGATCGAAGACCTGTCTGGCGGCGGCGTGCCGTCCGTTGCGACGGCCGTTGCGGCCATGCTCGTTGTTGCGGCGCTGGCGACGTTCATGCCAGCGCGGCGCGCCACGCGCGTCGAGCCCGTCATCGCTCTCCGGTCGGAATAGCCCGCCAACCCGGCAATCACTGACTGTTTCAATGGCCGAGAACAAGACCAAGCCCACCGACGCCAGCGTCGAGGACTACATCGCCTCGAGGGCCAGTGCGCAGCAGCGCACGGACTGCCGGGAGTTGATGGCTGTGCTCAAGCGGATCACCCGGGAGCCACCAAAGATGTGGGGGCCGAGCATCGTAGGATATGGCTCCTATCGGTACACCTACGAGAGCGGGCGTACAGGGGAGGCTCCTCTGGCGGGCTTCGCCATTCGTGGCCGCGAACTGGTCGTGTACCTGCTCGCCGAAGGCGACAAACAGAAAGTCTTATTGGCCAGGCTTGGCAAGCACAAGATGACCAAGTCCTGCCTGTACTTCAAGCAACTAGCCGACCTCGACAAGTCGGTGCTCGAGCAACTTGTCGCCCGCTCGGTCGCGGAGGCGAAGCGGCGCTATCGATAGCGCCTGCGGCGCCTAACCCGTGGCTCGAGCCGACCCGCCGCGGCAGCCGGCTCAGCTCCTCGACCATCAGACTTTGGTGTCGGGTTCACCGGCACATACGAAGGTGTCATCGATACCTTCGTCTGATGGATCGGAAGTCGAGTGTCTGGTCTCATGTGCGCGAGGAGGAGCTCAGCATGACACCAGTCACTGTGACCGAGCAACGCACCGAGCAGACAACCGACAAGGCCGCGATTCGTCCGTTTCGAGTGAATGTTCCCGAAGCGGAACTCACGGAGCTGCGCCGGCGCATCAACGCAACCAAGTGGCCCGAGAAGGAAACCGTCCCGGATTTTTCGCAAGGCGTGCAACTCGCCTTCATGCAGGCGCTCGCCCGCTATTGGGCGACCGACTACGACTGGCGCAAGGTCGAAGCCAAGCTCAACTCCCATCCGCAGTTCATCACCGAGATCGACGGGTTGGATATCCACTTCATCCACGTCCGGTCGAAACATGAAGCTGCCATGCCGCTCATCGTCACTCACGGCTGGCCTGGCTCGCCCATCGAGCAGCTGAAGATCATCGATCCGCTCACCAACCCCACGGCTCACGGCGCCAGCGCGTCTGACGCCTTCCACGTGGTGATCCCGTCGATGGCCGGCTACGGGTTTTCAGGCAAGCCGACTACGCCGGGTTGGGATCCCGCTCGCATGGCGCGGGCGTGGGTCGAGCTGATGAAGCGCCTCGGGTATACCCGATTCGCCGCACAAGGTGGTGATTGGGGTGGGTTCGTCACGAACGCGATGGCTCAACAGGCACCCCCGGAGTTGATCGGCATCCATCTGAACTTCTCCGGTGCCGCGCCCCCCGACGTTGCCAGGGCGCTTCAGTCCGGCGGGCCGCCGCCGGCGGGTCTCTCGGCGGAGGAGCAGCGGGCATACGACCAGATGGCGTTCCTTTACCAGCACGTCCCGACGCAGCTGATGATGGCCGCACACCCGCAAACCCTGTACGGGTTGGCGGACTCACCCGTCGCCCTTGCCGCCTGGATGATCGACCACGACGTGGCCAGCTACGGGCACATCGCGAAACTCTTTGTCGATGGGGAGCCCTACGGCGACCTCACACGGGACGACATCCTCGACAACATCACTCTCTCCTGGTTGACCAACACGGGTGTGTCCAGCGCTCGTCTCTACGTGGAATACAAGGGCGCGTTCTTCAACGATTACGACATCTCCGTTCCGGCTGCCGTGAGCGTGTTCCCTGAGGAGGTCTACCAAGCTCCGCGGAGTTGGACCGAGCGCGCCTACCACAATCTCGTCCATTTCAACGCCCTCGCCAAAGGCGGGCACTTC
>Ga0111539_10000629_pt1 | contig 45516 bp, 34 predicted proteins | sample RhiMethybrSRZTD1_FD_79667 | JGI IMG/M metagenome (GOLD analysis project Ga0111539, IMG submission 79667) | Populus rhizosphere microbial communities from Tennessee, USA - Rhizosphere MetaG P. TD hybrid SRZTD1 (version 2) (version 2) | ecosystem: Host-associated > Plants > Roots > Rhizosphere >... | reverse complement strand
TTGCCGAGCGACTTCGACATCTTCTCGCTCGACTTGCCTTCATCCTCGATCATCAGGTGCTCGGCATGGAGCCAGAAGCGCGAGAACTGGCGGCCGGTCGCCCCTTCGGCCTGCGCGATCTCGTTCTCGTGGTGCGGGAAGATCAGGTCGACGCCGCCGGCGTGCAGATCGATCGGCGGCTCCCCGAGCAGGCGCAGCGCCATCGCCGAGCACTCGATGTGCCAGCCAGGCCGTCCGGGGCCGATGCCTGGATCCCAGGTCGGCTCACCCGGCTTGGTAGCCTTCCACAACACGAAATCACGGGCATTGTCTTTTTCGTACTTGTCGGCATCGACGCGCGCCCCTGACTGTATGCCGCTGTGATCGAGCCTCGCGAGCTTGCCGTAGTCGGGCAGCGTCGAGATCTTGAAGTAGATCGACCCGTCACTGCGGTAGGTATGGCCGTTGGCCTCGAGCGCAGCGATCGTCTTCCCCATCGCCTCGATGTTCTGATCGTCGGTCGCCCGCGGCATCTCTTCGGGCTCTTCCAGGCCGAGCGCCGCGGCATCCTCGCGGAAGCCTGCGATATACCGCTCGGTGTACTCGCGCAGCGGCACACCGGCCCGGTTCGACTCGGCGATCGTGCGATCGTCCACGTCCGTGAAATTCATCACGTGATGCAGTCCGAACCCCGCTTCGTACTTGAGGACGCGCCGCAGCACGTCGCAGACCACGAAGGTGCGGAAATTGCCGATGTGACCGCGCGCATAGACGGTGAGGCCGCACGTGTACATGCGGACGGTGTTGTCGCGCAGCGGCGCGAACTCCTCCTCACTTCGGGTCAGCGTGTTGTAGAGACGCATCAGTGTGACGGGAGCAACTCGAAACGCGAACGAGGCCAGAGGATCTCAGGCCGGCAGCCGCTGGCGGACTTCGGAGGCCACGCCGTTGCAGCGGGCCTGCACCACCAGCTCGCCCTTGACCAGGCGGAACTCGAAAGTGATCTCCTGCCCGGTCGACCCGCCGTTGGCGAGCCGCGACGCCAGCACTGCAACCCGTTCACCCAGCTGTTGCGCATCCGGCGAGCCGGCGCCCAGCTGTTCGGCGATCTTCGCGGCCAGCTCCCCCGCAATCCCGCGCAGGTCCCCTTCGGCAGGCACCCACAGGCGCAGGTCGAGCGCGCTGGGATCCGCGCTGTTGGCCGTCGGATCGGGCATATGCACGATTCTACAGCGAAATGCGGCCGAACAGCCGCCGCGCGCTGCGGCAGTCCGCGTCGATCTGCGCCCGCAGTGCGTCGACATCGGGGAAGACTCGCTCGTCGCGCAGGCGCTGCAGGAACGACACCCGGACCCGGCGATCGTAGAGATCCCGTTCGTAATCGAAGATGTGCACCTCGATCACCGGTTTGTCCACGTCGCCAAACGTGGGACGGGTCCCGATATTGGTCACCGACGCATGAACGATCTCATCGATGGTCACCGTCGTGGCGTAGACGCCGGACGGCGGCGGCAGCTCGTTCTCCGTCCGGACATTGGCGGTCGGAAACCCGAGCTCGCGCCCGCGGCCCGCGCCTCGCACCACGATGCCATCAATGAAGTAGTGATGGCCCAGGAGAGCGCCCGCCTCATCCACACGGCCCTCGGTCACCAGCCGACGGATCCGCGTGCTGCTGACGACGAAGTCCTTGTAGCGGACCGGATCGATCTTCTCCGCGCGAAAACCATAACGGGCGCCCAGGCTGCGCAGCACGGAAAAGTTTCCCTCGCGGTTGTGGCCGAACAGGAAGTTGGCGCCGACCCAGACTTCTGCGACGTGCAGCCATTCGACCAGCACGGCCCGCACGAACGCCTCAGGCTCCCAGTGTGACAGCTCCGTGGTAAACCGAACGACCGCGAGTCCCTGCATGCCTGAACGCGCGAGCGCTTCGACCTTCTGCTCCTCGGTCATGAGCAGCGGGGGTGCCTTGTCCGGCCTGACCACACGGGGCGGGTGCGGAGCGAAGGTCATTGCCGCCGGTGTCCCCGCGCGCTCACCGGCGCGCCGGCGGACCCGATCGATGATCTTCATGTGCCCGCGGTGCAGGCCATCGAAATTCCCCAGCGCGAGGACAGGCTGGTTCCACCGCGGCGGCGGGTCGTCGGGGAAATGGATGACGTGCATCAGCGTCAGGCCGGGGCTCGAACGGCCAGCTGCAAGCCGTCGTAAGCGAGCGCCACCCCTTCGGGCAGGCGCTCGCTGGTGGCGGCGTGGGGCAGGTCGTGACACATGTGGGTGAAATAGGTTTGCCGCGCGGCGATCCGGCGCGCGGTCGCAATCGCCTCGTCCAGCGAGAAATGCGTGGGATGCGGCCGGTGCCGCAGCGCGTCGAGCACGAGGACGTCGACTCCCGCCAGGAGGGGCCACGACGAATCGGGAATCGCGTTGCAGTCCGTCAGGTAGGCGAACGAACCGATCCGCAGCCCGAGAATCTGCCGCTTTCCGTGCCACACCGGGACCGGCACGAACGTCAGCTCGCCGACGGCGAACGGCCCTTTGATGACGTTCATATCCAGCTCCGGGATCCCTCCGCCCTTCGGCAGATCCGGATCGAAAGCATACGAGAACGTCCGCTTGATTTCGTCGACGGTGATCGCATCCCCGTACAACTTCATCGGCCGCCGCATGACCACATTGAACCGGCGCACGTCGTCCAGGCCGAGAATGTGATCGGCGTGCCCGTGCGTGAAGACGATGGCGTCGACGCGACTGATCCGGTGGGTCAGGGCCTGTGCGCGGAGGTCGGGACCGGCGTCGATGAGCACGCTCGCGCCCGCGTCGCCGCGCACGAAAATCGAGGGACGCAACCGCGTGTCACGGGGATCGTCGGAACGGCAGGTGCTGCATTCGCAGCCAATCATCGGGACGCCGTGCGAAGTGCCGGTGCCGAGGAACGTGATTTCCAAGCTGATTAGGGCGTGATGATGCGCCGCTCGCCCTGCTGGGCCTGGACGTAGCGCATCCGCAGCTCGTAGAGCAGGTCGTCGACGAGCTTCGCTTCGTCGGGCGTCAGGTTGCCTTTGGTCTTTTCCTGCAGCAGGCTGATCAGGTCGATCATCTGGTGCGCGGCGACGAGATCCGGCTCGTGACGTTCGCCCGTCTGGGGGTCGGGGATGTCGCCGAAATGCAGGGCTGCGGTACTCGCCAGAGAGATGATGAAGCTTCCGAACGAGATGCGGGACTGTTCCTCGATGCTCACCCGGGAATGCTAGCATAGGCCCGCCTGACGGCCCGCCCGGGCACGCACCGACGAAACAACCAGCACACCACGACGACAAGATGGCAACAGAACGACGCGATACCACGACTCCGGGTGAGGCATTTCAGCAGCTGGTCGACATCATGGCGCGGCTGCGCGGTCCGGGCGGTTGTCCCTGGGACCGCGAGCAGACCATTCATTCCTTGCGCGGTTTCGTGCTCGAAGAGACGTACGAGGTGCTCGACGCGATCGACAATGACGATCACGACACCCTGCGCGGGGAGATTGGCGATCTGCTCTTCGAGGGGGTCTTCCTTGCACAGATCGAGTCAGACGAAGCGCGCTTCACCGTCGAGGACTCGCTGCGCGACATCACCGACAAGCTGATCCGCCGCCACCCGCACGTGTTCGCGAAGACCGAGGGAGTCGACACGCCGGGCAAGGTGGTCGAGCAATGGGAGCAGATCAAGGCGCGCGAGCAGGTCGACGCCGGCAAGAAGCGGGCGCTGCTGAGCGGGATCCCGAAGTCGATGCCGGCGCTCCTCCGCGCACACGAGATCGGCACCCGCGCCGCCGCGGTCGGCTTCGATTGGGCGAGGGCGACGGATGTGGTGGACAAGATCGAGGAAGAGGTCGCCGAACTGCGCGAAGCTTTCAGTCACGATGAAGGCAAGCCGCGCATCGAGGAGGAGATGGGCGATCTCCTGTTCGCGATCGCGAACCTCGCGCGCAAGCTGGGGATCGAGCCGGAATCGGCGCTGCGGAAGGCGAATGAGAAGTTCACGAAACGGTTTACCGCGCTGGAGGGTGTGTTCCACGAACAGGGACGGTCCGTACACGATGCGACACTCGAGCAGATGGAAGAGGTGTGGGGAGAGGTGAAGAAGGAGTGAACATTCGACGACAGCCGCCTGCCCAACCAAAGGGCGCCTTCGGCGCCCGAGGCACGGAGGCACGGAGGGCCACGGAGATTCACGACGGCAACCGGCCACTCTCGTAGGTTCTGTCCGTTGACGGCGACGCCGGCCTTCGGCCGGCGTTGACAGGAGTGAGGGGCGGATGGATCGCAAACCGCCCATACGAAAGACCTGGCGGTTTGCGATCCATCCGCCCCTCACTCCTGGCACCGCGCGCAGCGCGGCGCCGTCAACGGATCGCAATCCTCGAAGAGATTCCGCTCTTCCCCGCGGGCTCCGTGCCTCCGTGCCTCGGCGCCGCAGGCGCCTTGAAAACCAACGTTGTATCCGGCTCGTTGTTGCAACCCCAAAGCGTCGTTCAGCCGTGAAGTTGCCCCGAAGCCGCCTTTCATCTGGGTATGTGTCGCGCGATAGTGATCGACCTTCCAGTGAACCCTCTCATCTCGACCCTCTCCCCATCTGTCTCCACAAACACCGCCCCGTCCTCCGCCGTCGAGAAGATCGCCGCCCCTATCGCCCTGTAGCGTTCGACCACCGCCGGATGGGGATGACCGAAGCGGTTGTTTCTTCCGCAGCTGAAGATCACCGCTCTTGGCCGGAGGCGCTCGAGCAGTTCCTGTGAGCTCGATGTCGCGCTGCCGTGGTGCGGGGCTTTGAGGATCACCAGTCTTCCTTGCTCGAGGCGCGGCAGGATGGCTCGCTCGCCTTCCTTTCCGATATCGCCAGGCAGCACCACCGACACCGCGCCAATCCGGATCTCCAGGACGATGGAGTCGTCGTTTCTCACACGTTGCCGTTCCCAGTCGGGCGGCGGCGGGTGGAGCACGCGTAGTTCGACATCGCCAACACGTTCGATATCTCCGGTCCTGACCGTTCGCCAGGTGATCGATTCACTGCGCGCGAAGCCAGCCAGGCCTCGCAGGCCGGGGTGTGGCGGCACGGGCACGCCTTCCCAGATCGCATCGGTCCCGAGGTGCTTCAGCACGCCTCGCGCCCCGAGCAGGTGGTCGGGATCGCCGTGCGTGACGACGAGGGCGTCGAGCCCGCGAACGCCGAGCGCTCTCAGTACGCGCGCCACGACGCGGTCGCCGATGTCGAAACCGGGCGGCGCATCGAACGCGTCGGGGCCGGTGTTCAGTGGAGCCACGCCGCCGGTGTCGACCAGCAGCGCTCGACCTCCGGGCGGGGCGACGACCGTGGCATCCCCCTGCCCGACGTCGAGCACAACGACTCGTACCGGCATCGACGGCGGTGACACCGCATCGCGCGCGACCACCCGAGGGCCAACGACCAGCAGCGTTGCCGAGAGGCCATAACAGGGAATCGCGAGACGACGCGTGCGCGCCGACAACAGCGCCAGAGCCGACGCGTAGTACGCGATCGTCAATCCCCAGACGGGCGGTGCCACATCGTGCGCGAGCCAGGGTGCCACATCGACAACCGTCGCGGACTCCAGGAGCAGGGCGGCGCTGACCCGCACCGCGGTGGCCGCACCCTGCGCGATCGGCTCCGCCCATGACGGCGTCGCGGCGACGATCAACCCGGCCACCTGGATGACCGTCATCAACGGGATCGCGGCGAAGTTGAGGAACAGCCCGGCGAAAGACACGCGTCCGAATAGCGTGGCCGACACTGGTGCGAGCGCGACCTCCGCGCAGCCGGTGGCGGCAAGCATCCCGATCACGGCCAGAGCGGGCAGGCGCCAACCTGCGGCTCGCCGACGCCCGGACCTGAACCGTCGGTTGATCCTCGGCACGCCCAGAAGAATGCCCAGCGTCGCGCCGAACGAAAGATGGAAGCCGGGATCGAGCACCACCGCCGGTGCAAGCGCGACCGCGAAGAGCGCGGCGATTGCGAGCACGTTGATGGCGTGGACACGATGGTCGAGCGCCCGGGCCAGCAGGACCAGCACGGCTACCGTGACCGCCCGCGCGACCGAGGCGGCGCCGCTCGCAACGGTGCCGTAGAACACGAGCAGCAACGCGGTGACGATCGAGGCCGGTGATGGCCGCACGAAGAACAGCCGCGCCACCAGGGTCGAGAGCACGGCGAGGATCGCGATGTTGCCGCCGGAGATCGCGATCACGTGATAGGTGCCCGCGTCCTGCAGCCTGCGCTCGTCGTCGGGCGCCAGGCCGCTGCGGTCGCCAATCAACACCGCGGTCGTCACTCCGGCAGCCCTGGGATCGCTCTCTCCCAATCGGGCGTTGAGGCGTCGTCGAATCGCGGCTCGCAGCGCTGCCGCCGCTTCACTCAGCGGACTTCCCCGCGCCACCACTTCTACCAGCGCCCCGCTCTTCACGGTGCCGACCAGCACGATGCCCCTCCGGGCAAGGGCAGGGCGTTCGTCAGGAGTGCCGGGATTGAGATAGGTCGAAGGCTGACGCAGGAACGCGGGCAGGCGAACGGTGCGCCCGGCGCGCCACTCGCGAACACGGTCGGCGAGCAATGTTCCGGCGACCGACAGACGGACTCCGCCGCTCACCTTCACCAGCGTCCGGCCGGACGTTTCGATCGCGGTCACGTCGAGCAGCAACGACGATCCCGCCGCCGTCGGGCTCGCGTCCTCGACCAACACCCCCTGCAGCGTGGCGGTGACCCCGGACGGCGTCGCCGCGAACCACGCCGCGAGAGGCGTGGCGTACACCCGTCGCGCATCGCTCAGGCCGAGCGACAGGCCCGTCAGCGTGGCGGATACCACAATCAGCGCGGCAGAACCCGGCCGGTCGTCGATCAGGTACGAGCCGACGGCGGCAACCAGGCCGAGCAAGGCGGCGCCGGCCGTCAGGATCTCCGGGAGCTGTTGCAGGCGGGCGATGAAGAGGAACGCGACCGCCGCCCCGGTAAGGAACGGGATGGCGAGCAGAAGGGCCGGAGCGTACATCACACGCGCGGCTGCAAGAAGCCGCGCGTGACGAAACTATCTGGATTCAGCTAGCTGACCGCCGGAGGCGCGCAGATCCTGCGATGGCGCTCAGGCCTTCCCCGTGGCAATTTCTGCGTGGTACTCCTGCAGCGCGCGGACGGTGAGCCCTTCGCTGCGGATCGCCTTGATCGCATTGACCGTGGCCGCGGCGCCGGTCAGCGTGGTGATGCAGGGCACGCCGTGCATCATCGCAATCCGCCGCACCGTGCGATCGTCGAAGAACGACTCGCGGCCGAGCGGGGTGTTGATGACGAGCTGAACGTGGTTGTTCATGATCTCGTCGCCGACGTGCGGACGCCCCTCGTTGACCTTGAACACGATCTCCGCTTCGACCCCGTGGGCCCGGAGATAGCTGGCGGTCCCGCGGGTCGCAACCAGCTTGAAGCCGAGATCGCGCAGGTCCCGTGCGATCTGGACCACCGCGGGCTTGTCGTGATTGTTGACGCTGATGAACGCCGCGCCGCCGGACGGCAGCCGCTGGCCCGCCGCAAGCTGCGCCTTGGCGAACGCGCTGCCGAAGGTGGCCGCGCCGCCCATCACCTCGCCAGTGGACTTCATCTCGGGCCCGAGAATCGTGTCGACGCCCGGGAAACGGACGAACGGGAACACCGGCGTCTTCACGAAGACCCCGGCCACATCGAGATCGGCAGTGAGCCCGAGCTGTGCCAGCGTCTTGCCGAGCATCAGCCGCGCCGCCACCTTCGCGAGCGGCACGCCGGTGGCCTTCGACAGGTAGGGCACGGTTCGCGAGGCCCGCGGATTCACCTCGAGCACGTAGACGGTGTCGTCCTTGATGGCGAACTGGGCGTTCATCAGGCCGATGACCTTGAGCGCGCGCGCCACCCGCCGCGTGTAATCGCGAATCAGGGCGACGTGCTTATCGGTGACCTTGTAGGGCGGAATCACGCAGGAGCTGTCGCCGGAGTGGATGCCGGCCTCCTCGATGTGTTCCATGATGCCGCCAATCACGACCGCACCCGTGGAGTCCGCCACGGCATCGACGTCGAGCTCGACCGCGTCTTCCAGGAACTTGTCGATCAGGACTGGATGATCCGGCGAAGCGTCCACCGCGTGGGTCATGTAGCGATCCAGCGCGCCCATGTCATAGACAATGGCCATGGCGCGTCCACCGAGCACGTACGAGGGCCTGACCACCAGCGGGAAACCGATCGAGGTGGCCACCTCGCGCGCCTCCTCGGCGGAGGTGGCAATGCCGCTGGCCGCCTGCGGGATGCCAAGCTCCCACAGCAGCTTCGCGAATCGCTCGCGATCCTCTGCCAGATCGATCGAATCCGGCGACGTGCCCAGGATCTTGATCCCCGCCTCCTGGAGCGGCAACGCAAGCTTCAGCGGCGTCTGTCCGCCGTACTGCACGACGACGGCGACGTCGCCGCCGGCCTCCTGCTCGCGCGCGATGATCGACGAGACGTCCTCGAAGGTCAGCGGCTCGAAATAGAGCCGATCGACGGTGTCGTAGTCGGTCGAGACGGTTTCCGGGTTGCAGTTCACCATCACCGTCTCGTAGCGTTCCTCGCGCAGGGCGAAGGCGGCGTGGCAGCAGCAGTAGTCGAACTCGATCCCCTGCCCGATCCGGTTCGGCCCGCTGCCGAGGATGACCACCTTCGAGCGCGGCGTCGGATCCGCCTCGCACTCGCGTTCGTAGCTGCCGTACAGGTACGGTGTGAACGATTCGAACTCGGCGGCGCAGGTGTCGATGCGCTTGTAGGCCGGCTTCAAGCCGTGCTCCAGCCGGGTCGACCGCACCGCGTCGTCGTCGACGCCGAGGATCGCACCGAGCTCGCGGTCGCCGATCCCCGCGCGCTTCAGCGTGCGGAGCATCTCGGCCGACATCCCGCGCAGGCCGCCGAGCCCCGCGGACCTGGCCAGTTCCACCAGCTGCGAGAACTGCGTCAGGAACCACGGATCGATCTTCGTGAGCTCGTGGAGATCGTCGACCGTCCAGCCGCGATCGAACGCGCGGAACACTGCCCACATCCGGCGGTCGGTCGGCACGCTGAGCTCGCGCTGCAGCGCGCCTTCCTCCTCTTCCTCGGTGAGGCCGTCCTTCTTCGGCTGGGTGAACAGCAGGCCGCCCGACCCCAGCTCGAGCGAGCGGAACGCCTTCATGAAGGCTTCCTTGAAGGTCCGCCCGATCGCCATCACTTCCCCGACCGATTTCATCTGCGTGGTCAGGGTCCGATCGGCGCGCGGAAACTTCTCGAACGCCCACCGCGGCACCTTCACGACGATGTAGTCGATGGTCGGCTCGAAGGAGGCGGGCGTGAGCCGGGTGATGTCGTTGGGAATCTCGTCGAGGTGATATCCGAGCGCCAGCTTCGCGGCGATCTTCGCGATCGGGAAGCCGGTGGCCTTCGACGCCAGGGCCGAGGACCGCGACACCCGCGGGTTCATCTCGATGACGATGATCCGGCCGTTCTTCGGGTTGATCGCGAACTGGATGTTCGAGCCGCCGGTCTCGACGCCGACCCGGCTGATGATGCGCCGCCCCAGGTCGCGCATCCGCTGATACTCGCGGTCGGTCAGCGTCAGCGCCGGGGCGACGGTGATGCTGTCGCCGGTGTGGACCCCCATCGGATCGACGTTCTCGATCGAGCAGATGACGACGAAGTTGTCCCCCTTGTCGCGCATCACCTCGAGCTCGTACTCTTTCCAGCCGATCACCGACTCCTCGAGCAGGACCTCGTGCACCGGGCTGAAATCGAGACCGCGGCCGGCGATCTCCTTGAACTCCTCGATGTTGTAGGCGATCCCTCCGCCGACGCCGCCCATCGTGAACGACGGTCGGATGATCATCGGGAAGCCGAGGATGTCGACGGCATTCATCGCCTCCGCCATCGACTTCACATAAACGCTCTCGGGGACATCGGCCCCGATCTCCTTCATCGCGTTGCGGAACAGCAGGCGGTCCTCGGCCACCTTGATCGACTCGACCGAGGCGCCAATCAACTCGACGCCGAACTTCTCGAGCGTGCCGTCCTCGCCGAGCGCCACCGCGAGGTTCAGCGCGGTCTGTCCGCCGACCGTCGGAAGCAGCGCGTCCGGCCGCTCCTTTTCGATGATCTTGGCCAGGACTTCCGGTGTGAGCGGCTCGACGTAGGTGCGGTCCGCAGTCTCCGGGTCGGTCATGATCGTCGCGGGATTGCTGTTGACGAGGACGACTTCGAGGCCTTCCGAGCGGAGCGCCTTGCACGCCTGGGTGCCGGAGTAATCGAACTCGCAGGCCTGGCCGATCACGATCGGACCGGAGCCGATCACCAGGACGCGCTTGAGATCAGTACGTTTGGGCACCGCTTACGCTCGCTTCTCCATTTCGTCGAGGAACCGCCGGAACAGATAGTCCGCATCATGAGGACCCGGCGCGGCCTCTGGATGGTACTGAACGCAGAAGACCGGTTTGGTCTCGTGGCGCAGCCCTTCGACGGTGCCATCGTACAGGTTGGTGTGCGTCACCCTGACGTCGGACGGCAGTGTCTGCGGATCGACCGCAAACCCGTGGTTCTGGGACGTAATCTCCACCCGGCCCGTCTCGTGCTCCTTGACCGGATGGTTGGCGCCGCGATGGCCGAACTTCAGCTTATAGGTCTGGCCGCCGAGCGCGAGCGACAGGATCTGGTGGCCGAGGCAGATGCCGAAGGTCGGCACCTCGGCCTTGATCAGTTCCCTGGCGTTCTCGATCGCATAGTCAAGCACTGCGGGGTCGCCGGGTCCGTTGCTCAGGAACACGCCATCGGGGCTCGTGGCCAGCAGCTCCGACGCCGGGGTACCTGCCGGATACACGCGGACCTCGCAGCCATGCGCCGTGAAACGGCGCAGGATGTTCCACTTCATCCCGAAGTCGTACGCCGCGACGTTCAGTGGACGGCCGGCGCGGCGCTGCGGCGGCGGCGCGAATTCGTCCGAGGGGGCCGGCGCCCAGTCGAATGGACTGTCGCAGGTCACACCCTTGACCAGATCCGAGCCTTCCATCTGCGGCAGCGCCCTGGCCTTTTCGACGAGCTCGCGAGGATCGTGATCCCCGGTCGCAATCACGCCCCGCATCACACCGCTCGAGCGCAGCACCCGGGTCAACGCCCGAGTGTCGATGTCGGAGATGGCCACGATCTCGTGGCGCACGAGGTACTCGCGCAGGGTGCCGTTCGCGCGCCAGTTGCTCGCCACCGGCGATTCGTCACGAACGATGAAGCCGGCGACCTGCGGAGTCCGCGACTCCGCATCGTCGGGCGCGATGCCATAGTTGCCGATCTCCGGCGCCGTCATCGTGACGATCTGGCCCGAGTAAGAAGGATCGGTGAGGATTTCCTGGTAGCCCGTGAGGCTCGTGTTGAACACGACCTCTCCGCCGGTTTCGCCAGGGGCGCCCGCGGCGTCCCCTTCGTACCAGATGCCGTTTTCGAGAGCGAGAATCGCCTTCATTGAATCCGTTCGAGTGATCCGGTGACGCGCTGTTCCTGTCCTGCGGTGACCCGGGTGGTGCTGGACCACAGCCGGTGATCGGGCAGCTCCAGCCGGACGACGTGGGTGCCGATGCGGACGTCGCTGACACGCAGCGGGGTTACGCCGACCGGCTTGCCGTCGATGGTGACGCGCGCGCCTCTCGGCCGCGAATCCACATAAATGGAGCCGGTGTAGATCGTCGACGATGAGGATTCCGGCTCGGGCTCGGGCGCAGGACGCGTCGTTGCACGCGCGCCAGCCGAAGGAGCCTGCCGCGGCGCCGGCGTTGACGCGGCGACCGGCTTCAGCTCGAGCGCGACCGATCGGGCCGGCGTGTCGGCCGACAGGTCGACGGCCTGCGTGCCAACCACGAATCCCGGCAGCACCACGCGCAGGTCGTAGCGGCGGAACGGCAGGTCGGCGAGCGTCAACGGAGTCCGGCCACGCCAGCGTCCGTTCAGCGTCACGCCGGCGCCGCTCGGTGTCGATCTCACCACCAGCGTTCCCGTCGATGCCGCTGGTGGCGGGGCTGCCGCTGCGCTCGGCGCCGGCGGAGTGCCTGCACGAGTTGCCGCTCCACGGTCGTCGGTCCCCGGGGGCTCGGGCTTGCTGCCGCCGCGGCCGGGGGAGGGGCTGTCCGTGGCCCTGGCCGCCGGAGGCGTCACGGCCTGCTCGCTGAACTCACGCCCGGTCGCAGGTGCGGCGCCGCTGGTCGTGGATCCGCTCGTGGCCGCCGTGGCGGAATTGCCGGTCGAGGCTGGCTTTCCCCTGCCCCACAACGCGTACCCACCCAGCAGTCCCACGCCGATGCACGTAATCACCAGCAGGATCATTCCGAACGGTGACCGGGCTGCCTCGGGCTCCTCGAACGTGGCAAGAGTGGCCGGCGCCGCCGCAGTGACCGAACGATGGTCATTCACAATCGCAGCCCGGGGGCGCTGGATCGTTTCGTCGTCCTGGGGATCCCGGTGAGACAGCGGCGCGTCCCGGACCGCCCGGTCATCCCGGAACGCACGCGCACCGACGAGGGTGTCCTGATCATCGCGATCGATCGACAGATCGCGAGGCTTGACGTCGTATGACGTCGTCGTCCTCGCAGATGCCGCGCCTGCCGCGTCGAGGAGAAAATCGTCCGGGGCGAACCGGTCCGCTTCCACTTCGGCGGCGATGTCATCGTCGAGCGGCCCCGAGGGATCGCGCCGGATGACGTCGTCGCGGTCGGCCAGACGCAACCGATGATCTGCCTCGTCGTCGAGCCGTTCCGCGAGAATGTCGTCCTGTTCCTCTTCTTCTTCGAGTTCTTGCTCGACGACCCTTTTCGGATCGTCTTTCCTGTCGTGCTTGCCCTTATCTGCATCTGCGGCCGCCGCCGCCGCCCTGGGACTGACGATCGTCGCAGCGGTGTCCACCTCCGGTACGCCCGGTGCCGCGGGTGGGGGGACCAAGGTCGCATCGGCACTCACGCCCCGCGCCGATGCCTCGAGGGCCGAGGCGAATGCGAGCGCCGTGGGAAAACGGGCGGACGGGTCGGGATCCATCGCGCGGGCGAGGACCGAATGGAGCGAATCCATCCAGGCGTTCGGGGTTCCTGCCGTGAGCGTGCCGATCTCGCGGCCGAGGCCCGAGGGCCGGCGGGAGGTCAGCAACTCGTAGGTGATCGCCGCGAGTGAAAACACGTCGGCCGCGGTTGCCCACGATTCTCCTGCGATGCGTTCGGGCGCGGTGTAAGGCCTGCGGACCGGTGCCCTGACCCCGACCCGCTCCAGCGCTTCGACGACACCGAAACCGGTGGCCCGGGCTTCTTCGGGGGTGACGAAAATGTCGCGCGGGTGTAACGCGCCATGGCCCACACCCGCCGCACGGGCGAAGTCGATCGCGCCTGCCAGCTGCGTGATGAACGGCAGCACCGTCGCGATTGGCGCCGGCGCGTAGTGGCGCATCGCGACGTCGAGCGATTCGGCGGCCACATATTCTTCCGCGCCATAGGCAAGCGTGCCCTGGACACCCGCCGCAATCGGCTCGACGATCGAGGGATGAAACAGGCCCGCATCAGCCGCGCGCGAGAGCTCGTCCGCGAGCGTCCGCGCCTGTTCCGGGGTGATGTCGAGGCGGAAGGCCTTGACCGCGACCAGCCGGTCGCGCTCGGGCTCGTAGGTGCGGAAGACAGGCCCCAGTGCGCCTACGCCGATCTGGTGCAGCACCCTGAAGGGTCCGAACTGTGCGGGTGCCGCAAACGCTGAAGGGTCGTCTCTGCTCAGGGAGTGCCTCGGAATGGATCGCGGAAATTTATCACATTCCACCACGGGCGCTCGCGTCCTGCAGCTGAGCAGGACGGTGCCATGGCCGGACGCGCGAGGTCTCCGGTCGCGGGATCCTTCTGTCATCCAGCCGCGTCGAAAGCCGCGGACCACCAGCAGGATGGGTTCCTTGACATGCTTCAGAATGCTCTGAGAGAGTACGACCCGGTGTCAGCAGACGCATCTTCCACGGCTGCAGCAGGTGCGCCGCCCCGCCTTGCAGTCGACGTGCGCAGGTTCCCCTGGATGCGGCCGCTGTCTGGCGATTACGCGTTCAACTTCGCGAATGTGGCACCGCTGTATGCCGGCGACCCCCAGTCGGCCGACGCCTGGCGCGAGACTGCGCGGCGCGTCCGCGCCTGCGCGCGGAAGCCTGCTGAGATCGCTGCCGCCATCTCAGCACAGCAGGCGCGGCGTGGCGCCCCTGGAGAATCGCAATCAGCCGCCGCGCGCCTCGCCAACGCCGACGCCACCGCTGTCGTCACGGGTCAACAGGCTGGACTCTTCGGCGGTCCGCTGTTCACCATCCTGAAAGCCATCACTACGATTCAGCTCGCGCGCCGCACGGAGCGCGAACTGGGCGCGCCGGTGGTTCCCGTGTTCTGGGTCGATGCCGAGGATCACGACTGGGACGAGATCGCCAGTTGCACGATCCTCGACGCGCAGAACCAGCCCCGCACCATCACGCTTGCGAAGCCTGAGGGCGCCGGTGAACGGCCGATCGCGACCCTGACGCTGGACGAGAGCGTCACGGCCGCGCTCGCCGAGCTCGAAGGCGCGCTCGCCCAGACCGAGTTCACAGGCTGGGTCCTTGCGGGGCTGCGCGCGACCTATCGGCCCGGGGTCGGCGTGGCCGACGCGTTCGCGCGATTCCTGGAGCTCCTGCTTGGCCCGCACGGCCTGGTGGTGTTCGACTCGTCGGACCATTCGGTGAAGCCGCTGTTGCGCAACCTTTTTCATCACGAGGTTGCGACGCCAGGGCGGACGGCGGCTCTGGCTGCGAAGGCCGGCGAAGCCTTGTCTGCCCGCGGCCATTCGCCGCAAGTGGTTCCGCAGGCCGACAGCCTGTCGCTCTTCAGGCTGGACGGAACGCGCAAACCGATCCGGATTCAGGGGGATGGCTTCGTCGCCGGAGATCAGACGTTCAGCGCAAACGCGCTCGCGCAGGAGGCATCGTCAGAGCCGCAGCACTTCAGTCCCAACGTACTGCTCCGGCCGCTGGCGCAAGACACCCTCTTTCCGACGATCTGTTACGTGGCCGGCCCGAGCGAGCTGGCTTACCTCGGCCAGCTGGGCGAGGTCTACCGGCACTTCAACCTGCCCATGCCGCTCATTCATCCCCGCGCCACCGCCACCCTGGTCGATTCCGCTACCGCCCGCTTCCTTCAGAAATACGACGTCCCTTTCGAAGATCTCCAACCGCAGGATGAGGCCGCGCTGAACCGGCTGCTGCAGGCACAACTTCCACCTTTCGTGGAGACGTCGCTGACCGAGGCCGAGGACACGATCCGCCGCTCGATGGAACACGCCGTCAGCGCCGTGACGTCGGTCGATCCGACCCTGGCTGGCGCCGCCAGGACGACGCTGGGGAAAATGGACCATGAGCTCAAGGCGCTGCGCGGAAAAGTGATCCAGGCAGCCAAGCGGCGCGACGAGACGCTACGCCGTCAGTTCATCCGCGCGCAGTCCCAGACGTTTCCGCAAGGCCACCCGCAGGAACGCACGCTTTCGGTCGTGTATTTCCTGAATCTGTACGGACCCGCGCTAATCGAGCGGTTGATGGAGGAGTTGCCGATCGACCTCGGGAAGCACTGGGTGCTCTCGATTTGATCGAGCGCTTCCCGCCCTAAAGCGCCTTCACCGCCGCCTTGAGCATCTCCTCAGCGCCGGTGAGCCTTGACGACACCCCCGACAACCACGCGCGATCAGCCTCGAGGGTCCGCCTCGACTCCTGCATCGCCTTCGACGTTTCCGACGGCGCCGGACCGCCGGGTGTGGTTCGCACCTCGACGAAGTGACGCGGGCTCAGGATCGTCGCCAGCGTCGCGTCATCGAGCTCGATCGGCCGGCCCAGGACCTCGGCGGAAATCAGCCGCAGCAGGTCTGCCGGCCGTTCGCCTCCGCCTGCAGACGCCCTCGCGATCAGTCGTGACGCGATGGCATGTCCGGCCTTGAACGGCACATCGTGGTCACGCGCGAGCGTATCGGCGAGTTCGGTGACGGTGATCCACCCTTCCGCTGCCCGCTGTGCCATCCGCTCCGGGTCGAACCGGGCGCAGGCCATTGCGGCGGCAACGAGGCGGACGGCCCGGATCGCGTCGCGGAACATCGTGAGGATGAGCGGCTGCAGATCGTCCTCCGTGTCCACGATGTCGCCGAACGGCGTGTTGTGCGTGGCGAGCATGATCGCCGCCGCCTGTCCCACCGCCTTGCTGCCAATGGCGCGTGCGTGTTCGAGCCCTACCGGATTGCGCTTCTGCGGCATGATGCTGCTGCACTGGACGAACCCGTCGGAGAGACGCAGGTAACCGAACTCGCTCGTGCACCAGAGCAGCAGGTCCTGAACCACTCTTCCGAGGCCAACCAGGAGCACCGCGGCCGCCGACACGCTCTCGAGCAGGTAATCGACGGTGGCGATGCTGCCGTAGGTATTGCCGGTCGGGCCGTCGAACCCCAGCAGCGCGCTCGTGCGATCACGATCGATCGGAAAACCGGTCCCCGTGATGGCGCAGGCGCCGAGCGGACTCTGGTTGGTACTGGCAAATCCGGCGCGGAGCCGCTTCGTATCACGCTCCAGCTGCTCGACGACCGCCATCAGATAGTGCGCGATCGTCGATGGTTGCGCGGGCTGCGTGTGCGTGTGCGCCGGAAAGACGTCGGCTTGATGGCGCGTCGCCAGCCCGATCAGCACGTCGCGCAGCTTCAGTGTGGCATCCAGGAGCGCCAGGAGCTGCCCGCGCTGCTGCATCCGATACATCGTCATGTCGATGTCGTTGCGGGAACGCGCGGTGTGCAGCCGGCCGGCCGCATCCTCGCCACATCCGTGAACGATCAGGCGATCGACATAGAAGAAGAGATCCTCGTAGGTGCCGTCGTAGCGAACCTCGCGGACCCGTTCCAGATCGATCCCGTCGAGAGCGGCGCGGATGGCGCGCGCCGCGTCCGGCGGGACGATGTGCCGCTCGGCCAGCATCACGAGATGCGCGTAGTGAATCCCTATCAGCGGCGACAGGAACTGCGCCTTCGCGTCCTCGAAGTTGTCGTTGAGGACCGACTCGACGTAATCAGGCGAGAACTTCACCAACGAGCTCCGTATAGAAGTCTTCGTAGCGGGGGACGATGAGATCGGCACAGAAGCGCTCGGCCACGACCCTGCGTCCCGCCACCGCGATCGCGCGGTGGAACGCGGGGTCGGTGAGCAAAGCCACGCCGCTGTCGGCCATGCCCTCGAGATCGTCGAGATCGTGGAGGAATCCGGTGCGGCCGTGCTCGATTACTTCACCGAGTCCGCCGACACACGACGCCACGACCGGCACCTCGCAGGCCATCGCCTCGAGCGCCGCGAGACCGAAGCTCTCCTGCATGGAAGGCAACAGGAACAGATCCGATATCGACAGCAGGGGCACGACCTGATCCTGCTCCCCCAGCACGTCGACGCGATCCTCGATGTCGAGGCTGCGGGCGCGATCGCGGGCCTTCACGAGATCGGGGCCGTCGCCCACCAGTAGCAATCGTGCCGGCACCCGCGACGCGATCCTGGCGAACACTTCGACTACCGCCTCGACCCGCTTGACCGGCCGGAAGTTCGACATGTGCATGACCAGTTTCTCGTCGTCGGGGCAATAGCGGGGACGAAGCTCGGGCCAGGGCTGACGTCGATAGCGGTGACAGTCGAGGAAGTTCGGAATCACGCGAATATCGCGCTTCACCTTCAGGGCTCGATAGGTGTCGGCACGCAGACTCTGGGAGACCGCGGTCACCCCGTCGGACTGCTCAATCGAGAATGCGACAGTCTCGGAATACGACGGATCGCTTCCGACCAGCGTGATGTCGGTGCCGTGCAGGGTGGTGACCACCCTCGGAACCGGGCCCGCCGCGGCACTCTCGAGGATCTGGCGGGCAAGATACGCGGCGGTGGCATGCGGCACCGCGTAATGCGCATGGATGACGTCGAGCGAACACTCGCGGGCGACGTGCACGATGCTGCTGGTCAGCGAGAGCACGTACTGCGGCTCACGGAACAGCGGATACGCGGGCGTGTTCACGCGGTGAAACGACAGGCCGGGCTGATACTCCGAGTACCGGAACGGCGGTTCGGTGCTGAGCAGGTGCACCTCGTGCCCGCGCTCGGCGAGACACTTCGCCAGTTCCGTGGCGACGATGCCGCTGCCGCCGACCGAGGCATAGCAGACGATGCCGATATTCACGGCGTCAGCCCCGAAGCCGGCGTCGCGGGCAGCCGGAACAACGAATCGCGCAACAGCGGCTCCTTCACGATGATGCCCTCGGCGAACGCCACGCCGGTGAGGGCGCCGAGATGGGCGTCGCGGCTTTCGATCAGCTGCTGGAAACGCGGCGAGGTCAGACGCGTGTCGGCCTTTGACGTTTCTGTCGGCGCGAACTGCGAACGATGGCACGCGAGCGCGTCCCGCTTGCGCTGATAGTGTTCGGAGACGTCGACTGCGAACGAGACAGCGCTCGAGTCGTTGATGAAATAAAAACAGACCCAGTCCGGCCGCCAGCTCTCGAGACCCTCCGTCCCAGCCACCTGGAAGCGCCGGAGACCGCTCCGAAACACCGCGCGCCGCAGCACGTCGCTCGCGGCGCGGTGATCGGGGTGGCGATCGTCCCAATAGGGGATCGCCACAGCCCGAGGCCGGGACTGCCGGACCAGCCGCACGACGTCGCCGATCTGTGTATCGGTGCCCGTAATGCCGCCGTCGGGCCAGCGCAGGTTCGTCCGCCATGCCGCCCCGAGCACACCGCGAGCGTCCTCGGCCTCGGCCTCGCGCTCTTCCGGCGTCCCGTTGGATCCCAGCTCGCCGCGTGTGAGATCGCACAGCCCCACGCGATCGCCGCGCGCAGCATGCCGCGCGACGGTTCCTCCGAGGCCGATCTCGATGTCATCGGGATGCGGGCCGAAGACGAGGAGGTCGATGGGCTGTAAAGCTTGGCTCATATCTCCGCGGCCTTGTTCGCCCAACGCCGAGACGGGGCGCTTCGCGCGCGCACACGACGAGACGACGAGACGACGAGACGACGGATCTTCAAACTATTTCGTCGTAGCGTCGTTTCGGCGTGTCGTCGTACCAGCGCGTAGCGCCGCGTGGCGTCGTCCATAGATCTGCCTCAGAAAGCAAACTTGAACCCCAACTGCATCTGTCGTTGATCGTACGCACTCTGCGGCGGGAACGGCGACGGCAGTGGCGCCGAGAGGTCGCCCGTTGCCGTCGTGGTGACGTCGCGCGTCACGGTGGCGACGTTCTCGGTGTTGAACAGGTTCTTGGCCTCGAAGAACAGCTCGATGCGCCGGGTGTCGCCGGCGGGGATGAAGCGCGAGTAGCGGAGATCGAGATACACGACGCGGCCCAGGCGGCCGGAGTTGCGCTCGAACCCGTTGGGCCGGTCGTTGGTCACACCGTCCTGGTTGAGATCCGTCCGCGATCGAATGTTGAACGGCAACCCGCTGTTGGCCTGCAGGATCAGACCGAGCTGATTGTTGTTCGCGACCGCCACGGCCCATCCCGTTCCGGCAACTTCCGGAGCAATCACCGTCGACACCGCGAACGTATGGGCCTGATGGAACGGCGTCGCACCGCGTTCGCGATCGAGATTGGTCGGATCCGATACCCGATCGTCGCCGCTGCCGACGACGTAGGTGCCGGTGAGCGGGGCGTTGTCTTCACCCTTCGCAAAGGTGTAGGTCGCCTGCGCCTGGAACCCGTGCGTCATCCGCTTGGTCATCGTCGCGGTGAAGGCGTTGTAGTTCGCCTCGCCGATCGACTGGAACACGTTCACGTGATCGAAGGTCGGATCGTGACGGGTGGCCGCGCTCACGGCGGTCGAGAAGATGGGACGGCCATCCGGCAGCACGTTGCCGGTCGGAATCAGGTTCAGATCCATCAGGATCGGCAGCTGGCGGCCCACGGAATTCACGTACCCGAGCGCGACCGACAGATCCGAGGCGAGCGCGCGCTCCAGCTGCGCGTTGGTCAGCCAGGCCGACTGGGTCCTGAACGCCTGATCGACCGCGGTGATGCTCTGGCGCGGCAGCACGAAGCCGGCGGGAGCGTTCGCCAGCGACACCGGGAAGGCCGGAGCACCGGCACTGGTGCCGCTCAGCTGCACGGTATAGCTGCGGGGATCGCCGTTGTTCAGGATGGCATTGTCGTAAAAGTCCAGCAACGGCGGCTCGTACATCAGGCCGGTCGAGGCTCGAAGCACCGTTCGCGCCTGGCTGTCGAGTGACCACGACACGCCGGCGCGCGGCCCCCAGTTGTTCTTGTCGATCGTGAAGTCCTGCGAGTACGGATTCGGCGCGAATGTCCGTGCCGAGGGAACGTCGAACAGGTCGAACCGCACGCCATACAGCAGCTTCAACCGATCGGTGATTTGCCAGTCGTCCTGCACGAACAGGCCGTAGAACGCCGAGCTGTAGCTTGCGGTCAGATTGCCGAAGTCCTGCCGGAACGTGGTGTAGCCGAGCGGGCTCGTTCCGGCGACCGCTGCGAGATACGAATCGATCGTGGGGAAGGTGTATTCGAAGCGCTCGCCGCGGACCCGGTCGTCGCCGACGAACTGCAGGTCGAGCCCGGCCTTGAACCCGTGCCGGCCGCGCACCCAGGTGACGTTATCGATCACCTGCCAGATTCCCTGCTCGAAGTCGAAGCCGACCGAGTTGCCGTCGCCGATCCGCGGGCCGCCGAACTGGGCGATGCCCGACACCGTGATCGCCGGGCCGTCGACCGCGCTCGGCGACGGCGTGCGGAACTGGTGCCGCCGTGCGTATTGAACACGGAGCTCGTTGAGGGTCGAGGCGCCCAGCGTCGAGACCAGTTGCGCCGAGGCCGAGTCCATCCGGTCCGTGAAGTCGGTGGCGCGATCGGGCGTGGTCAGGCCGCCGGCGATGTTCGACTCCGAGAAATTCTTGAACAGGAAATACCGGGCCGACAGCCGGTGATTCGTCGTGAACTGGTGATCGATCTTGCCGAACCCGAAGTTCACCGACTGATTGGCGGGAATGACGCCGCTCGCCGGCAGCGCGATGCCGAGACGCGCCGCGCTCTCCGGTGTCACGGTGATGACCTGCGCACCCGTGATCAGGCTGCGATCGACGAACTCGTAGGCACCGTAGAAATGAGTCTTGTCGCGAAGCACGGGCCCGCCGACCGTGCCGGTGAAGTCGTTGACCTCGGTGTCCGGCTTGCGTGCGGTCGGCGCCAGGAAGAACGGCCGCTCGGACATGGCGTTGCGACGGAAGCGATAGCTGGCCGTTCCCCGCACCGCGTTGGTGCCCGACGGGGTGATGGCGTTGTACACCATCCCGGTCGTCTGGCCGAACTCCGGCGCGAACCCGTTGGTGATGACCTTGACCTCACGCACCAGGACTTCCGACACCGGCAGCAGCCGCAGCCCGGCTCGATCCTTTTCGGTGTTGGTGTTGCCATCGAGCTGGTAATTGGTGTGCATCTGCGAGCCGTTGGCGTTGATGCGCGGCACGCCGAACTCGTTGTTCTCGTAGCCGGTGACATTGGCCTGCAGGAACGCGAAGTTGTACGGGTTGCGCGAGATCAGGGGCAGGTTGTGGATTTCCGCTTCGTTGATCGTTCTTCCCAAATCGATACGGCCCGGCTGGGCCACCGGTGACTCGCTGCGCACCGTCACCGTTTCGTTCAGGTTGCCGACACCGAGCTCGATGTTCGCCACCACGGTCTGGCCGGCGCTGAGGCTCAGGCCGGTCTGTTCGTACTTCCGGAAACCCTGCAGCTCCGCGGCGATCGTGTAGCTGCCAAGCGGCAGCAGGATCGCGCGGTAGACGCCCTGCTCATTGGTGAGGACGGACCGCGCCGCGCCGGTGTCCATGTTCGTCACGGTGACGGTCACGCCGGGCAGCACGGCGCCGCTCCCGTCCTTGACCGTTCCTTCGATGTTGCCGTTGGCGGCCTGCGCCTGCGCGAACGCCAGTGCCGGCATTGCAATTGCCCAGATAACGCTCACGACCCGAACGACCGAAACCCTGAACATCGTGCCCTGCCTTCCCGACTACGGCTGTCCTGCGGCTGCCCGCAGGGCGCCAAAATCGCATCAACTCTCATGTTATGTGCGACTTGGCGCGAGTATACAATGCGCATGCGAACCGTCGCGGCGCGCCGTCCGTCTGAATATGGACGCCGCACGCCGCGATCTCGATCCTCGGTGACTGCCACCAAATCTGAAACGACCGCCTCGAAAGGCAAGTTGAGAGCTGCTTTCATGCGACGCCTGCCGCCGCAGTGGAAACGGTACGCGTTCTTCGGGATCGGCATTCCGCTCGTCGTGATGAGCGCCGTGATGGCCTATTACTGGGTCGTCTTCTCGCGGATGATCGATGCCCGCATGAGCGGCGAGATGACCCGGACGGACCCGCGCGTCTTTGCCCGGCCGTTCGAGCTGCACAAGGGCCAGGGGCTGACCCAGCGGCAGTTGATCGATCGGCTGAACGATCTCGGCTACGCCCACCGCCCCAGGACGGAACAACCCGGCGAGTTCACGGTCGGGCGCGATGCCATGGTGTTGATTCCCCGCGACGGGGATCACAAGGCACAAATGGTGCGGCTGGTGTTCGGCGGCCGCCCGCCCAAGGGCACCGAGGCCACACGCATCGACACGATCGAGCTGCCGGCGACCAAGAAGCAGACCGATCGCATTACGCTCGACGCTCCGCTGATCACCGCGCTCGTCGCCGACGCGCGGGAAAAGCGCAGGGACGTCCCTCTGCAGGTGATTCCCAGGCCGATGGTTGAAGCGGTGCTCGCGATCGAGGATCGCCGGTTCTACGACCATCCGGGCATCGACCCGATCGGCATCGCGGGCGCCGTCTTCCGCAACGTCTTCGGCAACAAGGCATACCTGGCGAGCGGCAGCACCCTTACCCAGCAGCTGGTCAAGAACACCTTCCTGACGCCGGAGAAGACCCCGAAACGGAAGATGACCGAGTGGTTCATGTCGGTCGTGCTCGAGACCCGACTCACCAAGGACCAGATCCTTCAGCTCTACCTGAACGACGTGTCGCTCGGTCAGCGCGGCTCGTTCGCGATTCACGGCGTAGCCGAAGCCTCGCGGCTGTTCTTTGCCAAGGACATCGCCAACGTCAATGCGGTCGAAGCCGCGACGATCGCCGGCGTCATCCAGTCGCCATCACGCCTGTCCCCGTTCAACAACCCGGAGCGGGCGAAGGACCGCCGGAATGTCGTGCTCCGCGCGATGGTCGACGCCGGGTTCATGTCGTCGGATGCCGCCGAGCGCGCCGTGCGCGAACCGCTCGGCATCGTGCAGCGGGCGCTCGAGTCGGAGGCACCCTATTTCGTCGACTACATCAGCCAGGAGCTGCAGTCGAAGTACCCGTCAGCCGGCACCGTAGACGTCTACACGACGCTCGACGTCCACTTGCAGCGGGTCGCGCAGGACGCGCTGCGTGACGGGCTCACCCGACTCGACGAGATCCTGGCCCGTCGCAAGCGACGGCCGCAGGCGGCGCTGATCGCGGTCGACCCGCGTAGCGGCGAAGTCCTGGCATTCGTCGGCGGGCGCTCCTATAACCAGTCGCAGTACAACCGCGCCGTCTCGGCGCGCCGGCAGCCCGGCTCGGTGTTCAAGCCGTTCGTGTATCTCGCGGCGTTCGAGCATGCGCAGGCCGAGGGTCGCACCGACCTCACCCCGGCGACGGTGGTGCTCGACGAGCCGACGTCGTTCGTCTTCAACGCGCAGACCTGGACGCCACGCAACTACGAGGGGGAGTACGACGGACCGATCACTCTCCGGCGCGCCCTCGCGCTGTCGCGCAACATCGCCGCGGCGAAGGTGGCTGAATCGGCGGGGTACGAGGAGGTCGCCGCGTTGTGGCGCAGGATCGGCGCCGGCACGCCGCCACGGCCCTATCCGGCCATCGCGCTCGGCGTATTCGAAGCGACGCCCTTCGAGATTGCCACCGCCTACACGTTGTTCCCCAACGGCGGGACGATCCGCCCGCTCACCACCATCTCCCGGCTCGTCTCCAAGGGGAAGGACCTGGCGCTGCAGACGGAAAAGACCCGAACCGTGGCGCGACCCGACACGACCTTCCTGGTCACCAACATGATGCGGAGCGTGATTAACGAGGGAACGGGAGCCGGCGCGCGGGCCGCGGGTTTCGCGCTGGATGCGGCCGGAAAGTCGGGCACGACCAACGATCTCCGTGATGCCTGGTTCGTCGGCTTCACCCCCGAGCTCCTGACCGTGGTCTGGGTCGGCATGGACGACAATCAACCGGTCGGCCTCAGCGGCACCCAGGCGGCCCTGCCCATCTGGACCACCTTCATGACCCGCGCGCTCGCCGGCCACGCCAACCTGACCTTCAACCCGCCCGAAGGAATCACGTTCGTCGACATCGACCGCGACACCGGGAAGGTGGCGGCGCCAGGCTGCCCGCGCGTGTTCAAGGAAGCCTTCCTGGCCGGGACCGAACCCGCCGACGTCTGTCAGCTGCACGGCTTCTGAGAAGGCGGTGCGGTAAGATCTTTCGATGGCCGGACGACAGGTCCGGCCGGCCGAATCACCAGGTTTATTCAGGATATTCTTTTGAAAACACGCATTACGTGGATCCCCGCCCTCGTGGCGCTCTCCGCTCTCGTGGCCTGCGGCAGGAATCCCGCGGAACAGACGGCTTCTGCACAGGCGCCTCCGGCCCCGGCACAGCAGCCGGCGGCAGCCCCTGCTCCACCGAAACCGTTGCCGGCAGAGCTCCCGGATGTGCTGGCGCGGGTCAACGGTCAGCCGGTCACGAAGGCCGACTTCGATCGGCTGGTCAAGAACGTGGAAGCCGGGCGAGGTCCGATTCCTGCGGACAAGCGCGATGAAGTGCTTCGCTCCGTGCTCGATCAGTTGATCACCTACAGCGTGCTGAAGCAGGAAGCGGCCGCGCGGAAGCTCACGGTATCGGACGCCGACGTCGACGCGCAGGTCGCGCAGATGCAGAAGCAGTTTCCGAGCGAGGCGGAGTTCAACAAGGCGCTCGCTGCGCGGAATGCGACCGTCACACAGCTCAAGGCGGACGCACGGGTCGACATGGCGATCAACAAGATGATGGAAGCCGAGCTCGCCTCGACAACCGCCGCGACCGACGCCGACGCGCAGGATTTCTACACGAAGAATCCGGACAAGTTCAAGCAGGGCGAGACGGTGCGTGCCAGCCACATCCTCGTGAAGGTCGAAGAGTCGGCGGACGATGCGATGAAGAAGGTCGCGCGCTCGAAAATCGATGCCGTCCTGAAGCGCGCCAAGGCGGGTGAAGATTTCGCCGCGCTGGCGAAGGAAAACTCCGCCGACGGCAGCGCCGCCCAGGGCGGGGACCTCGGCTTCTTTCCGCGCGGCCAGATGGTGCCGGCGTTCGATCAGGCTGTTTTCGCGCTCAAGCCCGGTGAAATCAGCGAAGTGGTGACGACCCAGTTCGGGTACCACATCATCAAGCTCACCGAGAAGAAGGAAGCCTCGACGATCCCGCTCGAAACGGTGAAGCCGCGGGTCCTCGAGTTCCTGACCAATCAGAAAAAGCAGCAGCGCGTCGACAGCTTCATCAACGAGGCGAAGAAGCGCGCGAAGATCGAGGTCCTGGTCTGAGCGAAGAAGTCCTCGCGGCAGCGGCGGATGCACTCCGACGCGGCGACGCCGTCGCGCTCGTAACCGTGGTGCGCTCGAACGGGTCCACACCTCAGCGAGCTGGCGCCAAGATGCTGGTGTTCCCCGACGGACGGACCGTCGGGACCATCGGTGGCGGCTGTTACGAGAACGACGCCTTCTGGAAAGCGCGCGAGGCGCTGGTGACCGGCCGGTCGGCGCTGCTCCACTACGAGCTGAACGACGACTTCGCCCAGGAAAACGGCCTGGTGTGCGGGGGGCAGATGGACGTCCACATCGATCCGCTCGAACCAACCCCGCGCCTCTTCATCATGGGCGCGGGCCACGTCGGCTGGCACCTGGGCCGGCTCGCGATCGACGCCGGCTTCCGCGTCCACGTCGTCGACGATCGCGAGAAGTTCGCCAACCCTGAGCGCTTTCCCGGCGCGGAAGCCGTGATCGCAGAGCCAATCCCCGAGTGGCTCCATCGAAGCGAGATCCCGGCCTCGGCCTACGTCGTGGTCGTGACCCGCGGGCATACCCACGATCTCGACGCGATGCGCTCGCTCGCCGCCCGCGACCTGAAGTACCTCGGCCTGATCGGCAGCCGCGCGAAAGTCAGCCGCATCTTCGCGCGGCTCCTCGAAGAAGGCATGCCCCAGGAGTGCCTCACGCGCGTTCACGCCCCGATCGGCCTCGACATCGGGGCCGTCACCCCCGCGGAAATCGCCATCAGCATCATGGCGGAGCTCGTTGCCATCCGGCGCGGCGTCGATACCGGCGCCCTCGCGATGAAGCGCCTGAAGATCGCCGGCTCGTCCTGAGTCGTGGCATCGGTCCTGTTCCGCGACGCCACCATCATCGCCATGGACGACCGGCTGTCGGTCGCCGGCGGCAGCGTGTCGATTCGTGATGGGCGGATTGTCGCCATCGGCGAGGTGCCCGACGCACCACACGACCAGGTCATCGACGCGCGCGGCGGATATCTGCTCCCGGGATTCATCCAGACACACGTGCACCTGTGTCAGACCCTCTTCCGAGGGTTTGCCGACGACATGCCGCTCCTCGAGTGGCTGCGCACTCGCGTCTGGCCGATGGAAGCGGCGCACTCCCCGGCCACGCTTCGGGCATCGGTCCGCCTCGCGGCTGCCGAGCTCCTTCGAACCGGCACGACGTCCGTGCTTACGATGGAGACGGTTCACGATACGGACGTCGTCTTCGAGACGCTGGCCGACATCGGGCTACGGGCCACGGTCGGCAAATGCATGATGGACTCCGACGATCAGGTTCCAAAGCGGCTGCAGGAGCAGACGCAGGCGTCCATCGACGAGAGCCTCGCGCTCAAGAAGCGGTGGCATGGTGCGGCGAACGGCCGGCTCCGATCCGCGTTCGCGCCACGATTCGCGGTCTCGTGCTCGCGCGGGCTGCTCGAGGCAGTTGCCTCGCTGTCGGCGTCTGAACATGCGCTGGTGCACACGCACGCGTCGGAGAACCGGGACGAGGTCGAAGTGGTCCGCCGACTGTCGGGCGGCTTCTCGAACCTCGAGTACCTCGCCGATACCGGGCTGGCGACCGATCGGCTGTGCGCCGCTCATTGCGTCTGGGTTACCGATTCGGAACAGGCACTGCTGGCCGAGCGCCAGGTGAAGGTCATGCACTGCCCGGGATCGAACCTCAAGCTCGGTTCGGGGATCGCCCCGGTCACCGAAATGCGGCAGCGCGGAATCTCGGTCTCGCTGGGCGCGGATGGCGCCGCCTGCAACAACCGCCTGGACATCTTCGACGAGATGCGGCTCGCGGCCACGCTTCAGGCCGTCCGGAAGGCTCCGGGCGCGCTCCCGGCACGCGAGGTGGTGTGGATGGCGACCCGGGAAGGGGCGCGCGCCCTTGGACTCGAAGCCGAGATCGGGTCGATCGAGGTCGGCAAACGGGCGGATCTGGTCTTGCTTGAGCGCGACCGGCCGCACCTGTCCCCGGACGTCGATCCCTGGTCCGCTATCGTCTACAGCGCCCGCGGCACCGATGTCCGCACGGTCGTGGTGGACGGCGAAGTCCTGGTTCACGACTTCGCGCTGATCCGTGCTGATGAGCGGGAAGTGGCCGCAGCCGCCCGGGTCGCCGCGGCCGAGCTCGTCCGCAGGGCCCGTTTGTAACGTCGTCGGTTATAATGCTTTAGCAGTCCCTGCTTGCGAGTGCTAAACCACGATGTCGATGCATCCTGAGCTTCCGGAACGGGATAGACGCATCCTTGGGGTACTGGTGCAGGGCTACATCGACGATGGGGAACCGATTTCGTCGTTGTGGCTCGCCGACCGGGGCTTTGGTGTTTCATCCGCCACTCTCCGGAACGTCCTGTCCCGCCTCGAGGAACAGGGGTACGTGCGCCAGCCGCACACCTCAGCGGGCCGCGTGCCCACCGATCTCGGCTACCGGTGCTACGTCGATCAGCTCCTCGCCGAGCGGCGCTCGTCGCGGCCGGCTCCTCAGGTCGAGGCGCGCCTCCGGCGTGCCGGGAGTGTCGACGATCTGCTCTCGCACGCATCGCAGGAAGTCGCGCGGGCGTCTCAACAGTTGAGCTTTGCAATCGCGCCCGGAGGCGAGAGCGCAACGCTCGAGCACCTCGAGTTCGTGCCGCTCGACGGCGGCAAGATTCTGGTGGTAGTGGTGTCGACTGGAGGCCACGTCGCGCACAAGGTGATCTCGCCGGCAGAGCCGCACGACCAACCGGAGCTTCAGCAGGCTGCGAACTATCTGAACAGCGAATTCAAGGGACACTCGCTGATCGTGATCCGGCAGGCGGTCATGCAGCGGCTCCGCGAGGAGCGGAACCTCTACGACGAGCTCATGGCGCGGGCGCTGCGGCTGGCGAACACGACGTTCGCAGACCTCGCGTCGGAGCCGGCGGTGTTCATCCAGGGGCGGACGCTGCTGCTCGAGGACGTGGGCGGCGAAAGCCCCGACGTCACGCTCGAAACGCTGCGCCGACTGCTCCGGATGATCGAAGAGAAGGCGCGGCTGATTCAGCTGCTCGACGACTACATCAGCAGCGACAGCGTGACCGTCGTCATCGGATCCGAGCATCACTGGCCGGATCTCCAGCGCTTCAGCCTGATCGCCTGCCGCTACTCGGACGGTCACGGCACCGGCGCCGTCGGCGTGATCGGCCCGACCCGGATGCGGTACTCGCGCGCGATCAATGCCGTCGAAGGACTTTCCAGGGCGATCAGCAGAATGGTCAGCTCCCGTTCCTGAACCGCCTCTCGTTTTCAGCAAGACAGGCCAATGGAAGACAATCGCACCGAAACCAATCTCAATTTGAACGACGTCTCGGAAACCGCCGGCTACGCGGCTGCCGGTGACGAGCTCTCGTCGCGGGAAGCGGAGCTCGAACGCGAGCGCGACAACTACAAGGACCTCCTGCTGCGCCGGACCGCGGAGTTCGAGAACTTCCGCAAGCGGACCGACCGCGAGCGCACGGCGCAGTCGGAGGCGGCCGCTGCCGAGCTCGTGAAGGAGCTGCTTCCGCTGATCGACGACCTCGAGCGGGCGCTCCAGGCCGACGCCGGCAGCGAAGGCGCCGAAGCGTATCGGCGCGGGGTCGAGCTGATTCAACGTCAGCTCACGGAGGTGCTGCGCAAGCGCGGCGTGAAGCCAATCGAAGCCCTCGGGGCCGACTTCGATCCCCATTACCACCAGGCGGTGTCGCACGAGCCCGCCGCAGGCAGGCGGGAAGGCGAGATCATCGAGGAGTACCGCCGCGGCTACATGCTCGGCGATCGGCTCCTGCGGCCCTCGATGGTGAAAGTGGCGAAAGGTGAAGCGTGAGGGCAAGCGTGAGCAAGCGTGATTACTACGAGGTCCTGGGCGTCGAGCGTCAGGCCACGGATCAACAGATCAAGAGCGCGTACCGCAAGCTTGCGCTGAAGCATCATCCCGACCGCAATCCCGGAGATCACCAGGCGGAGGAAGCGTTCAAGGAGGCGGCCGAGGCCTACGCGGTGCTCGCCGATCCGCAGAAACGCAGCCTGTACGATCGATTCGGCCATGCCGGTGTCAGCGGAGCGGCCCAGGGGGGCGGGTTCGATCCCACCATCTTCGCGGACTTCTCCGACATCTTCGCGGGCCTTGGCGACGCGTTCGGCTTTGGCGACATCTTCGGGTCGCGCCGCCGCCGCGGCGGTCCGCAGCGCGGCGCCGACCTGCGGTACGACCTCGAGATCACGTTCGATGAATCCGCAACCGGGTCGGAGACGACGATTCAGATCCCGCGCGAGGAGACCTGCGAAACCTGCTCCGGCACGGGAGCCGCCGCAGGCACGAAACCCGAGACGTGCTCCCAATGCCGGGGCACTGGCCAGCTCCGCTATCAGCAGGGGTTCCTGACCGTCGCCCGCCCGTGCTCGAATTGTCGCGGCACCGGAAAGACGATCGCCAAGCCGTGCCAGACCTGCCGCGGAGCAGGACGAGTCGGTCGCGAGCGCACGCTGACGGTCAAGATTCCCGCTGGTATCGCCACGGGGCAACGGATGCGCCTGTACGGCGAAGGCGAACACGGGAGCGAGGGTGGCCCGTCCGGCGATCTCTACGTCGTCGTCCACGTACAGGAGCATCCGTTCTTCCATCGCGAAGGGGACGACCTGTACTGCGAGCTCACGATTCCCTTCCACACGATGACGCTTGGCGGTGAGGTACGGGTGCCGACGCTCAACGGTCGCGAGGACCTCAATATTCCCGGCGGCACGCAACCGGGAGCGAGGTTCAAGCTGCGCGGCAAAGGGATGCCAAACGTCTCAGGCCGCGGCCACGGCGATCTGCACGTCATCGCGCGTGTGGGTGTGCCGAAAAAGCTGAACAAGGAACAGCGGCAGATCCTCGAGGAGCTCGCCCGCGCCATGCCCGAAAAAACCGACGGGGATGGCAGCGAGTCGGCCGAGAAGCCATTCTTCGAGCGCGTAAAGGACATCTTCGGGTGAGCCCGGCCAGCTCCCCTGCGCTGATCATCCACTTCACTCCGGGCACTACTGCGGCAGACCGCGATCGACTGGTCGCGCTGCTTGCCGACTACGATCTCGTGGCGATCCAGGAGGATGACCCTGGGTCCCCGGCGACGTGGACGGCTCACTTTGGCAGCGCCGAAGCGCGCAGCGCTGCAGCTGAAGCGGTCGGCGCGATTGCCGACGTCGATTCGCTGCGGCTCGAGCTCGCCGACGTCGAAGATGACGACTGGGCCCGGCGAACTCAGGCCGACCTGCCGGCGATTCGCGTCGGCCGGGTCATCGTGGCGCCGCCATGGGACCTGCCCGACGCCAGCGCCGCAGGCGAGGCGCTGATTGTAGAGATCGAACCGTCCCGCGGGTTCGGTACGGGGCACCATCAGTCCACCCGTCTCTGCCTGGTTCTCCTTCAGTCCCGCCGGCTCGATTCCATGACGATGATCGACGTTGGGACCGGATCGGGCGTGCTCGCGATCGTGGCCGCGAAACTCGGAGCGGCGTTCGTATCGGCGATCGATGTCGATCCCGACGCCATCGAGAACGCGCGCGAGAACATCGCCAGGAACGGCGTCGGACACATCGTCGAGGCACACGTCCGCGATCTCACCCACCCCGGGATGCCTGCAGCCGATCTCGTCACCGCCAATCTGACCGGGTCGCTTTTGGCCCGCCATGCCGCGGAGCTCGGCACGCTCGTAAAGACCGGTGGCAGCCTGCTCGTTGCCGGCTTCACGGTCGACGAGAAGCCGCTGGTGCTCGACGCGTTCGAGACCGCTTTCGAGCTGACCGAATCAGCCGAGGAAGACGGCTGGTGGGCGTTCGTCCTCACCAGGAACTAGCTTGCTCCCCCGCTTCTACGCTCCCGATTTCGACCCCGAGAGCGGCTCGGCGCGACTCAGTCCCGACGAAGCCCATCACCTCACTCGCGTGCTCCGGCTGGTTTCCGGCGACATCGTGACGGTCTTCAACGGGCGCGGGGTCGAATGGCGCGCCCGCGTCGGCAGGGCGTCGCGCGAAGCGGTCACACTGCACCTGCTCGATCCGCTGGTCGCGCGTCTTCCGCGCGTCGCCATCACGCTGGTGCAGGCAGTGATCAAAGGCGACGCGATGGAAGACGTCGTCCGGGACTGCACGATGATCGGGGTCGCGGCGATTCAACCAGTCATCTCGGAGCGGACGACCGTGAAGAGGCGTGTGCTCGCCGCCGCATACGAACGCTGGCGCAGGATTGCGCTGTCCTCGGCGAAGCAATGCGGTACCGCGCGGCTGCCGGACATCTTCGAGCCGACCCGATTCGCGGACTGGCTGCCGGCACACCTGCCGGAGCAGAGCTATCTCCTGGTCGAGCCCGGCGCGCCGGGACCCGACGTCACAACCGTGCGGCAGCTGGCGCACGTTCCCGCGCCATCGTCCGCGCTCCTGGTAGTCGGCCCTGAAGGCGGCTGGACCGAATCCGAACGCGACGCTGCCATCACAGCCGGCGCCCTTCCGCTCTCGCTCGGCCCTTTGACCTTGCGCGCCAACGCAGTCGCGCTCGCGGCCGGGGCCGCGCTCGTCGCGATCTGGAACACAGAATGACGCGGACCGCGGACCGCGAATAAGGGCGTATACTGCGCAGGCGTTGCTATTCAGGGGTCAAATACTCGGGAAATACAAAATCATCGCGCCTCTCGGCAGCGGTGGCTTCGGCACGGTGTACCTCGCGCAGGACACCTGGATCGACAAGAAGGTCGCAATCAAGGTTCCCCACCGGCAGGGACTCGATTTCGGTGAGCTGTTGCGCGAGCCGCGGCTCCTTGCCAGCGTCAGCCATCCCAACATCGTCTCGATCACGACAGCGGAGAAGCAGGACAACCTGTTCTTCATCGTGATGGAATACGTGCAGGGCGAGACGCTCGAGAACCTGATTGCCGCGCAGGGGCCGCTCGACGTCAACCGTTCGCTCGACTTCACCTGCCAGATCTGCAACGCCGTCGATCATGCGCACCGGCAGGGGGTGATTCATCGCGACCTGCGGCCCGCCAACGTGCTGGTCACGGACAACGACATGCTGAAGGTCGCGGACTTCGGCACCTCGCGCTTTCTCGAGATCGCCGCACACGGCACGACCGTGATCGGCAGCCCGCCGTACATGGCGCCCGAGCAGTTCCACGGCAAGGCCGTCTTCGCATCCGATCTCTACTCTCTCGGTGTGACGATGTATCAGATGCTGACCGGGATGCTGCCGTACGATGCCCCGGCACCGGCCGATCTGGATCGGCTGATGTCGGGCGAGCTCGTTTCTCCACCACGGCTCAAGAACCCTTCGATTCCCAAGGCCATCAGCGACATCGTGATGCGGGCGATGTCGCCCGACGTCACCGCCCGCTACCAGCGGGCCTGCGACCTGCTGGACGACATGCTTGGGGCGCGGACGCCGGCGCCCGCCCGGCGCAGCTCGCCGCCGAAAGAGGCGATCAGGGTCGGTCGCGACGACGCCCAGGCCATCCAGTCCCGGCTCCGGGCCCGGGAGGCGCCGGCGAGGCGGTTCTGCTGGCAATGCCGCAAGCCACTCCACGCCAGGACGGACCGGTGTCCGTTCTGTGGGGAGATGCAGTAGAAAGTAGCCAGTCGCCAGTTTCCAGTTCCCAGTTTCCAGTTGCCAGTTGCCAGTTGCCAGTTGGCGGCGGACTGAAGACTGAAACTGGCTACTGGAAACTGAAACCCTGCATGCGTCGACCCGCATGCTAAGATTCTGTATTGCGGCGCGGATTACGGCTCCGCTCCCCGACTCCCCCGGGGCAAGCGTTTTCCCCTCACATCCGTCCGCCCACTTCGAGGAGTTTCTGATGGCGTTTTCGGGCTCCGGAAAAATCTGGATGAATGGCGCATTGGTGGACTGGGCCGACGCGAAGATTCACATCGCGTCGCACGTGATCCACTACGGCAGCGGCGTCTTCGAGGGCGCGCGCTGCTATGCCACGCCCCGTGGGTCGGCCTGCTTCAGGCTGGACGCGCACATGCGGCGGCTGTACGACTCCGCCAAGATCTACCGGATGACGCTGGTCCTGCCGCAGGATGCGCTGACCGACGCGGTGCTGGAGACGATTCGCGCCAACGAGTACAAGGCCTGCTACATCCGCCCGATCGTGTATCGCGGCTACGAGGAGCTGGGCGTCAACCCGTTCCCCTGCCCGGTCGATACCGCGATCCTGACCTGGGAGTGGGGCGCCTATCTCGGTGACGAGGCGGTGAAGCGCGGGGCGGACGTGCGGGTCAGCTCGTGGTCGCGGGCGGCGCTCAACACCTTCCCGACCCTGGCGAAGAGCACGGCGAACTATGCCAACTCGCAGCTGATCAAGATGGAAGCGATCGCCGAGGGCTACAGCGAGGGGATTGCCCTTGACAACCACGGGAACATCAGCGAAGGCAGCGGCCAGAACCTGTTCGTCGTGCGCGACGGCGTCATTTACACGCCTCCGACCGCGGCCGCAATCCTGCCGGGAATCACGCGGGACACGGTGATCACGCTGGCGCGCGACCTCGGGTTCACGGTCCGCGAGGACATGCTGCCCCGCGAGATGCTCTATATCGCGGACGAAGCCTTCTTCGTCGGGACTGCCGCCGAGATCACGCCGATCCGCACGGTCGACAAGATCACGATCGGCACCGGGGAACGGCCGGTGACCGAGGCGTTGCGCCGCGCCTTCTTCGACGTCATCAACGGCGACGTTCCGGACCGCCACAACTGGCTGACGTTCGTGTATCCGGGCGAGCCGCTCGAGGCCGTCAGCACCACCGCCACCTCGAAGAGCGCGCGCTGAGCGGTCGGCGCGGGGAGGCCGGAATCCGGTCATGCACATAAACGATCTGCTCAAGATCGCGGTCGCCACCGGTGCGTCCGACCTCCACCTGAAGGTCGGCAGCTACCCGATGATGCGCGTGAACGGCAACCTGGTGGTCGCCTCGGAGGAAGGCCGGCTCGATCGGACCGACACCGAGTCGATGGCGATGGCGGTCTTCACGCACGAGCACCTCGAGAAGTTCCGCAGGGCGCAGGAAGTGGACCTGGCCTACAGCGTGCCGGGCCTGGGGCGCTTCCGCGTCAACGTGTTCCAGCAGCGCGGCACCGTCGGCCTGGCGCTGCGGGTCATTCCCGTTCGGATCAAGACCATCGAGGAGCTCGGCCTGCCGCTGGTGCTGAAGCGCATCGCCACGGAAGAGCGTGGCCTCGTCCTGGTCACCGGGACCACGGGCAGCGGCAAGAGCACGACCCTTGCCGCGCTGATCGACTACATCAACGCCACCCGCTGTGCACACATCATGACGGTCGAGGATCCGATCGAGTACCTGCATCGGGATCATCACTCGCTCGTCAATCAGCGCGAAGTGGCGGTCGATACCCAGTCGTTTTCGCACGCGCTGCGAGGCGCCCTCCGTCAGGACCCGGACGTCATCCTGGTCGGTGAAATGCGCGACCTCGAGACCGTGGAGACGGCGCTGCTCGCGGCCGAGACCGGCCATCTCGTGTTCTCGACGCTGCACACGCTCGACGCGACCGAGACGGTCAACCGGATCATCACCGTGTTCCCGCCGCATCAGCAGCGGCAGGTCCGGCTCCAGCTCGCGTCGGTGTTGAAGGCGGCCATCGCGCAGCGCCTGCTGCCGCGCGCCGACGGCGCCGGCCGCTGTGCGGCCGTCGAAGTGATGCTCTCGACCCCGTATATCCGCGACGCGATCGTCGACAAGGACAAGACCTCGCTGATTCCCGGCGCGATCGCTGCCGGCACCTCGCAGTACGGGATGCAGACCTTCGACCAGTCGATCTTCGGCCTGTATCAGCAGGGCTTCGTGACGCTCGACGAGGCGCTGCGATGGGCCTCGAACGTCGATGAGTTCAAGCTCAAGGTCCAGGGGATCGCGACCACGGCGGAGATGGCCCGCGACGAAATGGCGCGGAAGCCGGCCGCGGGCCGCGGCGGCCAGCCCGAGATAACCAGATTCGGTGGATAAGCCCGAAGCCCACACCGAGGGTCTGAGAATGCTGGCGGGCCGCGAGCTGTCGGTCGAGGGCGTGCGCGCCCGTCTCAAGGATCGCGGATACCCGCCAGACGAGATTGCCAACGCCATCGAGCGGCTCCTCGAAAGCGGCGCGCTCGATGACGGCCGGGTCGCGCGCGCGTTTGCGCGGACGGCCGTCACCGTCAAGCATCGGGGGCGCCTCCGGGTGATGCGCGAACTCCTCCAGATGGGAATCAGGAGCGACGTGGCGTCGGAAGCGCTGGGCGAGGTCTACGGCGAGATCGACGAGCAGGCGCTCATCGAGGACGCCCTGCGCCGGAAACTGCGCGGACGCACCCGGCTGGACGACCAGCGGGAAGCGGCGCGCATTTATCAATTCCTCATGCGGCAGGGCTTCTCCCCCGCCGGGGTCACCGCAGCGCTCCGTCGATTCCGGGGCGGACAACCGATCGATCAGGACTGAGCAGAGCGACATGCGTTCCAGGGACATTCGCCGCAGCTTCCTCGAATACTTCCAGCGTGAGGGGCACACCATCGTCTCGAGCTCCTCGCTGGTGCCGGGAGACGATCCGACGCTGCTCTTCACCAACGCCGGGATGAACCAATTCAAGGACGCGTTCCTCGGCCGGGAGAAGCGCCCATACACCAGGGCGACGACCTCGCAGAAGTGCATGCGGGTGAGCGGCAAGCACAACGACCTCGACAACGTCGGCCCCTCGCTGCGGCACCATACATTCTTCGAGATGCTCGGGAACTTCTCGTTTGGCGACTACTTCAAGCGCGAGGCGATCCCGTTCGCCTGGGAAATGCTCACGAAGGAGTGGAGCCTTCCGCCGGACCGGCTCTTCCCGACCATCTTCAAGGGCGACGCCGGCATTCCGCGCGACGACGAAGCGCATGCGATCTGGACGAAGCTCGTCCCGCCAGAACGGATCAGCGAGCTCGGGCTGGCAGAGAACTTCTGGCAGATGGGGGAAACCGGACCGTGCGGCCGCTGTTCCGAGATCCATTACTATCGCGGCCCCGATATTCCCTGCGAGCAGGAACGCGCCGGCAACACCTGTCTCGGCATCGATTGCAGCTGCGATCGCTACGTCGAGATCTGGAACAACGTGTTCATGGAGTTCGACCGGCAGAGCGATGCCACCCTGAACCCGCTGCCGGCGCCGTCCATCGACACCGGCATGGGGCTCGAGCGGATCACGGCAGTGATCCAGGGCAAGATCTCGAACTACGATACCGACCTGTTCACGCCGATCCTCGCGGCGATCGGTGAACGGGCCGGACGCCAGTACCGCGCGACCCTCGACGATCCCTCCGACATCTCGATGCGGGTGATTGCCGACCACCTTCGCGCGATGACCTTCCTGATCAGCGACGGGGTGATGCCATCGAACGAGTGGCGGGGGTACGTACTGCGGAAAATCATGCGGCGCGCGATGCGGCACGGGAAGAAGCTGGGATTCACCGAGCCCGTGCTCCACACCCTGGTTCCCGTGCTCGTCCGCGAGATGGGCGAAGCCTATCCGCAGCTCGGGTCGGATCAGCAGAACATCGTCCGGATGGTGCGCAGTGAGGAGGAGCGGTTCGATGCCGTGCTGACCGCCGGACTGCCACGGCTGGAGGATGCGCTCGATCGGGCCGAGGCAGGATCGCGCGTGATGTCGGGCGACGAGGCGTTCCGGCTGTACGACTCGCTGGGCGTGCCGCTCGATTTCATGGAAGACGTCGCCGGCCAGCGACAACTGGCCATCGATCGTGAGGGATTCGACCGCGCGATGCAGGGGCAGCGCGAGCGCGCCCGCGCGGCGAGCAGCTTCAAGGGTGGCGAAAAGGGCTTCGCGGTCACCGTGCCCGCGGAAGTCGAGCCACGGTTTACCGCGGCAGCCGACGAATTCACCGGCTACGAGAGCACGACGCTTCAGGGCGTGCCGATCCTCGGCACCTTCGACGAGGGCGGCAGGTGGGTGACCGACCTGCGCGAAGGCCGCGAAGGTTATATCGCCCTGCCGCGGACTCCCTTCTACCTCGAAGCGGGCGGCCAGGTATCCGATCAGGGCCGGATCTACGGCGCCGACGGATCCGAGGCCGTGGTTCAGCGCATGGTGCGCTACGCGGCTGGCAAGCCGCGCCTCCACCAGGTCCTTGTCACGCGTGGGTCGTTCAGGCCCGAGCAGATCGTGAGCGCCGAAGTCCAGGACGAAGTTCGCGATTCGACCAGGCGGAATCACACCGCCACGCATCTGCTCCACGCGGCGCTGCGGCAAGTGCTCGGGAGCCACGTCAAGCAGGCGGGATCCCTCGTTGCGCCGGATCGGCTGCGCTTCGACTTCGCGCACTTCACCCCAATCACCCGACCGCAGGTGCTCGAGATCGAACGCATCGTCAACGAGCAGATCCGCCGGAACGTTCCGGTGCAGACCGAGGTGAGATCGACCGAGGAAGCGATTGCCGCCGGGGCGATGGCCCTCTTCGGCGAGAAGTACGGGGATCGCGTCCGCGTCGTATCGGTGCCCGGCTTCAGCCTGGAATTGTGCGGAGGAACCCACGTCAAGGCCACCGGCGACATCGGCTACTTCGTGATCACAGGTGAGAGTGGCGTCGCCGCAGGAGTGCGCCGAATCGAGGCGCTCTCCGGCGCTGGTGCGGTGGAGCACGCGCAACGACAGCGCAGCGCTGTCGAAGCCGTCGTATCGCTCCTGAACGTTCCGGCGGACCAGGCGGCGGATGCCGTGCAGCGACTGCAGGCGGACGTCCGCCGCGCCGCGCGCGAGACCGAGCAGCTCAAGATGAAGCTGGCCCTGGGCGGATCGTCCACCGCTGGTTCCGCCGGGGCGGGCGATGACACTCAGGACGTGAACGGCGTGAAGCTCATCGCCCGTCGTGTCGCGGGGCTCGAGAAGGGCGCCCTCCGAGGGCTGTCGGACTCTCTGCGGGATCGACTCGGCAGCGGTGTCGTGGTGCTGGCCTCGGAGAACGATGGGAAGGTGGCGCTGGTGGTCTCAGTTACGAAGGATCTCACCTCACAGGTGCAGGCAGGCCGGCTGGTGAAGGAGCTCGCTCCGATCGTTGGCGGCGGCGGCGGTGGCCGACCCGACTTCGCGGAGGCCGGCGGGAAGGACCCCGCCGGGATTGACGCGCTCCTGAAGAAGGCGCCGGAAGTACTCAAATCTCAAATACAGAATTGAAACCGGGCAGTGCATTTTCAGCACAACTCGACCCGGTTTTTTCGCTAAGTCATTGATTCTAAGAGGGCACCAGCTTTGCGGTAACGCAAGGTTCCGGTGTCCTCGACTCCCGCCTTCGCGCTGCGCGCTTCGGCGAGGCAGGCTCCTGGGCGGAAGACCGCCTGGCTTGTCGCCGCCGCTACCCTACTGCTCTGCCCGATGAGCGCCAGCGCCCAGATCTATGCCTGGCGGGACCCTTCCGGGCATCTCGTGCTCTCCGATCAGGCCAAGGACCCGTCGGCAAGGAGCTATGCGCTCTCGGCGGCGCCGGCCGGCACCACCTATCGCACGACTCGCCCGCTCAGCACCCGCGCGACGCTTTACAACGATCTCATCGAGGAGCACGCGACGCGGAACGTCGTCAGCGCCGACCTGGTCCGCGCGGTGATCCAGGCGGAATCGGCATTCAATCCGCGGGCGGTGTCGTCGAAGGGCGCAATGGGACTGATGCAGCTGATGCCGGCGACGGCGGCGGAACACGGCGTGCTCGATCCCTTCAATCCCGCGGAGAACATTCGCGCGGGTGTGAAGTACTTGAAGCGCCTGCTGGTCAGCTACGAGGGGCGCGTCGAGCTCGCGCTGGCGGCCTACAACGCAGGGCCGGGCGCGGTGAAGAAGTACGGTGGCAAGGTGCCTCCCTATCGCGAGACCCAGAACTACGTCGCGCGAATCCAGAACACCGGGACCGGCACGGTTGCTGCGCCACCCACACGCGTCTACCGCACGGTCGAGATCGTTGACGGCCGCGAAGTAGTCCGATACTCGGGGAAGCCGCGCGAGAACTCCGAGCGGCTCGAATCCGCCGAGCGGCGCTAACGATCGTCGTCTCTATTTCCCTCTTTCAATCTCCGAAGCCGTCGCCGCTCGCGCTTGTCCGGCGTGACCGGCGGTGGCGTGAACGCACGCGCCAACCGCGTGAGCCGCCGCATTTCGATCTCCTCCTCGGTCGGCCTGGGCGTCCGATCGTCGTAGAGCTCACGAGCCTCCGCCCTGGGAATGTGTCGATCGGCGAGACCTCGCACCACCACGGTCTGCTTCCGGCCCATCGGCCGGCTGATCACGATTTCATCTCCGGGCCGGATCTCCCGGTGGGGCTTGGCCGGCTGGCCGTTCACGTCCACACGCCCGATTTTGCAGGCCTTCTGGGCCTCAGAGCGGGTCCGGAAGAGGCAGGCGATGTCGAGCCAGACATCTAGCCGAAGAGCCTCCATGCTATAATCGGGGGTTTACGAAACGTGCCACGGTGCTGCCGGGCAGGACACTCAGAGAGAGGACCAGGATTAAGTGGCTAGTCACGATTCCGCGCTGAAAGCTCATCGTCAGAACATCGAACGTCGCGAGCGCAATCGCCAGATGCGTACGCGGCTGCGCCGCGCGCTGCGCGACATCCGCGCGGCCATCGACACCGGTGATGCGGCCAGCGTGAAGGACGCGCTGCGCACGACGATTTCGCTGGTCGACAAGATGGCGGGCAAAGGTCTCATCCATCGCAACACCGCCGGCCGCTACAAGTCGCGCCTCGCGACCCGCATCAGCAAGAAGTCAGCCGCGGCATAGCTGCACGACGAGACGCTCGAGCAGGACCCGGGCGTCCCCCGAGCTCTTCAGCTCCAGATCCGTTCGAAACAGCGCCTCGATTGCCGCCGGGACCCGGCGCGGGTCGGTGGCGGCCAGCTTCTCCCGCACGAACCACGCGAGCTGACCCAGAATCTGATACGAGACGCCGCCCGCCTCGAGCGCCAGCGCCAGCTGCCTCAGCGCCTCGCGGGCGTCGCGTCGCTGGATGGCGTTCGTCACCGCCCAGTCGTCCTGCGCCGTCTCGGCGCTCACAATCTGGCGCGCGTCGCCGATCGTGATTTTCGGGCTGCCGGCCGTGTAGAGCAGCAGCCGCTCGACGTCGCCACGAAGCCGGGCGATGTCGGTTCCGGCCCGTTCAGCGACGAGCCGCGCAGCCGCAGGGTCGATCTGCTGTCCTGCGTTCGCTACCGCCTGCTTCACCATCTGCTCAGCGGTCCGCGCCGCCTCCCGCAGGTCGACCCGGCCGTCCCTTCCAACCCGCAGTCCCCAGCACTCGACGATGGCGCTCTGCTTCTGAAGCGTCTTGTAGACCTTCCTGGTACGATCGACGTCGCTCGCCACCAGGACCAGGGTCGTTTGCGGCGACGGGTCGCGGAGGTAGGCCTCGAGCACATCGAGCTCGGTCGGAGTCTCGGCATCCGCGTCTTCGGGCGTTTCTTCGACGGCGGCCTTGCCACGGCGTTTCGGCTTCAACAGTTTCTCCGCCCGCAGGACCGTCACAACGCGCCGATCGGACATCATGGGCAGCGTCCGCGCCGCTTCGACGATGGCCGCGGGGGTGACGCCGCGCTCACCAGCGTAGAACCGTTCGGAGTTGAACGCGCGCAGCTCGTCCTCGACCAGGGTGCTGATCTCGCCCGACAGCCGTGACATCTCGGCATCATCGTCACCGACGATCAGGTAGACAGGGTCTGGTTGCCGCTGGGCGATCTGCTTGCGAACGGTGGACGCGGGAACGACCGGCATGGCCGGTTCAGAAGGCTTCGAGCAACGCGCTCACGACCGAGCGGGCGAACTCCGTCGCGATGCGATCGTAGGCGTTGACGTCCTGCCCGAAGAAGGCGGTCACGTCCGCGACCGCCCCGGCGGTGGCGGGTTCGTACTCTTCGCGGAACTGCACCGACGGGTTCGACCACAGGACCTTCCCGCTCTTGAGATCCTTGAACTCGACCCGCGCGCTCATGATGAACGCGTAGCGTGAAGCCTGGTTCTGCTGGTTGAACGTCACGGGCGTGATGGTGATCGACGTTATCTCGCCGGTGAGAACGGCATCGTTGCCGGCTTCGACAGGAAACACTTTGTACTTGCCGCGGCCGCTGAGCTCGGCCCGGACATGTTCCGTGACGCGGCGATCGATGTCGAAGATCGATGTGCCGTTGGTGAACGGCGGCACACCGATGTTCTTGATGTACTCCGGCAGGAACGAGCCCCGCCCCGCCAGTGAATACCCGCATCCAGACACGAGCGGGGCAAGAGCGAGCAGCGAGACGATGACGAGTCTGTTCCCCCGCCGCATCAGTCGGTCACCACGCTGACGAGCTTGCCGTTCACGACGACCACCTTCTTGATTGTCTTCCCTTCGAGATATTTCTTCACCTGAAGATCGGCGAGTGCCAGCTTCTGGAGCTCCTCGTCCGGGGTCCCCGCCGGGACGGTGAGTCGTCCCCTGACCTTTCCGTTCACCTGCACGGGCACGACTATCTCCTCGGCGCGTGCAACCGCCTCGTCGTAGGCCGGCCAGCCGGCCGCGACCACGCCACCGGCGTGGCCCAGGCGCTCCCACAGCTCCTCTGCCATGTGCGGCGTGAATGGTGACAGCATCAGGATGAGCGACTCGACGGACTCCTTCACCACGGCGATGGTCTCTGGACGGACCATCGTGCCCACGGCCTCCGGGCTGTCGACATCGCGGCCAATCAACGAACAACCCGGACGCCCGCAGAACACATAGAGCTCGTTCACGAGCTCCATCAACCCGGACACCGCGGTGTTCAGGTGCACACGCGGATCGAGATCCTGCGTGACCCGTCGAATCGTCTCGTGCGTCTTCCTGCGCAGCGCTTTTTCGGCCTGATCGAGCTGCACCTCGCCGCCTGACGGAATGCCATCGCCGCCAATCGTGTCGGCGACCTGATCAACGAGCCGCCAGACGCGCGCCAGGAACCGGAAGCTGCCCTCGAGGCCCGCATCGGTCCACTCGATCTCCTTCTCCGGCGGCGCAACGAACATCACGTAGAGCCGGAGAGCATCGGCGCCGTACTTCTGGATCATGTCGTCCGGATCGACGACGTTTCCCTTCGACTTCGACATCACCTGGCCCTGCTTCAGGACCATGCCCTGGGTGAGCAGCCGCGTAAATGGCTCATCGAGGTGGGTCAGGCCGATGTCGCGGAAGACCCGCGAGAAGAAGCGGGAGTAGATCAGGTGGAGAATCGCGTGTTCGATGCCGCCACTGTAGAAGTCGACGGGCCCCCAGTACGCAACCTTTTCCGGATCGAACGGCAGCTCGGAATTCTGAGGATCGCAGAAACGGAAGAAATACCAGGACGAGTCGACGAACGTGTCCATGGTGTCCGTCTCGCGCCGGGCCGCGCCCCCGCACTGCGGGCACGAGACGTTCACGAACTCCGGCACTTGCGCCAGCGGCGAATCGCCGCGGCCGCTGAACTCCGCGACCTTCGGCAGCTCGACGGGAAGGTCGTCGTAAGGCACGGGCACCATCCCGCACTCCTTGCAGTAGATCACCGGGATCGGCGTGCCCCAGTAGCGCTGCCTGGAGATGCCCCAGTCCTTGAGACGGTACTGCACCGTGCCTTCGCCGATCTCGCGCTTCTCTGCTTCCACGGTCATCGCGGCGCGGGCGGCATCGGACGGCATGCCGTCATAGGGACCCGACTGCACGATCACGCCGTCATTGGACACGGCTTCGGTCATCGCCTCGGGCGTTGCCGGCACACCGTCGCCTGGACGCACCACGACCCTGATCGGCAGCTGATACTTCCGGGCAAACTCGAAGTCGCGTTGATCGTGCGCCGGCACCGCCATCACCGCGCCGGTGCCGTATTCGACCAGCACGAAGTTGGCGACCCAGATCGGTACCGTCTCGTTGGTGAACGGATTGAGGGCGCGGCGCCCGGTGTCGAAGCCTTCCTTCTCGATCTCTCCGGTCATGCGCGCGGTGCGATCCTGCGCCTGGAAGCGGGCCAGCGATTCCGCGAACCTCTCGCCCCCGGGCTCGCGGCTCCACTGGAGCACGAGCGGATGCTCGGGCGCGAGCAGGAGGAAGGTCGCGCCGTAGATCGTGTCGATTCTGGTGGTGAAGACGTCGATCCCCGGCGCCGCGCCATCGGCGAGATCGAACCGGACCCGCGCACCGGTCGACTTTCCGATCCAGTTGCGCTGCATCGTCAGGACCTTCTCAGGCCAGTCCGGCAGACCCTCGGCCGCCTGCAGCAGCTCGTCGGCGTAACTGGTGATGCGGAAGAACCACTGCTCGAGCTCACGAACGGTAACCGTCGTTCCACAGCGCCAGCAGCCGCCGTTCACGACCTGCTCGTTGGCGAGGACGGTGTTGCAGCTCGGGCACCAGTTGACGCTCGAGCGCCGCTTGTAGGCGAGGTCGCGCTCCAGCATCTTGAGGAACAGCCACTGGTTCCAGTGGTAGTAGTTCGGCAGGCAGGTCGCGATCTCACGCTCCCAGGCGTAGCTGATCCCGATGCGCTGCAGCTGCCCCTTCATGTGGGCGATGTTCTCGAGCGTCCAGATCTCCGGGTGGGTGCCGTTCTTGATCGCCGCGTTTTCCGCGGGCAGCCCGAACGCGTCCCACCCGAACGGGTGGAGCACGTTGAAGCCGCGCATCCGCTTCATGCGCGCGACGACGTCCCCGATCATGTAGTTGCGGACGTGGCCGACGTGCGCGTGCCCCGAGGGATAAGCGAACATCTCCAGGCAGTAGTACTTCGGCTTGCCCGGGTCCTCGGAGACCTCGAAGGCGCGCGTGGCGTGCCAGCGCTCCTGCCACTTCTTCTCGATTGTCTGGGGCTTGTAGTCGGGCACGATCAGATGATTATACCGGCGCCCCGCCCTCGCGCTTCGCGCTACGGCGAGGCAGGCTCAGTCAGGGTGATGGCTTCCGGCGGCCCTTCCTCCACGTGCAGGCGGAAGATCAGAGCCGCCAGAAACCGTGCTGCGCCGCGCGTACAGCAGCAACCGCGCGCTCCCCACGCGGAGCCGCTACCGAGTGTGACGCCGCCAGTTCCGCTCCGGTCCCCTGAATCGCCGTCAGGGACGCATCGAGGCTCTCCTCGAGCGCCGTCAGGTCGTAGCCGCCCTCGGTGACCAGCGCCAGCGAGCCGTGGCGCCCGGCGATGCTGGCCAGGCCGCCCACGATCGCGCCGAACCCATCGCTCGTCATCCGCATCGAAGCGAGCGGATCGCGTTCGTGCGCATCGAAGCCAGCCGAGATGAGGGTCAGGGCCGGCTGAAACTGCTCGAGCACGGGCAGGACGATCGCGGTGTACGCCACCAGGTAGTCGGCGTCGGTAGCACCGGCTTCGAGCGGCACGTTGACCGTAAAACCCTTCCCCGCCCCCGTGCCGGTTTCGTGCGCGGCACCGGTTCCTGGATAGAAGGGGTACTGATGGCTCGACACATAGAGCACGGCCGGATCGTCATAGAACATCCACTGCGATCCATTGCCGTGATGCACATCGATGTCGACGATGGCCACGCGGTCGATGCCTCTGGCCCGGGCGGCAGCCGCGGCGACCGCGATGTTGTTGTAGAGACAGAACCCCATCGCGCGATCCCGTTCGGCATGGTGGCCCGGCGGCCGGACCAGCGCACACGCAGGCTCGGCGTGCGTCAGCGCGTGCTCGGCGGCCTGTACCGCTGCGCCAGCGGCGAGGGCAGCAATCTCCACCGATTCCGGCGACGTATACGTGTCGGCGTCGAGCCTCACCGCGCGTCCTGCGATCGACGCGATCGAGTCGAGATACCGCGCGTCGTGGACGCGCGCCAGTTCCTCCCGGCTCGCCGCACGCGGCTCGATCGTG
>Ga0111539_10000628_pt1 | contig 45672 bp, 48 predicted proteins | sample RhiMethybrSRZTD1_FD_79667 | JGI IMG/M metagenome (GOLD analysis project Ga0111539, IMG submission 79667) | Populus rhizosphere microbial communities from Tennessee, USA - Rhizosphere MetaG P. TD hybrid SRZTD1 (version 2) (version 2) | ecosystem: Host-associated > Plants > Roots > Rhizosphere >... | reverse complement strand
GGCCTCCGGGGGCAGGGCATCCAGGAGGATGCGGTGCAACGTCGCCCGGTGGATCCCGACGGCGGTGGTGCCGAGCAGCTCGCCCATCACGTCGCCGTCGATTCGGGCCAGCCAGCGACCGTCCGCGATGCGCGTGCCGCCACCGGACTCCGGACGTCCGCCGGCCCGCACCGGCGCGCCGACCCCGAGGGCGTCCAGACACCGCATGCCGTTGGCCTGGATCACGAGCCCCGCGCCGACGGCGCCGATGACCGGAGCCCGTTCGAGCACGGTCACCGCCCAGCCGGCGCGGCGCAGGGCGATCGCGGACGCGAGGCCACCGATCCCGGCACCGACGACGATCGCCGTGCGCATGTCCCACCACCGTTCTACAAATGTAGAACGCGATACTACCGGGATGGCCAGCGACCGGCTCACCGTCCTCGCCGACGCCGCGATCGACCTGATCGCCGACGCCGGCATGCGCGGGCTGACCCACCGCGCCGTCGACGCGCGGGCCGCACTGCCGCAGGGCACCACGTCGGCCTACCTGCGCACCCGCAAGGCGCTCGTGGAGGCGGTCGTGCACCGGTTGGCCGACCTCGACCAGCGCGACCTCGAGGCCACCGACCTGCCGGCGGAGATCGCCGCGCCGGGGCCGCTCACCGGCGACGACCTGGCCCAGATCGCGGCCGGCATCGCCGCCCTCCTCGACCGGTGGCTGACCGTCGACCGGCGCCGCACGCTGGCCCGCTACCACTGCGTCCTGGCTGCCACCCACAACCCCGAACTACGCTCGATCCTCGTCCACGGGCAGCCGTCCCGGGCCCAGGCCCGGGCGCTGCTCGCCGCCGCCGGATCACCCGACCCGGCCCGTGCCGGCGACCACCTCGTCGCCTGCATCGACGGCCTGCTGTTCGACCGGTTGGCCGGCGCCGGCGCCCGCACCGCACCGCGGCCCGGCACCGCGGAGGGCCGCGCGGACCTGGCGACCGCCGTCCGTGCTCTGCTGACCGCCTTCGCCGGCTAGCCGGTGCACGGCGGACATATCGTGTGCGCGTGACCTTTGACCTCGTCTGCGAGATCGAACCGCCCACAAAGCCGGACCTGCGCCACGTCCGGCACCAGATCGGCGTGCTCGCCCCGGTGGCGCACTCGTTCCTCATCCCCGACAACCACATCGGACGCGCGACCGTGTCCAGCATCGCGGTGGCGCACGAGGTCGACGCGATGGGCGGGCGCAGCATCGCCTGCCTGAACTCCCGCGACCGCAACCTGCTCGGCTTCCGGCGCGACATGCTCACGGCGGCCGCCTACGGCGTGCGCGAGTTCCTGTTCGTGTACGGCGACAAGCCGACGGCCGGTGGACGCAGCAGCGAACTCACCGTGCGCACCATGATCGAGCAGGCGCGCGGCCTCGGCGACGATGCGGCCTTCGACGGGGTGCCACGGTTCCGGGTCGGGGTGGCGGCCGGGCCACGCCCGCTGCCGGCGTGGAAGCGCGCCGCCGACTTCGTCTTCGCGCAGGTCAGCTTCGACGTCGACGCGCTGCTGCGCTGGCGCGACGGGAACGCGATCGACATACCCGTGTACGCGGGAGTCATGGTCCTCGCCAGCGCCGCCATGGCCCGGCGGCTCGCCGCAAGCATCCCCGACATCGAGATCCCCGCGGCGCTGGTCGACAGGGTGGCGACGGATCGCCGCGCGGGTGTCGACGCGGCCTGCGAGCAGATCGAGCGGCTGCGGGAGAGCGGCGCGTTCGACGGGGTGCACCTGATTCCGGTCAGCCGCTACCGGGAGATGGCCCTTCGGCTGGAGAAGACCACAGGCTCGGCAGGTTGACCACCACCGCTTCCTGGCTGCTGCGCGCGATCACCACCACCGCCTCGCCGGGACCCGGGTTCTCCTCACGGTGCGGCGTGTACGGCGGCACGAACACGTAGTCGCCGGGCGCGGCCTCGATGCGCACCTCGGCGTCACCGTCGGCGAAGACGAACACCGGGTTGCCACTGACGACGTGGATGGCCGTCTCGGTGTCCCCGTGGTGATGGTCGCCGGACGAGGCGCCGGCAGCAACGTGCGTCTGCCCCATCCAGATCCGCTCGGAGCCGACCGACGCCCCGGAGATCGCCGCACGGCGGGTCATGCCGGACGTCTGGCCGGTGTCTCCGCTCAGGTCCGCCGGGCGGATGTGACGCAGCGGTGCGTGCCAGTGGTCCGTCGAGTGGTCCGCCATGCGCAGAGCCTAGGGTAGGCGAATGCCGAACGCCGATGACGAACGTCTCCTCCGCCGCGCCATCGAGCTGTCCGCCGAGGCACTGGCCGGTGGCAACCCGCCGTTCGGCTCGCTGCTCGCGGGGCCCGACGGCGCCGTGCTGGCAGAGGAGCGCAACACCTCGGTCACCGACTCCGACATCACCGCGCATCCGGAGCTGAAGCTGGCCCGCTGGGCGGCCGCGTCGCTCGACCGGGAGCAGGCCGCCGGCACCACGATGTACACGAGCTGCCAGCCGTGCGGCATGTGCACCGGTGCGATCGAGCGCTCCGGGCTCGGCCGCGTGGTCTACGCGATGTCCAGCGAGGAGTTGGCGACGCTGAAGCCGGCCAGCGCCGGCCCGTTCCCCGTGCCGCAGGAACACAGCGAGGGGCTGCTCACCGAGGCGGGGGTCCCGGTGCGGGAGTTCTACGCGGCGCCGTAGGCGGTGAGGCTGCACCACGCGACGTAGGCGGCCGGGTCGTCCGGTTCCGCCGTCGTGCGCGCGGCGAACAGCGCGTCGGCGAGCGAACACCCGGCCCGCAGGCCCTCGTGCAGCGCGGTCATCGCGTCGACGCCGGCGCCGTCGGGAATCGGCAACCCGGCGGCGACCACGCCGGCGGTCCCACGGGCCAGCAGCGCGCTGGCGAAGCCGAGCACCTCGCCGCCCTCGTAGCCGCGCTCCACCCCCGACTCGCACGCGGCCAGCACCACCCGGTGCGGCGCCACGCCCAGCGCGAACAGCTCGTGCAGCGTCAGCGGGCCGTCGCTGAGCTCCAGCGCGGAGAACAGCGGGCTGTCCGAGCGCAGCCGCCCGTGGCAGGCCAGGTGCGCGAGGTCGGTGCTGCGCACCAGGTCCACGGTGGCCTGCGCGGTGCTGTCCGGCGGGAGCAGCGCCGCGGCATCCGGATAGGCCGCGCGCAGCGCCGCCACCTCACGCGCGGCGCCGGGCAGTCCGGGCCCCGCCACCAATGCGACCCGGCGTCGGCTCCCGGGGTCGGCCGCCGCGCGCCGGCTCCGCGACCAGAAGGTCGCCGACGGGGCGACGGTGACCGGTGCGGCCGCGAGCGGCGACCATGGGACGCGCAGCAGCGGACCCGGCGGGACGACGACCAGCGGCGCGTCCCGGGGCACGCCCAGCGGATCGATCACGAGGCTCGCAAGGGCGGCCAGGCCGGCGCGGGCCGCGTCCCTGGCCTGCTCCGCGTGCCGGCCGCCGCGCAGCATCCGGCGCAGGGCGAACAGCACCGCGTCGACCTCGGTCCGCACGGCGCCGAGCGGGCCGGCCTCGACCAACCGGGCGCGGCGCGGTTCCACGACGACGGCGAGGAGCCGGTCGTCGATCGGCGCGTACTCGACGAGCGTCGCGCCGCCGAGCAGATCTCGCAGCTCCCCCGGCCCGACGACGCCGGCCGACCCGGCCCGCGCCGCCGAACCGCTCTCGCGCGCCCAGGACAGCCGGCGGATGCGCGCCTCCAGCGCACTCTGCCGGGCCAGCAGCTCACGCGGTTCCTCGCCCCGCTCGCGCCGGGCGGCCTTGATCTCGCGGGCGACGCCGCGCAGTGCGATGACGTCCTCCTCGACCTCCGGAACGGGCGGCTGCACCGTCAGCAGCGATGCGGCCCGGGTGCGTTCGAGCCAGCCGAGCACCCGCACGGCGTCGCGGCCGGTCGGCGTCGCCGGGAGCAGCGCGCGCAGGCCCAGGTCGCCGAGTTCGGCGCCGTGGCCGGCGGCCAGCACGCGCAGCTCGACCGACGGCAGCGCGGCCCGGTGCCGGGCGAGATCCGCGAGCCCGGCCCGGCACTGGCGCAGCGCGCCGGCCGGTGACCCGCCCGCCTGCTCGCGCAGCGCCGCGGCGACCCGGCCGCGCAGCCGCACCACCACCGACTGGCGGTGCGCGAGCGCGGTGGCCGTGGCCAGGTGCCGGCGCGCCGGCCCGCGCTGACCGACCGCCAGGCCGACCCGGCCGGCCAGCAGGTACGCCCCGACGGCGTCGGCGCGCAGCCCGTGCCGGGCCAGCGTCGCGGCGGCCGCGCGCAGCCGGCGCAGCGACTCCGGGCGGTAGCCGTCGCGGGCGGCGGACGCCTCGACCGCGACCACCTCGGCCCTGGCGACCCACGCCGCCCGCCGCTGGTGGCGCGAGTCGTCGACGGCGGCGCGGGCGTCGGCGCGGGCGAGGTCGGCGTCGCCGGCGGCGAGTGCGAGCCGGGCGCAGCGCAGCCGCGCCTCGGCGGCCATCAGCCGGGCGCCGTGCTTGTCGAACTCGGCCGCGGCCGAGCGGGCGACGGCCGACGCCTCCTCGATCAACCGCAGGTCGACCAGCGCGTCCGAGTAGTCCATGTAGTGCTCGCCCAGGGAGATGCCGGCGGCCGCGTAGAGCGGGCCGGCCTCCTCGAAGCGGCGCACGCTCGCCGCGACCAGCCCGGCGTAGAAGCTGGACCAGGCCAGGCTGTTGGTGAGCACGCCGAGGATGAGCGGCCCGAGGTCGGCGGCGAGCACGACAGCCCGGTCGAGGTACTCGAGCGCGGCCCGCGGGTTGCCGAGCTGGGTGAGCGCGTTGGAGATGTTGTTGGCCGCCTTGACCCAGATGATCCGCGGACAAATCGGGTCGTCGAGGACGCGGTGGTAGAGCGCGACGGCAGTGCCGAGCCGGCCGGCGCTGTGGTGCAGCAGGGCCTGCTGCATGACGAGGTCGGGCCGCTGTTCCGGGACGACGAGCGGCTCGGCGCGCTGCAGGTCGCGCATGGCGGCGGCCTGGCGGCCGAGCTCGTGCAGCGCCACCGCCCGGGTAACCAGAACCTCGCCGAGGCGGCGGGGCAGGGCGTTACGCTCGGCCCGGCGCACCGCGTCGTCCAGCAACGCCTTGGCGCCGGCGTTGTCGAGCACCGCGTGCCGGGCCCAGGCCAGCGCCCGGGTCGCGACGACGAGCGCCTCCTGATCGCCGGACTCGCGTGCCCGGTCGGCTATTTCCGACGCCAACGCGATGTATCTGACCGGATGGGTGGTGACTCTGGAATACGCCGTCTCGGCCTCGGCCACGAGGCCAGCACCGGTGACAACCACCATCATGGAACCGCTCGAGCCGACGGGATCTGCCAGTCCGGTCAGCTTACCGCAGCGGGTTGAGGGGGATCACTTCCATGTCCGTGCACACATTCCTGCCCACACGCTCCGAGTCGCAGGTCAAGGCCGACGGCGAGGCCGTCCACCGGCAGCTCACGGCGCTGACGCGCGGGCAGCGTGAGCGCATCGACGCGATCATCGACAAGATCCGCCGCCGCCAGGACAGCGCCCCGCAGGGCTATGCCGTGCGGTTCGACCGGCTGGCGCAGAAGCGCACCGACGGCAGCGACGCGGCCGACGCGCTCGTCGCTCGCGGCCAGCTCGTGGTGAGCGCCGGCGGCCGCAGCCGCGACGACGCCCGCAACGTCCTGCGCCGGCTCGACCCGACGTACGACTACGCGCCGATCCGCACCCCCGACTGGATCGTCCGGGACGCCGACTCGATCGTGTTCACCGCCGGGGGCCGCGCCGCGCCGAACCTGCGGGCCGACATCGCGGCGCTGAAGGAGCAGGGCATCACCGCGGCGCTGAACCCGATCGTCCCGCTGGGACACACCATCAAGGGTGACGACCTCCCGCTGCGCACCGAGGTCACGGCCGGCTCGCCGGGCACGCCGCTGACCGACCCGGCCCAGCGGGTACGGGTCGCCGTCGTCGACACCGGCATCACCCCGGAACTGCGCACCGACCAGTGGCTGTGGCCGATCCCCCGGCTGCTGGAGAACGTCGACCTGCTCGACGTGCTGCCCACGCCCGGCGACGGGCGGCTGGACTGGTTCAGCGGCCACGGCTCGTTCGTGTCCGGGGTCGTGCAGCAGATCGCCCCGCAGTGCGAGATCCGCGTCTACCGGTTCACCACCAGCGACGGGCTGGGAACCGAGAAGGACGTCGCCGAGGCGATGCTGCGCGCCGCCCAGGAGGCGGCCGCCGACGGCGTCCGGCTCGTCATCAACGCGTCGGTGGGCGTGCCGGCCGTCGACGGGATCGCGCCGGTGGCCCTGGGCAGCGCGGTGCGCCAGATCAAGCGGGACTACCCGAACGTGGTGATGGTCGCGGCCGCCGGCAACAACGGCGACACCGAACCGATGTACCCGGCCGCGTTCCCGGAGGTGATCGGCGTCGGCGCGCTGACCGCCGAGTACGACGCGGCCCCGTTCTCCAGCCGCGGCGACGACGTCGACTGCTCGGCCGTCGGCGTCGGCATCGTCTCGACGTTCGTCGAAGGCGTGATGCCGCCGGAGCCGTCGACCCCGCAGGACGACCCGTTCATCGCCGACTACACGTTCGGCAAGAACGCCTGGGCGCTGTGGAGCGGCACCTCGTTCTCGGCACCCCAGATCGCGGCGCAGGTGGCGCGGCTGTCGCAGCAGGAGAACCGCGAGCCGGCCGACGCGCTGAAGGTGCTGCTCGACGGCACGAGCGAGCAGCTGGCCGGATTCGGCAAGGTCATCCGTGGGCTGCTCGCCGGGACGCCCGCGTTCCCACCCGCGTAGCGGGCCGGCTCACGCGATATCGACCCAGGACGTGCTGACCGCCGCCGCACCGTCGCGGCGGCAGGTCAGGCTCAGCGGCCCGGGGTGCAGGTCGTCGAGGGTGAACCGGCCGCGCTCGTCGACGTCGGCGGCGCGCGGCTCCGGCAGCGCCGGCTGGCGCGCCTCCACGGTGCCCGGCCCGGGCGGTACGAGCTGCCCGAGGACGCGCCGCGACCGGCCCGCGCCGCTCACCTCGATTTCGACGGCGAGGCCGGCGGATTCGAAGGTCAGCAGGCGGGCCTCGGCGCCGCCGCGCACGGCGAGGGCACCCGATTCGGCATCCGAGTCGGCGACCAGCGCCGCCAGCTCGGCGTCGACGCTGCGCAGGCCGAACATCTGCTTCGCCATGGCGACGAACTCCGCCGGCGGCGGGCCGTCGGTCTCGGCGAGCAGGTCTCGCAGGCGCGCCATCAGGACGTCGTCCTCATCCACCGCGCCTCCCCTGCTGTTGCGTGCCTATTCATGAGTCACCGGCGAGCCCGCTGATACCTTCCGTGTCAAGGAATTTCCGCAACTGGGCCAGACACCGGCCCCGGGTCGGCCCCAGGCTCCCCTTCGGCATTCCCAGCATCCGCGCGGCCCAGTCGTACGAGGGCGCGCCGTCGTCGGGTTCGAGCACCAGCACGCGCAGGATCTGCTGGCAGCGCTCGGTCAGCCGGTTGAACGCCCGCCACAGGCCGGCGTCCCGGTCGGACACCAGGGTGGCCAGGTCGGCGGCGGCGGCCTGGCCGGCGAACCGGTCGAACAGCGCGTCGTCGGCGGTGGGCAGCACCCGCTTGCCGCGGCGCAGCACGGCCATGCACTCGCGGCGGCAGGTGGTGGCGAGCCAGCCGGGCAGGCGGGCCGGATCCTCGATCGTGTCGAGGTGCTCGAGCAGCCGCAGCCACGTCAGCTGGAACGCGTCGCCCGCGTCGGCGCCGTTCAGGCCGAACGAGCGGCAGATCGACCACAGCAGCCCGCTGAACCTGTCGACGAGCGCGTTCCAGGCGGCCCGGTCGTCGGCGGCCGCGGCGCGCACGAGCAGGGCGAGCGGCTGTGCGTCCTGCGCGTCCTCGCCCATGGCGAACAACCTAGCAACGAGGCGGTCACCGTCCGAGTACGGCGCGCCCTTCACACCTCGGCGACGACCACGTCCAGCTGCCGGGGCCGCCCGGCGACCGGTTCGTGCTCGTCGACCGGGTACTTCAGGTCGCGCAGCGCCGTCGCCACGTCGGCCGCGCGCCGCGGCCGCGCACCGGCGAGCGCCAGGTCCCTGACGATGCGGCCCTTGGTCGCCTTGTTGAAGTGGCTGACGACGGTCCGCCGGCTCACCCCGTCGACAATGCGCTCCTGCAGGACGCGGACGGTGACTGTTTGCGCGGCGAGTGCGCCCGACGGCGCCCACATGGCGCCGTAGGCGCCGGAACGCAGATCCAGGATGGGGCCGCTGCCGGTGAAGGAGTCGGCGGACAGGACACCGCGCCAGTACGGGCCGAGGCCCCCGACGCCCGGCAGGGCGGCGCCGACCGGGCAGCGGTACGGCGGCACCCGGTCGGTGAGCCGCAGCACGCCCCACAACCCGGAGAACACAAGGATCCACCGGGTCGCCAGCCGGCGCGCCGGCGCCGGCAGCGACGCCAGGTCGAGCGCGTCGTACAGCACGCCGGTGTAGAGCCGGGCCGCCGGCAGCGCGGGCGCGTGCCGCAGCCGGGCGTTGCGGCGCACCTCGTCGACCTGGGTGGGCCCGAGGCCGAGCGCGGCGCGGGCCGGCTCGGGATCGGCCGCTGAGCACAGCGCGGTCAGCGCGCCGAGGACGCGCTCGCGCGCCGGGTTCAGGTGCGGGTGGCAGAGCCGGCCCGGGTCGAGCGGGTGGCCGGAACGGGCGGCGGCCTTGCCTTCCGAGGGCGGCAGGAGGATGAGCACGCGCCGACCTTAGCGGCGTGGACGCAGAATGGACGCCATGCCCGGCCCGCTCAGCCTGCTCGCGATCGGCGAGACCATGGTGCTGGTGACGCCCGAGGTGGCCGAGCCGCTGGAGACGGCGACCGCGTTCCGGCTCGACATCGCCGGCGCCGAGTCGAACGTCGCCAGCCACCTCGCCCGCGCCGGGGTGCCGGCCGCGTGGGCGAGCGCCGTGGGCGACGACGCGCTGGGCCGCCGTCTGGTCGCGACGCTCGACAAGCGCGGCGTCGACACGTCACTGGTGACGATCGACGCCGAAGCGCCGACCGGCGTGCTCTTCAAGGACCCCGCCCCGCACGGCACGCGGGTGCTGTACTACCGGCGCGGCTCGGCGGCATCGCGGCTCGGGCCGACGTTCGCGGCGGGCCTGCCGCTGGCCGAGGCGGCGATCGTGCATGTCTCCGGGATCACGGCGGCGCTGTCGGACTCGTGCCGCGCGATGCTGGACGCGGTGATCGCCGCCCGCACGAAGCACGGGCTGCCGGTCTCGTTCGACGTCAACTACCGCTCCGGGCTGTGGTCGCCTGAGGTCGCGGGGCCGGTGCTGCTCGACCTCGCCCGCCGGTGCGGCCTGGTGTTCGTCGGCCGCGACGAGGCGCAGACGCTGTGGGGCACCGCGACCGCCGCCGAGGCGCGGGCGCTGATCGGCGCCGGCAACCGGCTGGTGGTCAAGGACGGCGAGGTGGGCGCGCACGCCTTCGCCGGCGGCCGGGAGGACTTCGTGCCGGCCGACCGGGTCGACGTTGTCGAGGCGGTCGGTGCCGGTGACGCGTTCGCCGCCGGGTACCTGGCCGCCGACCTCGCCGGCGAGCCGCCCGACCGGGCGCTCGAACGCGGGCACCGCTTCGCCGCCCGGGTGCTCGCCACCACCGGCGACTTCTGAGGAGACGCATGGACGACTGGTTCGAGCGGCAGTTCGCCGACACGCGGGTCATGGTGATCATGCGCGGCCTGGACGCCGATGCGAGCCTCGCCCTCGCCGAGCGCGTCTGGGCCGCCGGGGTGCGGATGGTGGAGATCCCGATCCAGACGCCGGCGGCGGTGGAGGCGCTGCGCGTCGTCGCCGCGGCCGCGCGGGGGCGCGGCCTCGTCGTCGGTGCCGGCACCGTCGTGAGCGTGGATCATGTCGACGCGGCCCGCGACGCCGGCGCGGCGTACACGGTGAGTCCCGGCGCCGACGAGGAGGTGGTCCGGGCCTCGCTGGATGCCGGCCTGCCGACGCTGCCCGGGGTGGCCACGGCGACCGACATCCAGCGGTGCGCGCGGCTGGGCGTGCGGTGGCTCAAGGCGTTCCCGGCCTCGACGCTCGGGCCGGGCTGGATCACCGCGATGCACGGACCGTTTCCCGGCGCGCGGTTCGTGGCCACCGGCGGCGTCGACGTCGGGAACGCCGGCGAATTCCTGGCCGCCGGGGCGCGGGCGGTGTCGCTCGGCTCGGCGCTGGCCGATCCCGGTCAGCTCGCCGCGCTGTCCCCGCTGGTCGGCCGGTAGCTCAGCCCCGCAGCACCAGCACCCAGTCGAGGTCGCCGGCGGCGTTGCGGCCCGGCGTGACGAAGCGGGCGACCGCACCCGCCGCCACCCTGCCGGCCGGCCGCTCCCGCCCGCAGGTCGGGTCGAACCACGCAGCGTCGGCGTCCGTGCGCAGCAGGGCACCGTCGACGGCGAACTCCCGCGCCGCGTCCCGGTTGGGCACGTAGGCGACCGTCCACGCCCCGTCCGGCGTCCCGGCCGCGGCGATGTGGCGCAGCCCGTCCCCCCTGCCCCTCGGCCACGAGATCCGCGCCCAGCTCGTCCGGCCCGGCGCCGGCCGGACGCAGCCGCCACCACGGCATCGAGTTCCAGAGCGCGAACTGGTGGGACATGTGCCGGGCACCGGGTGAGTCGAGCGCGGCGCGCCAGTGCGGGCCACGGGCCGGCGCTGGGAGCGAAGTTGTACACGCCGACCCGGCCGTACACCTGGCCGGCTGTGCCACCGCCGAGGACCGCCCACCACTCGGCCTCGCGCACGTCGGCCGGGGAACCGCTGCCGCCGATCTCCGCGCCTTCGTACTGCGGCTCGCACACCCACGCCGGGCGCACCGGGCGGGCCCGCGCAGGCCTCGCCGGCCGTGCGCCAGATCAACGCGACGGCCACCCAAGATCACGTTGATCTTGCACTTGTGGTGGCTGACAAAACATCACAGAGCAGGCCAAATTCTGGCACCACAACTGCAAGATCAACGGAGGAAGGGGTGGTGCGGGCCGGAGCCGCCCTTAGCGGGAGGCGCGGCCGCTCGACTCGCGGGGAACGAAGCGGGGATCGGGCATCCGCATGGGTTCGTCGAACTCGCGGCCCTCGATCGCCTCGAGCAGCAGGGTCGCGGCGACCCGGCCGTCGTCGAACGGGTGTTGCGTCACGGTGGACAGCGCCGGGTGGAGGTACTGCGAGATCGTGATGTCGTCCCAGCCGACGATGGAGATGTCGTCGGGCACCCGCAGGCCGCGGGCGAACGCGGCGCTCATGCCCGCGACGGCCATCAGGTCGTTCGAGTACACGATCGCCGTCGGCCGGGACTCGGCGTCCAGCAGCTGTTCGGTGGCCGCGCGGCCGCCCGTCGCCGTGTAGTCGCTCTCGATCCAGCCGGCGTCGTCGATGCCGTGCTCGCGGAAGGACCTCTGGTACAGCTCGCGGCGCAGCCGCGCCGGGGCACTGGACTGCGGACCGACGACCTGGGCGACCCGGCGGTGGCCGTGCCCGACCAGATGCGTGACCACGTCGGTGATCGCCTGGCTCTCGTCGTAGACGAGCACCGGCATCGTCGTGGGCTCCGGCGGCCAGCCGAGGCTCGCGAACGCCAGCCCGGCCTCGCGGACCAGTTCGAAGCGGGGATCGTCCTGCCGCAGGTCGACGATCACCATGCCGTCGACCCGGCCGTCGCGCGCCAGCCGCTGGTAGGCGTCGCGCTCCGCCTCCGCGCTGTCGACCACCTCGGTGACCAGCGAGTACTTCGACGTGGACAGCACGCTCTGCAGGCCGGCCATCAGGCTCGTGTAGTACTGGCCGCTGGCGAGCGCCTCGGGCGAGACCTGGAAGACCAGCCCGATCGCGTACGCCCGCGACACCGACAGCGCGCGGGCCCGCAGGCTGGGCGTCCAGCCCATGCTGCGGGCCGTCTCCACGATGTGCAGGCGGGTCGACTCCTTGACCCCGGGCCGGTCGTTCAGTGCGTACGACACCAGGGTCTTGCTGACCCCGGCCGCCGCCGCGACGTCACTGATCCGGATGGCCCGCCGTCGGCCCGCCGCTTCGCTCATCGACCTTCACTTTCCTATTCCGCTTCGAAGGAATGCTACGCAACGCGCGTCACCATTCGGCGAAGCCGCCGTCGGGGTAGCTCCACAGCGGGTTGCCCCGCGGCACGAACGGCTCGGTGCGGGCGGCGGCGCGTACGGCGTCCTCGTCGATCTCGATGCCCAGCCCGGCCCGGTCGGCCGGTCGAGGTGGCCGGACACCGCCACCAGCGCCTCCGGGTTGCGCAGGTAGGCGAGGTCCGGTGAATCAGGGGAACGGAGGTCGATGATGTGTTCCTGGGCGTAGAAGTTCGGGACGGCGAGGTCCAGCTGGACGCAGGCGGCCAGCGCCACCGGCCCGATCGGACAGTGCGGGGCGATCTGCACGTCGTAGGACTCGGCCATCGTCGCGATGCGGAAGGCCTCGGTGATGCCGCCGCAGTGGGCCGGGTCGGGCTGGGCGATCGCGATGCCCGCCGCCAGCACCGGGAGGAACTCCTCGCGGCAGAACAGCCGCTCCCCCGTCGCGATCGGGACGCTCGTCGTGGCGACCAGGCGGCCGATCAGGTGCGAGTGCTCGGGGCGCAGCGGCTCCTCGAAGAACGCCGGCGCGGTGTGCGCCGCCGCGTCGGCGAGCCGGCGGGCGTGATGCACCGAGACCCGGCCGTGCAGGTCGATGCCGAAGTCGGCCGACGCCGGCCGCAGGAAGCCGGTGGCGACCGGTGGCGAGGGCTTCGACGCCGCCGAGGTGCACCTGCCGGCCGCTCAGCGCGCGCTCGTGGCCGCCGTGACCGCGGCCGGCACGCCGACGGTCGCCGTGATCGTGGCCGGCCGCCCGCACGGTGTCGGATCGGTGGCCGGGATGTGCGACGCCCTCGTCTATGCCTGGTATCCCGGCCCGACCGGCGGCCTCGCGATCGCCGATCTCGTACTCGGCGACCGGGAGCCGGTCGGCCGGCTGCCGGTCTCGCTCCCGCGGTCCAGCGCAGTGCTGCCGGTCGCCTACAACGAGCGGCTCGAGTGGACGGTGCGCTACGTCGACGCGGAAGCGGCCGCCGAGTTCCCGTTCGGGGCCGGCCTCGGGTACACCACGTGGGCGCTGGGAACTGCTGTCGATGCGTCGGCGTACGGCGGTGATACGTCGGCGTACGGCGGGCTGGAGAATGCGGGTCTCGCTGCGCGGTTGTCCAACACCGGCCGACGCCGAGGATCGACCGTCGTCCAGCTGTACGCCCGCGTACGGAGGCCGGGCCTGCTTCCCCGCAAGGCTGTGCTCGCCGGCTTCATCCGGGTCACCATGGGCGCGGCGCCAGCGAGGAGATCCGGGTCGGGATCGCGGCGGACGCGATCCCAGGGCTCGGCCTCGCGCCGGGCGACACGGCAACGGTCGACCTGTGGCTCTCCCTGGACCGCGCCGGTGAGCCCACCGCGCCCACCACGCCCACCACGCCCACCACGCCCACCGCGTCCGTCCGGACGGTCGCAACCGGTGTCCGAGTCATGGGGATGCAGGGTGGGCGCTGCCCATCGACGCATTCCCGCGCTGGCAGGTGCATGATCGGGGGATTCCCGCTACCGTGTGCAGGAGCTGCTCCAGACCCAGGCGGCCGGCCACTGTCACGTTTCACGAACGGCCGGGTATCCATGACGGTTCACGGAGCTCCCCCTCCGAGCCTTCCGGGCAGTACGTCCTGGCAACGCGAGTGGGACAACCACGGTCTCGAGTTGTGTCGCCGGCATGCGGCAGCGCTCTTCCGCGTGTCCTCGTTCATCCTCGAAGACGACGACGCCGCCGACGAGGTGGTGAGCGACACCATCGCAGCCGCGTGCCGGTACGCGGATCCACCCGACGCCGGCGGTGTCACCCGGTTTCATCTGGTCAGGTCCGCCTACCATCGCTGCCTGGGACGCCTGGCCACCTACGAACGGTTCGCGTTGGCCCGGCGACACGCCAGTCCCGGCAACGGCCGCCGACCCGGGACCGCCCCGACGCTCACCACCAACGAACGCGCAGCGGTGGCGCTCGTGTTGTTCGGGGAACACGATCTCACGCAAGCCGCGACAACCCTGAACGTTTCTCCCGCTGCCGTCGCGGTTCATCTGAGGGACGCGTTGTGGAAGCTCCGGGCCGTACCCGGGGCGTCCGACAGCGCCCCTGAACGGTCCTAGGCCGCCAAACCGGTGCGTATCATTGGTTGGGCAACGCCGCTCGTGAATACTGCTCCGGACCACGGCAGCCCAACTGGAGACTCCTTTCCAGAGGTGACGCCGTGGTTTTCTCGTCCCGGACTCGGCCGGTCGTCAGCATCGTGGCCCGGCCGGACACCCCTTCCGCATGGATCCAGTTGACCGGCGCCATCGACATGGCCGTGGAGGCTGCGCTGGCCGACGCCGCCGATCTGCTGCGCACCCGGAGCCTTCGGTTCATCGTCGTCGACCTGGCTGCGGTCACGTTCGTGGGTTCCACATTCGCGAAGTTCCTCGCCACCCTCCGCCGCGACCATCCGGGATCGCAGCTGGTGTTGCACAACCCGTCCCGGTTGGCGCGCGTCGTTGTCGCGGTGACCGGCATGGAAGGGTTCGTCGTGATGAGCGGCCACCCGGTGACATCTCCCGGCCCGGACCGCGTCTCGCCGCCCACCGCCGGTTCGACGACGGCGGTCGTACCGCCGAAACCCCGGTATCCGAGCCGCGACGACGGTACGGCGGGAAACCGGCCAGGTCGGTGGGAAGCGATCAACCCGCGTTCCTACCGTTCCGGCGGACCGCCTCCATCGACACCGTGACGGGTCGACGGGTGCGTACCCGCAAGCCGCGCGACGGCGCGACAGCCGAGATCCGACTCACCGACGGCACCCCGGCCCGGCTGCGGGACCTGGTCGGGACCGACCGTCAGGCGTTGCAGGACCTCTACGCGGAGCTGTCGCTGGGCTCGCGGCACAACCGGTTCCAGGCGGCAGCGCCCCGGCGGCTCACCGAGCCGATGCTGGACCGCCTGGTCGACGATGTCGACCAGCGCGACCACGTGGCCGTCCTGCTCCTCGCGCCCGCCGGCCGCGACGAGACACCGGTCGGTGTCGGCCGCATGATCCGCTACGCCGAGGATCCGACCACGGCCGACATCGCACTGGCCGTGGCGGACAACTGGCAGGGCCGCGGTGCGGGATCGGCCCTGGCCCATGCTCTCGTCGCGCGCCGACCGGTCGGGGTGGTCCGCCTGGTCACCGTGGTGTCGGCAGACAACTCGGCCTCGCTGGCCACCTTGGCGGCGCTCGGTGTCGTCGATCGCATCGCCGCCGGCGGTGGCCAGTACGACGTCACGGTGACGTTGAAAGCGTGAACGCCGGGCCGGACGGTCGCGGGTGCCCCCGCGGCCCGGGTCGCCGCCGGGCATCGAGGGCGACACCTCGAACGCTCATGGCGCGGTGACTCGTGACGTGTTCATTGCGGAGACCGCAGTGGCGGCTCTCGGACCGGCACCGGCCGGTGCCTCATCCGCATCGAGCGAAGAGTCGACGGTCGGGGGCGATTGCGGGTCGGCCCGCTCGGCCACGGCGTCGTCCGCATGCTCGATGGCCCGGTCGTCCTTGTCGGTCGGCTCGGTACCGGGCGCGGTGTGGTCCGGGGTCGGTTCGCCGGAGGGATGCGCGGCAAGGTAGCGCACCGCGGTGTTGGCGACGGCGAGCAGCGGGACGGCGACGAGGCCGCCGACGATGCCGGCCGCGACCACACCGATGGCGATGGCGAGAATGACCGCGAGGGGGTGCAGAGCCACCGCGCGGCCCATGATGAGCGGCTGCAGGACGTGCCCTTCCAGCTGTTGGACGGCGATCACGATGGCCAGGACGATGAGCGCCTTCACCGGCCCCACGGTGACCAGGGCCACCAGAACGGCGACCGCGCCGGACAGGGTGGCGCCGATGACGGGGATGAACGCGCCGAGGAAGACCAGTGCCGCCAACGGAAGCGCGAGCGGAACGCCCAGCACCGCCAGCCCCACGCCGATGCCCACCGCGTCGACGAACGCCACCAGGACGGTGGCGCGGACGTAGGACACCAGGGTGTGCCACGAGTAGTGCCCGGCCCGGGCGATCGGCGCACGGGCGGGACCGGGCAGCAGCCGGCACAGGAACTGCCAGATCTGCCCACCGTCACGGAGGAAGAAGAACAGCGTGAACAGGACGACGAAGAAACCGGCGAGCATTTCGCCCAGCGTGACGGCGGTGCTCAACGCGCCGGACGTCAGGGCGCCCTGGTTGTTCGTCACCGCTTGCTGCAACCGCTCGATGCCGTCACTCAACTGGGCCTGGGACAGGTGCAGCGGACCCCGCGAGAGCCACGTCTGGACCTCGTCGACGCCCTGCGTCACCTGAGCGGACAGGTCGTCGAACTGGGCGACGAACGTCCGAACGATCAGTCCGAGGCCGCCGCCGACGACGAGTAGCCCGCCGACAAGGACGGCCCCGCCGGCCAGGGACCGGTTGACCCCGCGCCGGCGCAATGCCGCCGCGGCCGGCTCGAACAGGGCGGCCAGCAGCAATGCCACGACCACCGGGATGACGACCACCCGCAGCACGCCGATCAGGCGCAGCAGCAGGTATCCGGCGGCGACGAACAGGATGATCCGCCATGCCCACGCCCCGGCGATCCGCACCCCCCGCGGAATGCCGTCGTCCACAGTGGACGCCCGCTCCACGGTGATCATCCGTGGCGACCTGTCGACGGCGTGGTCCACAGGGAACGGCGGTGCCGCCGCGGCCTGGCGGGCACGCGCCAGGCGCGTGCGGGCTTGTCGACGTGCCCGCGTCATCCAGCTCATGGCTTGTACTCCTTCTCACACATCTCGCGGGTGTTGTTCCGCGCCGCGGGGGCACGTGCCGGCGCCGCCGGCAGGTGCCCCCGCAGAACGACTGCGGTGCGGTCAGCGACCGGCGAGCCGGGCGACCTTGGCGCCGACCCTGCCGGTGAAACCGCCGAGCATCTGGCTGGGGCGTTGCTGTTCACCCTGCTGCGAACCGAGGGCGACGATCGCGGCGGTCAGCACGGGCGTGGCCCACTGCAGACCCCGCAGCTGCTGCTGCGTGGTGGCGATGTCATCCGGCGTCGCCGTCGACGGGACAGCGCCGCCTTCGGCGTCCACCGTTCCGGCCTTGGCGAGCTTCGCTCCCAGTACCCCGCTGTACGCGGTGGTCCCGAGCGCGGCGACGGTGAGAGCCGACTTGACCACCGTGTTCGCGGTGACCCCGGACTGGCCCTTGACCCGGCCGCGGTTGGCCAGGATCAGGCCCAGCCCGCCGACCAGGTGTGCACCGATCGCCGCCGCGGAGAACGGCGCCCATCGGGCCCATCCGGACGCGGCGACGCGGACCCGGTCGCCGGAGTCCATCACATTTCTGGACGCACCGTTGAGGCCGACGGCTCCCATCAGGGAGCCACCCAACCAGACTGCTGCGCCCAAGTCGTGCAGGGACCGGACGAGGGTATGACGTTCGTTCACGGTGTCTCCTTGTATCGGTTACGCGGAAGTGGGAGCGCCACGGCGGCGTGCCCACGGCAGGCAGGGTCGTCGACGGAAGGGGCGCGGCTTACGCGGGGACGCGTTTGGCGGCAAGGCGCGCCGGATCGGGCCAGCGCACGTCGCGGACCCAGCCGGCCCTTTCGAACAGCCAGATGAGGCGGGCGCCGGGGTCGATCTGACCGCGCAGAACGCCGTGCCGGGCCGCTGTCGGGTCGGCATGGTGCGAGTTGTGCCAACTCTCCCCGAAGGACAGGATGGCCAGCGGCCAGAAGTTCGTCGCCTTGTCCTTGCTGGCGAACGGGCGTTCCCCGACAACGTGGCAGATGGAGTTCACCGACCATGTGACGTGGTGCAGCAACGCCATCCGTACCAGGCCGGCCCAGAAGAATCCGGTCAACGCACCGACCCACGAGCCGGTCACCAGGCCGCCGACGACCGCCGGCGCCAGCAACGACATGACGATCAGCGGAATGAACAGCCGGTCCACGACGCGGATCCCACGGTCGGCGAGCAGGTCCGGCGCGAACCGGGACTTGTTCGTGACCTCGCGGTTGAGCAGCCACCCGCAGTGCGCGTACAGCAGCCCCTTGGTCAGCGCACGGACCCCGGTGCCGTACCGCCATGGCGAATGCGGGTCACCCTCCCGGTCGGTGAACGCGTGGTGGCGGCGATGATCGGCCACCCACTTCGTCGGCGCACCTTCGATCGCAAGGCATCCGGCGACTGCCAGCGCGATGCGCAGCCCACGGCGCGCCTTGAACGAGCCGTGAGTCAGGTGGCGATGGAACCCGACGGTGACACCGGCGATCGCGACCAGATAGCCGACCAATGCCATCGTCACGTCCAGACCGGACATACCCCAGCCCCAGACCAGCGGAACGGCGGCGAGAAGCGCCACGAACGGAGCGACCACGAAGACCCACAAAACGACAAGTTCCGCCGTCGACTGGGTGGCCTCGATCATCGGCTTCGGCCCGGCCGGTGCCGGCACCGCTCGGTCACGGACGAACGATGACACGACTGCATGCACGAAATGGACTCCTTCGACGCGACATTTCTCACGCGCATACCGCACGGCGGTCAGCGATGAGGCTGGAAGAGGAACTCGTGAGGTCGCGGAGTCCAGACGACCGGATCATTCAACCGAATACGGGTACCCGCGGGGTGGCCAGGTAAACGCAGGAGCAACAGGAGTCACACGGCCCGGTCGGTCACAGCCGCGTTCTCACGTCGACCCGCCGCTCGCAGCTGCAGGATGCGTATCGTGCCCGGCAATGCCACCAGAAGAACGCCGAAGACTGCGGCCAGCAGGAGAGCAACGCCCATCGGCAGGCTTCCGTGCGCGCCGAGGAACGACACCTTCGATTGCTGCCCGTTCTGCAAAATGAAGACCAGCAGGAGTAGCAGGACCAGCGCGGCAAGGACCAGGATGACCCACATCTCACCGATGCGGCTGCGTGGCGACCGCCGGGCCGTGGGTCGCAACCCCGGATCCGCGCGAGGTACGTCAGGTTCGTTTCTCATTGCGGTCATGTCGACCGCCGCCTCTCCGTACATGCTGTGGTATCGCGTCGATATACGAGATTCCGTTACCGCTTCTGGGATGGCTCGACCACGAAGCCGCATCCGTGGCAACGGGGATTTCACGTCACCGGGGACCTGAGCGACAGGTCTCACTCTACGCCGTCGACCAGGCGTAGGGTGAGGGTGCCGCTCCGGTCCCTGGTGGCTGGCAGCCCGCGGTTGGCGGACGCCACGAAGTCCGTCATCGACGGCCTGGCAACCCCGCACCCGGAGCCCGGCCGCAGGAAGGATCCCATGCCGCTCGCATGGACAGCCATCATTGTCGTGGTCCTGGCCCTCATTCTTCTGGCGCTCGCCGTCCGCATCGTCAAGCAGTACGAGCAGGGGGTGCACTTCCGGCTCGGCCGCGTCATCGGCGTCAGGCAGGCCGGGCTGACGCTCATCATCCCGGTCGTCGACGTCCTGCAGCGGGTGAGCCTGCGCATCGTCACCATGCCCATCCAGTCCCAGGGCATCATTACCCGCGACAACGTCAGCGTCGACGTGTCCGCCGTCGCCTACTACCGCATCGTGGACGCGGTCAAGTCGGTGGTGGCCATCGAGAACGTCGGGGCGGCCATCAACCAGATCGCCCAGACCACCCTGCGCAAGGTGGTCGGGCAGCACACCCTCGATGAGACGCTGTCCGAGACCGACCGGATCAACGTCAGCATCCGGGAGATCCTCGACGTCGCCACCGAGGACTGGGGTGTCGTGGTCACCCTCGTCGAGCTCAAGGACATCCAGCTGCCCGAAAGCATGAAGCGGGCCATGGCGCGGCAGGCCGAAGCCGAACGGGAGAAGCGCGCCAAGATCATCGCCGCGGAGGGGGAGGCACTCGCCGCCGACGCCCTGGGCACCGCCGCGGACATCATGATGGCCCACCCCCTCGCCCTGCAGTTGCGCAACCTGCAGAGCCTGGTCGAGCTCGGCGTCGACCAGAACACCACGGTCGTCTTCCCCGCACCGCTCATGAGCACCATCGGCGAACTCGGCGCATTCCTCGCCCGTGAGGGTGCCGCCGCGACCGCCGGCCCGCGGACGGCGGCGTTGCCGTCGGCTCCGGACGCCGACAAGGGGTCCAACGGCAGGCCCTACACCCCCTCCTCCCCGTAGCCGGCGCGCGATGACGAGCGGTGTCGACGGCGAATTCGTCCGTGGCCCTCCCGGGGTCGTCGACCAGTTGCGGCGGATCTGCGGTACCGCGGAGCGGGCGCTGTTCGCCTCGGGCGTCGGCATGAGCGTTGCCACCGCAGACGGGACCAACGGCATGACCGTCGCCTCCGACCCGACCAGCGAGCGCCTCGAGGAACTGCAGTTCACCCTCGGCGAAGGGCCGTGCGTCGACGCGTTCACGACGAGGCGCCCGGTGCTGGTGGCGGAGCTGGACTCGGACGCGATGTCTCGATGGCCCGTCTACGCACCGGCGCTGCGCGACGCCGGAGTGCGGGCGGTGTTCGCGTTTCCGTTGCAGGTCGGTGCCGCTCGCCTGGGCGTACTCGACGTGTTCCGGGCCCATCCCGGACCGCTGTCGCGGATCCACCTCGGTCAGGCTCTCACCCTCGCCGACCTGGCCGTGGCGACGCTGTTGGACGGTCAGGAGCGGGCCACTGCCGGCGCCGACGGGCTGGACGGGGCGATGGAGTACGGAGCGGAACTGTTTCAGGCCCAGGGAATGGTCATGATCCAGCTGGGTGTCACCCTCACCGAGGCGCTGGCGCGGCTACGGGCCTACGCCTACGCCGAAGACCGTCGACTCACCGAGGTCGCCGCCGATGTCGTCGCCCGGCGGCTGAGCTTCGACCGCGATCAGCAATGAACTGCACCGTGACGGCCAGAGCCAGGAGCCAACCATGAGCACCGTATCCGCCGATCGCCTCGCCCAGATCTTCGTCGAGGTCGCCGACACGCTCATCGACGAGTTTGACGTGATCGAGTTCCTGCAGATGCTCGCCCACCGGGCCGCCGGCCTGGTGGACGCCGCGAGCGTCGGCCTGCTCCTGGCCGACCACAGGGGCCAACTGCAGTTCATGGCGGCCTCGGACGAGAACACCAAACTCCTGGAGCTGCTCCAGTTGCAGAACCACGAGGGTCCATGCCTGGACGCCTTCCGGATCATGGCGCCCGTGGTCAACGTCGACCTTCGGGGCGCCGGGGGACGCTGGCCGCACTTCGCCCCCCGTGCCACCGCATTCGGGTTCCGGTCGGTGCACGCCTTCCCGCTGCGGCTGCGCAGCGACGTCATCGGTGCGATGAACGTCTTCGGGAGCGAGGTGGGCGGGCTCGACGACGCCGATGTGAGGATCGTGCAGGCCCTGGCCGATGTCGCCGCGATCGGGCTGCTCCAGGCCCGGGCCATCAGCCGTAGCGAGGTGCTGACCGAACAGCTCCAGGGCGCGCTGAACAGCCGGGTCGTCATCGAACAGGCCAAGGGTGTGGTCGCTCAGGCCAACGGCATCACCGTCGACGCGGCCTTCGCGCTGATCCGCACCTACGCCAGGCACAACAACCGACGGCTCGGCGAGGTCGCCGCCCAGGTCCTCGCCGACCTCAGCAGCCTGCCCGACCTTGCCAAACGCTGACGCCACGACCAGCGCACGTCTCAGTGAGGTAACCGATGACCTCGTACGACATCGCCATCAACACCACCCATGCCGTGCCGGCGCAGGTCCATGATCCCGTCCGACTGGCCGCCGTCGAGCGGACCCGGCTGCTGGACACCGGGCCGGACGAGGCGTTCGACCGGCTCACCCGGCTCGCCGCGACGCTGCTGGGAACCCCGTACACGTTCGTCACCCTGGTCGACGACACCCGTTCGTTCCGCAAGAGCGTGGTCGAGGTCGGCGCAGCCGAGCCCACGAGGCGGCAGGACCCGGTGGAGGAGTCGTTCTGCCAGTACGTGATCGGCGCCGGCCGTGAGCTGATCGTCACCGACGTCGCCACCGACGGCCCCGCCCGCGGTAACCCGTCCACCGACCTGATGGGGGTCGTGGCGTGGGCGGCGTTCCCGATCCGGTCGCCGGACGGGCTGATACTGGGCACCTTCTGCGTCATGGACACCATGCCCCGCGACTGGACGCCCCACGACCTCGAGGTTCTGGAGACCGTGTCCCACGCTGCCGCCGGCGAAATCGCCCTGCGCGTGGCGGCCGTGGAGGCGAAGCGGGCCACCCGTCAGGCACTGCACGCCAACGCCTTGGCACAGGCCGCGACCCGTCTGGCCGAGGCCGCCACCGGTGACGCCCAGCGCGCCACCCTGCAGGCGTTGGAGGCCGCCGAGGAAGCGGCCATGCTGTCGCGCACCCTGCAGGAGAGCCTGCTGCCACCGCACCTGCCGGCGATCCCCGGCATGCAGATCGCGGCCCGCTACCTGCGCGGCGGACACGGCGCCGACGTCCTCGGGGACTTCTACGACGTGTTCCGCTCGGTGCGCGGCGGTTGGGGCGCCGTCGTGGGTGACGTCGCAGGCAAGGGCCCGCAAGCGGCGAAGACCACCGCGTTGGCCCGCTACACACTGCGCGCCTCGGCGGCGCGAGCCCTCCTGCCCAGCACCAATCTCAACGCACTGAACGCCGCCCTGATCGACTGGTTCACCGACGACACCCAGTTCGTCACCGCCGTATACGCCAGCGTCCGGCCCCACCCGCTCGGATTCGCCGTTCGCGTCTGCTGCGGTGGGCACGACCAGGCCCTCATCCGCCGCGCCGACGGCACGATCGACGCGATCGGCCGGCACGGCATCATCCTCGGCTACCTGCCCGACCCGCATCTGCGTGACCAACGCACGGTGCTGCGGCCGGGCGACACACTCGTCATGTACACCGACGGCGTGACCGAAGCCCGGCGCGGGCGCGACATGTTCGGCGTCGGCCGCCTCCGTCGCGTGCTCGCCGGCCCGGCGGCCGGCGCGGCGGAGGTTGCCGCGAGCATCGAGACCGCGGTGCTCGACTACAGCGGTCGCCGCATCACCGACGACACCGCCATCCTCGCGCTACACGCGCTCCCGCCGGCGTGACCACCCAGGAGGCGTATGGTGACCGTTGGATGCCACTCTGGTCCCTGGCGCGCGTCCCGCCGCTACGCACCGGAGTTCCCCATGACCGCGAAGTCTGTATCCGCACATTCGTGTACGGCCGTCAACAACAACTACCTGCCCGATCATGTGGCACAGATCGCGACCGGCGACCGGACGGCATTCCGATGCCTGTACGCCCTTCTCGCCATGCGCGTCTGGCGGGACGCCAGCCGACTGTTGCCGAGCGCCACCGATTCCCAGGCCGTGACGCGCTCGACGTTCGTGGAGGTGTGGCACCTCTCCAGCCACCACCTCCACGACACCGGACTCGACGCACGCGCCTGGATCGCGGCGATCACCGCCAGCCATGTCGACGAACGGCTCCGCTCCGCCGATCGGCCGAGCCTCCTGCGCGAGGACCACGACCGGCACACGTACCGCGAATTCGCCACCATGATCGGCGCTGGCGAGGCGGAACCAGAAACGGCCGAGTCATGACCGATGTCGATGGTGCCGCCGCACGCGGTACCCGCCCGAGGCTGCGACCGGGCGTCAAACGCGCGATCCAGATCGTCGTCTCCGTCGTGCTCGTCGGCTTCATCGTCTGGTTCGTCTTCGGGCAGTTCGCCAACCTTTCCGACGTGACCGCGGTCCTGCGCAGCCTGTCCGCCGGCGAGATCGCGGTGCTGCTCCTGGTCGCCACATGGAACCTGCTGACGTACTGGGGCGTGGTCGTCGTCGCGACCCCGGGCATGACTGTTGCGCAGTCCGCCGTGCTGACCCAGTCGACCACCGCGGTGTCGAACGCGATTCCCGGCGGCAGTGCGATCGCGGTGGGCCTGACCTACGCGATGATGTCGTCGTGGGGCTTCTCGCGGTCCCGCACCACGCTGTCGGTGGTCGTCAGCGGTATCTGGAACAACCTCATCAAGCTCGGCATGCCGATCCTGGCGTTGGCACTGCTCGCCATCCAGGGCGAGGCCGACGCCGGCCGGACCGTTGCCGCGCTGCTCGGGCTGGTCGCGTTGGTAGCCGCCGTCGCGTGTTTCGCGCTGGTGCTGCGCAGCGAGGCGTTCGCCGCCCGGGTCGGCATCGCGTCCGGACGCCTCGCGTCGAAACTGCTCGCCGTGCTCAAACGGCCACCGGTGCGCGGCTGGGACCTCGCCGTGGTCACGTGGCGCAGCCGGGTCGTCGGCCTGGTCCGGCACCGCTGGCTCGCTCTGTCGGTCAGCGCGGTCGCCAGCCACGTTTCGTTGTACGCGGTGCTGCTCGTCGCGCTGCGCGTGGCCGGGGTGCCCTCGACCGACGTCGGGTGGGCCGAGGTCCTGGCGGTGTTCGCGTTCGCCCGGCTCGTGACCGCCATTCCATTGACGCCCGGCGGGGTCGGCGTGGTCGAGTTGGCACTGATCGCCGGGCTGACCCAGGCCGGCGGCGCCAGTGCCAACGTCGTGGCCGCCGTGCTGCTGTTCCGGCTGCTGACCTACGTGCTGCCGATCGTCATCGGTGCGTTCACCCATGTCTACTGGCGGAAGAACACGTCGTGGCGGGACTCGGCGCCGGCGTTGAACGACTCAGCAGTGACCACCACCGAATCCGGTCGTCCGCGGGCAGCGGCTTCGAACCCGGGTCGTGATTCGACGTAGCAGGGAGATCGGACCGTGCCGGTAGACAGTGTGGAGCCCGTGGCGGGAATCGCCCGGCGTAGCCCGCGCCGCCGCCCGTCCGGCGCGGCCCCGCCCCTGCCGCGGCAGCTGAACGTTTCCGGCTGGGGCTGGCTGGTGCTCGCGTTCACGGTGGTGGTCTTCTGCGTCGTGATCCTCGTGAGCCGGCGGGCCGCGTTCTATCTCCTCGTCGCCGACCACTTTCTGCTGTCCAGGTTTGCCGAGCTGCGCACGCCGTGGCTGACGACGCTGATGCGGACACTCGGCTCGCTCGCCACATCCGAGGCTCTGCTCGTGGTGTGGTGGGTGATCGTCGCGGTTCTGGTCGTGTGGCGTCGGTGGCGGCACCTGTTCGTGACGCTCGGGGCGCTGGTCGTGGTGCAGAACTTCACGCTCGGCGCGAGCGAGGTGCTCAAGCGGCCGCGTCCGGTCGGCATCGAGATTCTCGGCGACTGGTCGGGCTTCGCCATGCCGTCACGGCCGGTCGCGATCCTCGCCACGGTATCGGTCATCGTTCTCTATTCGTTGGTTCCCGCACGCCGGTCGCGCGAGTGGGGCAAGCTGGCCGTGGCGCTGATCCTCGCGCTGACGGTCGTGTCCCGGGTCTACCTCGCGCAGGACGCCCCATCCGACGCGCTGGTCGGGCTCGTGTTCGGGGTGGCGATCCCGCTGGCCGCGTTCCGGCTGTTCACCCCGACGGCGGTCTACCCGGTCTCCTACCGGCGCGGACGCACGGCCCACCTCGACCTCAGCGGGCTCCGCCACGACGCGATCATGCGTGGCCTGCGGGACCAGTTGGCGGTGGTCCCGGTGGAGATCAAGGCGTTCGGGCTGGCCGGCTCTGGCGGGTCCACCCCGATGCGCATCAAGGTCAAGGGTGATCCGGACACTTTCCTGTTCGGCAAGCTGTACGCCAAGTCCCACCTGCGGTCGGACCGGTGGTACAAGTTCGGCCGCACCCTGATGTACGGGAAGTTGGAGGACGAAAAGGCGTTCAACTCGGTGCGCCGGTTGGTGCAGTACGAGGACTACATGCTGCGCCTCATGCGTGACGCCAACCTGCCGACGCAGCAGCCTTTCGGCATCGTCGAGATCACCCCCGAACGGGAGTACCTACTCGTCACCGAGTTCTTCGACAACGCGAAGGAGATCAGCGAGGCCGACGTCGACCGGTCCGTCATCGACCAGGGCCTCCTCATCGTCCGGCAGATGTGGGACGCCGGGCTTGCGCACCGCGACATCAAGCCGGCCAACCTGCTCGTCCGCGAGGGCAGGCTACTGGTGATCGACTCCGCGTTCGGCCAGGTGCGGCCGAGCCCGTGGCGGCAAGCGGTCGATCTCGGGAACATGATGCTGGTCCTGGCATTGCGCACCGACCCGACGCGGGTCCACGATCGCGCCGTACTGATGTTCTCCGATGACGAGATCGCCGAGGCATTCGCGGCCACCCGCGGCCTGACCATGCCGACTCAACTGCGCAGCATGATCAAGAAGCAGGGACGGGATCTGCACGCCGAGTTCTGCGCCCTGCTGCCGACGCCGGTGCATCCGATCCGGATCCAGCGGTGGAGCGTGCGCCGCGTCATGTTGATCGCGTGGGTGCTGTTCATGGCACTGATCGCGGTCGGGCTGGCATTCGCGAACTTGCAGAGCCCGCTGTGAGTCCGCACCGGCGACGGACGGAACATCACAGGTTATGGTGAACGTGGCACGGCGCTTCGGCCGTTGCCGCTCACCCACCGCCCCAGACCCTGGCGTTCGCCGTACCGCGGCGCGATGCGAAGGGGTCGTGGAGATGGTCGTCGGAACAGTCGATGGGGCGTCTGCCGTCGCCGGCAAGCCGATGTTGGAGCCGCCGCCTCCCCGATGGGCGGTGGGAGTGCTCGCGGTGATCGTGGCGGTCCCGTTCCTGGCGCTACTGGCCGCTGTGCCGGTCGCCTGGGGTTGGGGCCTGTCGTGGTTGGACGTCGTGATCGGGCTGGTGTTCTACCTGGTGGCCGGATTCGGCGTGACCACCGGATTCCACCGCTACTTCACGCACGGCTCGTTCAAGGCGGTGCGGAACCTGCGGGTCGCGTTGGCACTGGCCGGTTCGCTCGCCCTGGAGGGCGGAGTGGTGCAGTGGGTCGCCGACCATCGACGCCACCACGCGTACGCCGACCGCGAGGGCGATCCGCACTCGCCGTGGCGGTACGGGCCGACAGTCGGCGGCCTGATGAAGGGGTTGTTCTTCGCGCACTGTGGTTGGCTGCTGCGACGCCAGCCGTCCAACCGGGCCCGGTTCGCCCCGGACCTGCTCGCCGACCCCGACATCCGTCGCGTCGACCGGTTCGGCCTGCCGATCGCACTGGTGTCCTTGTTCGGGCCGCCGCTCCTGGGCGGCCTACTGACGTGGTCGTGGCAGGGTGCGCTGACGGCGTTCTTCTGGGCGAGCCTGGTCCGCGTCGCCCTGCTGCACCACACCACGTGGTCGATCAATTCGATCTGCCACGTGTACGGGGAACGCCCGTTCGCCACCCGCGGCGCCGACCGCGCCGCGAACTTCTGGCCACTGGCGGTGATCTCGTTCGGAGAAAGCTGGCACAACTCCCACCACGCCGACCCGACCTGTGCCCGGCACGGTGTGCTCCGCGGTCAACTCGACCCGTCCGCACGGCTGATCTGGTTGCTGGAGAAGGTGGGCTGGGCCTACGACGTCCGGTGGCCGGTGCAAAGTCGGTTCGAGGGCCGCCGACGGGACCGCGAACCCGTCGGTTGAGCCCGATCGCTTGCGGTACGGGGACGCGGGTGATGCACTGGTATTAGCACTCTCCCTATGTGAGTGCCAACCGAATGGGATGGCGCCCCGGAGGGGGACCGTAGCAGCGGTCATCGCAGGTCGGCCCGAGCAGTGCTGCACGTGGGCACGACGACATTTGAGGATGACCCACATGGCCAAGTTGATCGTTTTCGGCGACGAGGCCCGGCGCGGCCTCGAACGCGGCATGAACGTACTCGCTGACACGGTGAAGGTGACGCTCGGCCCGAAGGGCCGCAACGTCGTCCTGGGCACCAACTGGGGAGTTCCCACGATCACCAACGACGGGGTGAGCATCGCCAAGGAGATCGAGCTGGACGACCCGTACGAACGGCTCGGTGCCGAGTTGGTCAAGGAGGTCGCGAAGAAGACCGACGACGTGGCCGGCGACGGCACCACCACCGCGACCGTCCTGGCACAGGCGCTGGTCCGCGAAGGGCTGCGCAACGTCACGGCGGGGGCGAACCCGATCGCCCTCAAGCGCGGCATCGAGCAGGCCGTGGCCGCCGTTGTCGACGCGCTGGGCCACCAGGCCCGGGAGGTCGAGACCAGGGAGCAGATCGCGGCCACCGCATCGATCTCCGCCGCCGACACCGCAGTGGGCGAGATCATCGCCGACGCGATGGACAAGGTCGGCAAGGAAGGCGTCATCACCGTCGAGGAGGGCAACACCTTCGGCCTCGAACTCGAGCTGACCGAGGGCATGCGTTTGGACAAGGGCTACATCTCGCCGTACTTCGTCACCGACGTCGAGCGGATGGAGACCGTTCTGGAGGAGCCCTACCTGCTCCTGGTCGAGAAGACGATTTCCAACCTGACCGACCTGCTCCCGATCCTGGAAAAGGTCATGCAGACCGGCAGGCCACTGGCCATCGTCGCCGAGAACGTCGAGGGTGAGGCCCTGGCGACGCTGATCGTCAACAACATCCGCGGCACGCTGCGCTCCGTCGCCGTCAAGTCCCCCGGCTTCGGTGACCGACGCAAGGCGATGCTGGCCGACCTGGCCGTCCTCACCGGCGCGCAGGTCGTCAGCGACGTGACGGGTCTGTCTCTGGACAACGCCGGGCTCGATGTTCTGGGCCGGGCCCGCCGGGTCGTCGTAGACGCGGACGAGACCACCGTCGTCGACGGTGCCGGCGATCCCGAACAGATCGCCGGACGGGTCGCGCAACTCCGCACCGAAATAGTCGACAGCGACTCCGACTACGACCGGGAGAAGTTCCAGGAACGGCTCGCGAAGCTGGCGGGTGGGGTCGCGGTCATCACCGTCGGCGCGGCCACCGAGGTCGAGGTCAAGGAGCGTAAGCACCGCATCGAGGACGCCGTCCGCAACGCCAAGGCCGCCGTCGAGGAGGGCCTGCTTGCCGGTGGTGGGGTGGCCCTGATCAACGCGGCGGCCGGCGCGTTCGACAAGCTCGACCTGACCGACGACGAGGCCACGGGCGCGAACATCGTCCGGGTCGCCCTCGCCGCGCCGCTCAAGCAGATCGCCGTCAACGCCGGCCTCGACGGTGGCGTGGTGGCCGACCATGTCAGCGGGCTTCCGGTCGGCCACGGGCTCGACGCCACCACCGGCGAGTACGTCGACATGTTCGCGGCGGGCATCGTCGAACCGGCAAAGGTCACCCGCAGTGCGCTGCAGAACGCCGCGTCGATCGCCGCGCTCTTCCTGACCACCGAGGTGCTCGTCGCCGACCGATCCGCCTAGTGACCGGCTGCCCATCGTCGGCGTAACATGGCGACGTCGCTCCAGACCCCGGTGACAGGCAGCCTGCCGTTGGCGGCCTTGCACGCCGGCCGTGCTCCACTCGGCCGTGAACAAGCGCGGGAAGCGACTTCCGGCCCGAATGCGTCGATCGACATTGCCACGTGCATGTCGGTGCGACAGGCGATCGTCGGCATTCATTTCCCGTCGCCAGCGGTACGCATGAGCTTTCTCGAGGGGGGATGCTGGTGCCCCGGGCGGAGCTTCCGCCCGGGGCACCAGCACGGTCGTGCGTTCAGCCACCCGTCATCGCGGCGGCCCGCGCGGCAATCTCCTGCGCGGAAACATTCTCGATGCGGGTGGCGATTGTCCACCGGTGTCCGAACGGATCCTCGAACGTCGCGGTCCGGTCGCCGTAGAACTGGTCCTTGAGTGGACGCACGGGCTTCGCGCCGGCGTCGATCGCCCGCCGGAAGACGTCGTCGACATCCGTGACGTACACAGTCAACGTGACCGGTGTGCCACCCAACGTGGGAGGGGCCGTGATCCCCACGTCCGGGAACTCGTCGGACAGCATGACGACTGCCGTCCCGATCGCCAACTCGGCGTGGCCGATCCTGCCGTCCGGCTCGGCCATGCGCATCCGCTCCGTGGCGTCGAACACGGTGCGGTAGAACTCGATCGCGGCGCCCGCCGCGGTGACGCACAGGTACGGCACGACGCGGGGATAGTCGTCGGGGATGGGCTTCACCGGCGCCGGCCCGGCCGCCGGTACGTCGAAGGGTCGGATCGTCGGCCGGGGCGGACTCCCATTCGCCGCGTTCGTAGCGTTGGCGGAGTCGTGCATGGCCAGCTCCTTGTCGAGGATGGATCAATTCCGGTCGCCACGTGACGGCGGGATCAGAGGCGATGACAAGAACTCGCGGTACGTGCTGATCGCACCGATCAGGCGTACAGTTGAGTCGTCACTCAAGTCCTCGGTGGCGTGAAATCCCCGCCGTCGCAGACGCGGCTTCCAGCGGGTTGGATTTACCCGAGAAGCGGTGACGACATTAGCAGGTCCACGTTCATCGAGAAGACAGCGGTCGTGGCAACTCTGCGATCGAGAGATCTACATGGCAGGGCCGACTGGGTCGACCGGGAATTTCCCGCGTTCATCGACACCGCCAGCAACGCCGCACTGCTGCGGACCCTGGGTATCGACGTCGCGGCCATGGAAACCGAATCCTTGCCCGACCGGGGTGTCACACCCGCGCGCTGAATGCACCGTGCGGTACCGCCAGCAATCACAGGTTTCGCCAAATCGGCGGCTGGCCCGCCGACGGCAGGAGACATGCCATGACCGCCATCGCGCTTGACAGCGCCACGACTTCGCCGCCCACACCACCGTCGACGCCACGGGTACGCTTCGCGCCGGTTCGCGCCCGCCAAGCCGTCCTCGACGGCGGCTGGTGGCCACGCTCGACCGATCCGGACGTTGAATTGCCGGGTCTGGTACACGTGTTGAGCGAGCGGTACGGGCCGATCCGTCAGCTGATGCTCAACCGCGATGTCTGGGACGCGCGGCCACGCCGCCTCACCGTCGATGCGCGTATGGTCCGCTTGGGCTGGTTCGCCAGTGTGGATCCGGCCCTGGCCATTGCCACCACCGAACATGGCGACCAACTCGACCTGCTCGTCGTCCCGCCGGCGACCGCCGAAGCCCAGGCCCGCGACGCGATGGAGCGGGCGGCCGATCCAACACACACCACGCGGGCGCCGGGCATTCTCGCGGCGATTCTTGGGGCGTCGAGCCAAGACCGAACCTGAGCGGTTGCGTGGTCGTCGGACCCGCGTACCGCGAATCGAGAAACCATGACAACAACACCCGCGATGAACCCACCGCTGGCCGAACGGGTGACACGCGGCCTGGCCCGCCGCGCGGGCCGGTGGCGGATGGCGTTGCTGGTATTCGTCCTCTTCCTGCCGCTGTTGGCGACCGCTGTGCTGGGTCGGTAGGGGCGCTCGCCGTCAGGCGACACTGACCTGATGCGGACCGACGACCCGCTGCCGGGCGACGCCGAGCCCGTCGATGCCGAGTTCCATGACGTCGTCGGGTTGCAGCCAGATCGGCGGGCGGTGGCCCATCCCTACGCCGGGCGGGGTGCCGGTGTCGATGAGGTCGCCGGGTTCGAGGACCATGAACTGGCTCAGGTGGTGGACGATCACGTACGGGTCGAAGACCATCGTCCTGGTGTTGCCGGTCTGCCGGCGGACCCCGTTGACGTCGAGCCACATGTCGAGATCGCACACGTCCGCGATCTCGTCCGGGGTGGCCAGCCACGGGCCGGCGGGGTTGAACGTCTCGGCGGACTTGCCCTTGCTCCACTGCCCGCCCCGCTCCATCTGGAACGCCCGCTCACTGACGTCGTTGACGAGAACGTAGCCGGCGATGCACGCGGCCGCGTCGGCGACCGCGTCCAGGTACGAGGTCCGGCGGCCGATCACGATGCCGAGTTCGACCTCCCAGTCCGTCTTGGTCGCGCCGCGCGGGATGCGCACGTCGTCGTAGGGGCCCACGAGGGTGTTGGGGCTCTTGGTGAACAGGATCGGTTCGGCCGGCACGGCCTGGCCGGTCTCGGCGGCGTGGTCGCTGTAGTTGAGACCGATGCACAGGATCTGGTGGGGACGGGCGATCGGCGCGCCGATGCGCTGATCGCCGAACGGCTGGACGTCGCCGGCGTCGATCCGCTCGGCAACCGGGCCGGCGAGCGTGGCCGGCCCACCGGCGCGGAAGAACGCCTCGTCGAAATCCGCCACGACATCGGACACGTCGACGTAGGTCGCCTCGTCGACACGGACGACGGGCTTCTCGGCACCGGCGGCGCCGACACGCATCAGCTTCATGAGTCTGCAGTCTTGCCCAACTGGCCGGCGTTTGTCTCTGACGACACGGGCCGCGGGCCGTGGGCGTGTGCGCCGCACACCCCCACGCCTCACCTCACTTCTGGTGAACGCGCACGTGGTGCCCGTCGCCGTGCCCGTTGTCGACCCGCACGACGAGCGACTCGGCGGCCTTCGGCCGCGACGACCCGGCGCCGGAGGCGTACGCCGTCAACAGAGCCGGGCCGTCGCGCAGGACGAGGGTGTCGACCTGGGCGCTGGCGGCGGTGCCGGCGCCGTTCACCGTCGCGCGGCCACCGCTGTCGCGGCGATCCGGCGAGCGCGTCCCCGCGCATCGCCCCGAACACCGCCCGAATTCGACCTGTGAACCGGTTCAATAGACGTCATGCCCATCTATTTGGCACGGGTTATCGGGCCTGTCACTCCCTGCGACCTTAGTTGAGACGCGTCGATGGGATGCCGCAACCGTGTGCCGCCGTGGCAGGATGACCTTGTGCGGCGCGCCGTAAATCCGGCATATGCCGCCCACAGGGAGGGAGCGGTCATGGCGAAGAAGAAGGACAAGAAGAAGGACAAGAAAAAGAAGAAGAAGTGACGTCAGGTCGCGGACCCCTCGACGGGGTCCGCGACTCGTTTCGAGAACTTGGAGCCCGCGTGTCCCCGTAGCGACCACAGAACTCCAAGATCTCAGCGGATAGGCGGCGCGCGGCTCACGTCTGCACGATCGCCTCCCGGCCGCCCGTGCGTTCCGCACCGATCCCGGCGGCCACCACGAACGCGACGCCGGCCGTGGCGACCGGGCCGGGAATCTGGTGCAGCGCGACGGCGCCGACGAGCAGCGCCGCGGCCGGTTCCAGGCTCATCAGCGTGCCGAACGCCGCTGTCGTCAGCCGGCGCAGCGCCAGCAGTTCCAGGCAGAACGGCACCACGGGCAGCAGCAGCGCCAGGCCGAGGCCGACGAGCACCACCTGCCAGGTGAGGCGGCCCAGCACCGAGGGGCCCGCGACGGCCGTCGCCACCAGCGCGGCCACCGGCATCGAGACGGCGAGGCCGCGCACTCCCGTCACCTCGTCGCCGACCTTCTGGGTCAGCAGGATGTACGCCGCCCAGCAGGCGCCCGCCGCGAGCGCGAGGCCGATGCCGACCGGATCGGCGCCACCGCGCCACGGCTCGGTGAGCAGCACGACGCCCACGCCGGCGACCAGCGCCCACAGCCGGGCGGTGCCGCGACCGCGGGCCACCGCCACCCCGAGCGGGCCGAGGAACTCCAGCGCGCTCGCGGTGCCCAGCGGCAGCCGGGCCACCGCGGCCATGAACAGCATCGTCAGGCCCGCCGTCACCACGCCGAGCGCGACGCACGCGAGCAGGCTGGACCGGGTGAACTCGGTCCGCTTCGGCCGCACCAGCACCAGCAGCAGCACCCCGGCCCAGGCCAGCCGCAGCCACGCGGCGCCGGCGGACCCGATGGCCTCGAACAGGCCGACCGACGCCGCCAGCCCGAGCTGCACGAGCAGCATTGCGGCGACGGCGAGGGCGGCGCCCGAGCGGGCCGAACTCGAACGGCGGGGAGCGGCGATGGTGGTCATGGACCCAGTAGACCGGCGCCAATCGTCCGCGTCCACGTGTGAATCATGGACATATTGTTCGATGATCGCGGACAATTGAGCGATGGACACCCGTCGCCTGCGGCTTCTCCTCGAACTGTCGCGACTGGGGTCGATGCGCGCGGTCGCCGACGAGTTGTACCTCACCACCTCGACCGTCTCGCAGCAGCTGGCGGTGCTGGCCCGGGAGGCCGGCACCGCGCTGCTCGAACCCGACGGGCGGCGGGTGCGGCTCACCCCGGCCGGTCGCCGGCTCGCCGAGCACGCCGTCACGATCCTCGCCGCCGTCGACGCCGCCCGGCTCGACCTGGACCCCGACGCCGAGCCCGCCGGCGTGCTGCGGGTGGCCGGCTTCGCCACCGCCGTGCGCCGCTCGCTGATGCCCGTCGCGGCCGAGGTCGCGGCCCGCCAGCCGAGGCTGCGCCTGCTCATCCACGAGCACGAACCGGCGGAGGCGTTCGCGCGGCTCGATTCCGACGACGTCGACCTCGCCCTCGTCTACGACTACGACCTCGCCCCGGCGGCGTTCGACCCGGCGATCGAGACGAGTCCACTGTGGACGGCAGCGTGGAGTCTCGGCGTCCCGGCACGTGACGCCGAGCAGACGCCGGCCGGCGACGCGCTCGCCGTGTTCGCCCGGTTCCGGGACCGCAGCTGGATCGTCAACTCGCGCAACACCGCCGACGAGCGCGCGGTGCGCACGGTGGCGTCGATGGCCGGGTTCGAGCCGGCGGTCGCGCACCGCGCCGACAGCCTGGACCTCGTCGAAGACCTGATCGTCGCCGGGCTCGGCGTCGGCCTGCTGCCGGAGGACCACCCGACCCGACCCGGGGTCGCCCTGCTCCCCCTCGACCGGCCGGGCATCACGCTGCGCTCCTACACCGCCGTTCGGCGCGGCCGGGCGACCTGGCCGCCGCTGGCGCTGATCCTGCGGATGCTGCAGGCGCACGACGAGGACGGGTCACTCCCGAGGGCCGCGAAGCCCCTCCCGCTGCCGTTCCTCTGACGGGCCGAGGGCGGTCGACAGGTTGCGGGCGGTGTCGATGAGCGGAACGTGGCTGAACGCCTGGGGAAAGTTGCCCACGAGCCGGCCGGCCCGCGGGTCGTACTCCTCCGACAGCAGCCCGACGTCGTTGCGCAGCGCGAGGAGCTGTTCGAACAGGTCCTTGGCCTCGTCCCGGCGCCCCATCAGCGCGTAGTTGTCGGCCAGCCAGAACGAGCAGGCCAGGAACGCGCCCTCACCGGAGGGCAGACCGTCGACGCCGGCGCCCGGCGGTTGCGTGTAGCGCTGCACGAACCCGTCCTGCAGCAGCTCCCGCTCGACCGCCGCGACGGTGCCCCGAACCCGCTCGTCGTCGGCGGGCAGGAACCCGACCAGTGGCGCCATCAGCATGGCCGCGTCCAGCTCCCGGGAGCCGTAGAACTGGGTGAACGTGGCCCGGTCCGCGTCGTACCCATTGGTGAGGATGTCGCGGCGGATCTCGTCCCGCAATGCCGTCCACCGCTGGCCGGGGCCGGGCAGGCCGAAGTCCTCCATCCCCTTGACCGCGCGGTCGGCGGCCACCCATGCCATCAGTTTCGAGTGGGTGAAGTGCTTCGAGCCGCCGCGCACCTCCCAGATGCCCTCGTCCGGGTCGCGCCAGTGCGCCTCGACGAAGTCCATCAGCTTCACCTGTAGCGCCCACGACGGGTCGTCGCGCTTGAGCCCGGACCGGCGACCCTGGTGCAGCGCGTCCATCACCTCGCCGTACACGTCGAGCTGGAACTGCTGCGCGGCGGCATTGCCGATGCGCACCGGCTGCCCGTCGTATCCGGGCAGCCAGTCGGCGACGTACTCGGTCAGCCGCCGCTCCCCCGCAACCCCGTACATGATCTGCATCTCGGCCGGGTCGCCGGCGATGGCCCGCAGCAGCCACTTGCGCCACGCCTGGGCCTCGGCCTGGAACCCGGAGTACAGCAGGGACTGCAACGTGATGGTCGCGTCGCGCAGCCAACAGAACCGGTAGTCCCAGTTGCGGACACCGCCGAGCTGCTCGGGCAGCGACGTGGTGACGGCGGCGACGATCCCGCCGGTCGGCGCGTAGGTCAGCGCCTTGAGGGTGAGCAGGGAACGGACCACCGCCTCGCGCCACTCACCCTCGTACGTGCACGCCGACATCCAGCCCTGCCAGAAGCCCTCCGTGGCGCCCAGCTCCACCAGCGGGTCGATGGGTTTCGGCGGCGGCAGGTGCGACGCCCGCCAGGTCAGCACGAACGACACCTGTTCACCGGCCGAGACGGTGAACTCGGCGTGGGTGGACAGGTCGCGGCCCTCGGTGGGAACGGGGGTGCGCAGCCACACCGCGTTCGGGCCGGCCACCGCCACCAGGTCGCCCTGCTCCCGGTACACCCACGGCACGACCTTGCCGTAGTCGAACCGCAGGCGCAGCTCCATCCGCATCGGCACCTGCCCACGGACGCCCTCGACGATGCGCACCACGTCCGGCGCCTCCCCGCGGGGCGGCATGAAGTCGATCACCCGCACCGCGCCGTCGCCGGCGTCGAACTCCGTCTCCAGCACCAGCGTGTCACCGCGGTAGCGACGCCGCACCGCCACCACGTCGGCCGCCGGGGCCAGCAGCCACCGGCCGTGCTGTTCGGTTCCCAACAGCGCGGCGAAGATCGCTTCGGAGTCGAAGCGGGGCACGCACAGCCAGTCGATCGATCCGTCCCTGCCGACCAGCGCCGCCGTCTGGGTGTCGCCGATCACCGCGTAGTCCTCGATCGGAAGCGCCATCGCCGTCCCTCCGCTGGCCGGAACCGGAACCGTCCGCCGGTGTCCCCCGCGGTATTCCCCGTCGGAAAGGCGGGTACGCAGGATCGCCGGTGCGATCATCGGTCCATGGGTGACGACGTCGGCGCGCTGATAGCGCGAATGGAGGCGGACCTCGCCGACCTCGAGGCCGCCGGCGACCGGCGGCGGCACTTCCACGCCACGTACCTGCGCACCACGCGGGCCGTCGCCGACGAGATCGCCCGCGGCGGCTTCGTCGACGGCGACTGGATGTGCCGGTGGGACGTCGCGTTCGCCGAGTTCTACCTGGACGCGCTCGACGCGGATCGGGCCGGCCGGCCGGTGGCCGGTCCCTGGCGGATCGCGTTCGACGCGGCCCGCGACCGCACGGACCTGCCGCCGCTGCGGCACGTGCTGCTCGGCATGAACGCGCACATCAACTACGACCTGCCGCAGGCGCTGCTCGCCGTCATCAGTTCGGCCGAGTTTGACGACGCGGCCGTGCTCGCCCGCCGGGCCGCCGACCACCGGCACGTCGACGACGTGCTGCTCGACCGGGTGGCGGCCGAGGACGACGAGCTGACCGCGCAGGGCAGCCAGGGCCTGCTCGACCGCCTGCTCCGCCCGTTCAACCGCGCCGGCACGAAGCGGTTCCTCGCCGAGGCGCGGGCGAAGGTCTGGCACAACGCGACGGTGCTCGACGCGGCCCGCCGCTCTCGGGACGGCGGCGATCGGTACGAGCCGGTGCTCGCCGACCTGGAGCGGCTGTGCGCCGCCCGGATCGCCGAGCTCGTCGCCCCCGGCCAGGTGCTGCTCAAGCTGGCCCGGCGCGGGTTCGGGGTGCGCCTGCCCTGAGCGGGGTTTGGACCCGGACGCCTGGGTACCGGGTGGCAATGACGCGACTCGATACCGCCCCGGCGCCGTCCCGTCACGAGCGGACGTTCTTCGGCCAACCCTGGGCTCTGGCGAACCTGTTCGGCGTGGAACTGTGGGAACGGTTCTCGTTCTACGGCATGCAGGGCATCCTGCTGATCTACCTCTACTACACGGCCACCCAGGGCGGTCTGGGCATCGACAAGGCGACGGCCGCCAGCATCGTCGGCGCGTACGGCGGCCTGGTGTACCTGTCGACGGTGCTCGGCGCCTGGCTCTCCGACCGGTTGCTCGGCGCGGAACGCGTCCTGTTCTACAGCGCGGCCGTGGTGATGGCCGGGCACATCGCGCTGGCCCTGGTGCCCGGAGTGGTCGGCGTCGGCATCGGTCTGGTGCTGGTGGCGCTGGGCAGCGGCGGTGTGAAGGCGAACGCGACGTCGCTGGTCGGCACCCTGTACGCCGAGAACGACCAGCGCCGCGACGCCGGCTTCTCGCTGTTCTACCTCGGCATCAACGTCGGCGCGCTGATGGGGCCGCTGCTCACCGGTCTGTTGCAGAAGAACCTCGGCTTCCACTACGGCTTCGGGCTCGCCGCGGTCGGTATGGCGATCGGGCTGACCCAGTACGCGTTCGGCCGCAAGAACCTGCCGGACGCGGCGAACGACGTGCCGAACCCGTTGCCGACCAACCGCCGCGCACTGGCGATCGCGGCGGGCGTCGCGGTCGTGGGGGTCATCGTCGTCCTGGCGGTACTCGGGCTCCTGCCCGCCGACAAGCTGTCGACGATCGTCATCGTAGTGAGCGCGCTCGCCGCCGTCGCCTACGTCGTGGTGATCCTCAGCAGCCGGAAAGTCGACCGCGTCGAGCGGCAGCGGGTGCTCGCGTTCATCCCGCTGTTCATCGCGAGCGCCGCGTTCTGGTCGCTGTACCAGCAGCAGTTCACCGTGGTGACGTTCTACTCCGACGAGCGGCTGGACCGGAATCTGTTCGGCTGGGAGATGCCGGTGTCGTGGGTGCAGTCGATCAACCCGGTGTTCATCATCCTGTTGTCCGGCGTGTTCGCCGCGCTGTGGACCCGCCTCGGCGACCGCCAACCGTCGACGCCGATCAAGTTCGCCGCCGGCACCGTGATCATGGGCGTCGCGTTCCTGCTGTTCCTGCCGCTGGCCGGCGGCGGACCGCACAGCGCGCCGCTGCTCGCGCTGATCGGGATCCTGCTCGTGTTCACGATCGCGGAACTGCTGATCTCGCCGGTCGGCCTGTCCGTGACGACGAAACTTGCCCCGAACGCGTTCCGCACCCAGATGGTGGCCCTGTTTTTCCTCTCGATCGCGCTCGGCACCGCGGCGTCCGGCACCCTCGCGAAGTACTACAGCGAGGACGCCGAAGTGGTGTACTTCGGCGTCCTCGGTGCGATCGCCATCGTGCTCGGATTGGCGCTGGCCGCGCTGACCCCGATGATCCGTCGCCTGATGAACGGCGTGCGATAGAGGGTTACGCCGACGCGGCGGCGCCGGCTTCGGCCGGCGCCGCGTGGCGGCGGGACTGCAGAACGAAGAACCGGCCGGTGACGAACGCGGAGTCGGCGTAGGCGGCGGTGGCCGCCGGGTTGGCGCCGGTTCCGTGCAGGTCGCTGAACGCGGCCGTCTGGTTGACGAACACGCCGCCGGTGAGGTTCTCCGACAGGTGCACGCCGGCGGACAGCGCCGCCTCCCGCGCGGCGTCGATGACCTCGGGCGAGGTCGAGTACACCGACGCCGTCAGCGCGCCGTGCCGCTGCACGGTCTCCCGGAAGATGCGCAGACCGTCGTCGGTGGACTCGGTCGTGATGAGGAAGCTGATCGGGCCGAACCACTCGCTGGTGTAGACCTTCTCGTCGCCGGCGGCGAGGCGCAGGATCAGCGGGGTGCGGATCGTCGCGTCGGGGTTGGCGGCGTCCTCGACCGGCTGCGACGCGAGCAGCACGCTGCCGTAGCCGGGTGCCTCGTCGAGGCGCGACTTCACGCCGTCGTTGACGATCGCGCCGAGCGTGCCGGCGGCGCGGGCCGGGTCGCCGAGCAGCTTGCCGACGGCGCCGGCGAGATCGGCACCGAACTCGTCGACCGACTTGTGGCCGGCGTCGGTGTCGATCCCACCGGCCGGCACCAGCAGGTTCTGCGGCGTGGTGCACATCTGTCCACTGTAGAGGGACAGCGAGAACGCGAGGTTGCGCAGCAGGCCCTTGTAGTCGTCGGTGGAGTCGACCACGACGGTGTTGAGCCCGGACTTCTCGGTGTAGACCACGGCCTGCCGGGCGTTGTGCTCCAGCCAGTTGCCGAACTCGCTGGACCCGGTGAAGTCGATCACCTTGACGCGGGGGTCGGTCGCGAGCGTCGCGGCGATGCCCTCGCCCGGCTCCTCGACGGCGAGCGTCACCACGTTCGGGTCCTGACCGGCCTCGGCGAGCACCTCGCGGGCCACCTGCACGGTGATCGCGAGCGGCAGCACGGCGCCCGGGTGCGGCTTGACGACGACCGGGTTGCCGGTGACCAGGCTCGCGAACAGGCCCGGATAGCCGTTCCAGGTGGGGAACGTGTTGCAGCCGATCATCAGGGCGACGCCGCGCGGCACCACGGTGAACGTCTTGTCCATGGTCAGCGGGTCGCCGCCGCGCTGCGGCTTCTCCCAGCGGGCCGGCCCGTGCAGCCGCACCGACTCGGCGAACGCGACCGCGACGGCCTCCAGCGCCCGGTCCTGGGCGTGGGTGCCGCCGGCCTGGAACGCCATGACGAACGACTGGCCGGTGGTGTGCTGCACCGCGTGCGCGATCTCGAAGCTGCGCGCGTTGAGGCGGCGCAGGATCTCCACGGCGATGCCGGCCCGGCCGTGCGGGCCCACGTCGCGCCAGCCGGGCAGGGCGGCGCGGGCGGCGGTGACCAGCGCGTCCGGCGTCGAGCGCGGGTAACTGACGCCCAGGTCGAAGCCGTACGGCGAGCGCTCGGTGCGCACCCGGTCGCGGGCGCCCGGCACGTCGATCTCGAAGGGCTTGTCCAGGTGTGCCCGGAAGGCCGCTTCACCGTCGCGGGCCGCGGTCTCGCCGTAGACCGACTTGCTCGGTGACTCCGGGAACGGGCTCCAGTACTCCCGGCTGACCAGCGCGGTGAGCGCGCGGTCGAGCAGGTCACGGTGGCGTTCGTACAGGTCGGCCGGGTCGAGGGTCGTCATGCGGCGCTCCTTGGCGGGCTGGGTTCGGTGCCTCCATGTCTACCGCCCGCCGCAGACGGCGGACAATCCGGCTCGCTGACGGGTTTCCGCATCCGGTCCGTATCGTCGGGGCATGAGCGAGCGGAGCGAGCGAACCATCAACTCAGCGTCCTGCGAACGCATCGCCGAGCGGAGCGAGGCGATCGCATGAGGATTCCAGCGCCGCCGGTGCGGCCGGGAACCGTCCAGGTGTGGTCGGACCTGCTGTGCCCGTTCGCCTACGTCGGCCTGCTGCGCTTCTACCGGGCCCGCACCCGGCTCGGGCTCGACGGTGCCGTGTGGGTGGAGCACCGGGCGTTCCCGGTGGAGTTGTTCGACGGTCCGCATTCCCGGCGCGCCACCGACAGCGAGGTGGTCGGCGTCGGAAGGATCGAGCCCGAGGCCGAGTTCCGGCTGTGGAGCGCGCCCGACGACCGGTACCCGCACACGGTGCTGCTGGCCGCCGAGGCCGTCATCGCCGCCGGCGCGCAGAGCGCGGCGGCGGGCGAGGCGCTGGACCTGGCGCTGCGCAGAGCGTTCTGGACGCAGTCGCGCACGATCAGTCACCGCCAGGTGATCCTGGACGTGGCCGCGGAGACCGGCACCGTCGACGTCAAGGGCCTCACCGAGGCGCTCGACGAGGGCCGCCACCGGGCCGACCTGATGACCGACTTCGCGGTCGCGCAGACCGACGCGATCGCCGCCAGCCCGACGTTCCGCCTCGCCGACGGGACGGTGCGCACCAACCCCGGCATCGAGGTGCACTGGGAAGGGCCGTTCGCGAAGGGGTACCCGGTGATCGACTCGCACGACCCGTCGGCCTACGACGACCTGCTCACGCGCGCCGCGTCACACTGATCTGTCGGTCATCTCCACAGGTCTCCACCGGAGCACGATCGAGCCGACGGTCAACGGGTGACTATGGTCAGCTCGTTGCCCTCCGGGTCCAGGACGGTGCGGCGATCCGGTGCGCCGTCCGCGACGACGCGTCCCCCGGCGGCGACCGCCGCCGCCGTGCGGGCATCGACCCGGTCGGGTGGGACGACGAGGTCGAGATGGGCACGGTTGCGATGAGCTCGCCGTGCCGCGTCCGACGGGTCCATCGGCTGGAACATGATGACCGGATCGAGCCAACGCGGATCGTGGATGTCCGTCAGGAACGCCCGCGGGTCGTGCCGGTAACCGAGGACCGACGTCCAGAAGGCGCGCACCGCGGCGACATCGACGGCGTCGATGCAGAACTGGACGAACCGCGCGCCGGACGGGTCGGCGGAGAGCCCCAGCTCGCGCGCCGCGGTCTGGATCCGGGCCGCCAGGTCCACGAAACGCTGTCCGCCGAAATCCTCCTCCCACCGGTCCTTGCCGCTGTCGATGGTGACGCCGCCGGGGCGTAGGTCGACAAGCAGCGGCAGCCCGGCCTCGTCGGCGAGTTCGGCTACCGCGGACGCGAGCTCACCCGCCCGCGCGGGCGACGCGACCGGGTAGAACGTCACAGCGCCGAAAACCACCCGCCAGTCGGCGGTCTCCGGCCCTTCCGCCAGCCGGTCCCCCGGGACCAGATCGACCTCGTTCCCGTCGGCGTCGACGAGCGTGAGCTGGTAGACCCCGAACGGCTCACCGCCGACCGCGGCCCGCGCCGCCTGCACCGCGTCCGGCGGCCGGACGACGTCGACGTGGAACCGGTCCCGCACCGGCTTGGGCTCCGTCCCTGGCCGACCCTCGCCGAACGAGATCGTCGGATCCCGTCGCAACGGATCGCCGAGCGTATCGGCGTCGACGGGCTCGTAACCGAACACGCTCTGCCAGAACGAAACGACCGACCGCCGATCCGCCGCATCGACGGTGAGCCGCACCGACTGCAGCGCGCCCGGATCGGCGGCCAGGCCCGCATCGCGGGCGGCCGACGAGATCGCGCCCGCGAGCTCCACGTCGTCGTCGCGGGTGCGCCCCGACGCGCCGACCCGGATGCGCAACCCATCCGCGCGCAGATCCACATCCGGCAGGCTGCCGCCCTCGACCAGATCGGCGATTCGCCGCACCAGCGCCGCGCCCACGGAAAGCGACGGCGCCGCGAACCAGGCACCCAGGCGGGCGTCCAGGACACACCAATCCCGCAGATCATCCACGTGCTGACAGTAGCCGGCCCGGCCGGTCGCGATCAGCCCGCGCCGCCGAGCCGCTGCAGGAACTGGCGGGTCCGCGGCTCATGCGGCTCGTCGAAGATCTGGGCGGGCGGCCCCGACTCGAGGATGCGGCCCCGGTCCAGGAAGCAGATCCGGTCGGCCACCCGCCGGGCGAAGGTCATCTCGTGCGTCGCGATCATCATGGTGACGCCCTGGTCCTTCAGATCGCGCACCAGGGCCAGCACCTCGCCGACGAGTTCCGGGTCCAGCGCCGAGGTGATCTCGTCGAGCAGGAGCAGCCGGGGGTCGTTGACCAGCGCCCGCACGATCGCCACCCGCTGCTGCTGACCGCCGGACAGGCGATCCGGGTACTCCCCCGCCTTGTCGGCCAGCCCGACCCGGGCGAGCATCGCGCGGGCCTGTTCCTCGGCGTCGCGCCTCGCCCGCCGGTGCACGCGGCGCGGCGCGAGCGTGACGTTGTCGAGCACGGACAGGTGCGGGAACAGGTTGTACGCCTGGAACACGATGCCGATGCGCTCGCGCACCTTGTCGGCGTCGACGCGCGGGTCGGTGATGTCGCGCCCGTCCAGGCGGATCACCCCGTCGTCGACGGTCTCCAGCAGGTTGACGCAGCGCAGCAGAGTCGACTTGCCCGAGCCCGACGCGCCGATCAGCACCACCACGTCGTGTTCGGCGATCTCGAGCGTCAGGTCGTCGAGGACGACTGTCGAGCCGAACTCCTTGCGCACCGCCTCGCACGCCAGCACGGGTGTCATGCCGACAGCTCCGCGCTCTGGCGCCGCGCGGCCCGCAGGGTGACCCAGTCGGTGACGGCGATCAGCGGGATCGCCAGCAGCACGAACAGCCCGCCGGCCACTACGTACGGGGTGAAGTCGTACGTCTCGGCGGTCTGGATCTGCGCGGCCCGGATCGCGTCGATCGGGCCGGCGAGTGAGATCAACCCGACGTCCTTCTGCAGCGCCACCAGGTCGTTCAGCAGCGGCGGCGCCACCCGCCGGACGGCCTGCGGCAGCACCACGCGGCGCATCGTCTGCCGGTAGGTCAGCCCGAGCGAGCGGGCGGCCGCCCGCTGCGACGGGTGCACCGACTCGATGCCGGCCCGGAACACCTCGGCCAGGTACGCCCCGTACGTGATCACCAGCGCGATCCCGCCGAGCACCAGCACCGTCGGCGTGCCGGACAGCCGCAGCCCCGGCACGCCGAACGTCAGCAGGTACAGCACGATGATCAGCGGCGCCCCGCGGAACACGTACGTGTACGAGGTGGCCAGCGCCCGCAGCGGGAAGAACACCGCGGGACGCAGCGTGCGCAGCAACGCCGTCGCCAGCCCGACGAGCATCGCGCCGACGGCGCAGAACGCGAGCAGCCGGACGTTCAGCCACATGCCGCGCAGGATGTCGGGCAGGGCGGCGCGCGCCACGTCGGCGTCGAGAAAGCTCTCCTTGACCCGGTCCCAGCCGGGCGCGCCGGTGACCGCGACCACCAGCAGGACGCCCAGCGCGAGCGTCGAGACGGCCGCGACCACGACGGACCTGACCGTCTGCCGACGCCGGTAGGCGAGGCGCTCGCGCTGCAGCGGGCTCGGCTCGCGCCGGGCCCGCTGCGGCGCCTTCAACTCCGATGTCAACTCAGGACCGGCGCGCCGCTCACCCCGGCGAGCCACTGCTTCTCCAGGTTGGCCAGCGTGCCGTCGGACTTGAGCGCGGTGACCGCCTGCGAGACGCACGAGGTCAGCGACGAGCCCTTGTCCAGCACCAGGCCGAACTGTTCGGGCGTGCCCGACGGCTGCGGCAACTGGCCGACGATCGTCGAGTTGTCGATCTCGGCGGACGTGATGTAGAACGCCGTCGGCAGGTCGACGACGAGGCCGTCGATCTGGCCGTTCTGCAGGGCCTTCTTGGCGTCGTCGTTGTTGTTGTAGACCTGCGGCTGCGCGGTGGGCTTCACCGACTCGGTGATCGCCCGCAGGCTGGTGGTGCCCACCTGGGCGCCGAGCTTCGCGCCCTTGAGGTCCGCGAGCGACTTCGCGCCAGCGATCTTCGACGACTTGAGCGCGATCACCGCCTGCGTGACGTCGTAGTAGGGCGCGGAGAAGTCGACGGCCTGCTTGCGCTCGTCGGTGATGGAGAACTCGTTGACGTCGACGTCGTAGGTCTTCGGGCCGGGCTGGATGGCGTTGTTGAACGGCACCCGGACCCACCCGATCTGGTCCTTGGTGTAGCCCATCTTGGTGGCCACGGCGAGGGCCACGGCGCCCTCGTAGCCCTGGCCGTTGTCGGGCTTGTTGTCGACGAACCACGGCGGGTAGACCGGGTCGTCGGTGCCGAAGGTCAGCTTGCCGGCGGCAAGGGTCTTCAGTTGCGCGGGGGCGCAGGCCGAGCCGCTGGATGCGGCCGCGGACCCGGAATCCTTCTCGTCCTCGGGCGCGCAGGCGACCAGCGCCAGCACGAGCAGAGGAGCGAATGCCAGACGGGAGGCCAGACGGGTGGTACGCATGCGGCACAGCCTAAGGCGGGCCGATTCTGTCGTACCCCGGGAGTAGGTTGCGGTCATGGACTGGAAGATCGAGCTGGTCGCCATCCCGGTGACCGATGTCGACAGGGCCAAGGCCTTCTACGTCGACCAGGTCGGCTTCAACGCCGATCACGACCATCAGGTGCACGAGGGCCTGCGCTTCGTGCAGCTCACCCCGCCCGGTTCGGCCTGCTCCATCGTCATGGGCGTGGGCGTCACCGAGATGCCGCCGGGCTCCCAGAAGGGTGTCCAGGTGGTGGTGGCCGATGTCGAGGCCGCCCGCAAGCAGTTGGTCGAGCGCGGCGTGGCGGCCAGCGAGGTCGACGTGCAGCCGTGGGGGTCGTTCGTCACGTTCGCCGAT
>Ga0111539_10000627_pt1 | contig 45686 bp, 34 predicted proteins | sample RhiMethybrSRZTD1_FD_79667 | JGI IMG/M metagenome (GOLD analysis project Ga0111539, IMG submission 79667) | Populus rhizosphere microbial communities from Tennessee, USA - Rhizosphere MetaG P. TD hybrid SRZTD1 (version 2) (version 2) | ecosystem: Host-associated > Plants > Roots > Rhizosphere >... | reverse complement strand
CTGAGAAACGTCGAGACTTCAGCAGCACAGGCAGCGCAGGCTGAAAAACACGTCAAGGAGCTTTCACATTACATCGCCGAGCAGGAACGCATTCGCGAACAGTTTTCGCAGATGGAAAAACTCTCTGCACTCGGCGAGCTTGCTTCAGGCGTCGCGCACGACTTCAACAACACGCTCGCGGGCATTCTCGGGCGCGCGCAGTTGCTCCAACGCACCAACGATCCGGAAAAGCTCAAGCGCGGTCTCGACATCATCATCAAGACGGCTGAAGACGGCGCGAAAACAGTCAAACGCATTCAGGACTTTGCGCGGCAACGACGCGATCACAACTTCGAGCTCGTCTCGATCGATCAAATCTTATTGGACGCCAGTGAGATCACACGGCCACGCTGGAAAAACTGTGCCGAAGCTTCAAACATTCACATCACTCTCGACCTGCACATCGGCTCGAACGCGATGGTCATGGGTGATGATTCGGAGTTGCGGGAAGTTCTGGTCAACATGGTCTTCAATGCAGTGGATGCAATGCCTGAAGGTGGCACGCTCGCGCTGACGAGTCGCACTGCCGGCGAGCAAGTGATCGTGGAAGTCGTCGATACCGGCGTCGGAATGTATCCCGAAGTGCGCTCCAAGATCTTCGATCCGTTTTTTACCACCAAAGGCAAAGCCGGGCTGGGGCTCGGCCTGGCGGTGAGTTTCGGAATCATCAGACGACACGGCGGCAACATCGACGTCGAATCGCAGTATGGAAAAGGAACCGAGTTTCGGATCACGTTACCGTTGGCAAAGATCGCCGAGACGAGCGTCGATCCGGTCGCGGTCGCCGCGGTGTTAGAGAACACTGATCCGGGAATTCCAGAGGCAGAGCCTCAGAGACGATCGCCTCCCAGGCTGCTGGTAGTTGATGACGAAGACTTTGTTAGAGATCTGCTCGGTGAGATCCTCGAGGGTGAACAGTGTGAGGTTCATCTGGCTGAGAGTGGTAGCACGGCTTTATCGCTCTTTCAGGAGCACGAGTTCGATGGTGTCTTCACCGATGTCGGCATGCCGGGGATGAGCGGGTGGGAACTCGCGCGCGAGATCAGGTTGATAAACACGAAAGTTCCGATCGCGGTGATTACGGGCTGGGGCGAGGCTGTCGGATCTCACGAGCAGAAAGCGGCTGGAGTCGATTGGATCGTGGCAAAGCCGTTCACCGCCGATCGCATTGCCCAGCTCGTGCGCGACATCAGTCGACTAGGCAGGAAGCGACAAACTGTAGCCGCCGTTGTTTCGAGGTGAGTTTTACATGATGAAATCCATTTGTTCATCCTGTCTAAAATCCTGTTAATCTTGTCCCTGGTTTTGATCAATCGCGCGCCTCACGCTCTCCTCAACAACCTCCAACCGAAAAGGCTTCAACAAAAAATCAAACGCACCACGATCGATCAGCCGCTGCGCGTGATCCTGATCGCTGTGACCGGAAATAATAATCACCGGTGTGCCCGGATAGTTTTCCACCACTCGTTGCAGCAATTCCGTTCCATTCAATCCCGGCATCGAGATATCAGTTAATACGACATCAAAACGTTGCGCTTCGAGTTTTGCCAGTGCCTCTTCGGCAGTCTCTGCCGTTTGACACGAATGGTCCGCAGCCAACAACTCGCAGAGCGTTTCGCGGATCACGTCGTCATCGTCAACGACCAGGATTTCGGCCATGTCGGGTCCTCCCAAACCACTAACCACGGCGGCGTCTCTCCTGGGCGACGAAGCGAGACTTCACCTTCTTTTATTTTTCTTGCTGGTTTGTGAGGTCTATCCGCTCGCCGGAGATCATAACATGATATGACTCGGAAATCGTGTGTTATTCTTTTGGCGATGTCGGCGCCTGGCGTGAAAGCAATCGTTCGGTTTGTTAGTGATGACCTGTTCCTCGGAATCACGCCTTCGGGTCACGCGATGGCGCTCGACACCGATAGCAAACGCTCGACGGCGCCTTCACCCGTTGAGCTACTGCTCGTTGCACTCGGCTCGTGCACCGCAACAGACGTCGCCAGCATCCTTACTAAAAAACGCCAGCACGTGAGCAGCTACATCGTCGAAGTCAGCGGACAACGTCGCGACGAGTATCCGCGCAAGTTCACGTCGATGAAAGTGCATCACATCTTTACTGGGAGATCCATTTCACCAAGAGCGGTCGCACATGCAATTGAACTCTCCGAAACAAAGTACTGTAGCGTCGCGGCAACTCTGCGACCGGGAGTAGAAATCCAATCCAGCTTCGAGATCATCGAAGAGTCGCCAGATTTAACTCGGGAGTAGTTAAGGGTGTTAAAGAATTCCGTCGCCTTGTTTGTCGCCTTTCTCATTAGCCTGCTGGGCGCCGTACCCTCAAGCGCCGCGCATCGAAACTCGTCAGTAATCGCAAAACAGGCCGCTAGCGAAACTACACTCGCCGCGGTGCGACACAGTGACACCGCGGATCGCGACGCAAAGGGAAATCTCAAAAAGCTCGCACCCGCGGAGCACATGCGGCGCGCGGCCGTCTATCTGAGCGTGCGTGCGTTTGCCGAAGCGCGCGCGCACTGGCAAACGCTTATAGACAACTATCCACAGGATCCGCGCGTACCGGAGGCACTGCTCGGTATCGGGCGCTCGTATTTTCTGAGTAAGGATTATCAGCCGGGGTATGCGATCTTCAATCAGATCGTCCAAAACTATAATGGCACGAAGGAAAGCCGCGAAGCTTTGAACTTCAGCGCCGCTTCCCTCTTGCGCATGGGAAGATTTTCCGAATCAGCAGACCGTTATGCTGAATATGTCGATCGTTATCCGAATGGTGAACGCATCGACACCGCTCATCTCAACGTCATCGACACGCTCCGCGAAGCAAACAAACCTGCTGAGGCACTTCAGTGGGTGGCTCGAACGAGACAGCGTTTTGCCGGCACGGCCGTCGAGACGAATGCCATGTTTGCCGAACTGCGCCTCTACATTGCGGAGGATCGTTGGCCCGACGCGGTGAATATCGCCGATCAATTGTTGAAGCGATCGTTTTCAAGAGCGGTGCTGACAAGTCCGGCTGAAGTTGCCTACCTCAAGGCCTTCAGTCTCGAGAAAGCCGGAAGAAAAAATGAAGCATTCAGTGCCTATCTATCAGTTCCCGACAGTATCGAGTCGTACTATGGATGGCTCGCTACCCAGCGCCTGGATGATCTTGCCGATCCGTCGCGCGCACAGATCGTTTCACAACGCGAGGACCGCGTGAATAGTGCGATGGATTCCGTAGCCGAACTCTATCCGGCGCCATACCGGCAGGCGATCCTAAGCGCCTCCAAGTCTCGCAAGCTCGATCCTCGTTTTATTCTCGCTCTGATTCGTCAGGAGAGTGTCTTCAAGCCGCTGGCAAAGTCGCCTGCCGGCGCTCGTGGTTTGTTGCAGTTGACTATGGACGCCGCGCAAAAGTATGGACCAGGTGCGGGCCTGAATACGTTACGTGAGAATCAACTCTATCAGCCGGAAACCTCAATCACGGTTGGCGCCGAGTACATTGAGCACCTGACAAAACTCTTTCCACAGATGCTGGAGCCGGTCGCGGCTTCGTACAACGGTGGTGAGGACAACGTTGCGCGCTGGCTGGAGCGCGCGGGGCGCCCCGATCCCGGAGTGTTCACCTCGGAAGTTGGCTTCGACGAAACCAAGGGCTACGTCCAAAAAGTGATGTCCAACTACCGCGTCTACAAACGCCTGTACACTGCAGATCTAATCCGTAAATAATCCGTTTCATCCGTGGCTAACTAAGGTTCCGGACTAAATCCCCTCGAATCTTCTCTACGCCGTAATGGCTCCCGTGATTGTTCCCGCGGAACTATCCCGAGTCTCAACAGCGCCGAGTAATATTCGTACCTGATCGTAACCTCACCCGCGGCCCGCGGCTCCAGTTCCATATTGACCCAATACACATCATTTCGAACATTCCGCCCGATGCCAGTTGCCGCATAATCATCGTCCCTCTGTGGCGCTGCCGCGCGACTCTCAGAGGCACCTGCCTGTGATTTGTTCGACTCGTCCTTCGAATCTTGCGGTTCGGATCGGTCTCGATTCCTGGAAATGGGGTATTGCGGAGTCACAAGCCGGCGCTGCTCCCTGAAAAACACTGCCGAGATGACGCCCAGATTTGCTGTCTGTCCGAGCTTCGCTCCGTATGAATCTCGTTCGTTCGTGAAGTAGAACCTTCGAGCCTGTTCGGAACTCATCTGCCAACCGCTGATCGTTATCGTCTGATACGGCTCGATCACCCATTTGCTTGCATTCCATGCAGACGTATGACGCGCGTCAATCGTGTTGAGTCCATCGACCGAAAGCGCGACAGCCACGCGGTCCGAAGAGTTATTTCTGAGTCGCAAGTCGTATTCGGATCCATTCAGTGCTTCGACGTAGGTCCGGCCCCGTGCGTAATATTCTTGTAATGGCCGCCCGTTGACGAGGACATCGAGCTCAAAGTTTGGGTAAGATTTTGTGAGGCGATCCTGAGGTGGTTTTGGGATAGTGGCGGCGTTTACTTGCCGCAGTAGCAGGACTGTTCCCGTGCCCAGCAAAATCGCCGTTAGAAATGCCGTCAGGCTCAGTATCAGGCGCATTCGACTCATAATGTTCCTCCTAAAAACAAGGAACGCTAGGTTCAGGAGTTCTTGCGCAGTGCGGTCCCGTGGCCTGACCTTTGCTGTCGATATGGCTGGTAAGTGGATGGTTTGGAGGGTTTTCAGTTGAGTAAAATTCGTTGGGAAGCTACAATTGCCCGCCACTCCGGCAAAGAAATACCGACAACTGTCGTAGACACACACACTAGCTGAGGCTTGAGAAGAAGCTCATGGAGTATGCCCTAACTGCAACCAAAACCGAGGCGAAAGCCGGCTCATATTACGACCGCATTGCGCGTTTTTACGACTTGACCTTCAAGGTCAACGGTTATGGTCGTTCTTTGGATCAATACTTTGAGACGCATCCGCTGCCTGTCTCACGCGGGGCTAAGATTCTTGACGCGGGCTGCGGTACCGGTCTTTTGACTCTTGCCTTACTGCGTTCGATTCGCTTTCCCGTATCTATCACGGCGCTCGATTTGTCATCGACGTCGGTCGCTGCTGCGCGGAAGGCCTTGTATTACAGTTCAGGCCGGAAACGTGACGTTACGTTCACGCAGGGAAACCTGCTGTGTCTGCCGTTTGCCGATGAGTCGCTTGATCTGGTGGTGACCGCCGGCGCGCTCGAATACGTGCCACTGGCTGACGGGCTGAACGAGCTCGCGCGTGTCATCGCCCCGGGTGGCCATTTGCTGCACCTGCCGGTACATCCCAGCGTGATCGGCGTCGTCCTCGAGATACTCTTCCGCTTCAAGAGCCATCCGCCACGTGAAGTGAAGGACCAAACCGAGCGACACTTCCGCATCGTTCATCAATATCGATTTCCGCCACCGCAGGCCATCGGCTGGAGCAAGACCGCGATCCTCGCCCAAAAAGTCTAAAAAATCAGGAGCAGGAGCAGCATACAGGGGCAGGACCGAAGTTGGGAGATCCTGCACCTGTCCGCTGCTCCTGCTCCTATCTGCTACTCCTGCTCCTGTCCGCTGCTCCTGCTCTTATTCATTGTGCCGGCACCAGACGCATGATGCGATCGTCGTCCGTGGCTGGTTTGCCGCGGCCGTCCCGGTTGGAGGTCGAGAAGTAGAGATTGCCGTCCGGTCCTTCGGCGACGTCGCGGATACGGCCGTAGTCCTTAACCAGATCTTCCTGGCTCACAACCTTTCGCCCATCAAGCTCGACGCGAATCAGCCTCTCCCCACGCAGACAGCCGAAAAAGAAATTTCCCTTGAACTTTGGAAAAGTTGAACCGCGATAAAACGTTCCGCTGGCAGGCGCACACGCCGGCGTGTATTCGAGTAGCGGCGTCTCCAGGCCTTCCTTCGTTTGCGTGTGATGAATGATGGGCCAGCCGTAATTTTTTCCCCTCTCGACAATGTTCACTTCGTCGCCACCACCTGGACCATCAAATCCACTGGGACCATGCTCGGTCTGAAACATCAGATTCGACCCCGGTTGCCAGTCCATCCCCTGCGCGTTGCGATGGCCGAGCGACCAGATCTCCGGTCGCGCGTTCTCCTGTCCGACAAACGGATTGTCCTGTGGCACCGTACCGTCGTCGTTCAACCGCAACGTCTTTCCCGCCAGGGAGTCGAGTTTCTGTGCGAGCTCGCGCTGCGTGGCGTCACCTGTGGTCACGTACAGTTTTCCGTCGGGGCCAAAGCGAATGCGGCAACCAGCGTGAAATTGTGCTGCCGGCAGATCTTCGATTATCACCTTGCGATCGACGAAACCTTCAGGCGCTTCGCGGTAACGCACGACACGAACACGTACGCTGCCGCTCGTGTACGCATAAGAAAGATAGATAAAATGATTGCTGCTGAACTGCGGATGAAGCGCGACACTCATCAACCCGCTTTCGCCCTTCTCCTCAATATCAGGAACGACAAACAGCGGCTTCGGATTCAACGCACCCTTCTCAAACACTCGAACGCGACCGGGACGTTCAGTAAAGATCATGCGACCGTCAGGCGCCCAAACAATGGACCACGGCACTTCGAGACCACCCACAACCTTTTCGATCTTGAAGCGCACGCCTGACTGTGCGGACGTTTCAGTTTCACCCGCACCGCGTCCGGGAGGCGGCTGGCTACAAGCTACCCCCAGCGCTATCAAGAGCGCGATCACGCTATACATTTTCATGATTTACAGTATTACCCTAGTGTTGGATGTACTCGTGAAGTAGTTTGATTTCGTCACCTTGCTCACCTACTTCAACGCGGAGCAGATCGCGCATCGAAAGCATTCCTACCCAGCGATCGCCATCGACCACGGGAAGATGTCGACTACCGATTTGCTCCATTCGCTCGAGGGCCTGGTGGGGTGTTTCGTCACACTGAATCACAGCTCGCAACTCGCTCGTCACGTCGCCGACTCTGACAATGTGAGGGTCGCGCTCGGGTACAACAATGCGATTCAGGACGTCGCGTTCGGAGAACACGCCCAGCAACCTGCCGTTTTCATCAAGCACGCAAACCGCGCCAATCTTTCGCGCGGACATAAACTCCGCCGCTTCCTGCACTGTGGCTGAAGCTCTTGTCGAATAGGGCTCGCGGTTGCGAATCACGTCGCGTATCAGCATCGCTGTCGCCTCCTGACTTGTTGCGGGGTGCCCGGTATTATAGCCGCGTTTATCTGTGGCTAAAAGACCTTTAAAACAGTGAGGCCTGGGCGGTCGGGCGGCGAAAAGTCGAACCTGCGGCGGGCTGGTGTGTTCGTTTCTTGTTGAAACCGAGACGCGCGGAGTGAATTTTGAAGAGACGCTCGGTCGCTTCCCAGTATTGGCCTTTGCCGCGCATACGCTCGCCAAAGACACTCGAATTGAGTTTGCCGTCTCGCGCTTCGCGAATTCTGTTGAGTACGCGGTCGGCCTTGGTCGGCAACTTCTCGCGCAAACGCTCTTCGAAATAAGGCGCGACGTTGCCGGGCAAGCGCAGCATATTGATGAACGCATACTCCGCGCCTGCTTCTTTCGCACGCTTCAACAACACTGGAATATCGGTCGATAGCCCCGGAATGACGGGCGCGATTCCGATCCCCACTTTGATTCCTGCAGCGGCGAGTGCTTCCATCGCGTGAAATCTCGCTTCCGGGAGTGGCGCGAATGGCTCGACCGCGCGTGCCGTTTCCACATCTGTGAAAGGAATCGTAAAGAAGACGCCGAGTTTTGCATTACGCGCGAGGTCCTGAAGCACGTCGATGTCTCTGCGTACCAGCGCCGACTTCGTGATGATGCCCACCGGATTCCGAAACTCTGCACAGACTTCCAGGCAGCGCCGCGTGAGTTTGTAATTCGCTTCGAGCGGAATGTATGGATCAGACGTGAAGGAGAAAACGATCTCGGCGCCTTTCCACGAAGGTCTCATCAAGTCGCTGCGCAAAAGTTCCGGGGCATTCACCTTCGCGACGATTTTCCGGTCGAAATCGGTGCCGGCGCCGTAGCCGAGATACTCGTGGGTGGGTCGGCTGAAGCAATAAGTGCAACCGTGAATACAACCGCGATAGCAGTTGACCGTGTAATCGAAACCGACGTCAGGACTGTTGTTGTGAGTAATGATGTGGCGCGTCGCTGTCTCTTCAAAGACTTCGAGCTTAGCTTCCGGTGGTTCACCAATCCATTCTACTGAGTGAGTCAGCCATGGATTCGGAGGGTTCTCTATGTACTGCATAAAACTTAATTAACCACGGATTTATCCGTTGGAATCCGTGGTCCCTACTACTATCGACTCGATCGCGCCGAAAGACAAATAGACCTGCTGACCGGGCTCCGGCCTTGTTTCCGTCAGGCAAACGTAGTCGTTTGTAACCTCGGAGATCCGTCCCGAATAAATTCCGCCCGAGACGGTCTTCACGTCCACTACTTCCCCTTTGAAGCGGCGAAAGAGATTCTCAATATGTTGTCCCGCCATCGGTCATTCCCTTTCTCTCGGCTAACCCTCCAGCCCACTGCACGAAAAAGTAGCGATACTTATCGGGATCTTCCATCGTCACGAAGCGTCCGCCCCAACCTTCATCCAACGGCGGCCGAACGTCCGCTCCTCTTGCAATCAGATCCTCATAAAATCGATCGACGTCTTCGACGCCAATAAAAAAGTGAACTCCGCGACCACGCCGCAACATCGTTTCGAGATTCTGTGCGAGCGTGATCCTCAACGCGCCGCCGCGCAGCCTCGCCATCGGCGGCTCCGACTTCATGTTAACCGATTCAACGTCCATCCCGAGCACTCGCTCATAAAACGCCAGTGACTCTTCCAGACTGTTGACCTCGAGAAAGAGAAGGTCTAAACCACTGATCATCTCGTCCTCAAAGAGTCATAACGACATAGAGGCCGTAGCCACCGCTGACAATCACCGTCCAAAAGGCGACTTCCTGAATCCGGCTATGACCTTTGAAGCGACTTGTCACCGGAAGCGATGCATCCACCGCCACCATCGCACTGCGCGCCAGTAGAATTCCAAATCCGAGTACAAATAACGCCAGTATCGCAAGGGGCCAGAGAAACCAGATCCATTGAAATCGCACCAGCAATAACAGGAATATACCCGCGATCAAACAGAGCAGCGCGCTCAGGCAGTGACCCATAACACCGACGTCCCGAGCAGTTGGCGTGGTGACCGGAGTAAAGTTTTGAGCCGAATAAGCCGAATAAGGTCGCGGCCGGCTGGCATCATAAGAACTGCGTAACGTCTGGTCTTTGAGCACGCCATACGCTTCGTTCAACGACTTCATCCGCTCCTCGCTGCCGCCGCGATCCGGATGATGCATTGATGCCTGGCGTTTATACTGCCGGTCGATCTCGACCTGAGAGGCATGCTTGTCGACGCCCAAAACGCCGTAGTAGTCTTTGTTCGAATCGTATTGGCTCATCGCGAATTGCATGATTCTAGAGGCGCAGATTTCGTTTGGCAATAAAGCCACGGATGAACACGGCCATGGACAGGATTTACAAGATGTTTACAGGATTTACATGTCAATCTTGAAACATCCTGTAAATCCTGTCTGATACATATGTCTTAGCTCAATGCCCAAATAGTATGCTTAAAGTCGAGAATCTTTCGAAGGAGTATCCCACCCCGGCTGGACCACTCCGAATAGTTTCCGATGTTTCCTTAACGCTGCCGCCTGGCTCGGCAGTTTCGATCATGGGAGCGTCGGGCAGCGGCAAGAGTACACTGCTTTACATGCTGGGCGGGCTTGAACCGCCGTCGAGCGGCACTGTCACTTTAAAAGATCAGAATCCATTTCTGCTGAACTCCAAACAGCTCGCCGCCTTTCGCAATCAGCAGATCGGCTTCGTGTTTCAGGACCACTGCCTGTTGCCGCAGTGCTCGGTGATTGAAAATGTGTTGACGCCGACGATGGTCTCAACCAGAAACGGCGAACCGGCGATTCGAGCTACCGAGCTGCTTAAACAAGTCGGTCTGGCAGAGCGTCTGGACCATCGACCGTCTCAACTCTCCGGCGGAGAAAAGCAACGTGTTGCTCTCGCCCGTGCACTGATCATGAAACCGCTACTGCTGTTGTGTGATGAACCGACAGGAAATCTCGACGAACGATCTGCGGGAGTGGTTGCCGATCTGCTGCTCGAAACTCATCGCGGCGCCGAAACGATCCTGATCGTCGTCACGCACAGCAAAGAGCTCGCGGCTCGCTTTCCCCAACGCTTTGTATTACGGAACCAGCATCTCGAACTGCTTTAATGCAAACTGTTCAACTCATAAAACGCAGTCTCGCATACTACTGGCAAACCAATCTGGTTGTTGTGCTGGGAGTTGCGATCGCCGTGTCAGTACTCGCAGGCGCGTTGTTGATCGGTGAGTCGGTCCGCGGGAGTCTGCGTGATCTTTCCTCGCAACGACTGGGGAAGACTGACGATCTGATCTCGTCCGTGAATTTCTTCCGGGAACAACTCGCCGCCGATCTCGAGCAACAAGGCCGGTTTACTTGTCCGATGATCGCGCTCGAAGGCGTCGTTGTTCATGAACCGAGCAAGCGTCGCGCCGGCGGTGTGAAGGTTTACGGTGTCGATGAAAAGTTCTGGAAGTTTAATGGTGTCGCGAGTGTCGCGGCTCCCGATAGTAGGAATGTGCTCCTGAGTCAGAGTCTTGCGAGTGAGTTGGGAAGTCGTCCGGGTGAGCCTTTGCTGTTGCGAATTGAGAAGCCTTCAGAGATTCCAGTCGAGTCGCTGCATGGACGAAAGGAAGATCCGGGCAAAACGATCAGACTGAACGTTGCGAGTGTGTTGGGTAGTGAGAGTCTCGGCGAGTTTTCGCTGCAACCGCAACATGGCGCAGTGCGTGTTCTATTTGTATCACTTCGATTTTTGCAGCAGGAGCTTGAGCACAACGGTCGTGTTAACACGATCCTGGTTGCGAGGTCTGCCGGCGCGCAACAGAGCTCGATTGCAACGTTGCTGAAGAGTAAAGCGACGCTCGACGATCTCGGGCTCAAGCTGAGACCGATTAACGAACAAACCATCTCGCTCGAGAGTGACAGCAAGATCATCAATGAACACGTGACGGCAGCCGCTAACGAAGCCGCCAAAACGCTCTCGCTGCGAACAGTTCCGGTACTCTCTTATCTCGCCAACAGCATTAGCTCGAGCGAACGTTCGACACCGTATTCACTCGTAACTGCATTAGACGATGAGACTCTCGCAAAGCTCGCAAAACCAGCGGCGCAAACGTCCACTCATCCGCCAATGATTCTCAACGAGTGGATCGCGCGCGACCTGAACGCCAAAGCCGGCGACACCGTCTCACTCGAATATTATCTCTGGCATGAAAACGGGCGACTCGAAACAAAGAGAGCCGATTTTCAAGTCGCCGCCATCGTACCGATTGCAGGTTTGGCTGCCGACCGCGATCTCGTTCCCGAGTATCCGGGAATAACTGAGTCGGAAGACATGTCTCAGTGGGATCCGCCGTTTCCCATCGATCTCGATCGAGTGCGGAAGCAGGATGAAGACTACTGGCACCAGTATCGCGCGACGCCGAAAGCATTCATCCCGCTTTCCACCGCACAGAATCTCTGGGGAACACGTTTCGGAAAACTCACTTCGATTCGCGTCGAGTCTGCGAACGCCCAATTGACGCCCGAGACGCTCAACAATTACAGCGAGAGTCTACGCAAGTCTCTCGATCCTGCGTTGATTGGATTTCAGGTCGTGCCGGTTCGCGATCAAGGACAGGCAGCTTCTCGCGGCGCCACCGACTTTGGTGAATATTTTTTGTACTTCAGTTTCTTTCTCGTAGTCGCGGCCGTAATGCTGACGACGCTGTTCTTCAAACTCGGCATCGAGCAACGCGCGCGTGAGATTGGAACCCTGCAGGCGATTGGGTTCTCTGATGGCGGGATCCGCCGGCTCTTTCTGGTAGAGGGAGCGTTGCTCGCAGGTATCGGGAGCTTGCTTGGGTTGATCGGAGCAATCGCATATGCAGCGCTATTGATGCACGGACTGAGAACATGGTGGGTGGGAGCAGTTGGAACCACAGCACTGACTCTTCATATCTCGTGGGTGTCGCTATTGATCGGCGCGGTTGGTGGTGTTGCGGCTGCATTAATTTGTATTTATTTCACGTTGCGGAGACTCGGCCACTCGTCGACACGCAGTTTGTTGATGGGATTCGTAGAAGACGCTTTGCGCAAAGATACAACCCGGCACAGAAGAGCGCTCTTTGGCCCTGTTTTCACGCTACTCGGAATCGTGCTGCTCGTCGCAGGAGCGCTACAGATAATTCCACGAGTCGCAGCCTTCTTTGGCGGCGGTGTGACTCTACTGGTGGCAGGAGTCTTTTTCCTTTCGAGTTGGCTCAAACGCAGCAAGAGACCTGCAATTCAAGGCTCCGGCTGGTGGACCATTGCTCGTCTCGGCTTTCGTAACGCAACCTATCGACCCGCTCGAACTGTTCTTTGCATCACGCTCATCGCGTCAGCGGCCTTCATCATTGTTGCCGTGGATGCCTTCCGCCGTTCAGGCACAGCAGCTACAGATCGTAAATCAGGAACCGGCGGCTTCCCATTCCTGGCCGAATCACTCCTGCCGATCGTCCCCGATGCCAATACTCCTGAAGGACGTGAATCGCTGAATCTCGGCAACAACGACTCAACGTTGCAGGATGTACACTTCGTAAACTTCCGCGTGCGACCCGGCGACGATACGAGCTGTCTCAATCTCTACCAACCTCGCAATCCGAAGATCGTTGCGCCGCCGCAATCCTTCATTAACGATAACCGGTTCACATTTCAAAGCTCGCTCGCAAACACGACGGAAGAAAAGAACAATCCCTGGCTGCTGTTGGATCACCAATTTGAAGACGGCGCCGTTCCGGTCATCGGCGATGCAAACTCGTTAACCTACGTTCTGCACCTTGGAGTCGGCAACGACCTGGTTGTGGACGGGGCGAATGGACCATTGAAACTTCGCGTCGTTGCCGCACTTTCAGACAGTATTTTTCAAAGCGAGTTGTTGATGTCAGAGAAAAACTTTCTCCGGCTGTTCCCGGCTGAAGAAGGCCACCGGATGTTTCTGATCGATGCTCCAAACTCACAAGCGGTCTCGACGACTCTTGAAGATCGTCTGTCAGACTTCGGTTTTGACGTTGTCGCAACAGACGAACGGCTCGCGAATTTTCACCGCGTTGAGAACACTTATCTGTCGACGTTTCAGATGCTCGGCGGTCTGGGACTCGCGCTCGGAACGCTCGGCATGGCGGCGGTCTTGTTACGAAATGTATTCGAACGACGGCGAGAACTGGCCCTACTGCGTGCCGTGGGGTATAACTCTTCACATTTCGCGGCAATGGTGATCACCGAAAACGTGCTGATGCTTTGCTGCGGCTTGGCTGTCGGGTTTGTTTGCGCATTGCTCGCAATTGCGCCCGTGCTCTTCGAACGCGGGGGACGGCTGCCAAACATCTCGCTCGGTCTCTTGTTGCTGGCCGTTTTGCTCTCGGGCGCAATCGCATCCCTCGTGGCCACGCTGGCGGCGTTGCGCTCGCCACTGCTACCGGCACTCCGAGCGGAGTAATCTGCTTTCTGTGGAAAGGAGCAAATATGAAATTCCTAATAGCTTCCCTTCTCTTGTGCGGATCTCTTGTCAATGTTCAAGCGCAGTCTGACTGGTTGCAGTGGGGTGGACCAAGTCGCAACTTCACCACCAACTCAAAAGGCCTCGCAGCCGCGTGGCCGTCAACTGGCCCCAAACGCCTATGGTCGCGGCCGCTTGGCGCCGGCCATTCTTCGATACTCGCCAGCGGCAACGTGCTCTACACAATGTACAACCAGGGCGAGCAGGAAGTTGTAATCGCACTCGCCGCTGATACTAGTAAAACGATCTGGGAATACAAGTACGACGCACCCGCCCAGGCCGGCATGGATTACGAATACGGAGTTGGACCACATTCAACGCCTTTACTGGTTGGGGAGCTGCTCTACACCGTGGGCGCAACCGGCAAATTGTTTGCGCTCGACAAAACAAGCGGCAAAGTCAGGTGGGCGCACGATCTCTGGACACAATATGGCGGCACTAAAATGGGCCGTGGTTATTCGTGTAGCCCGATCGCTTACAAGAACACCGTCATCCTTACGCTCGGCGGCGCGGGACAAACGCTGATCGCCTTCAATCAGAAAGACGGCACAGTCGCCTGGAAGAATCAAACCCTCGACATGTCGCCGTCGTCGCCGATCATCGTTAACGTCGATGGTCAGGACCAACTAATCGCGTTTCTCGGTAAAGTCGTCGCCGGAATCGATCCAAACAACGGCAACTTGCTCTGGAGTCATCCGCACGTCACTGAATGGGGACTGAACATCAGCACGCCGGTTTGGGGTAACGACAACCTGCTGTTCATCTCGTCTGCCTATAGCGGCGGCAGCCGGACGCTGAAGTTAACGCAAAAGGATGGAAAGACGACCGTCGAAGAGCTCTGGTTTCACCGCCGCATGCGACTGCATCACGGCACGGCGATTCGCATCGGAGATTACATTTACGGCTCGAGCGGTGATTTTGGACCGGCGTTCCTAGCCGCGGTGAATGTGAAGACTGGTGAGATAGCGTATCAGGACCGCAGTTTCCCAAAAAGCAACTTGTTACTCGCCGAAGGAAAGTTGATAATTCTGGACGAAGACGGCAATCTGGCTCTCGCAACCGCAACGCCAACTGAATTAAAAGTAATCTCGAAGGTGAGTGTCATGAAAAACCTCGCCTGGACCGCCCCGACACTCGTGGGAACAAAGCTTTACTTGCGCGATCGCCACACGATCATGGCACTCGATCTTAGTTAAGCCACAAAAAGGCACAAAGAGACATAAATGATCGACTTCGAGTCTCAAGTTCAATTGAGCGCGTCCTTCTCAAAAGATCTCTTATGTGCTTTTTGTGCCTTTTTGTGGCCACACCTTCTTCGTGGCAATAGGAGGATTAATGCGTAGATTAACTCTTACGGCTGTGGCTTTCTTCATGTTCTCGCTTGTGGCTCACGCACAGAACTGGCCGCAGTGGCGCGGGCCGACACTTAACGGTGTGAGCAGCGAAAAGAATCTGCCTGTTAAGTGGACCACAGAAGAAAACGTGGCCTGGAAGGTGGCAATGCCGGGCTTTAGTGGCTCGACACCGATTATCTGGCGCGATCGGATCTTTCTCAACGTTGCCGAGGGTGACAATCTCTCCCTCTGGTGTCTCGACAAAACCAAAGGTGATGTTCTCTGGAAGCAACCGCTCGGTGGCGGCAACGTCAAGATGCGCAAACAAAACATGTCGTCGCCCTCGCCCGTCACCGATGGACGCAGTGTCTACGTGATGACCGGGACCGGCATCCTCAAAGGTTTCGACTTCAACGGCAAAGAGCTGTGGTCCAGAGACATCCAGAAAGACTACGGTGAGTTTGGTTTGAACTGGGGTTACGCCTCGTCGCCATTACTCTTTGAAGATTCACTCTACGTTCAGGTGCTTCACGGGATGAAGACCGACGATCCGTCATATGTAATGCGTATCGACAAAAAGACCGGCAAGACGTTGTGGAAAGTCGATCGCCCGACCAACGCGATTCGCGAGTCTCCGGATTCTTACACCACGCCCGCATTGCTTCGTTACGGCAAGAACACGGAGATCGTGATCACTGGAGGAGATTGCGTTACGGGACACGATCCGGCAACTGGGAAAGAGCTCTGGCGCGCCAACGGCCTCAATCCGGACAACAACCCGTCTTATCGGATCGTAGCGTCGCCGATTGTTTTTGACGACATCATCTACGCACCAACACGCATCAAGCCGTTGCTCGCGCTCAAAGCAGGAGGACGCGGCGACGTTACGAGTTCGCACCTGCTCTGGTCCACTCCAAATGGACCGGATGTGCCGACACCGGTCACTGATGGAAAATATTTCTACATGATTAACGATCGCGGGATCATGTGGTGTCTCGACGCCAAAACGGGCGCCGAACTCTATTCACAGCAACGGATCAAACCCGGCACATACAGCGGCTCACCGGTGCTTGCGGATGGAAAGATCTACATCACCAATGAAGACGGATTGACGACTGTCGTCGCGGCGGGTCCAAAGTTCGAGGTGTTGGCTGAGAACCCATTGAACGATTACGTGCTGAGCTCACCGGCAATTTCTGATGGCAGGATTTACATTCGTACGGCACTGCACCTCTATGCTATTGGGAAGAAGTGAGCCAGAGATTTTACGGATTGGAAGAACGGATTATGAAACGTTTGCTAAGTATCGTAGTGGTTCTTGTCGTAGTGCTGCACATACACGCGCAGGAGTCGCAGCTCGGTCGAGTTGAGTTTCCGACGTCGGGATCGGAGAAGGCGCAGGTGCATTTTTTGCGCGGACTCGCGGCTCTGCATTCGTTCTGGTACGAGGAAGCGCTCGATGCGTTTCGTGAGTCGACGAAGATTGATCCTGACTTCGCGATGGGCTACTGGGGCGAAGCAATGACGTACAATCATCCGCTTTGGAGTGAACAGGATCTCACTGCTGCTCGCGCCGTAGTCGCCAAATTCAAAGAAACGCCAAGGCTGACAGAACGAGAGCGCGCGTATCTCAACGCGGTTCGTCAACTTTATGGTGAAGGCGACAAACGCGCACGTGACGAAGCTTATTCCGCAGCGATGGAGAAGATCTATCGCGCATATCCCGATGATCTCGACGCAGCCGCTTTTTATTCCCTTTCACTTCTTGGGATCGCCGGAGGCGAGAAGGGCTACCGGCTGCAAATGAAAGCCGGCGCGATTGCCCTGGAGGTTTACCAGAAGAATCCGAATCATCCGGGCGCGGCGCACTACATCATTCATGCCTTTGACGATCCTGAACACGCGATTCTCGCCCTGCCGGCCGCGCGTCGTTATGCCAGCATCGCTCCCGAAGCGCATCACGCGCGCCACATGCCTTCGCATATCTTTCTGCAACTCGGAATGTGGCCCGAAGCCGCAGCATCGAATGAATCCGCGTGGGAAGCGTCGGATGCGTGGATGAAACGAAAGAACCTCTCGGTAAGCGTTCGCGATTATCACAGTCTGCACTGGCTGCTCTACGCCTACCTGCAACAGGGACGTTACAACGACGCTGAGAAGCTGCTGGCTTTGATGAAGAAAGTGATGTCGGAATCGACTTACGATAACAAGCTACGACCTGGTTACTACGAAAACAATTACGCCAACATGGCGGCGGCGTTCATTGTCGAAACCGAGCGATGGAATCTTGTTTCCGAACTCTTTCCGGAGAGCAAGACTCCGGCAACTTCTGAACAGACTTCGATGACGGGAAGTCACGCTAGCCACGGTGCCGCACCAGCTTCAGGTAGCGCAACATTGCGCACATCATCTGCCAGCGTCACTTTGCCGTTGTTTGTTCGCGGACTTGCTGCCGCAGTGAACGGCTCTGATGTAAGTCAGATTATCACCGCGCTGCAAGCAGTTCGCTCGAGTCGTCCTGCAAATACTGAGATTTTTGAACTTGAGATCGCAGCCTTGAGTGCTTCGATGAAGAAAGAGCATGAAAAGGCGATTGAGTTGATGAAGAGGGCCACATCACTCGAAGAGGCAACCACTGCACCCTATGGCCCACCCAGCCTTATCAAGCCCTCGCACGAGCTTTTTGGTGAGATCTTATTGCGCGCGGGGAAATTCGCCGATGCATCCGAGCAATTTAAAATCTCGTTGCGGCGTCAACCAAACCGCGCCCGTTCACTCTCAGGTTTAGCTCGGGCCACGGCCCAGATCAGCCGCGGATGAATTAATTCTTCTGCCTGACATCGTACGCGTAGATCGTATCTTGATCGCGCAGATACAACCGCCCACCGACAACGACGGGATGAGTCCAGGTCTTCAGATTACCCTGCACAATACGGAAGCGTCCCTTTTCCTTGTAACCCGTCGGGGTCGCTTCGACGAGTCCAACCACACCATCCTCACTGAAGCAGTACAGGTTGCCATCGGCATATACCAGCGACCCTTTGCCCACGCTTCGATCGCGCCACGCTATCTCGCCCGTGTCAAAGCGAATGGCCGTTAGAATAGACTCCGAAAACCCGTACAGGTAGTCGCCAATCAACACGGAACTGCTGTGATGATTGCGCATGTCGCGCGTAAACCAAATTTCCTGAGCCTTGTTGTCCGCCTTGATTTCAACCACACCGCCACCAGTGCCGTAACCAGAAGACAAAAACACACGATTCCCACGTGCTACCGGTGTCGCCACATTCGCGGTTTGGTTCGAGGGTTTCTCATACTCCCACAACAAGCGACCATCCTTCGCGTCAAGTCCGACTGCTCGTCGACCCGTAAAGAACACCACCTGCGTCGTGCCATTTAACTCCAGCGGGATTGCCGACGAATAACCTGCGCGATCGCTCTGGCTCTTCCAAATCAGTGAACCATCCGCTTTGTTGAGCGCGACAATTGAAGCCCCTGATCCACCGGCATTCACTAGCACTTTGTTTCCGAGTACGAGAGGCGATTCGCTAATGCCCCACCGCAGATTTGATCCGCCAAACTCCGTCAGCACGTTCTTGGCCCAGACTATTTTTCCGGTGCGAGCATCAAGCACCGTGAGATCACCGCTGCCGCCAAGGGCATAGACACGATCACCGTCGACGGTCGGAGTGCCTCTTGGCCCATCACCCTGATCGTTACGAAAGGCGCTGCCATGTGCGGTCGACCACGCCTCTTTTCCGGTCGCGATATCAAACGCTATGACGTACTCGCGTTCGCCACGCAATCCCATCGTATACAACTTGCCGTTCGCGACAGCGAAAGAAGAATAGCCACCGCCAGCGCCCGACGCTTTCCAAACAAGTGACGGACCTTCCGCGGGCCACTGTTTGAGCAGCCCGGTCTCCTTCGAAATACCGTCGCGATTTGGTCCACGCCATTGCGGCCAGTTCGCAGCAGTCTGGGCCAGCGCCTGCTGGGCCAAAACCAACAGCAAAATCGCCGGCAATAAAACCCGTGTGTTCTTCATTCTGAACTCCTTCGTGTAGAGAACTCGTTGGGACGGGGAGACACGAAAGATCCATCCACAGATTACACAGATAATTCTTTAATCTGTGTAATCTGTGGATTACGATGACGGTTTGAAGTAAAGCACCAACCCCCCACCAAGAGCGGCTAAAACAAACCCGAGGTAGAGCAACGGATTCGGCGAAGTTTTTGGCGGATGCAGCCACATTGAATACAAAACATTAACGAGTGGCGCTCCCGCAAAGACGAGTGGCATCACGTACGTCGGTAACCCACCCGACTTGAAAGCAAAGATGATACAAACAGCTCCGACTGCACCGAGCGCGCCGGCAATGGTCGCGCCGACGGAGCCTTTCATGGTGAAACCGCTAAGCTCGCCCTGCGCCGACAGGCTAATCACCGGCACGAGGACGCCAATCAAAAAGTAAGCGACACCCACGCAGAGCAGGGCGCGCATAGGATTGCCGAGCTCTGTCTGGCCGCGATGCAGAGCAGGACCATAAAGTCCCCATGAGAGCGCGGCGCCGAGAGCAAAAAGGATCCAGAGCATTAGGACCTCCGCAGATTAGGATGTAAGCCACAAAACAGCACAACCAGCACAAGCGAGTTCATTGTGCGTTCTATGCTTCTTTGTGGCTAATACCTTTTTTGTGGCGAAACTGAAACTCAATAAGGACTTTTGCCGTAATTCTCTCACGCATTCTAACATCTGAGCCTTAGACATAGTGCAACTCATTTGTTAAGTTCTGCCGAACACACGGGTCGTTGTTGTCCATCCAAAATCTCGAACGGGGAGCCTTAAATCTTGAAGTCTAGCTTTAGAACTCTCTTCCTACTTGTTCTGCCCCTGCTGCTGCCGGCAATCATTGCGGCTCAAACCCATCGCGCGTCAGTTCGAGGAACTGTCTACGACACAAACAGCGCAGCGATTCCGGGTGCAACGATTCGTTTGCGAAATACAGCCACCAGAGAAACACGCGAAACAACGAGTGGTGCAACTGGTGAGTATGCCATTTCATCAATTCCACCGGGAACGTATGAATTATCGGTCGAGGCAGCTAATTTCGCTACGCGCGTTCAGACTCTGGAATTGCTCGTTAACGAAGGGCGACGACTTGATGTAACCCTCGAGGTCAGCGGTCAAACGGACCCTTACATGATCACCACTGTTTCTGAGCCCCTCCTCAAAAAGGAAAATGCCTCGCTTGGCTCAGTCATTGAGAATCGTCAGATTACGGGATTGCCGCTCGATGGTCGCAACTTTTACGAATTGAGTTTGCTTGTGCCTGGCGCAGTACCGCCGGCACCCGGATCCGCCGGTTCAGTTCGCGGTGACTTCGCGTTCAGCGTGAACGGCGCACGCGAAGATGCCAATAACTTCCTGCTCGATGGTGTTTACAACCTCGATCCGAAGCTGAATACGTTCGGCGTTCGTCCGTCAGTCGATGCGATCCGTGAGTTTGAGATGCTGACCAGCACCTACGACGCCTCATTCGGACGAAATCCCGGAGCGCAGGTTAACGTCATCCTGAATTCCGGATCGAATAGTTTCCACGGTTCGGCGTTTGAATTTCATCGCAATGCCGCACTCGACGCGCGCAACTTCTTCGCGCCTGCTTCCGAGCCTGACCCCAAATACATCCGCAACCAGTTTGGCGGCTCCCTCGGCGGACCAATCAGCCACGATCGCACTTTCTTTTTTGCCGATTATGAAGGTACTCGATCGCGCGAGGGAATAACGCGCGTTACAAACGTGCCGACAGCACAGGAGCGCAATGGCAATTTCTCCCAAAGCGTTTTCGGAGTGCCGAAAAATCCATTTACCGGGATGCCATTCGACAATGGCGTCATCCCCGACTTTTTTATTAATCCGATTGGGCGGGCGATTGCTGCGTTGTATCCGCTTCCCAACCGCAATGTGCCGTTTCAAAACTTCGTCTCGTCGCCCATCTTGCGCGATGACAACGACAGCTTCGACGGGCGAGTCGATCACAATCTAACAGATCGCGCTCAACTAACTTTCAGATACAGTTTTGGTGATCGTGATCTCTTTGAGCCGTTTACCGGGCCATCGCTTTCGCTTGTGCCTGGGTTCGGCGACACGGTGAAGCGTCGCAGTCAAAATGGTATGGCAGCCTTGACGTTAATGTTGTCGCCCAATCTTGTGAATGAAACCCGCGTGGCGTTCAGCAGAGTTGCCGCCTCAGTCACACAAGAAGCAAGCGTGCTGAATTCCGATGTTGGGTTACCCACGATTTCACCACGCGAGCGCGATCTGGGGCTGAGTTTCATCACCATCACCGGCTTCTCTCCCCTCGGCGACGAAGGGAATAATCCGCAACACAGCGTCACGAATGTTTACCAGTTCATCAACAGCTCCAGTTATGTTCATGGTAATCACCTCGTGAAATTCGGCGCCGACGTGCGATTTACACAACAGAACGCGTTTCGTGATGTTGAATCACGCGGGCGGCTCCAGTTTTCACCCTTCCTGACGCTTACCAACAACGCCCTCGCCGACCTGTTGCTCGGCTTCCCGCTGGTGACCAGCGTTGCACGTGTCGATAATCCGCAACAGGTTCGCACGCACAGCTTCAATTTTTTTGTTAACGACAGCTATCGCGTCACGCCGCGCCTGACTCTCAATGGCGGGTTGCGTTATGAATACAACTCGCCGCCGGTCGATGCTGAAGATCGCGCAACCATTTACGACCTGGCAACGCGAACTCTTGTCCCCGTTGGTACGCACGGTGTTCCGCGCAGTGGCTTCGAGGCTGACAAGAACAACTTTGCACCGCGCGCCGGCTTTGCCTGGTCCATTACTGAAGAAACGGTGCTGCGAGGCGGTTACGGAGTTTATTACGATCAATCGCCACTCGCGCCGGCAGAAGCGCTTTACTTCAACTCGCCGTTCTTTGATAACAACGTCTTCTTCCCGATACAGGGTTTGCCGCTCACGGTGAACGATCCGTTTCCGTCATTCTTCCCGTTCGCATTGCCTGACTCCGCGCTCGCGATTCAGCGCGATCTGCGCACTGGCTACATGCAACACTGGAACCTGAACATCGAACGGCAGATAGGCGACCGGAACGTGCTCGAAGTGGCTTACGTCGGCTCGAAGGGAACCAAGTTGCTCACGGCTCGCGATATCAACCAGCCGCAACCCAGCGTGTTACCACCGGGACTTCCCTTTGTTCCGCGACCGAATCCGCAGTTCGATGATATTGACCTGCTCGAATCGCGCGCCAATTCAAACTATCACGCACTGCAGGCACGCTTTCAGCGGCGCTTGTCACGTGGGTTGTCGATGCTCGCGTCCTACACGTGGTCTAAGTCGATCGACGACGCGTCAAACTTTTTCAGCAGCGCCGGCGATCCAAACTTTCCGCAGAATAGTTACAACGTCGCCGCCGAGCGTGGGCGTTCAAACTTCGACGTCGCTCATCGACTGTCGGTCAGCTACTCTTATGCGCTTCCCTTCCGAAGGGGTGGTGATGATCTTGCCGCGAAGCTCGTAAATGGCTGGGAGACTTTCGGAATTCTGACACTGCAATCCGGCCGGCCGTTTACGGTTGCCCTCCTGTCTGAAATCGACAACAGCGGCACAGGACGTTCAATCCTTGGATTTGGCAACAATGATCGTCCGAATCTGATTGCGAATCCGCAGCTTTCAAATCCCACCCCGGATCGATGGTTCAACACGGACGCCTTCGCCTTCCCGGCTCCTGGAACCTTCGGCAACGCGGGCAGAAATATTCTGGATGGACCGGCGTTTCAGAACTTCAACGCATCGCTGGTGAAGAATACAGCGTTGACGGAGGACGTGAATCTGCAGTTTAGAGTTGAGGCTTTCAATTTCTTCAATCATCCAAACTTCAACCTGCCGGACAACTTCCTCCCCTCCCCGACGTTCGGACGCATCACCTCAGCCCGCGATCCGCGTCACATTCAGTTTGGATTGAAGCTTCTGTTTTAACCAACCTAACGCCGAAGGCGTTGGCTAACCCCAGCCCAGGGTTCGAGCGCAGCAAGAACCCTGGGAACAAACCAAGAGAACAATAAAACCCTGAAAGAGTTCGCTTGAGAGGAACCCTTTCAGGGTTTATCGTTTTCTTTTTATTCTAACCCCAGGGTTCTCGCTGCGCTCGAACCCTGGGCTGGGGTTAGCCAACGCCTTCGGCGTTTCTCACTCAATCATTCATCTGTGGACGATCGTCGTAGTAGCGATATTGAGCTGACAGCAGAAGATCTGATTCTTCTGCCGACGGCGTTTGCGGGGCGATGGTGCCGTCGACTTGTTCGTAGAGTGGTGGGGGGATTTCGGCGAACTCCGACATGGGACCATAGACTGCGTCGACGCCTTCTTTGAACACGTCCCCAATCAAGAGATTGATGATGTGAACGCGCTCTTCGGGATACTTGCGCAGGAAGCCGGCGAAACTGAATCCCTCGTTGTAGAACGCATAGACCAGTTTTCGCATCGACTCAATTCCGCGATCGAGTTTAGTCTGGTATTGACCGAGTCGGGCTGCGGAAAAGTCGTCGTGGTTGAACGCGTCGTGAATCGCATCAGCGGCGAGCTCCGCCATCTTCAACGCCAGCAACACGCCCGAAGAATAGATGGGATCGAGGAAACCGTAAGCGTCGCCGATGATAATGAACCCATTACCGGCGTTGTGCTTCGAGCGATACGAATAGTCGAGAATCGAATAGATCTTATCGACGCGCGTTCCTCCCGCTACTCGTCGCCTGCATGGTTCGCACTTCTCAATCTCTTCTTCAAGAATCTTTGCCAGATCCTGGCCACGGTTCTTCAGCAAATACTCAGGATTGGCGACGATACCGACACTGGTGATGTCGTTTTCGAGCGGGATATACCAGAACCAGCCACCGCTGCCCGCTTGTGTACGCAGAACGAGCGTGGCGCCGCCGTTTAGATCCGGTTCGCGATGCGCGCCCTTGAAATAGGAGTAGAGCACCGCCTTCTTGAGTTTCGGATCGCGCACACGCCAGCGAAACTTGTTCGAAAGCATCGCCATCTGTCCGGTCGCGTCGACAACCACTTTGGCAAAGAACTTCTCACGCGTGCCGTCCTGCATCTGCACTTCGACACCAACGGCCTGATCGCCTTCAAACAGCACCTGCTTCACGAGCACGCCCTGATGCACGACTGCGCCCTGCTCGGCCGCGTGATTAATCAGCAGGTGGTCGAATTCCGCGCGGTTCACTTGCCACGTGACCGCGCTTTCGTGATGGACAGCCTCAAAGAAATAGAACGGGCGAGACTCTTTGCCGGCAGGATTCGCAAACTGGACGCTGTACTTCCGAACGAATGGACTTTCCCTCAATTTCTCGAGCAATCCCAGACGTTGAAAGGTCCAGTACGTGTCAGTCATCAGCGACTCACCGATATGATGACGCGGAAAGATTTCTTTTTCGAACAGAATTACTTTGCGCCCCTCGCGCGACAACATGCCGGCCACGGAACTCCCTGCGGGTCCACCACCCATTACAATGACGTCAAAAGTATTAGTATTCATGCGTAGCGTACGGTCCTAAGTTCAGGTTCGAAGAAATCGGGTAAGAAAGAATCCACTTCCAATTGACCACGGCGAGTCAGCCGGATATAGCCGTCCTCACGTTCGAGCAGGTTCTTCTCTGCCAATCCTTCATAGACGTGACGAAATTCGTTCCAAACGTCGACACCAAATTTTTTACTGAAGTAAAGGGTGTCGAGCTCTCCGGTCTTTAACTGCAAAACCATCTCGCGGATGAGTCTCTGTTTCGGCGTCAGCGAAACGGCCCGCAAAAGCGGCAGGCGATCTTCGTTAAGGATGCGCACATACTCTTCGAAGTTGTGCGCATTTTGGAAATTGACGCCGCCAAAATGCGAAAACGACGAGACGCCGATGCCAATCATGTCGCCGCCATGCCAGAGCGCATCGCGGTAAATGAAGCGACAAGTCTTTTTCTTTGTCGCCACGATGTCAGTGCCGGCGATTTCGTAGTCATGTGCAAGAAATTGCTCGAACGCGTAATCGAGCCAGTGTCGCTTGGTCGTCCAGCCGGCAATTGGCGAATCGATGCCCTTGTTCAAAATATCTCGAGAGATGGTGGTGTTGTACGGCAATTCCATCTGATAGATCGTGACGGAGTCGGGCTGGAGCTCGATCGCCCGGCGCACCGCTTCGCGCCACTTCTCTTCCGTCTCACCCATCATCCCCGCAATCAGATCGACGTTGACTTGCGGAAAGTCGACTTCGCGCGCCCACTGGTAAGCACGATAGATCTCAGGTGACAGGTGCGCGCGTCCGTTGGCGGCGAGAATCTCGTCGTCGAAGTGTTCGATGCCGAGACTGAGACGCGTCACGCCGATCGCTTTGAGCGTTTCGAGTTTCGCTTTCTGCAAGGTACCCGGCTCGCACTCGAACGTGACCTCTTCCGCTTTGTCCCAACTCACGTGACGATTGAGACCGTCGACGAGATAACGCAACTGCTTGTCGCTGATGTAAGACGGCGTGCCGCCGCCGAAGTAAGCAAAGCGAAGCTGGCGTCCTTCGAACGCAGGCATGCGACTGTAAAGCTCGTTCTCTTTGATCAGTGCGTCGAGATAGATCTCGATCTCGGAAGCGTTCTTGTCGGTATAGACTTTGAAGTAACAAAAGTGACAGCGTTTACGGCAGAAGGGAATGTGAATATAAAGGCCTAACGGATCCGCAACTCGCGGCGGCTGATTCAGCGCTTCGAGAGCTTCAGAAACAAACTCGGGTTTCCACTGGGAGAACGGCGGATAGTTCGAGACAAAATAGTTCCCTACTTCAGTTTTGGTTTGAGTAATTTCTGCCGTCATGCAAACTGTCAAATTAGCACCGGTGATTAGGAATTGCCAATCGCCGAGTTCCGATCGGAAGGTCTTGTTGCGAAAGTCTGTTTCACGGGATTACAGGATTTGACAGGATTTACACGATAATCCTGCTAATCTTGATAATCCTGTAAAACAAACGCTGAGCCGAGCGCTCGACCTGATATTACGCGTTAATCATGGTGTAGGTTGCGCGCTGCTCAGTGGTCGTGTATAGAAACCCGATGCCCCCTCGACCCGGATTCAGTTTCTCGGACGCTCGCCACTATTTACCGTATTTTTTGATGCTGCTCGTTTTTGTGGCCGGCGTTTGGCTGGTCCTGGCCGCAGGCGCGCACTTGAAACCTGCGAACGAGCTTCCGCTCTACCAGCCAGCGCCGGCGGCTACAACTTCGACGAGTATCCTGTGGGAAAACTTCCGCAGTCCGCTCAGCATTCTCCTCACGCAGATTATCGTCATTTTAATAATGGCCGGATTGTTTCGCCGGCTGTTTCGCCGGCTGGGTCAGCCACCGGTGATGGGCGAGATGATAGCCGGTATCGTGCTGGGTCCATCAGTGCTCGGATGGTTATACCCACCGGCTTTGTCGTTTCTCTTTCCGCCCACTTCGCTCGACACGTTACGACAACTGAGTCAAGTCGGCGTCGTGCTCTTCATGTTCATTGTCGGCACGGAGGTGAATATCAGACTCGTGCGAGAAAAAGGGACTGCGGCGGTGATGATCAGTCACGCCAGCATCATCGTCCCATTTCTTCTCGGCACGACGCTCTCACTGTTTCTCTACCGAGAATTGGCGCCTGCTGGAACGTCGTTCAGTGCCTTTGCTTTATTCATCGGGGTTGCGATGAGCATTACAGCGTTCCCGGTGCTGGCCAGAATCCTTGAAGACCGCAACCTCACACACACCACGCTCGGCTCGATTGCCATCACGTGTGCCGCCGTCGACGATGTGACCGCATGGTGCATCCTCGCCCTTGTGATCGCGATCGTGAAATCAGCCGGGATCGCGAGTGCGGCGATCACGATCGGCCTGACATTAGGCTTTGCCCTGGTAATGGTCATTCTGGTGCGGCCGCAACTGGGACGGCTGATCAAAGATCCGGATTCTCAACAACACCGGCGCCGTTTGATCCCGATCGTTCTCGCCTTTGTTCTGGCTTGCGCACTGATTACTGAAACGATCGGGATTCATGCACTCTTCGGTGCATTCCTGGCCGGCGTAATAATGCCGCCTTCTACAGAATTTCGGATCTTTCTCAAAGACAAGCTCGAAGCGTTTGGTTCTTACGCGTTGCTGCCACTCTTCTTTGCGTTCACCGGTCTCCGCATGCAAGTTGGGCTATTAAATGATTGGCAGGGATGGTTGATGTGCGGGGTTATTATTCTGGTAGCAATCGCGGGCAAGCTGGGCGGCAGTATGTTGATGAGCCGCTGGACGGGCATGAGCTGGTCGCGATCGTTCTCGATTGGCGTGCTCATGAACACGAGAGGATTAGTTGAACTGGTCGTGCTGAATATCGGTTATGATCTCGGAATTCTGTCGGGAAGAATTTTCGCAATGATGGTTTTGATGGCACTCGTTACGACATTCATGACTGGCCCGCTTCTGTCGCTGGTCAAGGCAAAGGAGACTCAATGATGGCAAGAAAGACGTTGTTGACACTCGCTGCGATGATGACTCTCTCGTTGATTGCCTTCGCAGCAACAAAACCAAACTTCGGTGGCACCTGGACGATGGATCGGGGACGTAGCTTCGGTCTTCCAAATGACATGAATCAGACACTCACGGTTGTGCAAAAAGACGATCAGCTCGAAGTTGAAACGAAGATCACCCAGCCCAACAACGACAGAACCGTGAAGGACACCTACGTACTCGACGGTAAAGAGTACGATCTCACACCGCCCGCAAAGGGAAAACGCTCAGCGGTATGGCTACCGGGAGATAGAGGTATTCAGGTTACCGATGTCACAATTACAGATTCGCCCAAAGGCCCCATTCAATCGCAGATAGTGAGGAAGTGGACCATGTCGGGTAGTGAGTTAGTGATTGATATGTACGTCGACAATCCGAATGTTTCTTACGAGGCTAAGAGGATCTTTCTCAAGCAGTAGTTTTAGCCACGGATAACACCGATTATTTCACTGATAGGTCGTAGGCGGCCATCTCATTCGAGTTGCGCACGAGCAGGCGACCACTCGCGATGGCGGGATAATTCCAGGTCTGGCCCTGCACGGCTGCAAAGCGCGCAACTTCGGTATACTTATCGGGTGTCGCCTTAATCAGCGCCACCTCACCCTGGTCGGACGTTACGATCAGATGTCCGTTGGTCAGGATGATCTGACCGTATCCGAAGCGCCCTTCTTTCCATTTGCGCTCCCCGGTGCTCACGTCCAAACAAACCAGAATTCCCTCGTCGAGTCCGTAGATATAACCGTTATGAAGAACAGAACTATTGAACTTGTTCTTCATATTCTTGTTTTCCCACACCGTCGAGGCTGTGAGACTGTTTCCACTTCCCTTCACTTCAACCAGCGCCGCGCCTTTGCCGTATCCTGACGAAATGAAGAAACGATTGCGATCGACCATGATCGGTTGCGAAACGTTGATGCCGTTATCGGTGTCCCACGGATACTCCCAGAGCAGCTCGCCCTTCTCAGGCGCGAGCCCGACAACACGCGATGCACTAACAACTACAATCTGGCGTCTCCCGCCGAGATCAACCAGCATTGGTGAAACGTAAGCTTGCGTATCGTTGAGCACTCGCCACACGGGAGCACCTGTCATCTTGTTGTAAGCAACAACCGACTTGCCGGAGGTGCCACCGGGAAGCACGATCACTTTGTCGTCGACGATCAGTGGTGATGCAGCCATGGCCCACGGAAGATTCTTGGCCTGATTGTCAGAGAGAATATTCTTGCCCCAGAACACTGAACCGGTATTTGCGTCCAGACACCGCAATTCGCCGGTTGCGCCGAGTGCATAGATCCGGCCGTTATCCCACGTCGGAGTGGCGCGCGGCCCATCGCCGGTGGAATCGGTGAATTCGGCATTCCATTTTTGTGCCCAGAGTTCCCGACCGGTATTTATGTCGTAGGCTGCGACAACTTCCTGACCGCGCCGCTGTTCAATGGTGTAGGCCTTTCCCTCGGCGACAACAAACGAGGCGTGTCCGACGCCAACAGGCTGTTTCCAAAGTTGTGGGAGTCCACTCTTGGGCCAGTTGGTTGAGACGGTTGTCTCGTCATACTTGCCATCACGCTTGGGACCACGAAAGTTTGTCCAATAATTACTTACAGGGGCGGGTGCTACAGGACTTGCACCGGGTGATGCTGAGGCGCTTGGCGACGGAGACGGACTGGGAACTGCGGCTGTCGATGCTGCGGGCTGTGCTGCCTGCTCCGCGCGATTCGACTCAACGGCCGCATAGTGAGCATCGTTCGCGTTTCTACACGCTCCGCCAACCAGAGCACACCCTATCAGCGCAACACCGATCGTTCGCTTCGTCATAAACACATCCTTTTCAATCCGTCTAATCCGTGGCTAGAACTTGCCACGGATTAGACGGATTTTCAAGGCTTTATGTTCCAATGCAATAGAGGTTTTTCTCACCGCGAATGAAGATGCGTCCATCGGCAATCGCCGGTGAGGCGTAGACGGGCTCGCCAATCGAATTCGTCCCGAGAATCTCGTGTTTCGGCCCAGCTTTGATGATAAACGTGTCGCCATCTTCACTGGTCATCAGAATCTTGCCTTCAAAGGCAACCGGAGACGCCGTAAAGGTTGCGGGAATCGGAATTCGTCCACCTTCATATTTCACTTCGCCGGTCTTGGCGTCGAGACAGGTAAGAATTCCGCGATCGGTCGTGAGGTAAAGATAGTCGCCGTACAGGATCGGCGAGGGAACGTAAGCAGTTCCCTTCGCATAGGTCCACGGTACGTTTGGAGTGCCGGTGAGATCGCCACTCTGACCCAGACGAATTGCCATCGCGACTTTTGCGGGAAAACCGGCGACGAGAAACGCCATTTCACTGTTGGCTACAGGCGAAGGAATCGCATTGCTCTCGACGCCTTTGTGACGCCAGAGCTCCGCGCCTGTTGCCGGATCGTAGGAGATCACCGACTCCGTTCCACTCGCGATCAACTCTGCGCGCTTAGCGGTGCGGACCAGCAAGGGAGTCGCCCAGCTCACCTGTACTTTGCGATCTTTCCGCCAGACCTCTTTGCCCGTCTTTTTATCAAGCGCCACGATGAACGACGCTTCGCCGTTCTCTTCGTCACATTGCACGATAACGAGATTGTCGAAGAGGATCGGCGACGTGCCGGTGCCCATGCCGACAGTTCCGAGTTTACCGAGGTCGACTTTCCACGCGAGCTTGCCGTTGAAGTCGTACGCATAAAGACCCTCGGTACCGAAGAAGGCATAGACGAGCTTGCCGTCGGTTGTTGGAGTGGAAGCAGCGTACGAACTCTTGCGATGGCGATTGTCGTAAGGCGTGCCTTCCCACGCCGTCGACTGCCAAAGGATCTTGCCGGACTCGCGATCGAGACAGATCACTTTGAAGGTGTGCTTGTGATCGGCGCCGACACTGTCAGGATGCAGGAACTCTTTGCCGCCCTCTACCGTGTGCTTCACCGCTTTCGCTCCCGGCACCACGCCTCCTTCAACAGCGGTCGTCAGAAACACTTTGTTGCCCCACACGATCGGCGATGAATGCGAGCGGCCGTCGATGGGAGTCTTCCATTTGATGTTTGTAGTCGGCGTCCATACGGCTGGAAGGTTCTTCTCGTTAGAGATTCCGGAGCCATCCGGGCCTCGCCATTGCGGCCAGTTTCCAGCTTGCGCCCTCTCGGAGAAAACACTGACGCCCGCCACTACGAGAGAAATTCCAATGATAAGAGTTAGCCCAATTCGTTTCACTGTTGTCGTTCCTTTACTGTAATCCGTTCCCAATCCGTAAAATCCGTGGCTACTTTCCTGTCTTGCTGCCGGTCGTGCTAGTGGCCGTTTCACCAAACGCAAACAGATGCGAGACCGTGCGGACGATCACGAGACCATCCGAGATAGCGGGTGTCGCCATCATCACTTCGCCCACCGCGTTCTTTGACAGCAATTCATACTTCGGTCCGGTCTTCACTACGAAAACGTCTCCATCCTCACTCGAGAGATAGATCTTTCCGTCCGAAGCCACTGGCGATGCCGTAAAGGCGCCCCCAGTTCCACCGAGACGTTCCTGGTAAACACGTTCACCGGTCATCGCGTTGTAGGCAGTCAACACCCCCTGATTCGAGCAGGTGTAAAGCAAGTCGCCATAGACGATCGGCGTCGGCATGTATGGACCACCACGCTGTTTGCTCCACGCGATGAAGTCGTTTGACTCTTTCCCATCCTTGAGCGAGAGATCTCCGTTGCCACCGGGCCGGATCGCATAGATCGGTTGGATTGGCGCGTAGCCGCTGGTGACGAAGATCAGATCGTGGGCCACAAACGGAGTCGGTGTCGTGATTTCTGACATCGGTCCGAGCCGCCACAACTCTTTTCCAGTCGCCGGATCGTAACCGCGAATAAATTTTGGCCCGACAGTGATCAATTCAGTGCGGGTCTTTCCTTCGTAGATCGTCGGCGATCCCCATGAAGGGATTTCTTCGCGTGCGGTCTTCCAGACCTGTTTCCCGGTTTTTAGATCGTAGGCGGCGATGAATGAATTCTTCTGAATATCTGCCTGAACAAAGACGAGGTTTTTGTAGATAATGGGTGAGCTGCCGTATTCCCACTGGTAATCGGCGTCGTAGAACCAGCCGGCATCAAGCACGCCCAGATCCGTCTTCCACTTGAGCTTGCCGTCGAGGTCGTAGGCGTAAAGACCTTCGGAACCGAAGTTAACGATCAGGTACTTGCCGTCAGTGGCCGGTGTTGAAGCAGCGTGGGTCGACTTCGGATGGCGTTTGATTTTGGGAATGCCTTCATATGCAACTCGTTCCCACAGTATCTTCCCGGTGGACTTGTCGAGTGCATAGATTTTCCACGCGTGCTTGGGGTCGTTCTTCACGGGCGCGACATCACCGAAGAGCCCGAAGCGCGTTTCGTCTTTCTCGGTGCTGACGGCGGTCACCACAAACACCTTGTTGCCCCAAACGACTGGACTAGCATGCGAGAGTCCCGGTATCGCGGTTTTCCAACGGACGTTCTGCGAGGTGGCCGCGTCAAACTTCACGGGCTTCGCGAGACCTTCAGTAACACCAGTCGCACCTGGACCACGGAACTGCGGCCAGTTCTGTGCGTGAGCGGCTGTCGCTATAGCAATCAAAAGAGTGAAAGAAAGTGTTAATCGTTTCATGAGCTCGGTCCCTTCTTCTCTGTGCAACCTTGTGTTCTCTGTGACTGTGTGGTGATTGTTACTCGGCATTCGTCAACCACAGAGAAAACAGAGAACACGGAGGTTGCACAGAGAAGCAGTTTATTAGTCAATGCGCTTCAATTGTGTCGTGTCGTTTCCCTGCTTGATAGCCATTCCGGTGACCTTCCCCGCTTCGACGTTGAAGACCACCTTGAGCCCGCCGAACGCTATGGGCCGAAATGTTGTGTTGTCTAATGGCATTAACGGTTGCGGCTGGCGTGAAAACCCGGCAACCATTAATTTGCCGTCTTGAACAGTAACCGTAGCCTCAGGGCCGGGATCGCCTTTGTACTTACCGGCATACGACTGGAGCGTTGTAGCCTCAATCTGAATCGGCGGCTTCGCGCCAGCCTTCGTCAACATCTCAGAAATCGGTGCGTTCTTTGCTTCGGTCGAGGTTATCAGGGCAACTGTCAGAGTCTCGGCCGTGGCGCCCCCTCGGTCGAGCGCAACCTTCACCAGTTCTTCGTTGCCCTGTTGGGCGCCATTCAACAACACATCGTCTACATCTTCAGCACTCTTCTCCAAAATCAATTTGACGACGCCGACGTGTTTGCCGTCGAGTGCCCATGTCATCGCGGTCGTCTTGTAGAACGTGTCTCTTACTTTTACGTCTACGCCGCGGTCGAGCAGGATCTTCGCAACGTCTGCATTTCCGCGTTCGGCAGCCTTGAATAACGCCGTCTGCCCGTAGCGGAACTTCGCGTTCACGTCAGCGCCCTTGTCGAGGGCCGCGGTAACACCCGCAGCATCACCCTTGCGAACAGCTTCGAAGAGTTGATCGTTAAGTTCCTGTTTTGAGGTCTGCGTGGTTTGCGGGACCAGCAGAGCGATTAGCGAAAAGAGGAAGATCTTTTGTAGCAGCAGCATGATTTCTCCTCGCACTGAAGAAAACCAGATCAGCCCGGATTAACGGATGAGACAGAACCTGATAGAATCTCGAAAAATTGTAACGAAGCAACGTGAGCATACGTATTCTACATCGTTCAGGTTGCTAGCGCGCAGATACTTCTAATCCCTGTACACGTTTTTTGCGGACGCGGAAACGCTTTTATCCATTATTAGTGACGGGCCTCCAAAATGACTACTCTAATCTCCATTTTTTTGAACCTTTGTCTGGCCTTTTCGATCATTGCCGCCAGTGATTGGGCCGAATGGCGCGGACCAGCTCGCGACGGCATCTCGACCGAAAAAAATCTTCCCGTGAAGTGGTCACCAACTGGTGAGAACCTCCTGTGGAAAGCTCCTTACGGTGGTCGCTCCGGACCAATCGTGATGGGAGATCGCATCTACCTGCAGAACACTGCCGGGTCAGGCGAGACCGAGCAGGAGCGCATCATGTGCTTCAATGCCGACACAGGTAAGCTGCTCTGGGAGCATCGCTTTAACGTCTACTTGAGCGACGTGCCGCCACACCGCGTCGGCTGGGCTTCTCCAGCAGGTGACCCGGCAACTGGAAATGTCTACGTCTTTGGCGTCGGCGGAACCCTAATCGGGTTGAACCGCGACGGGAAAGTTCTCTGGGAACGATCGCTCGGTGAAGACTTCGGGTTACTCACGACGCACGGCGGCCGAACAGTGTCGCCCATCGTTGATGGAGATCTCGTGATTGTCAGCGCCGTCACTTTCCAGTGGGGCCAGCATGGACGCGGCGCGCATCGCTTCATGGCATTCGACAAGAAGACCGGTGAGACTGCCTGGGTAAGTGCTCCCGGTGGCCGTCCCTACGACACCACATATGCGCCGCCGATCATCGTCAACGTCAACGGAACAAGGCTACTCATTCAGGGTGCCAGCGACGGCGTGGTCCATGCGATCAAGGCGCAGACCGGCGAGCCGGTGTGGAGGTACGAAATCAGCAAACGCGGTCTCAACACGGGAGTGGTCGTTTACAACAACACGGCAATTCTCACTCACAGTGAGGAGAATCTCGAGTCGAGTGAAATGGGGATGATGGTTGCCGTCGATGCAACCGGAACCGGTCCGATCAAGAAAGAACAGGTTAAGTGGACTACCTATGGCTGGCAGGGCGGCTTCTCTTCTCCAGTGCTCGACGGCGATCGGATGTACCAGATCGACAACAGCGCGAATATCGCAGCCTTCGATGTAAATACAGGCAAGCAGCTCTGGCTGAAAAACCTGGGGACGATTCAGAAGGCATCTCCAGTGCTGGCTGACGGCAAATTGTACGTCGGTACTGAGAATGGAAAGTTTTTCATCCTCAAACCGTCGGCAACGGGATGTGAGATTCTCGATGAGAAGCAATTGGGAACTGAAGCAGTGCCTGACAAGGTGATCGGATCAGCCGCAGTTGCGAACGGCCGAGTCTACTTCGCGACTGAATCTACACTCTACGCAATCGGTAAGAAAGGGAGTCACTCGTCGGCACACAGCACGGCATCGGCTGTCGGAACACCTGTCAGTTCAAATCCGGCAACCTGGGTTCAGGTGGTTCCCACCGAGTTAATGCTCAAGCCGGGTGACAAGGTGAATTTCCGGGTTCGGCTCTTCGACGCGCAGGGGAACTTTATTCGTGAAGAACCGTCCGCGACGTGGTCTCTCGACCAGTTAAAAGGGACAGTTGAGAATGGTCACTTTACTGCCGGCGACGACTCAGTCGCGCAGGCAGGTTTGGTGAAAGCCACTGTGGGCAATATAAGTGGAACGGCAAGCGTGCGGGTTTTCCCGCCATTGCCGTGGACTGAAACATTCGATTCGTACGCCGTTAACGCCGCGCCGCCGTCATGGGTGAGCATGGCATTGAAGTTCGGCGTGCGCGACCTGAATGGTAACAAAGTGCTCGCGAAGCTGACTGAAGGTTCATCGCTGCTGACTCGCTCGCGCGCGTACATAGGACCATCCGACTGGTCCAACTACACTGTAGAAGGCGATGTTTTTGCAACGCAGAAGCGCCGCCAGCAAGGTGATGCGGGTGTGATCGCGCAGCGTTATGTGTTGACTCTTTACGGCAACAGCCAGATGCTGCATCTCGAGCCCTGGCAACCGGAAATTAAGCGCACGCAGAGCGTTCCCTACGCGTGGAAACCCGACACCTGGTACCGTCTAAAACTACAAGTCGAGAATCTACCTGACGGGAAGACTCGCGCTCGTGGCAAAGCATGGCCCGCAAACGAACCGGAACCTGCTGCGTGGATGATCGAACGCATCGATCCGATTCCTAATCGCCAGGGAGCACCCGGAATATTCGGCAACGGTCTCGCCGAACTTTATTTCGACAACATAAAGGTGTACGCAAACAAATGAAATTCATGAAGCTTAAATCCAACGCAATCCTTAAACGGCCGGCTGTTCTAATCGGAACACTGCTCCTGCTGACTGCCGCTGCTGCGTACAGCCTCGTGCCTTCGACGACTGCCGGTTCCGCTTCTGGTGACTGGCCCATGTGGGGCGGTTCACCGGATAGAAACATGGTCTCGGACATGAAGGGACTACCAACGAGCTGGGACGTCAAGACAAAGAAAAATGTGAAGTGGGTGGCCCAACTCGGTTCGCAAAGCTACGGTAACGCCGTCGTCGCCGGAGGAATGGTTTTCGTCGGCACGAACAACGAAGGACTACGCGATCCGAAGATCACGGGTGATAAAGGCGTGTTGATGGCATTTCGTGAGTCGGATGGCCAATTCATGTGGCAGATGGTTCATGACAAGCTGGTCGCCGGACGTGTGAACGACTGGCCTTATCAGGGAGTTGCATCATCACCGTTAGTCGATGGCGATCGTGTTTACTACGTTTCGAATCGCGCCGAGTTGATGTGTCTCGATACGCAGGGCTTTCGCGACAAGGAAAATGATGGTCCATACACGGAAGAAAAGCTGACCGGCGAAACCAACGCCGACATCGTTTGGAAGTTTGACATGATTGAGGAAGTCGGCTCGTTACCGCATAACCTCGCGAACTCGTCTCCGGTCATGTATGGCGATCTGATCTTTGTCAGCACCTCCAACGGCCAGGATGAGAGTCACGTCAACATTCCTTCGCCGAAGGCGCCGGCGATCATCGCGATCAATAAAAAGACTGGAAAACTCGTCTGGGAAGATAATTCGGTGTTCGACAAGATTCTCCATGGCCAGTGGTCGTCGCCGACGGTGGGGACGATCGGCGGCGTGGTCCAGGTGATTCACGGACAGGGCGATGGCTGGATTCGTGGATATGAAGCTTTGACCGGCAAGAAGCTCTGGGAATTTGACACGAATCCGAAAGATTCAGTCTGGCCTAAAACTCGGAATGAGTTGATCAGCACTCCGGTCGTCTACCAGGACCGCGTCTATATCTCAAACGGACAGGATCCCGAACACGGGGAAGGCGTCGGTCACATGTACTGCATCGATGCCACGAAGCGCGGTGATATCACGCAGACCGGTTTGGTTTGGCATTTCGATAAGATTCGCCGCTCGATTTCGACGCCGGCGATCAAGGACGGACTTGTATATCAGGCTGACTTCAGCGGCTTCCTGCACTGTCTCGATGCGAAGACAGGACAAGAGTACTGGAACCATGATCTCTTCGCCGCGGTTTGGGGATCCCCCGTATTGATCGATGGCAAGATCTACCTTGGCGACGAAGATGGCGACGTGGTGATTCTGCAGGAAGGTAAGACAAAGAAAGTGCTCGGTGAAATCAACATGGGCAGCTCCGTTTATTCGAGCCCTGTACCGGCGAATGGAGCACTTTTCATTTCCAATCGCAATCAACTTTTCGCATTGGCAGAAGCAGCCGCAGGCAAACCCGCCACGGCAAAGAATTAGCCACAAAGAGGCACAAAAAGCACAAATGAAGAGTTAGTCGTTTGTGTTTTTTTGTGCTTCTTTGTGAAAGGAGATTTATCTGAACGTATTCGATTTTCAGCCTCGGACGCGGGTCGTTTTTGGCGCCGGTGTGATTGATCGTCTCGGCGAGCTGGCGCGTGAGTTGAACTTTAAGCGCGTGCTGCTCGTCGCCGATCATGGCATGGTTGCTTCGGGTCACGTCGATGAAGCAGTTGGGCCTCTGCAAAGAGCGGGCGTCGACATCATTCGCTTCCACGATTTCGAAGTCAATCCAGACACGCGCATGATTGAAAACGGTACCGCTTTCGTTTCGCCGTTGAATGTCGACTCGATCATCGGTCTCGGCGGCGGCAGCTCGATGGACTGCGCCAAAGGCATCAACTTTTTACTAACCAACGGCGGGAGCATGGCCGACTATCGGGGCTACGGTAAAGCGACGAAACCCATGTTGCCGATGATTGCCATTCCAACTACCGCAGGCACAGGAAGTGAGGCACAGAGTTACGCGTTGATCTCCGATGCGGAGACTCACGCGAAGATGGCGTGCGGCGATCCTCAAGCAGCTTTTCGCGTTGCCGTTCTCGATCCTGCTTTAACAATTTCGCAGCCGCGAAGCATCACCGCGACTTCGGGTTACGACGCGATTGCACACGCGGTCGAAACGTACGTCACGTTGAGGCGCAACCCTCTTTCTGAACTTTTCTCACGCGAAGCGTGGCGGCTGCTCGAACCTAACTACGAACGCGTGCTAAGCGAACCGGACAACATCTCAGCCCGCGGGGCGATGCAATTGGGCGCGTTTTACGCAGGTGTTGCGATCGAGAATTCGATGCTCGGCGCGACACACGCCTGCGCCAATCCACTGACCGCTCGTTATGGGACGGCACACGGAGCGGCGATAGCGATGTTGTTGCCAACAGTGGTTCGGTGGAATGCAAAAGCAGGGGTTGACTACATGATGCGCGGAGAAGATCTGGCCCGGCGTCTCGAAGAGCTGGCCGGCGCTGGTGGGTTGCGCATTAACTTACGCAGCGCCGGCATCAACGAGAGCGAGTTCCCCATGCTGGCAGCAGATGCTGCCGAGCAATGGACCGGCACGTTTAATCCCCGGCCACTTGATTTGCAGGGAGCGATTGAGATCTACCAATGCGCGTATTAAAGATTTGGCTCCTGGTCCTTTTCTTTGCGGTCTCGGTTGCGGCCCAGCAGTCGCCTGCCGATAACTGGTCACAGTTTCGCGGTAATCACTCGCTGACTGGAGTGTCTCAATCAAACGTTCCCACGTCGCTCAAACTCCTATGGACTTATCAAGCTGCCGCCTCGATTGAATCGTCGGCAGCGATTGTCGGCGGCACGGTCTTCGTCGGTTCGCAAGCGAGCGAACTCGTCGCGCTTAGTCTTGAAAACGGGTCGGTCTACTGGAAGTTCAAGACGGGGGATCCGATCGGCGAGTCGTCACCGGCATACGGCAACGGCGTGGTCTACATTGGAGATTTGGGTGGGTGGCTGAATGCCGTAAACGCGTCGGATGGTAAGAAGCTGTGGGCCTTCAAAGCCAACGGTGAGATTAAATCATCGCCCGTGGTGATCGGCGATCGCGTTTTAATTGGTTCCTACGACGAGTATCTCTATTGTCTCAACACGCGCGACGGCTCGGTCGCGTGGAAGTTCAAGACTAACGGTCCAGTGCACTCAACTCCCGGCATTGCCGACGGAATCGCCTTCATTGCCGGTTGTGACGAACTGTTTCGCGCGATTCGAGTTTCGAACGGCAAAGAAGTATTCAACGTTTCGTCCGGAGCGTACACGGGCGCGTCACCGGCATTGCTGGATGGCTCCGCGTTCTACGGCACATTCGATAACGAAGTGCTTGAAGTCAATCTCGCACAACGCAAAATCGCCTGGCGCTATGAGCACCCCGAGCGGAAGTTTCCGTTTTACTCGTCGGCAGCAGTAACGAGCACACGCGTCGTCATTGGTGGGCGCGACAAGCTCGTGCATGGCTTGACGATGGATGGGAAAGGGGCCTGGACGTTCGCGACGCGCGCTCGGGTTGAGTCTTCACCAGCAATCGCAGGTGGCCGCGTGTTCGTGGGCTCGAATGATGGACGATTTTATGTGTTGGGGCTCAACGATGGGACCAAGCTCTGGGAATTTAATGCTGGTACGCCGCTCTCAGCTTCCCCTGCGATTGCGAATGGGCGCATTGTGATTGGTTCGCAGGATGGGCACCTTTATTGCTTCGGATAAAACTTTGGACAGGATTTTCAGGATGAGCAGGATTTCTTTCCTGTTAATCCTGAAACATCCTGTTAATCCTGTCTAAGCCTTTTACTTAAGCACTGCAACGACCTCGATCTCAACACGCGCATCACGCGGAAGTCGCGCAACCTGCACGCACGTTCGCGCCGGGGGGTCGCCTTTGAACTTCTTCGGGTAAAGCTCATTCAACTTGTTGTAGTCGTTCATGTCCGCGAGAAACACCGTCGCTTTCACCACGTGATCGATATCGCTGCCTGAAGCTTCAAGCACCGTCGTCAGATTCTTAAAAACCTGCTCGAGCTGCGCTTCGAATCCATCGGGAAGCTGGCTTGTCTTTGGGTCGATGCCAATCTGGCCCGAAGTGTAGATGAGATCGCCGGTAACGATCGCTGGAGAAAAAATTCCGTTTGAAGTTCCCGTCTTCACTGCCCGTCGCTTGCCAGTTTGACCGGATGCATAAGTCGCGAGGATAGAGATGGCAGCGAAAGCCAGTAGCACTTTATTCATGATCATCGACCTCCAAAATACTTTGCCAATGTACTCGACGCGGGTTTACTGGTGGCGAGCGACACGACAATCATCAACAACGCCGAACCAATTACCATCGGCACGACCGGCATAAATCCAAAGACGGCAGTTCCACCCGGCGTGCGTGATAAAACCTCGATGCCTCCGGGCGCCCAAAGGATTGCCGCAGGTCCAGGTGCAGGCGCAGGAACAACTGACTGAAAAACCGCAACCGCAACGACCGTCGCCGCGGTCCAAACGGTGACAGCCAGTGCGCCCCACTTAGTGCTTCCCTTCCAAAACAACGCTGCGATCAATAGAGGCGACAGTGCTGCATAACCCGAGAAGGCGTACTGAATCGCGAGCTCAAAGATTGTTTCCGGCGCACGTAACGCGACGATGTAAGCGAAGAGCGTAATGAGAATGATGAAGATGCGTCCGGTTTGCACCTGCACTTTCTCACCAAAACGCGTTTTTCCGCCGTAGAAGGCAAAGACGTCCTCCGTGAACATTGTAGATAGAGCGAGAATCTGCGAGTCACTTGCCATCACTGCCGCCATGATGCCCGCGCCGAGAAGTCCTGCAAGCCAGAGTGGCGCGTAGTGCTTGAGCAACAGCATGATTACATCGTCGCCGGCCGACTTATCACGCAATTCGTCACGCTGCTCGGGCGTCATGTTCTTACCCTGCGTCGCGAGTACTTTTCTGGCTTCCTGCTTCTGCCGGATCTCCGGAACGTCGGTGACGCGATTCGCCATCACGCCCAGAAAAACGCACGGCAACCAGATCGCGAGTATGCAAAGCGGGTAGAAGATGACTGTCTTTTTAAACTGCGCCATCTTGCGCGCCGTCAAGCAGAAGATCAGGATGTGTGGAAACGCGATTGCCGAAAGCGGAATGAACGTGTAGCTGAAGAAGTAGTACGGTGAAATGCGTTCACGCGTGAGCAGGGACGCCATCGGCGAATTCTGTATTGCGTTTGCAGCAGTACTGAAACCGCCCATGCCAACACCAATCACGATCAGCGCTACCGCACCAAACAACAGGAACAAGACGGTCTGAAAAGTATTGACCCACGCCGTACCCCGCATGCCGCCGAAGAACACATAGCTCATCACAACCATCGCCACGATCGCGCCGCCAAACCAGTACGGGACGACACCGTCGCTGATCGTGTAGAGCGTGGTGCCGCCGCCCATGATGCCGATGATGATGTAAGGCACCAGGAGAACAGCCTGGATCACGAAGATCGCTGTGCCAATGTGACTGCACTCCCAGCGATCTCGAAACATCTGCACGGGCGTCATGAAACCGTACTTTTTGCCGAGGGCCCAGACGCGCGTGCCGATTAGGAAGATCGTCAGCGGGATCACGAGTCCTGACGACGACGCCATGAGACCGAAAGTCACGATGCCGTTATTGAACGCGTGGCCGGACGAACCGAGAATCGCGAACGCGGTCATGTTCGTGCCGAACAGCGAGAACAGAAAGACGAATGGACCAAGCGAGCGACTGGCGAGAAAGTAGTCTTCAGCTTCTTCTTTTCCCTTGGCGCGCCGGAAAGCGAAGATGCCAATGTAGAGAACGGTCGCGAGATAAAGGAAAACGACGATTGCGGGAATCAAGCGCTCCGGTCCTCCCTGGTATTTGCTTCTTCAACTTCCTCTTCAAGGTGAGACGGCCAGGCATAAGTCACCAGCAGCCACATCAGCAGCGCCGCAGCCACTGAAAAGCATCCTTGATAAAAGAGTCCGATCGGAATGAAACCAAAAACCAGGCGAGAGCTTCGCCAGAACCAGATGTCCTGATGAAGCACGTAGAGCACGACGACCGCAAGCACAAGCAGGATATTTTTCACAGGAGGCGAGAAAGTATCAAGCGGCTTGAGGGAGTGTCAAGGGTCACATCAAATCATGTGGTAACTCAATAGAAATGTCCTCTAGGATGGCGCACCCGAAAGGGTGGGCTAATGGAAGCACATTTGTACATGAGTAGCAAGGAACGGGAGCGCCTAAAGGTGCTGGCTCAAGTGAAGCGCGGTGAGTCCTGAAGCGAACAGAGGGGACATTTCTATTGAGTTAAAGCAGAGGACATTTCTAACGAGTTCTGACAGCGAGGTAGGGAAATGAGCTGAAGTCCAATCTCATGCCGACCTACTACAATTCGGAAGTAGACTTGCGCTGATTGTCACCTTCTGGGTTTTTGTCGCTGCGTTTCAACAGGATAGGTTGAGGAAAATGTTCGAGGAGGGGGGAGGTTGGACGCTCGAACCTCTAACTCAATGTATTGCTCGTCGCGCTGGCCGCCGTCGATGATAGTAATCCGATCATTATCGATTTCATGGGAGTCCACCAAATACTTTTTCGCGCGCTCTGCACGAACGGTGGCCATTCCTCGTTCTCGACAACTATCGTAAGCCACAATGTAGCCCTTAAAGTCTGTTCCTTGTGTTTTGAGTTTCTGAGCAAAGGTATCCAAAAGTTTCTCTTCCTCCTCTGAACCAGCTTTGCCGTAAGCTCCGAACCAGATCGAGGGGTTTGGTTCCTCCGCATCGGGCGGCGGCGGTACGGAGCAAGGAGGGCAAGCGAGATCTTTGTGCTTGTTTAGGGGTGGATAGTAATGGATAGTAAAAACTTTCCCATTAACCGAGTCCAACGATATTCCCTCCTCATAATTGTTGTACAAGACCTGACCGATAAAATCTGTATAGGTCTTCTTCCATTTTCCATTGTCAACCTTGAAGTTGGAGACCGGAAGAGGCTTGTTGCGAAGTTCCCGTGTAATGCCTGCAACTGTACCGATTGGTACATTCCATCCGGAGCTCACGTGATAGCAAAGAATCGGGCATGGGCACATGACAAAACCGACGGTTACGATCTCATCTTGCAGCCGGTACACGGAGTTCGGGTATTCACATTTGTCGACACCTAATCCTCTCTTGACGTCCTCACAAGTGGACTTAAGTGGCTTAATGCCACGCCACTCCTGAGCCCGAGAGATGTGAAGAGAACCCATTATTATCAGCACTGCTATTATCAATCGCATTCCTTCCTCCTCTCGATCACTTACATTTCTGGTCCAGGACATTCTTGAAGAAACCACTATAAGCGCCGTCAAGTAACTCGTCGCTATTCGGACCAGAAAATAAGTTGTCGTGGTTGGGGTCTGGAAAATCTCCCTTCCAGGCCTTCCAACTCTTATCAAATCTCCCTCCGACGGTGTAAGCCGCCTTAGCCATTGCACTATGACTATAGCCCGCGACATGAAATAGCTCATGAATTACAGTTCGAGCGCGGCTACCGCTGTAAGATCCATTAGACAGGTCTGCGAAAGACTGGGTAGGCTTGATACTCATGCTAGCAATATTTCTGCCCTGGCCGTCGTAACCACCTCCCGCTCGCGCCTGTGCATTGAGTCCAGGATTCCAATCGAAACCTCTCCCAGTTTCTACGGCCTGAAAGAGCATCGAGATATCATTTGTACTATATTGCTGACGATCTGTATCCAGCTTTAATTGTTCTAAGACGGACTTTAAGAAACGTGCGCAATCAGCATTGGCCAGTAAGTTGTTGACATCTTGACGCAGCGTTTCGATTTCGCCACGTTTCAGTGGGATGCTTGCAGTATCCTGCGAGACAAGCACCCAGCCGCCGCGACTGTATTCGTTTCTGAACTCGGGAGGCATCCATATTTCATAAATTCCCAGCCCGGGATTCCTTATGTCTTTCGTGACTGGGACGAATCTGTTAGGAGCACCAGCAGCCAGTTTGGGGTCACGCTCATACAGACCACCGTACTGAGTCTGCACAGAGCCATCGTCAAGCCTTCTGTTTAGATAGGAACACGAAACCGGCATGCCATCCAAGGAGCAACCACTGCCCACACTGAAAGGATCATCACCTTCATCGAACAGCCGTTCGCCGTTTTCCTTTAGATTCAAGTAGCTCGGACTTTGGTAAATAAGGTAGGGATTCTCGGTTACGTCTGCACCCATCGGATCCATTTCTTGTCCAAAGCCGTTGGAATCAATCCAGCTCCCCGTCGCCGGCTTTGGGTATCGCCATTGAACGCCGTGAATTATCATAGATCCCTCTTCTGCCAAGACTGTTCCTGCGGCGTACACGCGTACTTTTTTTCCGTCATCAGTAGACTCAACGACCGGTGCCCCATTCAATACGCTGGATCTCAAGAAACGAGTCCCGCTCCATTCTTCCTCAGGAGGCCCGCTCTCTTGCTCAATGACTCGATGTTCCGTCCGCGTCGCGGGCCGGCCGTCGCCATCGTAGTTCTGAATGAGATAGACCATGGTCAGCGCCGAAACATACGTCGTCGTCGACCCTGTCTGATTTCCCGCGGCGTCGTAAGTGTGATCGCTGCCATCGCCAAGTACATTGCCAGCGGCGTCATAACTGTAATCCGGGCGACGATTATTCGTATATGTAGCGGCATCGCCAGGCAGGAGGTGAGCCCAGAAGTAATTCGTGCGATTGGTGAGATTCCCCAAAGCATCGTAACCATAACTCTGCAAATAGGGCCCATCATTAGTTGTACCACCTCGAGCCTGTGCTCCCGAGTAAGCTTGTTTCAGCCGGCCAACGTGATCGAATTCATAGGCACGGTCAAATACATTCGGGGTCGAGTCGTAGGCGTGGTGAACTCGTCCATCAGCATAATAGTCATAACTAATGGGCCTGGTGACGCCGGCCTGCATGTAGTCAGCGGTTGAAGTTTGCAATCGCTGGTTGTACTGCTGATTTAGCTGCGCGCCGTTGCCGTAATCGATATGCTTAATTCCGCCCCAGGCGCGATAGGTGAAATTCGAAGCAAAGTTCGTGATTGGCGTGTAGGTGGTCTGTTGTGTCTGCCAGTTATATGTCCAGGTGCTGAAACCGCTTGCACTGACGGCATTCAACCGGCCCGCAGAATCATAGTTGTAGCCAACCGTCTGTGACCACGATGGCAGAGACAATGAAGTTAATTCATTGGCCAGGTTGTAGGAATAGCTCAATGAGTAAGAGAACGTATCCCCCGCAAAAGTACGTGTCTCAGAGGCCATGCGCGAAAGTTGATCGTAGTTATAAGTTACGCTGCCTGTGCCATCCGTCATCGAAGTGCGATTTCTAGCGCCGTCATAGGCGAAGCTGACTGACGGAGTTCCTGGAATCGGAGAGGGCGCGGCATACGCAATAGACGTCACGAGCTGACGGGCATTGTAAGTGTAGGTTGCAGCGGCCCCACGGGGATCCTTGATCTTTTGAACGGTGTCGTCCGAGTTGTAATCCCATGTAGTGTGATCTGTTGACGCAGTATTGTATGGATCTACCTGCTGTTCCGGCCGGTGTTGGGTCTTCAGGCGACCGTAGCCGTCGTAGGTCTTGGTTGTGTCCTGGTAAGTGCCGCTGCCTTCCGCGCCTGCGTACTGCCTTACTTGCGTTACTTGATCTCGGACATTGTAGGTGTTGACGGTGGTGGAATAAACGCTGCCACCTTCCCAGTTGAGGATCTCTGTTTTCAGTGGGCGACCGAAGACGTCTGAGTAGATCTTTTGCTGGCGACGCTTGACCACATCGCCATCGATCGTGCCTTCGTCGGTCAGCGTTACCACTTCGCCACCAGCGCAACCACAGCCTGAGTAAGAGGCAGTTTTCGTGGTCAAGTCAGTATTGGTGGTGACGAGGGGACGACCTTTCCAGTCGTAGCTTTGCTGCGTGTAGTAGATACCCGCAGCATCGTCGCCACTCGCTACCCATGAGTTATTCACTTCCGTCGGATTCGAGACGTTCGT
>Ga0111539_10000625_pt1 | contig 45822 bp, 38 predicted proteins | sample RhiMethybrSRZTD1_FD_79667 | JGI IMG/M metagenome (GOLD analysis project Ga0111539, IMG submission 79667) | Populus rhizosphere microbial communities from Tennessee, USA - Rhizosphere MetaG P. TD hybrid SRZTD1 (version 2) (version 2) | ecosystem: Host-associated > Plants > Roots > Rhizosphere >... | reverse complement strand
TCGTTCACCCAGCGCTCGAGGATCGGTTGCGCCGTGCGGCGCAGGTCGAGCTCGGGGTCGAGCTGGCGCCCGAGGCCCTCCACCTGCAGCAGCGTCTTCTGCAGCAGCACGAGCTGCGGCTGGATCTCCATGCGGAAGCGGCGCGACACCTCGAAGAGACGCAGCAGCAGCTTGCCGAAGTAGATCTCCTTCAGCGGCCGGTCGAAGATCGGCTCGCACACCGAGCGGATCGCGCTCTCGAACTCGTCCACGCGGGTGTCGGCCGGGACCCATCCGGCGTCGAGGTGGGCGACCGCGACGCGGTGGTAGTCGCGGTGGAAGAACGCCATGAAGTTGGTCGCGAGGTAGCGCTTGTCGGCGTCCGAGAGCGTTCCCATGATCCCGAAGTCCACGCCGCAGTAGCGCCCATCCCTCGCCACGAAGATGTTGCCGGGGTGCATGTCGGCATGGAAGAAGCCGTCGCGGAAGACCTGGGTGAAGAAGATCTCGACGCCGTCGCGCGCGAGCTTGGGGATGTCGATGTTCGCTTCGCGCAGGCGCTCGGCGGCGTTCACCGGGATGCCGTCGATGCGCTCCATCACCATGACCTCGCGGTTGCACCATTCCCAGTACACCTCGGGAACGATGAGCAGGCGCCCGTCGGCGAAGTTGCGCCGCAACTGGCTCGCGCTGGCGGCCTCGCGCACGAGGTCGAGCTCGTCGCCGATGATCTTCTCGAATTCGGCGACGACCTCGCGCGAGCGCAGTCGCCGCCCGTCGCGCGTCTGCCCCACGAACCAGGCGAGCGTGTAGAGCAACGCCACGTCCTTGGCGATGACCGTCTGGATGCCGGGCCGCAGGATCTTGACCGCGACCTCGCGACCGTCGGGCAGGGTCGCGAAGTGCACCTGCGCGACCGAGGCGCTCGCCACGGGCGCGCGGTCGAAGGACCGGAACACCTCGGCGTGGGGCCGGCCATAGGCGCGGTCCAGGGTCGCCGCCACCTCGGGCCACGGGAAGGGCGGGACGGTGTCCTGGAGCTTGGCGAGCTCGGTGGCGACGTCCTCGGCAATCAGGTCGGGCCGGACCGAGAGCAGCTGGCCGAACTTGACGAACACCGGGCCCAGCGATTCCAGGGCGAGGCGCAGCCGCACGCCGCGCGGCCGGCCGCCGACCAGCCCGAAGCGGGCGGCCGTGGCGGCGATGCGAAGTAAACGAAAGGCGCGCATGGGCTGGGAAGCGGGATTCTACCCGCGCCCCACCGAGAGTGAGGGAACACTAACCGCGATTACCCCTGAAATTTGACGGGGATAGAGAGGGTGGCTACGCTGATTCCGCCATGACCTACCATGCCGACCGTCCCTTCACCATGTACTTCGTGCGCCACGGCGTCACGGAGCCGAACTTCCGCGGCTTCCGCTGCGGCGGTGACCTCGACATCCCGCTCATGGACATCGGCTGCGACCAGGCCTACCTGCTCGCCAAGCAGATCGACAAGATGAACCTGCGGATCGGCGCGATCGTGACCGGTTCGCTCATCCGTACCCGCCAGACCGCCTCGATCATCAGCGGCGTGCTGGGCAACGTGCCGGTCGAGGTGGACCCGCTCTTCAACGAGCGTCGCCTGGGACAGTGGAACAACCGGCCGATCGCCGAGACCGAGGAGCTGCTGGCCGCCAAGGTCACTCCCCCCGGCGGCGAGTCGGAAGCCGACTTCGAAAACCGCATCTCGCTCGCGCTCGACAACCTCAAGCCGATCATGGACCGCCGCCCGCTGCTGGTGAGCAGCAAGGGCGTGGGCCGCATCCTCAACGTGCTCCTGGGCGGCCCCGGCCGCATGCAGGTCGGCAACGGCGAGATCGTGGAATTCAACGTCGCCCGCGACCATGCGGGACTGACGCTCAAGGTCGCCCGGCCGCATCAAGTCTAGAAGGTTGTTGGATCGCGAAACCCAGGACCTGAGCAGAACCGGAAGAAAAAGCCCGCAAGCAGCGGGCTTTTTCGTTACGCCGCGGCGGCCTCGCGCCGCGCTGTGGTCTTCGGCGGCTCCACCGGATCATCCCGCAGCCTCGCGTGGAGCACGCTCCACTCGCGCGAGTCGGTCCTGCCCATGAGCCAGTCGCGGACGAATGCGTTCTGGTTGCGATCCGAGAGCACCGGCGTGTGGCCGGTGTCGGGCACGTGCATCACGCTCACGCTCTTCTTCAGCTGCATGCGCTTCAGGGTCGGCTCCAGCAGCGCGTCGGAGAGCATGCCGTGGATCACGAGCACCGGGCACTTCACCTTGTCCCAGTGGCCCCACTGCACCAGGCTCTTCTGCGCGTCCGCCTTGTAGGCCTGCAGCGCGCGCACGTCGTGGCGATAGACGCGACCACTTTCCTCGTCCGACCAGCGAGTCTGGTGGAAGGTCACGTTGAAGCGGATGTCGTCGCTGATCGGCCCGTCGTTCTTCTGCGAGGCGCCGATCTTGCGCAGCAGGTCGGCGGGATCGCGGAAGACGTAGTGGCGCGCGAGCGTCTGCGAACGGCGTGCGCGGCGCTTCTTCGGGATGTAGGGGCCGATGTCGTTCAGGATCAGCCGGGTCACCATGCTGGGATGCTTCGCGGCGAACTCGATCGCCGCGCTGCCTCCCAGCGAGGAACCCAGCAGGATCACGGGCCCGCTCGCCACGTGGTCGATGAGCTGGCGGATCTGTTCCGCGTAGGTCGCGAGCGAGTAGTCGCGCTGGTCCGCCATCCAGCCCGAGCGGCCGCGGCCGACCCAGTCCATGCAGATGACGCGGAAGTCGCTCTCGAGGTCGGCGGCGAGGTAGTTGAAGCGCATGGCCGAGTTGGCCACGCCCCCCACGCACACCACGATCGGGTTCGACGGCTCGCCCCAGTCGGTGTAGGCGACGCGCACCGGGTAGGGCTTGCGGAAGCGCACCTCGCACTTCTGCAACCGCACCGGGTGGTGGTAGTCGAAGTGCCTGAGGTCGAATTTTCCGTCGAAGCGGTCGAGGATGCGCTTGGCGAGCGACATGTACTCGTCCCAGGTCGTGAGGACCCGGCGTCGCCCCGGAATCGGCGGTTCCCAGTCGGGATCGTGCCGGCGGCGCGCCTTCGCGGGCATCGCTACTTCGCCTTCTCGTCCTTGTTGTAGCCCAGGGCCGCGCGGCGGCCGGCGTGCTCGCGCTCGCGCTGGCGCAGCACGTCGATCATGACGTTGAAGGTGCGCGCGAGCTGCCCGACCTCGTCGTTGGCGCGCACCGCGATGTTCGCCTTGTCGTAGTCGCCGCTCTTGAGCGCGTGCGCCGCGGAGGTGAGCTTCTCGATCGGCTTGACGATCGTGCGCGAGAACCAGAGCGCGAGGAAAAGGAAGACCGAGCCCACGATGGCCACGCTGATCAGCACGGTCTGGAACAGCCGCTCGAGCGGGGCGGCGAAGTAGTCGCGCGACTCGGAGATGCCCACCACCCAGTCGGTGAGCGGCACCGGGGCGTAGCCCGCGATCTCCTCACGCTTGCCCACGGTGGAGAAGTAGGAGACGTTGCCGCGCTCCTTGGCGTTGACCATGGTCGAGGCGAGCTTGGGCTCGTTCAGGCTCTCGATCTTGGCACGGCGGAAGCGCTGGTCGGCGACGATCTCGTCGAGCGCTTCCTTGCCGAGCGGCGTGAGGCTCTTGAACATCACCTTCTCGTCGGGATGCCACACGACGACGCCATGGCCGTCGATCATGAACGGGATGCGGTCCTGGCCCACGCGCGCCTGGCCGAGCATCCTGCCGATGGGCTCGGCCTTGATGCGCATGACCACGGCGCCGATCACGGTGCCGGCGTTGTCGAACACCGGCCGCGAGTAGAAAACGCCCGCGGCGCCGGCGACGGCGCCCACGATGACGCCGGTCATGTGGCGCCGGCCCTCCATCGCTTCCTTGAAGTACTCGCGGAACTTGAAGTTCTTGCCCATCACGTTGGGGTCGGTGGCGACGATCGCGTCCCCAGCCGTGTTCATCACCATCGTGAACTGGATGTCGGGATTGGCCTTCACCAGGCCCTGCAGCTTCTTGAGGATCTGCTGCGTGCCGTCGGCCGTGGGCTTCTGCAGGTAGGCGACGAAGTCGTCGTCGGTGCCCACGTAGTCGGCGAGGTTGCGGCTGTCGCCGAGCAGCTGCGAGATGCGCCCGGCGGTGCTCTCCGCGATGCGCTCCAGGTTGCGCAGCTCGACCGCGGCCACGTGGTCGGACGTGCGGCCGAGGTTGTAGTACGAGGTGATGATCATCGGCAGCAGCGCCGTGGCCACCATGCCGAGGGTCATCTTCACCGCCATCGGCCAGGAAGCCGGCTGCGTGAGCTCGCGCCCGAAGCGCCCGATGCGACCCTTCAGCAGGCGGGGCGAGCGTAATGCCTGGGCCCACGTCACCTCGCTGCCGGCGTCCGCGTCGCTCTTCCTCAGCGCCTCCTGCAGGCCGAGGGCGGCCGCGTTGGACGAGAAGAGCGCCTTGCGGAAGGACTCGACTTCCTGGGGCCGGTCGCTCGGGTGCATCTTGAGCGCCCAGTCGATCGCGCGCAGGAACTCGGGGCTGTACTTGCCCTTGCACAGCATCTCGGCGCTGGGCAGGGGATCCGGATCCTCGAGGCGGGCGGGTGCGTCGTACGGCTTCTTGCCCGTGACCAGCCAGAAGAGCGTGGCGCCCATCGCGTAGATGTCGGTCCACGGGCCCTGGCGTCCGCCACCGGCGTACTGCTCGATCGGCCCGTAGCCGGGGGTCACCACGGTACCCAGGTCGGCCCGCTCGACCGCGGTCTGGCGCGCGGCGCCGAAGTCGAGCAGCACGAGGCTGCCGTCCTCGTCGCGCACGTAGATGTTGTCGGGCTTGATGTCGCGGTGCAGGTAGCCCGCCGCATGGACCACGCCCAGGCCGTCGAGCAGCGGCGCCAGCAGCGAGACGATCGTCGCCTCGGTGACGTTGTCGCGCTTCTTGCGCCAGGCCTTGAGCGACTGGCCGCGTTCGTACTCCAGCACCATGTACGCGGTGCGGTTCGCCTCGAAGAAGCGGGCCACGCGCACGATGTGCGGATGGCGGAAGGTCGCGAGCGTGCGCGCTTCCACGAGGAAGCTGTCCAGCCCGCTCTGGTAGAAGTCCTGGTCCTCGTCGGCGCGCGCCGAGACCGTGTTGTCGGTCGCGCGATAGGCGAAGTCCTCGGGCAGGTACTCCTTGACCACGACCTTGGAGTTGAGGTTGACGTCGGTCGCCGCGTAGGCGATGCCGAAGCCGCCTTGCCCCAGCACCCCGTCGATGCGGTACTCGAACAGGCGGAACCCGATCGGGAGCGTCGTGGTGGCCGCCGGCGGCTTGGCGGAGATGGCGCGGCGAGGCTCGTTGGCGGCGGTTTTCTTGGGGGTGGCGATGGTCTTGGCGGCGGCGGAAGCGGCGGCCGCAGCCGACGCCTGGGCGGCTCCGGAAGGCGGGATGGACTCCTGGCTGGCGGCGGCCCGGGCCGGGTCGACAATGGTCGGTTCCACCGCAAAATAGTCCGCCGAGACCCTGACGGTTTTCTCGTTGGGGTCGAAGATGACGGTCTTTTCGGTGTCTTCGTCGGGCTTTTCGCTCAATGGAGGCTCCCAGCGGACCCACCCGGTCGGACGGGGCCACGGCTTAAGCTACCACAAAAGATCCAAAAAACCACGAAAAAGCTCTTGAGACAAAGACTTACGGTTGTAATTTTACGTACTACGCTAGCCACGTGGTACCATGCCATGAGAAGGCCGTGGGAGGCTTTTTAAAGGCTCGGGGATGGGAACGATTCGCGTACGGTTCATACTCGTGGCGCTGGTGGTGAGTTTCTTCGCCGTCGGCATGTCCGCATTCCTGAATTACTTCAAATACAAGAGCACGATCAGCGGCATCGTCAAGTCGCGTGTGCTGCTCGTCGGCCGTGGCATCGAGAACAGCGTACAGGCCTCCCTCCAGGTCGGCATGCAGTTCAACGAGATCGGCACGCTACCCGAGGTTCTCAAGCGCGAGCTGCTGAGCGATCCGCTGCTGCGCGGCATCGACGTCTTCGACTCCCAGGGCGTCATCGTCTACAGCAGCGATCGCCCGCGCGTCGGCCAGAAGGTGCCGGAATCCTGGCTCCAGACGGCCGAACGCTCGAAAGCCACCGAATGGTCGACCGAGGCCGCCGAGGAATACGTGGCGGGCATCTCGGTAAAGAACGCATTCGACCTCACCGTCGGTTTTCTCGCGCTGCGATACGCGCGCGACGAGGTCGACCGCGCCTCGGCCAAGGCTGGCGGTGAGATCCTGGCCGCATCGCTCACCGCCTTCGCGGGGGTTGCCGTGCTGGCGCCATTGGCGCTCATCGTCGTGATCCGCCGCTTCGAGCGCGACCTGCGCTCGCTCGAGGTGGCCGCCGGTCACCTGGAGGACAGGACGCCCGCGCAGCCGGCGGCTTCCTCCGCCTTCGACTCGGCGATCTCCAGCCTGCGCGTCTCGCTCGACGAGGCCAACAAGTCCCTCGACCAGTTGCGTGCCAAGCTCGATGCAGCCGGCTGAAAGCGCAACGATGGAGAAGAACTACCTGTGGCGCGTCTACTGGCGCCTCGCAGGGGTCATCATGGTCTGCGTGGTGCTCGCGCTGGCGGTGGTGTCGTACTTCTCGCACCGGGTCTTCGAGGCCGAGCTCGTCCCCGAGACGCAGCAGAAGGCCGCGACCATCGCCGCCTCGGTGCGCGCGCTGGTGATCAAGGCGACCAGCTACGGCGTGCCCTTCGCCTCGCTCTACGGCGTCGACCAGACGTTCAAGGAGGTGATCGAGGAGAACCCCGAGTTCAGCTACTTCGCGCTCACCGACCTCGACGGCAAGGTGCTCTTCTCCCGCGGCGAGGAGCCGAGCGCGGCGCGCGCCTACTTCGCCAGCCCCAAGGTTCTCGCAGTGTCGCTGGATCCCACCGCCAGCTGGACCAACGAGCACGTCGGCAAGGACTACTTCGTCTCCCAGCCGATCCGCACCGACAAGCCGCTGGGCATGCTGCACATCGTCATCGACGGCAAGTTCGTCGAGAACGTGCTGCTGGAAGTCCTGCTGGACGTGGTCGTGGTGCTCGTGGTGTCGCTCTTCTTCACCCTCGAGCTGCTGAACTTCATGGCGGGCGCGCGGCTCGCTTCGGGCCTGGGCGAGTTCCAGCACCAGGTCGACCGCATGCGCTCGGGTGACTTCACCGCCACCGCGCGCATCCGCGCCAACGACGAGATCGGCCGGCTGCTGCGGCGCATCGACGCGGCCGTGGACCACCTGAACGTGCGCTACGAGTTCCTGGTGGGCGAGCTCGAGGAGAAGCTGCGCAACGCCAGCGGCGAGCGACGCGAGGCGTTGAAGCCCGCCGCCCAGGCCCTGGAGGTGGTGAAGCAGCGGCTGCGGTTCGGCTCGGCGCGCAAGGAAAGCGACGGCGACGAGATGAACCTGAACCGCATCCGCGCCCCGCTGTTCGCGTTCATCCTCGCCGAGGAGCTCACGCGCTCGTTCCTGCCCAACTACGTGAACCAGCTGCTGGTGGTGATCCCCGGGCTCTCCCCGCAAGTGGTGATCGGCCTGCCGATCATGCTGTTCATGCTGATCGTCGCCCTCGGCCAGCCCTACCTCGGCGGCTGGAGCGAGCGCGTCGGGCGGCGGCGCGCGATGCTGATCGGGGCCCTCATCGCCACCGTGGGCTTCGGCGGCAGCGCGGTCGCCGTGAACCTCTACGACCTGCTGCTCTGGCGCTCGCTTTGCGCGATCGGCTACGCGATGGTGTTCGTCGCGGCGCAGGGCTACGTGCTCGACCGCACCGGCCACCACAACCGCGCCCAGGGCTTCGCGCTCTTCATCGGCGCCATCATGGTGGCCACGGTGTGCGGGCCGTCGATCGGCGGCATCCTCGCCGACAACATCGGCTATCGCCTTTCCTTCGCCGTTTCCGCGGCCGTGGCCGTGGCCTCGGTGATCGCCATCGCCCGCCTGCCCTCGCAGGAGGTGCGCAGCCACACGAGCAGCAGGCCCTCGCGCGGCCCGCGCATGCGTGAGATCACGGCGCTCCTCTTCAACAGCCGCTTCATGACCCTCACGGGACTGGCGGCGATGCCGGCCAAGATCATCCTCACCGGCGTGTGCTTCTACCTGGTGCCGCTCTACATCGTCTCCATCGGCAACACCTCGGCCATGGCCGGCCGGATGCTCATGGTGTACGCGGTCATGATGGTGCTGATCGTGCCGCTGTCGGCGAGCCTTTCGGACGCGAGCCTGCGCCGTGACCGCTACGTTTCCGTGGGCCTGCTGATCTCGGGCGTCTCCGGGTTGCTGCTGCTGATCTCGGAGAGCTTTCTCGTGCTCTTCGGCGTGGTCTTCCTGCTGGGCCTGGGCCAGGCGCTGTCGATCGCGGCGCAAAGCGCGCTCGTGGCCGAGCACTGCCAGGAGGAAATCCGCATCTACGGGCACGACGCCGTCTATGGCGTCTACCGCCTGCTCGAGCGCCTGGGCAACGCGCTCGGCCCCCTGCTCGCGAGCATCCTGGTGATCTTCTGGGGCTACAAGGGCGCTTTCGTCGCCGTCAGCGCGCTGGTGCTGGTCTGCGGCCTCGCCTTCACGGTGGCGAGCCGCGGATTCGACCCCATCGACGACGCGGAAACGGCGCGGTCATGAAGCGGCTGCGAACGCTCGTCTGCTGCCTGCTGGTGGCCGGCGGGCTCGCCGCGGACGGCGACGCCGCCGCCCAGGGACAGAAGCGCTTCCGCATCTACGCGATCACCTTCCGCGGCATGACCGACGTGGAGCGCGGCTTCCAGGAGTACTTCGCCGCGCGCCGCATTCCGGTCGACATCACCTTCCGCGACCTGAACCGCGACGCCTCCCGCATGCCGGGATTCATCGACGAGATCCGGCAGACGCGTCCCGACCTCATCTACACCTGGGGCACCTCGGTCACTCTCGGCGTGGTCGGCCCGTTCGACGGGATCGACCGCTCCAAGCACATCACCGACCTCCCGGTCGTGTTCACGATGGTGGCGGCCCCCGTCCTCGCCAAGATCGTGCCCGACCTCAATACCCCGAAGCGCAACATCACCGGCGTGTACATCGTCGCTCCCACCGAGACCCAGATCAGGGCGATGGCTTCCTACCGCCCGATCAAGACGCTCGGCATGATCTACACCCCGACCGAGCAGAACTCGGTGGTGGTGCTGGACGAGGTGCGCCAGCTGTCCAAGAAGATGGGATTCAACGTCATCGCCAAGCCCTTCAAGCTCGACGGCAAGAAGCAGGTGACCAACGAAGGCGCGGCCGACATGGTGCGCGAGATGAAGCAGCAGGGCGCGGACTGGCTCTACCTGCCGCCCGATTCGTACCTCAACACGCAGACCAAGGGCCTGATCATTCCCGCGGCGGTGGAGGCCAAGCTGCCGACTTTCGCCTCGACCGAAGGCCTGATGGAAACCGGCGCGCTCCTGGGCCTGGTGGCGCGCTACCACTCGATCGGGCAGTTCACCGCGTACAAGGCCGAGCAGATCCTGGTGCAGAAGCGCAAGCCGGAGAACATCCCGGTGGAAACGCTCACGCGCTTCTCGCTGCAGGTGCGCATGGACGTGGCCGAGCAGCTGAAGCTGCCCCCGCCGCTGCCGATGTTCAACTATGCCGAGCTGATCACGTCGAACAAGGCGCCGGTTCCCACGCCGACCCCGGCGCCGGCTCCCGCGGCGCCTGCGGCCCCCGCGCCCACGCCGCCTGCGGCGACCACCGCCGCGAAGTAGCCTAGCGGGCCGTCACCCGGGCGAGCAGCTCGCCCACGATCTCCGCGGTTTCGTCCGCGCCCGACTTGAACTTGAGCAGGGTCTGGTTCATCGTGCCCTTGACCCGCAGGCCCTCGTTGTAGAGGAAGGCCTGGCCCTCGCCGCCGTATTTCACCGAAGCCAGGCGCCCGCCCTCGGTCTTGATGATGAGGCGCACCGTGGTGATGATCACCGTGCCGTCGCCGACGGGCTTGGCGCCTTCCGTGGGCAGGAAGTGCGAGCGCGAAGCGCCCTCGGCGTATTCGAAGTTCGTGTCGATCGCCATGCCGTCGTCGCCCACGCGCGAGCTGGAGAGCATCTCCACCTGCACGCTGTAGTGGGGCACCTCTCCGTCCTCCAGCTTGACGCCGCGCAGCACCGAGTGGGTGGGCGGCACCATCGGCAGGTTGCCCTTGCGGATCTCGGTGAGCATGCGCAGGCGGTTGACCTCGACCTTCTTGTCGGCGATCTGGTCGTCGCGCAGCGCGAGGAATTTCTGGATCTTGGCGAGGTCGTGCAGCCCGGTCGCGTTGAGCTCGCCCTTCGAGCGCTTGGCGTCGAAGGCCTCGTCGTACATCTCGCGGCGGATCTCCGTCCTGTCGTCGGCGGCATCGGTGACGTCGAGCTGCTCGCGCAGCTTCGACAGCTCGTGGATGTCCGTGCTCGAGAGCTTGCCGTCCGAGACGGCCTCCTTCACCTTCTCGCGATAGGCGGCCTTCTTCTTGTCGCCGCCGAACCAGTCCTTGATACCCATGTGCCCCTCCTCAGCGCATCAACGCGGCGAGCAACTCGCCCACGATCTCGGCGGTGTCGTCCGACTTCGACTTGAACCTCAGGACGTTGTTCCCGATGGTGCGCTCGATGCGCAGGCCGTCCGAGTACAGGAACAGGTTCGCCTCGGGGGTGTAGGCCACGGCAGCCATCTTGCCCTGCGCGGGCCGCAGCACCAGCCGCTTGTTGGTGATGATCAGGTAGCCGTCGCCCAGCTCCTTGACGCCCTCGGTGGGCATGCTGTGCGTGCGCGCCGAGTTGATGACGTACGGCGTGGCCCATTTCAGCTGCACGCCCGAACCGCCGCCGGGGCTCGCGCGATCCTGGATGTCGACCTGGATCGCGTAGTGCGCGACCTCGTCCGGGTCGAAGGGCACGCCGCGCAGCGCCACGTTGGTGGGCGGCACGACGGGAAGCTTGCCCTGGCGGATCTCGGTGACCGTGCGCAGCCGCGCCAGGTCGAACTTGGTCTTCTCGACCTGGTCGTCGCGCAGCGCCAGGAATTTCTGCACCTTGGCGAGCTCGGCCGCCTCGCCCTCGGAGAGCTTGCCGCGCGCCCTGGCCATGCCCACGGCCTCGTTGTAGATGTCCTTGCGCATGCGCGTCTTGTCGTCCGCGAGCGCGGCCTCGTTCTGGTCGGCGAAAGCCTTGAGCTTCGCCGCCGTCTGCGGGGTGAGCTTGCCGTCGGAGGAGATGACCTCCTTGGCCTTCTGGACCAGCTCCTCCTTCTTCTTGCCGCCCCCGAAAAAATCCTTCAGTCCCATGTCGCGTTCCTCAGTGTCGCTACTCGCAGAAGAACTCCACCAATTCGGTGGAGGTTGCCCGGGGCTGCCCGAGCGAGATGAATCCGTGGCCGTGCAGCATCGACTCTTCGCGCCTCAGCACGACCTCGGCCGTGCCGTCGATCGCCACCCAGGTGCCGTTGGCGCTGCGGTCGGTGAGGAAGAAGCGCCCCTGGCGCGCTTCGATCTCGCAGTGCATGCGCGAGGCCATGCGCTCGGCGACCACCAGGTCGGCGGTGGCGTCGCGCCCGAGCACGAGCGACTTGCGCTCGGTCGGCAGGATGATGTTGCGCCCGCGGTAGGACACGCGCAGCGACATGCTCGCCTTCTCGTTGCGGGTGCGCGGAGCCGCGAGCGTGGTGGCGTCGTCCACGTCCGTCCAGAGGATCTCGCAGATCTGGACATCCTTTTCCTTGCCCTTGACGGGGATGGCGTAGAGCTTGCGGCAATCGAGCCGCTGCAGGTCGCCCAGCCGGTCCACGGTCTCGAGCGACGTGATGATCTGGCCACGCGCTGCCATCTCCGTCAACCGTGCCGAAAGGTTCACCGTGTCTCCGAAGACGTCGCCGTCGCGCTCGACCACGGCCCCGTAGTGCAGCCCGACGCGCACCCCGAGCCGCACCTTGTCCACGGGCGCCATGCCCGCGATGCCGAGCTGGATGTCCACGGCCGCGCGGCCCGCCTCGGCCGCCGCCGGGAAGATCGACATCACCTCGTCGCCAATGGTCTTGATCACCCGGCCGCCATGCTGCTCCGTGATGTTCGCGAAGAGCTTCACGCAAAGGTCGATCGCGGCATGCGCCGCGGCATCACCCACGGTTTCGTAGAGCTTTGTGCTGCCGCTCACGTCCGCGAACAGCACGCAACCCGTTGATTGTTCCGGCATTGGAATTTTGTTTGGGGATCCCTGACGGCGTGCGCCGCCCCCGGGAAGTCTACTAGCGCTTGGGCCCCGCGGCTAGCGCTTGAGGCGGTCGACGAAGTGCTTGCGGAACTTGGCCACCTTGGGCTCTATCACGTAGCTGCAATAGGGGTTTCCCGCGCCCACCCGGGCGAAATACTCCTGGTGGTAGTCCTCGGCCACGTGGAACTGCGAGGCCGGTGTGACTTCCGTCACGATCGGACTGCTGAATATTCCCTCTTTCCCGAAGCGCGCGATGACTTCCTCGGCCACGCGCTTCTGCTCCTCCGAGTGGTAGAAGATCGCCGACCGGTATTGCGTGCCCGCGTCGTTGCCCTGGCGGTTGAGGGTGGTGGGATCGTGGATGGTGAAGAAGACCGAGAGCAGGTCGCGGTACGAGAGCTCGCCGGGGTCGAAAGTCACGCGCACGACCTCGGCGTGGCCGCTCGCCCCCGAGCACACCTGCTCGTAGTTGGGATTCGGGGTCTTGCCCCCCATGTATCCGGATTCGACCGAGGCTACGCCCTTCAGCTGGTCGAAAACGGCCTCGAGGCACCAGAAGCAGCCTCCGGCGAGAGTGGCGATCTCTTGGGACATGTCAATTTCCGGGATTGGCCAAGGGGGTGAATTGGGCTCAAACTTCGGCGATTGGTCGGCATCCAAAGAGAGAGCTTTCAGGAATATGGCACAGACCACCCGCCCCCCGCGGCGCCCCGCCACCCGCGAGTCCCTGCCCGAGCAGGCGATCTCGCGCGAGGTGCTGCTCGAGAAATACGCCAAGGACGGCGAGCAGACCGTCGCCGAGGTGCGCGCCCGCGTGGCCCGCGCCCTGGCCGCGGCCGAGCCCGAGGCGAAGCGCCTCGCCTGGGAGGCCCGCTTCCTGGAGGCCCAGGAAAAGGGCTTCATCCCCGCCGGCCGCATCAACTCCGCCGCCGGTACCTCGCTCACCGCGACCCTCATCAACTGCTTCGTGCAGCCCGTAGGCGACTCCATCACCGAGCTGGTGGACGGCAAGCCGGGCATCTACACCGCGCTCGCCGAGGCCGCCGAGACCATGCGGCGCGGCGGCGGCGTGGGCTACGACTTCTCGTCCATCCGGCCCGAGGGCGCCTGGGTCAAGGGCACCAACTCGCGGGCGAGCGGCCCGGTGTCGTACATGCGCGTCTTCGACCAGTCGTGCGAGACGGTGGAATCGGCCGGCGCGCGGCGCGGCGCGCAGATGGGCGTGTTGCGCTGCGATCATCCCGACATCGAGCGCTTCATCCACGCCAAGGACGCGGGCGAGCTCACCAACTTCAACATCTCCGTGGGCGTGACCGACGCGTTCATGCACGCGGTCGAGCACGGCGAGGAATTCGAGCTCGTCCACCGCGCCGAGCCCGGCGAGGAGGTGAAGCTCAAGGGCGCCTACCAGCGCGGCGACGGGTCGTGGGTGTATCGCAAGGTCGCGGCTCGCGACTTGTGGGACCAGGTGATGCGCTCGACGTACGACCATGCGGAGCCGGGGATCCTGTTCCTCGATCGCGTGAATCGCGACAACAACCTGCACTATTGCGAGACGATCGAGGCGAGCAACCCCTGTGCCGAGGAAATGCTGCCTCCGTACGGTTGCTGCTGCCTCGGATCGATCGATCTCACGCGCTTCGTGCGCGATCCCTTCACCGAAAAAGCGAAGTTCGACTTCGATGCGTTCGGCTCCGTCGTCGGCGTCGCCATCCGGATGCTCGACAACGTGCTGATCGTGACGCCGTGGCCGCTCGCCCAGCAGGACCACGAGTCGAAATCGAAACGCCGCGTGGGCCTGGGCTACACCGGGCTGGGGGATGCGCTCGCGATGCTGCGGCTGCGTTATGACACCGAGGACGCGCGCGCCGCGGCCGCGAAGGTCTCCGAAGTCATGCGCGACCGCGCGTATCTCGCGTCGATCGAGCTCGCGCGCGAGCGCGGCGCCTTCCCGATGTTCAATCGCGACCTCTACCTCTCCGGGGGCAACTTCGCCTCGCGCCTGCCGCAGCCGATCAAGGACGCCATCCGCAAGCACGGCATCCGCAACTCGCACCTGCTCGCCATCGCCCCCACCGGCACCATCAGCCTCGCCTTCGCCGACAACGCCTCCAACGGCATCGAGCCGCCGTTCTCGTGGACGTACACGCGCAAGAAGCGCATGGCCGACGGCACGCACAAGGAGTTCCGCGTCGAGGACCACGCGTGGCGCCTCTACCGCCACCAGCACGGGGCCGATGCCACGCTGCCCGGATACTTCGTGACCGCGCTCGAGATCAGCGCCAGCGCGCACCAGGAGATGGTGGCCGCCGTGGCGCCCTTCATCGACACCAGCATCTCGAAGACGGTGAACGTCCCCGAAGACTATCCGTACGCGGACTTCGAGGGCCTGTACATGAAGGCGTGGAAGTCGGGCCTCAAGGGACTCGCCACTTATCGGCCGAACACCGTGCTGGGCGCGGTGCTCACGCCGGACGCGCCCGCTGCGCAATCGACCGCCGCGCTGCCCGCCGACGGCGCCAACCGCCGCATGTCGCTCAAGACGATGCCCGAGCCCGTCCTCTCGAGCCTGCGCTGGCCGGGGCGGCCCGAGCTCGCCGCGGGCAACCTCGCGTGGACCTACATGATCGACGCGCCCACCGGCCGCTTTGCGCTCTTCGTGGGCCAGGTCGAGGAAGCCGGGCGCGCCTTCCCGTTCGAGGTCTGGGTGAACGGCGCCGAGCAGCCGCGCGGCCTGGGCGCCGTGGCCAAGACGCTGTCCATGGACATGCGCGCGAACGACCGCGCCTGGCTCGGCATGAAGCTCGACGCGCTCGCCAGCACCGTGGGCGACGACGCCTTCGAGATGCGCTTCCCGCCGCACGGCGAGCCGCGCAAGGTCCCGAGCGTGGTCTCGGCGATGGCCCAGGCGGTGCGCTGGCGCTGCGAGCAGCTGCGCACCTTCGACGGCAAGGGGCCGTCGCCCGTGCTCGACCACATGTTCAGCGTGGAGGAGCCGCGCACCGGCACCGACGGCACGCTCGCGTGGACGGTCGACATCACCCATCCCACCGCGGGCGACGAGTTCGTGCTGGGCCTGAAGGAGATCCAGCTTCCCGGCGGCATCACGCGCCCGTACTCGATGTGGCTCTCGGGCCACTACCCGCGCGCGCTCGACGGCCTCACGCGCATCCTCTCGCTCGACATGCGCGTGATCGACCCCGCGTGGATCGGCATGAAGCTGCGCAAGCTCCTCGACTACTCCGAGCCCCTGGGCGACTTCATGGCCTTCGTCCCGGGCGAGCGGCGCCAGCAGAACTGGCCCTCGACGGTCGCCTACCTCGCGCGCCTCGTGATCCACCGCTACGCCATGCTGGGCGTGCTCGACGAGCGCGGCTACCCGGTCCAGGAGATGGGCATCCTCGAGGCCCCGCGCGAGGGCTCCGAGCCCGCGCTCATGAAGGGCGCGCGCTGCAGGGAGTGCGGCAACTACACCGTCATCCGCAAGGACGGCTGCGACTTCTGCAGCGCCTGCGGCTGGGTGGGCCAATGCGGATGAAGGACCCGCGCATCGACGCCTACATCGCGAAAGCGGGCGAGTTCGCGCGCCCCATCCTCGAGGAGCTGCGCAGCCGCGTCCACGCCACCAACCCGGCCGTGGTCGAGACGATCAAGTGGGGAATGCCGCACTTCACCTACAAGGACAAGCTCTACGCCGGAATGTCCGCCTTCAAGGCGCACTGCGCGTTCGGCTTCTGGCACCCGTTGATGCGGCCGAACGATCGCTCGTTCGAGGGCATGGGCCAGCTAGGCAAGATCGCCTCGCTCGCCGACCTGCCCACCCGGGCCGAGTTCGCAAGGATGGCGCGCCAGGCGAAGAAGCTCACCGACGACGGCGTGAAAGCGCCGGCGAAGCCCAAGGCGGCGGAGACGCGGCTGGTGGTGCCGTCAGCCCTGCGCGCGGCGCTGGTGAAATCGCCCAGGGCGCGTGCGATCTTCGAGGCGTTTCCCCCGTCGAAGCGACGCGAGTATGCGGACTGGGTGGCGGAAGCGAAGACCGACGAGACCCGCTCCAGGCGCGTGGCCACCTCGATCGAGTGGCTTGCCCAGGGCAAATCGCGCCACTGGAAATACCAGTAACCGACGCGTCAGTCGGTTGGCTTCACCAGCGGCACGTACCAGTGGTAGAGCGGCGCCGTGATCAGCATGCCGGCGGTGATGCCGATCCAGCCGCCGAGGAATACCGCCGGCCATGTCATGAAGAGCACCTTGCCGGCGATGAGTCCGAGGAAGCCCAGGGCGATCGCGGGAATGGCGGCGACCTGCGCGCGGTTCCAGCACACGCTCACCGGGCGCTTGCATTGGTTGCAGGTCAGGTTGCGGGCGGGACCAAGGGACTGCTTCTCCCAAAAGGAAAAACGGCCCTTGCTGCACCAGGGGCAGGAATACATCGGTGGGGCTCCCTGAACGACTCTTGTAGCTGTGATTTTACTCGCCCTGTCGGACGGCGCCCGATGATCCGGATGGGCTAAGGGAAACTCCACCTGTAAACAGCGTCCAGGCCCGGGAGGTAGCCCGCGCGCGCGAGGAGCTGGAACTGGCGGGTGAGCCGCCAGGCGAGCTTGAGCGTGCCCTCGGCATCGGCCAGGCCCTGCTCGTAGCTCAGGTAGAGCTCCCGGTTCAGCCGCTTGCCGACGGTGACGACCTCCGCGGCGGAGGGCGTGCCGGTGCGTCCGGCGACCGTGCTCTGCGGCAGCACCCCCAGCACGCTGGTGTCGGCCCGCCCGATCTTGATGTCGTCGATGCCGATCTTCTTGGTGATGTCGGAGCCCGGGTTGTTGCCGCCCAGCAGCGCCCTCGCGGCCGCCACCATGATGGCGCTGTCGCCCAGCGAGGCGTCGGAGGCGCCGCGGCCCAGCACGAGCCACGAGAGCTTCTCGGGCTCGGGCACGTCGGGCACGGACACCAGTCGCACGCGGGGCCGCGAGGTGGTGCCGAGCACCTCCACGCCGGCTTCCACGGGCAGCCCCTTGCGCAGGGCGAGCACGTTCAGTCGTGGGTTGTCGAGCGGCCCCTGGAAGGTGAGCACGCCGCGCTCGATGTTGAGCTGCTGCCCGTAGCCGTCGTAGGTGCCGCCCACGGTACGGATCGACCCGGTGGCCCTCAACGGACCCGCGCCCGGCGATCCCTCGATGTGCACCTCGCCCCCCAGGCGCGTATCGAGGCCGCGCCCCTGGAAGTAGAGGCGATCGCCGGCGTTCAGCCTGAGGTCCAGGCGAATCGGCTCCCTCGGCGGCTCCTCGTCCGCGGGCTTGGTGGCGCGCACGACCACGATGTCGTCGGACGGCGCGGGCAGCGGCGTGTCGAGCGCGCCGATCCAGCCGGCATCGGCCTTGAGCGCGCCGGTGACCAACAGCTCCTTGCGACCGGCCTCGAGCTTCACCTCGCCCGAAAGCGCGAGGAACCGGGACGGCAGCTGCATCACGGGCACCTTGTCCACCTTCACCCGGATGGTTCCCGAGCGTCCCTCGAGGTCGATCGAACCCTCGGCGGTGATCTTTCCGCCCTGCGGCGGCACCTCGACGCGGCGCATGCGGGCCACGGCGCCCTCGGACGGACGCCAGGGCGTGACTGCTTCGAACTGCTCGATCACGACCGACCGGCCGCTCATCTTCACGGCCACGACGCCCTTCTCCACCTCGAAGCCCGTCTGGGGCTCGCGCACCTGCAGGTCCTCGGCGCGGCCACTGCCGGAGACGCGCGGATTCGCGCCCGTGCCTTCGACCAGCACGGTGGCGTTGAGCCGCCCGCCGATCTTCGCGTCGGCCCCGAGCCATGGGCCGAGCGCTTCGAGGTTCGTGTGCTGGGCGACCACCCTGGCATTCACCGGCGCATCGGGCGCGAGCTGCCACCCCCCTGGGCCGCTCGTGAGCTGCGCGCTGCCTTCCCCCTCGATGCGGCCCGCGCGCTCGCCGACCAGGTTCACGGTCGCGCGCGCACGTCCGCGCACGATGTCGAGCTTCGCGTCCAGCACCTGCAGCCCGAGCGGCAGCGGCGGCTCGCCCAGGCGCAGGTCTCCGGAGACGCTGCGCAGGTGTGCGGTTGCGTTGAGCTGCTCGGCGGCGTGCACTTCCCAGTCGACGGCGACCACGAGGTTCGAGCGCGGCACCGTGGCAAAGCGGAAGCTGCGCGCGAAGTTCTGCACCTGGATGCCGGCGCTCGTGCCCTTCAGGTCGAGCGAGCGCGGCGTCCAGCGCGTGGTGATGAAGCGCGCCTCGCCCCACTCGCCTTTCAGATGCGCCTCGCCCAGCTCGACCTGCGCGGCCGAGGCCGAAAGCGCCACCGGCTGCACCAGGGAGAACGCGCCCGCACCCGCGAGGCGCAGCGACTCCACGCGCCCGTTCCACGCCGGTGCGCGGGCCTTCGGATCGAGTCCGCCCTCGAGCACGAGGCGCAGGTTCGTGTCGCGCCGCATCAACGCGTCCGCCTCGAGGCGGTGAGCCTCGCGCGTGCCCTTGAGGCGCACCGTGGCCTCCTGCGCGAACGGGGTCGGCGGCGTCTCCTCGCCGAGCGCGATGCCCTTGGCGCGGACCTCGCCGTCGATCGGGCTCGAGGGCTCCACGCCGGCCTCGAGGCGAGCGGCGAGCTCGCGCACGTAGACGTTCGTGGGAAGCACGAGGTTGGCGCCGGCGAGCGCGATGCGCCCGGCGGGAGCCGAGAAGGTGCCGGTGAGCCGCCCTTCGCCCTCGAGCTTGCCCGCGGCCGCCACGCCCAAGGGCTTCGCCACGGTGGCGAGGTTGGGCGCGGCGAACTTGAAGTCCACGGCATCGCCCGGCTGCCCGAAGCTGCCCTTGGCCTGCGCGCGCGCCTCGCCGATGGTCACGTCCATGTCGAGGCTCGCGATGCGCTGCTTGTCGCCCGCGGCCGCGATGCGGCCCGACGCCGGCAGCCCGGCGATCCGGCTGGGCGCGATGTCGAGCTTCACCTCGCCCGCGATCCCGGGCGAAAGCGTGCCGCTGGTGACGAAGGCGAAGTTCACGTCGCCCTTCGCCGTCTTCACGAATGCCGACGGGTCGAAGTTGCGTGCGTCGCCCTCGAAGCGGAATTCGCGCTTGCCCCCGAGCGCGAGCCCGCCCCTGGCGGTCATGGCCCCGCCGCCGGTGCGCACGGTCGCCGACTCGACGTCGAGGCGCTCCCGGGTGAGCCGCGCCTGCCCCGCGATCGCGAAGCGCGGGTCCTGCAGCTTGAGGTCGAAGCGCTGCGCCTGCGTGTCGCCCGTGACGCCGATGTGGCCGGCGACCTTGGTGGGCTGCAGGCTTCCGTGCAGCGCGGCGAGGTTCACGTCGGCCACGTCCAGCTGCGCCTCGGCCGCCGCGCGAGTGAGCGTGGCGCGCCCGGCCGCGCGACCGCCACCCGCGAGCATCACCTCGAGGTCGTGCAGGTCCAGGCGCTCGGCGGTGATGACCACGCGCGTGGACGCCGAGGCGAACGGCAGCCGCTGCTTGTCCCAGGCTCCCGGCTCGGCGTTGACGATGCGCACCGGCCCCGCGAAAGCCTTCGACGCCGCGGTGAGCTGGACGTCGATGTCGAGGCGCGTGGGCGGCGCCTCGACGTGCTTCGAGAGGTCCACGCCGCGAGCGCTGAGCGTGAGGGCGCGCAAGGGCTGCTCGGCAAAGGGCTCGACGCGCACGCGCCCCGTCGCGGACTGCCCCGACACCTCGCCGTCGAGCGCGGCCTCGAACGCCTCGAGCGTGCCCTTCGCGGCGATGCGCGCGCGCCACGGACGCTCGGCGGCCACGCCGTCGCCGTCGAAGGTCGCGTCCAGGCTGAAGGGCTTGCGTGTCTGCACCGTGCCGGCGAGCTTTCCCTTGCCCCACGGCGTGACGGCCGCGGCCTCGTCCACCTTCCACATCCGCTCGTCACCCTCGCCGCGCAGGGCGATGTCCTTCACCACCACGTCCTTGCCGCGCGAGGCCTCGATGAGCGCGCGCTTCTTCTGGACATCCTTCTCCCCATCGGCCGCCTTGGTGAGCTGGCCCAGGCGCAGCTCGCCCACGTGCCCGCGCTCGAGCTTCACCGCGTACGGCGCCTCGAAGCTCACCGGCAGCTTCGCGGCCTCGCCCGTGTCCACGGTGCGGACCTCGACCTTCCCGGCCTCGAGGACGTGCACCACGAGCCGGCGGCGCAGCGCCGCCCAGGGCGAGGCGTCCATGCGCAGGTCCTCGACCCGCACGTACATGCCCGGGCGGTCGACCTCGATCAGCTTGATGCTCATCGGGCCGCCGAGGCTGCCCTCGACCCCTTCGTAGCGCACGCCACCCCCGGCCGCCTTCACCGCCTGCGAGAGCACGAAGCGCGCGCCGCCCGATGTCGTGAAGAGCAACGTGACCGCGACACAGGCGAGCACCACCAGGACCACGAGCCCGAGGAGCACCCGCAGGAGCCAGCGCCGCCGCGCGCGCGTGTGCGGCGGGGGCGGATCCTCGAGGATGGGGGCGTCCGCGGACATGGTCAGAAGGCCACCGTGACGGAAAACGCGAGGCGGAACTTGCGCGGGTCGTGCGCGTAGGCGAGGTCGATGGCGAAGGGGCCCGCGGGCGTCTTGAAGCGCGCGCCGGCGCCGTAGCTCACGTTGGGCTTGAGGTCGGCCGTCGAGTCCTTGGCGTCACCCACGTCCACGAACGCGGCCGCGCCCCAGCGCTCGTTCAGCCAGTGCACGTACTCCACGGTGCCGGTCGCCTGCACCCGTCCGCCCACGATGGCCTCGCCTTCCTGCACGCCCAGGCTCTGGTAGGCGTAGCCGCGATTGGAACGCGCGCCGCCCGCGCGGAAGAGGAAGTCCTCGGGGATGTGCGTGCGGTCGTCGGTGAAGTTTCGCCCGACCTCGGCGCGCAGCAGCAGCTGGTCCATCTTGCCGAGCGGAATCCAGTACTGGTACTGCGCGTAGGCCTTCAGGAAATCGTTCCCGGAGGCGAGCTCCTTGGAACCCGCGGCGAGCTGCACGTTCAGCACGCCGCCGGTGGTGGGGTCGAAGATGTTGTCCACGTGGCGCCAGGTCACCGCGATGATGGGCGCGAGGGCGCGTTTGATGCGCTCCTCGGCGCCCTCGGGCTCGGAGCGCTCGACCTGGTACGACAGGCCCACGCGTGTCTCGAAGCTCTCGAGCTTGAAGTGGCGGTAGCCGGCGACGGCGACGCGTGTGAGCTCGAGGTTCTCGATGGTGCTGTGCTCGGCGAGCACGCCGAAGCTGTCCTTGAACGGTATCGTCCCGAGCTTGCCGCCGCTCTCCCACAGGCCCGGCGGCAGGTACACGTCGGCGTAGCCGATCTGGCGCTCCTGGGCGACCCGCAGCGAGCTTTGCAGGTCGAAGCCGCGGTTGAAGAGGTCGCGATAGCGATAGGCGACCTCGACGCGCGCGCCGTCGTCGGTGCCGTAGCCCACCGCGAGGCCGATGTCCATGCGCGGCCGCTCGACGACGCTCAGCTTGACCGGCACGAACTGCGTGAGGGTGCGATCGCGCTCCACCTCCACCACGACCGACGAGAACCAGGGCCCTTCCTGCAGGATGCGCTGCAGGTCCTGCAGCCGCTTCGCGCTGTAGCGCTCGCCGCGCTTCAGGTCCACGCTGCGGCGCACGACCGATTCGGAGTACTTCTCGATGCCGTGGATCTCGACGTCGCCGATGGTGAACGGCGGACCGCTGTCGAGGACCAGCTTGAGGGCGGCCTTCGCCGTCTCGGCGTCCACGAGGGCCTCGGAGCTGGCGAGCTCGCCCGCGGCGTAGTCGGCCTCCACGAGCTCCTCGGCCAGTCGCGTCTTGGCGACATCCCAGTCCGAGCTGCGCATCGGCGCTCCCGGCTTGAGCGTCCAGGAATCGCGCAGGGCCTTGCGCCGAGCCTCGAGCTGGGCACCCTCGCCCGCAAGGTGCCCCTTGAACTCGATCTCGACCTTGTCCACGACCGTCCGGGCCCCGGGCGTGACCTTCACGACCACCTGGCTGCGCGCCTCGTCGGCGAAGTCCACGTCGAGCGCGGCAGAAAAGTAACCCTCGGAGGCGGCGATCTCCGGCACGCGGCGACGGATGTCGCGGATCCAGGGACGAAGGGTGGATCCGCGCCGCTCGGTCTCCTCGGCCTTGGGCGCAGGCAGGTGCTGCTCGAAAAGCTTCTTGAGCTCCGCGGGCGCGTCCCAGGTGACGGTGAAGCTGCGCGGGCCGCCGCGCCGCTCGCGCCGCTCGCCCGGGCTGCGCTCCGCCGGGCCGGCCGGCCGCTCGCGTGGGTCTGCCTTGGCCGCGGGCGGCTCTGGCTCCGGCTCCGGCTCCGCCTCCCGAGCCGGCGCCTGGGCGTACAGCGACGCGCACACTGCGCAACCGAACAGGAAGGCGACGACCGGGAACGCCGTTTTCATGGGCACAACTTCGACGTGACCTCTCCCCGAGGGGTTCCCACTACAACCGCTCGATGCGCTTCTCCAGCCGCTCGACCGCGTCGCGCAGCTCCGACACCTCGCGCACGTAATCCTCGACCTTCACGCGCGAGGCGATGAGCGGGGATTCTTCCGTCCAGTACTCCGCGGCGCCCTGCGCCGTCCTCAGCCCCGCGTCGCGCGTCCAGCGCGCCAGCCCCCGCGCGCCCTCGGCCATGCGGTGCGCCGCGATGTCGCCGAACACCTTCGACAGGTCCTCCTCGAAATCCCACGTCAGGTGGCGCGCCAGGAACGAGACCTCGTGGGCGAGCTCCATGTCGCCCTTCATCCCGATCTCCCGGTAGGCCGCCTCGTCGTGGGCCGCCAGGCGCGGCAGCAGGAAGGGCGAGATGCGCACCTCGAGGTCCCGCGACACGCCCGGGAGCGCGGGCGTCAGCTCCCCCGTGGTCTGGATGGTGAAGGCGAGCGTGACGGGCCCCACATGGAAGACGGCGGTGCGCCCGGCGTGCTTGCGCAGTCGTTCCATCGCGACAGGGGTGGAGCGCAGGACGTGGTTCAGGGCGGCCGTGGCCGGATGCGGAAGCAGCGCGCTCAAACCTTCCACCCGCGATGCAGCGCCACGACCCCGGCCGCGAGGTTGAAGTACTCGACGCGCGCGAGGCCGGCCGCCTCCATCATCGCCTTGAGCTCGTGCTGGTCCGGGTGCATGCGGATCGACTCGGCGAGGTAGCGGTAGGCTTCCTCGTCCCGGGCCACGAGCTTGCCCAGGCGCGGCAGCACCTTGAAGGAATAGGCGTCGTAGGCCCCGGCGAGCGGCTTCCACGGACGCGAGAACTCGAGCACGATCACGCGCCCGCCGGGACGGGTCACGCGCGCCATCTCGGCCAGCGCGCGGTCCTTGTGCGTCATGTTGCGCAGGCCGAAGGCCACCGAGACGCAGTCGAACTGGTCGCGGCCGAAGGGCAGCTTCTCCGCGTCGCAGCGCGCGAGCGGGGCGAAGAGGCCGGCGTCGAGCAGCTTGTCGCGCCCCACGCCCAGCATCTCGGCGTTGATGTCGGTCATGCAGACCTGGCCCGTCGGCCCCACGCGCTTGGCGAAGGCGAGCGCGAGGTCGCCGCTGCCGCTCGCCACGTCCAGCACGCGCGAGCCCACGCGCACCCCGCTCATCTCGAGCGCGAAGCGCTTCCACACCCGGTGCAGGCCCAGCGACATGAGGTCGTTCATCAGGTCGTAGCTCGGCGCCACCGAGGAGAACACGGCGCCGACCCGCTTCGCCTTCTCGTCCTCGGGGACCTGCTGGTAGCCGAAGTGGGTCTTCCCGGTCACGGGTCGCGCGACTTTCCCGCCGCCTGCAGGCGCGCGAGGTAGGTCTTCCAGTTGGGATCCTGCTTCACGCCCAGCTCGTAGAGGTACTCCCACGAGTAGATGCCGGTGTCGTGGCCGTCGGTGAAGACGAACTTGACCGCGTACATCCCGACGGGGTCGATCGCGCTGATGTTGACCTCGCGCTTGCCGACCTGGAGCACTTCCTGGCCCGGCCCGTGCCCGCGCACCTCGGCCGAAGGCGAGAACACACGCAGGTACTCCACCGGCATCGAGAACGACCGTCCGTCTTCGAACGCGATGTCGAGCATGCGCGAGTTTTGGTGCAGGTTGATCTCGGTGGGGCGAGGCATGGGGATCATTATAAGATTGCGGCCATGATCGGCATCCTCATCGTCTCCCACGGCGCGTTCGGCGAGTCGCTGATCCACTCGGCGAGCCACGTGCTGGGCCGGCGCCCGCTCTACCTGCGCCAGGTCGGCGTGACGGTGCACGACGACCCGGACGAGATCCTGCCGGTGGCGCAGGACCTGATCCGCTTCCTCGACCAGGGGCGCGGCGTGCTGGTGATGACCGACATCTACGGCGCCACGCCCTCCAACATCGGCAGCCGGCTGCTGGAGCCCGGGCGCGTCGAAGGGGTGTCGGGGGTGAACCTGCCGATGCTGATCAAGGCGCTCACCCACCGCGAGGGGAGCACCCTGGAGGAACTGGTCGGGAAGGCCCTGGCCGGCGCCGCCGAAGGGATCGTGCGCATGGATCACCAGCGCTAGATGCAGAAGAAGAGCATCAAGGTCGTGAACAAGCTCGGATTGCACGCACGCGCCTCCGCCAAGCTCACGCAGGCCGCCTCGAAGTTCGCCTCGCAGGTCTGGATCTCGCGCGAGGGCCGGCGCGTCAATGCCAAGAGCATCATGGGCGTGATGATGCTCGCCGCGGGCCTGGGCTCGACCGTCGAGCTCGAGGTCGACGGCGCGGACGAGGCCGCGGCCCTCGACGAGATCGAGCGGCTCTTCGCCGACAAGTTCGGCGAGGGGGAGTGAGCAAATGAGCCCCTCCGTCTCCTTCACCATGCACGGCATCGGCGTGTCCGAGGGCATCGCCATCGGCCAGGCTCACCTCTTCTCCGGCATGTCGGCCGAGGCCAACCACTACGAGATCGCGGCCGGCGACGTCGCCCGGGAACAGCGCCGCTACGACCGCGCGGTGAAGGAAGTGCGCGACGAGCTGAAGCAGCTCACCGACAGTGTGCGCCACGGCCCGTCCGCGGAGCTGGCGCCGTTCGTGAAGGTGCACATGATGCTGCTCGAGGACGACGCCTTCAGCGCCGTCCCGCGCGACGTCATCCGCGAGCAGCGCTGCAACGCCGAGTGGGCGCTGCGCCTGCAGCTGGACGAGCTGCTCGCCCAGTTCGCCGAGATCGAGGACCCCTACCTGCGCGAGCGCGAGGACGACGTGCGCCAGGTGGCCGAGCGCGTGCTGGCCGCGCTCGAGGGCTCGCAGCGGCGCATGACGATGAAGCCGGTGCGCGAGGACGCCTCGGTGCTGGTGGCGCGCGACCTCTCGCCCGCCGACGTGATCCTCTTCCGCGAGCATCCGTTCGCGGCCTTCATCACCGATCTCGGCGGCGCCACGTCGCACACCGCGATCGTCGCGCGCTCGATGAACATCCCGGCGATCGTGGCGCTGCACCACTCGCGCACGTTGATCCGCGAGGACGAGCTGATCATCGTGGACGGCACCCAGGGCGTGGTGATCGTCAACCCCGACAAGCACGTCCTGGCGGAGTACAAGCTCAAGCAGAACGAAGCGCGGCTCGAGCGCGACAAGCTGAAGCGCCTGCGGACCGCGCCCGCTTCCACGCTCGACGGCACGGCCATCCAGCTGCAGGCCAACATCGAGCTGCCCACGGACGTGGAATCCGTGAGGGCGAGCGGCGCGGCGGGCATCGGGCTCTTCCGCAGCGAGTTCCTGTTCATGAACCGGCGCGACCTGCCGGGCGAGGACGAGCAGTACGAGGCCTACCGCGACGTGGTCGAGGGCATGAAGGGGCTGCCCGTCACCATCCGCACGCTCGACGCCGGCGCCGACAAGGCGCTCGACGGCCAGGACTACCTCACGGTGAACCCGGCCCTCGGCCTGCGCGCGATCCGCTACTGCCTGGCCGAGCCCGAAGTGTTCAACATCCAGCTGCGCGCCATCCTGCGCGCCTCGCGCCACGGCAAGGTGCAGATCCTCATCCCGATGCTCTCGACCTGGCACGAGCTGAACCAGGCGATCGCCGCCGTCGCCATGGCGCGCGAGCAACTCAAGGACGAGAACGTCAAGTACGACGAGTTCGTGCCGGTGGGCGGGATGATCGAGGTGCCCGCCGCGGCGCTGGCGTTGCCGATGTTCATCCGCAAGCTCGACTTCCTCTCGATCGGCACCAACGACCTCATCCAGTACACGCTCGCCATCGACCGCGCGGACGACCGCGTGGCGCACCTCTACGACCCGCTGCACCCCGCGGTGCTGAACCTCATCGCAAGCGTGATCCGCACCGCGCAGCAGCACGAGAAACCCGTGGCGGTGTGTGGCGAGATGGCGGGTGACGTCGAGCTCACCCGCATGCTGCTGGGTTTCGGCCTGCGCAGCTTCTCCATGCACCCGGCGCACCTGCTCGCCGTGAAGCAGCGCGTGCTCACCACCAGCATCCCGGACATCGCGCCCGTCGTCGCCCGGCTGTTGCGGACCGACGAGCCGGACAAGATGCGCTCGCTGATCGAGAAGCTGAACGCCTAGGAGTCCGGATCGCTCGCCAGCAGCTCGCGCAGGAACCTGCTCGTCGACTCGACCTCGGCCCTCTCCGCGGCGGTGAGGTCGCGAAACTTGCGCCAGAGCCGCCCCACTCCCGGGAACGACGTCTCGGCGATCGCCTTGGCCCCGGCGGCATCGACCACGAGCGACGCCGTCACCGTCTCCCAGTCACCGCTGCAGTGCAGGAGGTAGAGCGTCCCGTTGGCCAGGTCCTCGACGATCACGAGGCCGGCGACGTTCTGGAGATCCACGGCGACACCGCTGACTACGGCGGAAGCCCGGCCCGACAAGATTTGGGGGTCGAAAGGCGCGTACTCCAGCACGCGCGCGCCATCGAGGATCGGAGGGGGTTCAGGCGTCAATCGTCATAGCTCCCGGCTGTACACGATAAACCCGGCGTGCTGCGCCACCTTGTCGTACAGCGCCCGCCCGGCGGCGTTGGTGGCCTGGGTGTGCCAATACCCCCGCCGTGAGCCCGCGCCGAGCGCCTGCGCATACACGCTCTCGATCAAGGCGCGGCCGACGCCGCGGCCGCGTGCTGCCGGAAGGGTGAAGAGGTCCTGGAGGTAGCAGACCCGCTCGGCCTTGGTCGTGCTGCGATGGAACAAGTAGTGCGCCAGGCCGACCACGGCTCCGTCCTGCTGCGCGACCAGCGCATGCACCGGCTCGCTGGAGTCGAAGAAGCGCTGCCAGGTGAGATCCGTGATGGCGCGGGGCAGGGCGGTTTCCCCGTGGCGTCCATAGAAGGCGTTGTACCCGTCCCAGAGCGCAAGCCACGCGTCGAAGTCACCGGGAGCGATCGCGCGAACGTTCAAAAGCACTAGCGCTTCTTCGCCGGCGTGCCGTTCCGGGCCACCGCAGCCTTCACGAGCGCCTTGAACGCGCTCGCGTCGGGCTTCTCCCCCTCGCGAATGTCGATCGCCCTTCGCGTGTTGCCTTCGAGGCTGGAGTTGAAGAGGCGCGACGGGTCCGGGACGCTCGCCCCGTGGGCGAACGTGAGCTTCACGACCATCTTGTAGACCTCGCCCGTGCAGACGATCCCGTCGTGGGACCAGACCGGGACGCCCCACTTCCATTCCTCGGTGATCCCGGGGTCGGCCGCCTGGATCAGCGAGCGCATGCGGGCCAGCGTTTCCCCGCGCCATCCCCCGACGTTCTCGATGCGTTCATCGATCAGCCGGGAGGCGGGGATGCCGGTCCCGGCCGCCTTCGGCGCGGACTTGGGTTTCGGGGCAGCCTTGCGGGATTTGCTCGCCTTTGTCGCCATGGGTCGACCTCTTATTTGCCGGGATCGCCGTCGCCGCCCGCGACTCGCTCGAAGTGGTTCACGGTCGGAAAGGGATCGTAGAAATGGTGCAGCAGCAGCTTCCATTGCTGGTACTGCGGGGACTTCCGGAACCCTTCCTCGTGGTCCGCGACGCTATCCCATCGCACGAGCAGCAGGTAGTGGCCCTCACGCTCGAGGCAGCGCTGCAGCTCGTGCGATCGGTACCCGGGCATCGAGGCGATGATCGCCTGCGCCTCGCGAAACGCCGACTCGAAAGCCTGCGTTTGCCCGGGCCTGACTTGCAGCGGTGCCGCTTCGAGGATCATCGGTGACTCACTCGCTATCTGTCGAACCAGTAGTCTATTTCGAAAGCGCTTCTCAGCAATCCCGAACCCGGATCGGGCGACGAGGCGACGCGGATGATCCCGCGGGCGTTCCGGAACTTGCCGGTTCCGCCGGTGATCCGGCCGGCCGCCAGCGTGGCGCTCTTCCCGGCATCGGTCGCCGCGACGACATCCGAGCGCGCGAAGAGCTTGTCGCCATTGTCGAACACATAGACGCTGTACGCGGTGGCCAGCCCGCTCATGTCGACGAAGTCGGCGATACCGCGAATCCACAGCTCGACCAGCCGGCTGCCCTCGAGCGAGGGGCCGTCCGCGGGAAACGTTCGCTGCAGCTCGTAGGCGCGCAGCTTGTGCTCCGGCGCATCTCCCACTTCGATGACGTGCTGCTGGGTGTACTTCGAGTTTCCCGGTGGCAACACGAACGACGCGCGTTGCTTCTGTTGTGCGGACGCTGAAACGGCGATCCCGAGGCACGCGATGGCGAGCCCGGCAACACGGCTCAGGTTCATTCTTCCCTCCAGGAGGTCGAACGGCCAACAGCCACGATAGCGACGATCCTCGCCACGCTGCGTTACGACCTGTTGGGCGGCCGGCCACAAACCGCCATGCCGGGGGACCTCGGCTAGTTGAGCTCGCCGTCGCGGAAATACTTCGTCCCGCCCCAGTTGGCCTGCACGGTGAAGCCCTTGTCCGTGATCTGGTAGATCTGGAAGCTCGGGTTGAAGGACTGGCCGGTGTTGGCGAAGTCGCCGAAGTCGAACGAGGCGCCCACGTCGAGGCCCGCCGAGGTGAAGAGCTCCATGGCGTCCTTGGTCTTGAAGACGATGATCTGCTTGAACTCCTTGTAGCCCAGTCCGGGCCCCGTTCCCGCGCGCACCATAGTCATGTAGACGGGCTTGCCGGTGGCGTTGTCCACGAGCACGCCCGCGCCCTTGCCGCCGACGTAGAGCACCAGGTTCACGCCGGCCGCATCGAACACCGCGTAGCCCGCGCCCTTGTCCATCACCGCCTTGGAATCGGGCTGGTCCCGGTACAGGCGCTCCAGGGTCTCGTCACGCATCTTGAGAATCGTCGCGCGTTTTTCCTCGACCGACGGAGCGGCCTTGTTGCCGGGCGCGGCGCAGGAGGCCACGGCGAGGGTCGCGATACAAACGAGGCCCGCGAATGCGGCGCGGGGAGAGAGCAGCTTCGGCGGTGTCATGGACGAGCCTGGTTGTTCGTGAGCCGGACAGTGTAGCTCCATTGACAGCGCAGCCCGCCCGCACGGTGACGTACTTGCCCTCTAGCTCGACAGCCCCAACGCACCGAGATCGGGTTTGGGGATCCAGCCGTAGTACTTGCTGAGGAAAGTCCCGCAGGAATCCCTGGTGCCTGCACAGACATGCCTGGAGAGTTGCCGCGCCTTGTCCTCGAGCTCTTCGGGCGCGAGCCCGAGCTCCAACAGATGGGATATGCAGCAGATCGCATCGAACGCCGTCCAGTTGTTGAAGCGATCGTCCTCCCAGAGGTCCGGGGCGGCCCACAGCTCGTCCAGGTGCAGGCGAAGGACTTGTTCGGCCTTGGGGTGCCGTGTAGCCGCGATCGCCTGGGTGATGTTGGCGGTGTGCGAATCGACGCGATCCAGTGCGTGCACAAGCAGGTCGAAAGCTTCTTGCGGGTCAAGGAAGCCGGCTGCCTGCAGGGCCATCCCCGACCACAATTCGGGATCGCCCTGCTTCATGACGAACCGCACCATGTCGGGATAGTCGGACTGGCCGCACAGGCCGTTGCAGGCCCTCACGAAGTCGTGCTTGTCGTGCTCGGACCACTTGGCCCACTGCGTTCTCAGCTCCGCATAGGTCATGGTCGCGGAGCCGTCCTGGAATCTCGATACATGCGCGCCGAGCCGCCTTTCATCCGAGTAGTAGAAGCGTGAGAATCGCCGCTCGGTCTTGAGTGGAAGCCGCGATCCCAGGCTCATGACCGCGCTCGGGTACTCCTCGCCGTACATCCTCTTCAGCTCGTCAATCCCTTCGAGTTCCGGCTCCTGCGAAGCGGTGCCTTTCCCCAGGCTAACTCCATCTTCCTGGCCCTGGTACATGCCGGCGACGACTTCGATCTCGACATAGCCGTGCCGCCGGTAGAACGCCCGAGCGACCGTGTTCGAGAGGCGAGCCTCGACCCTGAAGTTGGCGATGCCCGCCTCGGTGGCCACCTTCTCCAACCAGGCGAGGAGCGCCGAGCCGATGCCGCGCCGCCGTGCATCCTCCCGAACGGCGAAGAGCACGAGGTGCGCGAACTCGTGGCGATATTCCATGATGCCGAAGCCAAGCATGGCGGCGCCGTCGACCGCCACGATCACGTTGGTTTCCCGGTCTCCGATCGCCTCCGAGATGCGCGATGGCTCCCAGTGCCACTCGAAGCCGTGCTCGATCTCGGCCATGGACTCGAGCGCGATCGCCACCGCGTCCGCAGGCGTGGCGAGTCGAATGATGAAATCGTTGGTCACGGCGGCCATATTGTTACGTCCGCCCCGTAGGCTTACAATGCCTTCCTTCGGCGCCGATTTGAGCTCAGCTTGCGGGCGCCTAATAAATACGGCTAAAGCGAGTGGCGGCTCCTCAAAACCCGACACGCGCACCAGCCGTCGGGTTTTTGCTTTCATGGGCGACGACGACACTCGCTCGGTGGGAGCCGCGACGCCGCAGCGCGCCGGCTTTCTCGAGCCCCTGATCCTCAAGGCGGGCAAGACGCTCGCCTCGTACGAGCTCGTCTACGAGACGTACGGCACGCTCAACGCGGACAAGTCCAACGCGGTGCTGGTGTGCCACGCCCTCTCGGGCAACCACCACGTCGCGGGCTACTACGCCGACGATCCGAAGAAGCTGGGCTGGTGGGACAACATGATCGGCCCGGGCAAGCCGATCGACACCGACCGCTTCTTCGTGATCGGGGTGAACAACCTGGGCGGTTGCCACGGCTCGACCGGCCCCACGTCGATCGACCGCGCGACCGGCCAGGCGTACGGGGCGAGCTTTCCGCTGGTGACGGTGGAGGACTGGGTCGCCTCCCAGGCGCGCCTCATGGACCGGCTGGGCATCCAGAAGCTCGCGGCGGCCATCGGCGGGTCGCTCGGCGCCATGCAGGCGATGCAGTGGACGCTCGACTTCCCGGAGCGCATCCGCCACGCCTTCGTGATCGCGGCGGCTTCGCGCCTGTCGACGCAGAACATCGCCTTCAACGACGTGGCGCGCATGGCGATCGTCTCCGACCCGGATTTCCACGGCGGCAACTACCGCGCGCACAAGGCGATCCCGGCGCGCGGCCTCAAGCTCGCGCGCATGCTGGGCCACATCACCTACCTCTCCGAGGACCTGTTGCGCGAGAAGTTCGGGCGCGAGGTGAAGCACGGCGAGTACGGCTACAACTACGACGTCGAGTTCGAGATCGAGTCGTACCTGCGCTACCAGGGCGACAAGTTCGCCCAGGTGTTCGACGCGAACACCTACCTCATCATGACCAAGGCGCTCGACTACTTCGACCCTGCGCGCGAGACCGGCGGAGACCTCGCCAAGGCGCTTTCGGCCGCGCGCGCCGGCTTCTTCGTCGCCTCGTTCAAGAGCGACTGGCGCTTCCCGCCCGAGCGCTCGCGCGAGATCGTCAAGGCGCTGGTGGCCTCGGGCAAGAACGTCACCTACGCGGAGATCGACGCGCCCCACGGCCATGACGGGTTCCTGCTCGACAACCGCGACTACCACGAGGTCATAGCCGCCTACGTGGACAACATCGCGGCCGAGATCGGCGCCGGCCCCCGGCGCACGCCGCTGGTGATCGGCGGCGGCGAGCTCGAGGAGATGCGCGGCTTCGCCGGGCAGCGGGAGGGGACGTGAGCCAGCGCTACGACTTCGAGCTCATCTCGTCCTGGATTCCCGAGCGCGCGAAGGTGCTCGACCTGGGTTGCGGCGACGGCACGCTCCTCGCCGGCCTGGCGGCCACGCGCGGCGTGACCGGCTACGGCATCGAGATCGACGCGCAGCACCTGCTGGCCGCCGTGAAAAACGGCGTCAACGTGATCCAGGACGACCTGGAGTCGGGCCTGGCGCAGTTCGGCGAGAACTCCTTCGACTTCGTGATCCTGTCGCAGACGCTGCAGGCGATGCACAACGTCGAGGGCGTGATGCGCGAGATGCTGCGCGTGGGCCGCGAGGGCATCGTCACCTTCCCCAACTTCGGCTACTGGCGCCACCGCCTGGACGTGGTCCTGGGACACATGCCCGTGTCCAGGACGCTCCCGCACGGCTGGTACAACACGCCCAACATCCACCTGTGCACGGTGAAGGACTTCGAGGACCTCTGCCGGACGCTCGACGCGGTGATCCTCGACGAGCGCGTGCTGCACGCGGGACGACAGGTCAATTTCCTGCCTAACCTGTTCGGCTCGCTGGGCGTCTTCAGGTTCAAGGAGAAATGATCAGCCCAGCTTCTCCACCGCCTCCCGCTTCCACCACAGCAGCGCAAGGCCCGGCAGCGCCACCACGAACGTCACGAAGAAGAAGCTCGTCCACGCCATGCCGAGATACTTGGGATCGGTCATGTATCCCGCGGCCGGCCCCACATAGACGCGCCCTACCGCCGATAGCGCCGAGAGCAGCGCGTATTGGGTCGCGGTGAAGCGGTGGTCGCAAAGCGCCATCAGCAACGCCACGAAAGCCGCGGTGCCCATTCCCCCGGCCAGATTGTCGAACCCGACCGCGAGCAGCAGCAGCGGATAGCTCTTGCCCGCCGCTGCGAGCCACATGTACGAGAGGTTCGAAACCGCCTGCAGGATGCCGAAGGCCATGAGCGCGCGGTAGAGCCCCAGCTTCACCATGAGGGTGCCGCCGAAGAGCACGCCAACGATCGTCGCGGCGAGCCCCATGCCCTTGTTCACGTAGCCCACGTCTTCAAGCGTGAATCCGGGGCCGCGTATGAGGAAAGCCGTGGATAGCGATACTGCGAATGCGTCCCCGAGCTTGTACAAGACGATGAGCAACAAGAGGACCCACGCGCCGGGCCTCGACAGGAACTCCTTCAGCGGCTCGACGAACGCCTGTTGCAACGTGCGCGGCGGGGGTGCGGTCAACGGAGGTTCCCGCCCCGACAGCGCGGCGAAGATGCCCACCGCCATCAACCCCGCCATGATGAGATAGGTATTCCTCCAACCTAGGGCCTCGATCCAGCTGGCTCCTCCCGCCAAAATGAGCGCGAGCGCTCCGGAAGTGAGCATCGCCAGGCGGTAGCCCAGCACCCCAAGCGCCGCCACGATGCCGCGCTGCTCGGCGGTCGCGACGTCGGTGCGATACGCGTCCACCGCAACATCCTGCGACGCCGACATGAACGCCACGAAGAGCGCGATCGAGGCCAGCAGCACGATGTCGGTGCGCGGCGAGAGCATCGCCATCGCAACCAGCCCCGCCACGATCGCCCCCTGCGTGATCACGATCCAGCCGCGGCGCCGTCCCAGTGGCGGCACGAACCGGTCCATCGCCGGGGCCCACAGGAACTTCCATGTATAGGGAATGCCGACCAGCGTGATGAGCCCGATCGTCGCGAGGTCCACCCCCTCCACCGTGAGCCACGCCTGCAGCGTCGAGCTCACCAGCGCGATCGGCAGGCCGGACGCGAACCCCAGCAGCAGGATCACCGCCAGGTTGCGGTCGCGGAAGACGTCGGAGTAGCGCGTGCTCTGCAAGGTAAGCGGAGCTTAACCGACTAAAATGCGGTGAAACAGGAGGATGGAATGGACAAGATCACCAAGCCCGAAGCCGACTGGAAAGCCCAACTCACTCCCGAGCAATACAAGGTCACGCGCCAGCACGGCACCGAGCGTGCCTTCACCGGCGAGTACCACGCGACCAAGGACAAGGGCACGTACCTGTGCGTGTGCTGCGGCCTGCCGCTCTTCGAGAGCGACAGCAAGTTCGACTCCGGCACCGGCTGGCCGTCCTTCTTCCAGCCCGTCTCGAAGGAGAACGTGGCCGAGAAGACCGACAAGAGCTGGTTCATGAGCCGCACCGAGGTCCTGTGCGCGCGCTGCGATGCACACCTGGGCCACGTCTTCGAGGACGGACCCAAGCCCACGGGGCTGCGCTATTGCATGAATAGCGCAGCGCTCAAGCTGAAGAAGGACTAGTTCGCCGGCGTCGGCTCGATCTTCCCGAGCTTCTCCAGGCGCAGCCGGATGGAGCTCTGCGTGCGCTGGTGGCGGCGCGCGATCTCCGGCAGGCTCACGCCCGAATCGAACTCGGAGGCGAGCACGCCGTCCTCCTCCAGCGTCCACGCCTTGCCGAAATTGGCGGGCAGGCGCTCGCGGCGCTTCTCGCGGTCGATTTCCTTCTGCATCAGGTCCACGGCGGAGTAGAGGGCGCGGAGGGCGCGCGGCTCCGCATACGGGCTGTGGTCGGGGTAGAGCTCGCCGGTGACGGGATTGATTCCATCGGCCAGGGCGCGAACGATCGGCAATGCGGCATCGAGTTGCATGTCGGGATCTCCCAGTGGTGGTCGGATGTGGTCCGGCACGGGGCGATCGTGCGCTATTGCGGATAACGGCCGCGTGGCGCGGCGGTTGACTAGGTTTGCAGCGGTGAGTGGCCGTTCAGCATGTCGAGCGCGAGGCGCGCAGCGCCGACCGTGCCGGCGTGGCGCTGGAGCTTGGCGACCCGCACCTTGACCGCGCGCGCGGCCCTGCGCGAGGCGTGCGCGTTGATCGACTTGCGCACCTCGGAACGGATGAGCGCGGGCATGGCCTCGACGAGGCCGCCGCCCAGCACGACCACGTCCGGGTTGATGAAGTCCACGAGGTTGGAGAGCGCGGCGCCGACGATGTTGGCGCGGCTGCGCACGAGCCTCTCGATCGCCTTGTCGCCCTTGCGGATCGAGCTGGCGATGTCGCCCGCGCGAATGTCGTCGACGTCGGTGCCGGCGTCCCTGCGCAGCGCCGGCGCCTTGTGCTTGGCCGCGAGCGCGGCGGCCTCGCCCGCGATCGCGGTGCGGCTCGCGACGCCGTCCAGCACGTACTTGCGGGGCGAATCGATCGACACGTCGACCGAGCTGAGGAGGTAGTTGCCGATGTCGCCCGCGCTACCGGCGGCGCCCAGGTGGATGCGCCCGTCGACGATCATCGCCCCGCCGACGCCGGTGCCGAGCCAGACGCCGATCACGTGGCGCGCATTCCTGGCCGCGCCCATCCGGTATTCGCCGTAGAGCGCCGCCTGTACGTCGTGTCCGACGAACACCTGCGCCCTGGTGAGCCGCTCCAGCTTCTCGCGGAACGGATAGCCGTCGAGGAAGGTCAGATTCGGGGACCTCCGCACCACGCCCCTCTTCATGTCGATGTCACCCGCGCAACCCAGGCCGACATACCGCACCGCGAGCTTCGCCTTCCGGGCGCGCCTCATGAGCGCCTCGAGGGACCGGCGGAATGCCTTCTCGAATTCGGGCAGGCCGCCCGTTTCGGGATGGGACCGAAACTTGTCCTCGGCCAGGACCTCCAACCTGGAATCGAACAACGCAAGGATCGTCTTGGTGCCACCGACGTCGATGCCGATGACCGCCTTGCCCAGCACCTCCTTCTTCGGTCTCCTGGCCAAGGTCGCGCATCCGTGGTTGTACGAACCGACTGACCGTCGCCGGGCGAGGAACGTTCCATGCGCTACAACGCGATAGCCCTCGACTACGACGGCACCATCGCCCACGACAGCGAGGTCCCGCCGCACGTGCTCGACGGCCTGGCGCGCCTGAAGGCATCGGGGCGCAAGCTCGTGCTCGTCACCGGCCGCGAGCTGGACGAGCTGCTCGACATCTTCCCGGGCATCGGCATCTTCGATCGCGTGGTGGCCGAGAACGGCGCCCTGCTCTACCGGCCGCACGACGGCTCGCGCAAGGACCTGGGCGAGCCCCCGCCCGAAGCGCTGGTCCAGGGGCTCAAGGCGAGCGGCATCCCGCTGTCGGTCGGCGACACCATCGTGGCGACGGTGCGCCCGCACGAGGCGGTGGTGCTGGAGCTGATCGCCGCGCTGGGCCTCGAGCACCAGGTGATCTTCAACAAGGGCGCGGTCATGATCCTGCCGCCCTCGTGCAACAAGGCGAGCGGCCTCAAGGTCGCGCTGGCGGAGCTGGGCCTGTCGCCCCGCAACGTCGTCGCGTGCGGCGATGGCGAGAACGACCACGCGCTCCTCGACCTCGCCGAGTACTCGGTCGCCACCGCGAACGCCGTCTCGAACCTGAAGGCGGCCGCGGACTGGGTCACCACCGCGACGCACGGCGACGGCGTGCTGGAAGTGGTCGCGGACCTGATCGAGACCGACCTCGCCCGCCTCGTGCCGAAGAAGCGCCGCCGGGGGCTGTGCATCGGCAAGGATCGCGAGGGCCAGGACGTGGTCTTCCCCAGCCGGCGCGCCTCGGTGCTCATCACCGGCGAAGGGCGCACCACGACCGCGCTCGGCACGGCGCTGCTCGAGCGGCTCGGCAAGGCGGGGTACCAGTTCTGTGTCCTCGACACGCGCGGCGATTACCTGCACCTCAAGTCCGCGGTCGTGCTGGGCACGCTCCACAACCCACCCGCCGTGGAGGAGGTGCTCACCGCGCTGGAGAAGCCGGACGTGCAGGCGGTGGTCTGCCTCGCGGCCGTACCCGAGGAGAACCGCCACGAATTCGTCGGTCGCCTGCTGGTGCCGCTGCGCGAGCTGCGCGCCGAGAGCGGCCGGCCGCACTGGATCCTCGTGGACGAGGCGCATGACCTGCTGCCCGCCAGCACGGAAGCCGACGACGCGCCCGCCACCGGCGCGGAGAACACGATCTACGTGACCGACGATCCGATGGCGCTCTCGCCCGCCGTCCTGGCGGGCGTGGACGGTATCGCTGCCTGCGGCGAGGGCGCGCCGGAAATGCTCGATGCGTTCGCCGCCGCGGTCTCGTGGGGCACGCCCGCGTTGCCCGGGCAGCGGCCGCACGAGGGCCAGGCCTTCCTCTGGTTCCGCAAGTCCGAGCGCCCCGTCGCGCTCATCGACGTGGCCATCGTCAAGGCGGAGCCCGCGCACGTCACCAAGCCGCAGATGCGCGAGAAGAGCGCGGAGGTAGGACAAGTCCTACGCCGTGCGTAACGCGCGCTGGTGCGCGCTTGCTGTCTTCGCCGAAAGACAGCCCCCGACCTTTCGGCGCAAATAGCTGTCTGACACGAACAACGAAATGGGAGTGATTTACCGATGGGGGGATCGATCGATCCGCGCATCGGCCTGCAGGGACGCCCGCGCGCGGCGCGCCCGCAGCCCGACCGCTCCACGATGGCGCAACTGGCCAAGCAGACGCTTGCGGTGGTGCTCGCAGGCGGTCGCGGCTCGCGCCTGGGCGCGCTCACCGACTTGCGCGCCAAGCCCGCCGTCCCGTTCGCCGGCAAGTTCCGCATCATCGACTTCACGCTGTCGAACTGCCTCAACTCCGGCATCCGCCGCATCGGCGTCGCCACCCAGTACCACTCGCACGGCCTGATCCACCACGTGCAGCGCGGCTGGTCGTTCCTCGACGGCCGCTTCAACGAGTTCATCGAGCTGCTGCCCGCGCAGCAGACCGAGAACACCGACTGGTACAAGGGCACCGCCGACGCGGTGTGGCAGAACCTCGAGGCGTTCCGCCGCCACGGGCCGCACTGGATCCTGGTGCTCGCGGGCGACCATATCTACAAGATGGACTACGCGTGCATGGTGCACGAGCACGTGGAACGCGACGCGGACATGTCCGTCGCCTGCGTCGAGGTGCCGCTCGAGGAGGCCGCCGGCCAGCTCGGCGTGATGGAGGTCGACCCGGACTACCGCGTCGTGGGCTTCGAGGAGAAGCCGGCGAGCCCCCGCCCCATCCCCGGCCGCGCCGGCCAGTGCCTGGGCTCGATGGGCGTCTACGTCTTCAGCTCCGAATTCCTCTATGGAGAGCTCGAGAAGGACGCGGTGCGTGCCGACTCGAGCCACGACTTCGGCCACGACATCGTGCCGCGGCTGGTGTCGAGCGAGGCGCGCGTCTACGCGCACCGCCTGCAGGACAGCTGCACGCAGCTGACCGACGGGCGCCCGTACTGGCGCGACGTCGGAACCCTGGACGCCTTCTGGGAGGCCAACCTCGAGCTCACGCGTGTCACGCCCGCGCTCAACCTCTACGACCGCTCGTGGCCGATCTGGACGCACCAGGAGCAGTTGCCTCCGGCCAAGTTCGTCTTCGACCTCGAAGGGCGTCGCGGCGCGGCCATCGACTCGATGGTCTCGGGTGGCTGCATCGTGAGCGGCTCGACGCTCAGGAACACGATCCTCTTCTCGAACGTGCGCGTGCACAGCTACTGCGACATCTCGGAGGCCGTGGTGCTTCCCGAAGTGAGCATCGGACGGCGCGCGAAGCTCAAGCGCGTGATCGTCGACCAGGGGTGCCAGATTCCCGAAGGCCTCGTCGTGGGCTACGACCCCGCCGAGGACCGCAAGCGCTTCCACGTGACCGAAAAAGGAATAACTCTCATCACGCCCGGGATGCTGGGGCAGTACCAACACCACCTTCATTGACCCTCACCGACAACGACATCTACCTCTTCCGCGAGGGGACGCACGCGCGCCTTTATCGCAGCCTCGGTTGCCACCTGGGAACCGGGGGCAAGGGCGCGCGCTTCGCGGTGTGGGCGCCGAACGCGAAGGCGGTGCACGTGATCGGCGACTGGAACGGCTGGCGCTCCGGCAAGGATGAGCTGAAGCCGCGCCGGGACGACTCGGGCATCTGGGAGGGCGAAGTCGCCGCGGTGAAGCGTGGGCAGCCGTACAAGTTCGCGATCACCAACGCGCACGGCCACATCGAGGAGCGGGCCGATCCCTACGCGTTCTACACGGAGGTCGCGCCCGCCACCGCCTCGCGCGCGTGGTCGCTCGAGTACGAATGGGGCGACGCGGAGTGGATGGCCCGGCGGCGGGCGGCCAACTCGCCCGACGCGCCGCACACGGTCTACGAGGTGCACCTGGGCTCGTGGCGACGCGAGGGCGACCGCATGCCTTCGTACCGGGAGATCGCGGCGCCACTCGCCGAGTACGCCCGCAGCATGGGCTTCACGCACGTCGAGCTCATGCCCATCACCGAGCATCCGTTCTACGGCTCCTGGGGCTACCAGACCACCGGATACTTCGCGCCCACCTCGCGCTACGGCTCGCCGCAGGACTTCATGTTCCTCGTGGACACGCTGCACCAGGCCGGCGTGGGCGTGATCCTCGACTGGGTACCCTCGCACTTTCCCGACGACCGCCACGCCCTCGCGCGCTTCGACGGCACGTGGCTCTACGAGCACGCCGACCCGAGACGCGGGTTCCATCCCGAGTGGAAGAGCAGCATCTTCAACTACGGGCGCCACGAGGTGCGCGCGTTCCTGCTCTCCTCCGCGCTCTTCTGGCTCGACCGTTACCACATCGACGGGCTGCGCGTGGACGCCGTGGCCTCCATGCTCTACCTCGACTACGGCCGGCAACCGGGCGAGTGGGTTCCGAATGCGTACGGCGGCAAGGAAGACCTCGAGGCGATCGAGTTCCTGAAGCAGCTCAACATCGCGGTCGGGCGCGAGTACCCCGACACGCAGACCATCGCCGAGGAGTCCACCGCCTGGCCCTCGGTCTCGCGCCCGGTGTTCGCGGGCGGCCTGGGCTTCGGCATGAAATGGAACATGGGCTGGATGCACGACACGCTCGACTACGTCGCGCACGACCCGATCCACCGCCGCTATCACCACAACGAGCTCACCTTCTCGCTCTGGTATGCGTTCACCGAGAACTTCGTGCTGCCGCTGTCGCACGACGAGGTGGTGTACGGCAAGCGCTCGCTCCTCTCCAAGATGCCGGGTGACCGCTGGCGGCAGTTCGCCAACCTGCGGCTGCTGCTGGGCTGGATGTGGTCGCATCCCGGCAAGAAGCTGCTCTTCATGGGCTGCGAGTTCGGCCAGTGGCGCGAGTGGAACCACGACACCGCGCTCGACTGGCACCTCACCGACGACGGCGACCACCGCGGCCTGCAGCGCTGGGTCGCGGACCTGAACGCGCTCTACCGGCGCGAGCCCGCGTTGCACCGGCGCGATTTCTCGGCCGAGGGCTTCGAGTGGATCGACGCCAACGACAACGACAACAGCGTGCTCACGTTCGTGCGCCGCGGCGGCGAGGGCCCGCCCGTGCTGGTCGCCTGCAACTTCACGCCCGTCGCGCGCCACGGCTACCGCGTGGGAGTGCCGCTCGCCGGCGCCTGGCGCGAGGCCCTCAACAGCGATGCGCCGATCTACGGCGGCAGCGGCGTGGGCAACCTGGGACGCGTCGTGGCCGAGCCCGTGGCCTGGCACGGCCGCACGCAGTCGGTGACCCTCACCCTGCCTCCTCTCGCCGCCGTGGTCTTCACGCCGGAGGAAGCGCCGTGAAGAAAAATTCTTCCCCCTCCCCTGGGAGGGGGCAGGGGGAGGGTCAGGGCCTCGCCTTCGCCGTCGTCGAAGACGTCGCCCCCGACGTGGACCACGGCCGCTTTCCCGCCAAGCGCGTCGTCGGCGAGGAAGTCGAGGTGACCGCCGCCTGCTTCGCTCATGGCCACGAGCTCGTGGCGTGCGCGGTTCGCTACCGGCCGCCGGGCGGTGATTGGCGCGAGATGCCGATGGAGCATCTCGGCAACGACCGCTGGAAGGCGTCCTTCGACGTGGACGCGATCGGGCGCTGGGAGTACGAGGTGCTCGCCTGGGTCGATCACCTCACGCACTGGCGCGACGAGTTCATCCGCCGCCTCGATGCCGACGACATCCGGCTGGCGGCGAAGGTCGGCGCCGACCTCGTCGAGCGCAGCGGCGACGGCGCGGATCCCAAGCTGTCCCGCTGGGCGAAATCCCTTCGCACCGAAACCGACCTCGCAAAGCTCCGCGCGAGCGCCACCGACGAGACCCTCTTCGAGCTCGCGCGCGAGCACGAGCCACGCGACGGCCTCGCAAGGAGTCCCGTCTACCCGGTGCAGGTGGACCGCGTGCGCGCGCGCTTCAGCACCTGGTACGAGATCTTCCCACGCTCGTGCTCGGAGGTGCCCGGCCGCCATGGAACGTTCGCCGACCTGGACGAGCGCCTGGACGAGATCGCCGGCATGGGCTTCGACGTGCTCTACCTGCCGCCGATCCATCCCATCGGGCGCGAGAAGCGCAAGGGGAAGAACAATGCGGTGGTCGCGACCGAAGGCGACGTCGGCAGCCCCTGGGCGATCGGCTCCCGCGAAGGCGGCCACACCGCGATCCTTCCCGACCTGGGCACGGCCGCCGACTTCCGCCACCTCGTCATGGCCACTCGCGCGCGGGGCATGGAGATCGCGATGGACATCGCATTCCAGTGCGCGCCCGACCATCCATGGGTCGCCGAGCACCCGGAGTGGTTCGCCAGGCGCCCCGACGGCAGCATCCAGTACGCCGAGAACCCGCCCAAGAAGTACCAGGACATCTATCCCCTGCACTTCGACACGCCGGACTGGAAGGCGCTGTGGGAGGCGCTGCGCGACGTGTTCCTCTTCTGGGCGAAGGAAGGCGTGGCCGTCTTCCGCGTGGACAACCCGCACACCAAGCCCTTCGCGTTCTGGGAATGGGTGATCGCGGAAGTCAAGCGCGCCTGCCCGGACGCGATCTTTCTCTCCGAGGCGTTCACGCGCCCCCGCGTGATGCACCGGCTGGCCAAGCTCGGCTTCACGCAGTCGTACACCTACTTCACCTGGCGCACCACGAAGGCGGAGCTCACCGCGTACTTCACCGAGCTGGCGACGTCGCCCACGCGCGAGTTCTTCCGCCCCAACTGCTGGCCGAACACGCCCGATATCCTCCCGTACCACCTGCAGAACGCTCCGCTCGAGGCCTTCCGCATCCGCCTGGTGCTGGCCGCCACGCTCGCCGCGAGCTACGGCATGTACGGCCCCGCGTTCGAGGCGGGCGACAACCGGCCCCGCGAGCCGCACTCGGAGGAATACCTCGACAGCGAGAAGTACCAGCTGCGCCAGTGGGAGGGACGGCGCGGGGGCCTCACGCCGCTCATCACGACCCTGAACCAGCTGCGCCGCGCGCACCCCGCGCTGCAGTCCGACTGGAGCCTCGCCTTCCACGCCACCGACAACGACCAGCTCATCGCCTACTCGAAGCGCGCCGGCGACGACCGCCTGCTCGTGGTGGTGAACCTGGACCCGCGCCACGCGCACAGCGGCTGGGTCACCGTGGACCCCGCGCCGCTCGGCCTCGATCCGCACGCGCCCTTCAGGGTCCAGGACAGCCTCGGTGGCGAATCCTACGGCTGGCGGCCCGGCGCCAACTTCGTGATCCTCGACCCGGCGCGCGCGCCGGCGCACGTCTTCACCGTGGCCTGAAGGCCCGCCCATGGACGATCGCCACTACCCGACCGGCACGCACCCCGCGCTCGTCGAGACGGCGCGGCCCGACGATCCGCTGTGGTACATGGACGCGGTCATCTACCAGGTGCACGTGAAGGCGTTCTTCGACTCGAACGGCGACGGCATCGGGGATTTCCGCGGCCTCACCGACAAGCTCGACTACATCCGCGACCTGGGCGTGAACACGGTCTGGGTCATGCCGTTCTACCCGAGCCCGCTGCTCGACGACGGCTACGACGTCTCCAACTACGAGGACGTGCATCCGCCCTACGGCACGCGCGAGGACGTGAAGCGCTTCGTGGAGGAGGCGCACGCCCGCGGGCTGCGCGTGATCACCGAGCTCATCGTCAACCACACCTCGGACCAGCACCCCTGGTTCCAGGCGGCGCGGCGCGCGCCCAAGGGCAGCCCCGAGCGCGACTTCTACGTGTGGAGCGACGACCCGAACAAGTACGCCGGCACGCGCATCATCTTCACCGACACGGAATCGTCGAACTGGGCGTGGGACCCGGTCGCGCAGCAGCACTACTGGCACCGCTTCTTCAGCCACCAGCCCGACCTCAACTTCGACAATCCGCGGGTGCTCGAGGCCGTGCTCTCGACGATGCACCACTGGCTCGACATGGGCGTGGACGGCTTCCGGCTCGACGCCATTCCGTACCTCGTCGAGCGCGAGGGCACGAGCAACGAGAACAACCCCGAGACGCACGCGGTGGTGAAGCGGATCCGCGCCGACCTCGACGCCCACTACAAGGGCAAGCTGCTGCTCGCGGAAGCCAACATGTGGCCCGAGGACGTGCGCGCGTACTTCGGCGACGGCGACGAGTGCCACATGGCGTACCACTTCCCGATGATGCCGCGCCTCTACATGTCGATCGCGATGGAGGACCGGCACCCGCTGGTGGAGATCATGGGCCAGACGCCGCCCGTCCCGCCCAACTGCCAGTGGGCGATCTTCCTCCGGAACCACGACGAGCTGACACTCGAGATGGTCACCGACCGCGAGCGCGACTACATGTACCGCATCTTCGCGACGGACTCGCGCATGCGCGTGAACGTGGGCATCCGCCGGCGCCTCGCCCCGCTCATGGAGAACAGCCGCGCGAAGATCGAGCTGATCACGTTCCTGCTCATGACCATGCCCGGCGCGCCGATCCTCTACTACGGCGACGAGATCGGCATGGGCGACAACATCTACCTCGGCGACCGCAACGGCGTGCGCACGCCCATGCAGTGGTCGCCCGACCGCAACGCCGGCTTCTCGCGCGCCGATCCGCAGCGCCTGTACCTGCCGCCGATCATGGACGCGATGTACGGCTACGAGGCGGTGAACGTCGAGGCGCAGGCACGAAACCCCTCGTCGCTGCTCAACTGGACGCGGCGCCTCATCGCCACTCGCCGCCGCCACATGGCGTTCGGCCGCGGCAGCGTCACGTTCCTCGATCCGGGCAATCGCAAGGTGCTGGCGTTCCTGCGCGAGACGGGCGCGGAGGCGATCCTGTGCGTCGCCAACCTCTCGCGCGTGCCGCAGGCGGTCGAGCTCGACCTCGCGCGCTTCAGCGGCCGCGTGCCGGTGGAGCTCTTCGGCGGCGAGTCGTTCCCGCCGCTCGGCAAGCTGCCGTACCTGGTGACGCTCGCCGGCCACGGCTACATGGCCTTCCGCCTGGCCACCGATGCGAAGCCCCCGGGCTGGCACGAAGAGCGCCTCGCCACGCGCCGGCTGCCGGTGCTGGTGCTCGCACCCGGCTGGGACGCGTTCATCGCCCAGGCGCAGGTCGATCCGGACGTGACGAAGCTCTTCCAGCACGCCGTGGGCGAGCGGCTGCGCGAACAGGTGTTCCTGCCCTACCTGCGCAGCCGCCGCTGGTTCGCGGCGCGCGAGGCGCCGGTGAAGTCGCTGAGACTTCGCCTGCTGGCCCCCTGGGACGGCGGCTCCGCGCGCTGGCTCATCTCGTTCCTGGACGTCGAGCTCTCCTCGGGCGAGGCGCAGCGCTACTTCCTGCCGCTCGGGCTCGACTGGGAGACGCGCACCCACGACCCGCTGGAGAAGTACGAGGCCTTCACCGTCACGAAGCTCCGGCACAAGGAACGCGTCGGCATCGCCTACGCCGCGTTCGCCGACCCGCGCTTCAACCGCGACCTCGCGCGCGCGATGGCGGCGAACGCCGAGACGCCGTTCGGGCCGGGGCGCCTGCGCTTCAGCTCGAACGCCCAGTTCCACGAGCTCGCCGCCGCGATCGACGACGAGGTGCGCACGCCCGCGTTCGAGCAGAGCAATACCGCCGTCTTCTTCGGCAACCGCCTGTTCATGAAGGCCTACCGGCGCCTGCGCGACGGCGTGAACCCCGAGCTCGAGATGGGCCGCTTCCTCACCGAGAAGTCGCCCTACCCGAACGTGGCGCCGGTCGTGGGTGCCATCGAGTACGTCCGCGAGGGCGAAGAGCCCGTGACCCTCGCGATCATGCAGCGCTTCGTCGAGAACCAGGGCGACCTCTGGACGGTGACGCTCGAGCATCTCGCGCGCCTGCTCACCGGTCCGCAGCAGGGCCCGCAGGCCGACGCCGAGAGCGCCGCCGCGGGCTTCCACCTGGGGCGCATGGCGCTGCTCGGCCGGCGCGTGGCGGAGCTGCATCGGGCGCTCGCAAGGACGACCGGCGATTCCCTCTTCGATCCCGAGCCCGCGACCGCCGAGGACATCGAGGCGTGGAAGCGCCGCGCGCTGGAGGAGCTCGATGCGGCGCTCGCCGCCCTCGACAAGGCGGCGCCCGCGCGCGCGAAGCTCGAGCGCGCGCTCCCCGCGCTGCGCGCGCGCGTGGAACAGCTTGGGCGCCAGCCGACCACCCTCCTCAAGTCCCGCTTCCACGGCGACCTGCACCTGGGGCAGGTCCTCGTCTCCAAGGACGACTTCGTGATCGTCGACTTCGAGGGCGAGCCGGCGCGACCCCTCGAGCGGCGGCGCGAGAAGTCCTGCGTGCTGCGCGACGTGGCCGGGATGCTGCGTTCCTTCAGCTATGCCGCGCACGCGGCGCTCATGAAGCTCGAGCCCGGCGGCCCCGGCGC
>Ga0111539_10000624_pt1 | contig 45941 bp, 37 predicted proteins | sample RhiMethybrSRZTD1_FD_79667 | JGI IMG/M metagenome (GOLD analysis project Ga0111539, IMG submission 79667) | Populus rhizosphere microbial communities from Tennessee, USA - Rhizosphere MetaG P. TD hybrid SRZTD1 (version 2) (version 2) | ecosystem: Host-associated > Plants > Roots > Rhizosphere >... | reverse complement strand
GATAACTCGTACTCGCGATTCCGGTAGGCCGCGATCGACTCGAGGCTGGTCACCCGATCGCGGAAGGCGACGTAGTCCGGAGGGGAGAAGCCGCCGGGAGCCATCGTGCCGATCCGCTCGTTGAAGAGCACCAGGCCTCCCGGCTCGCGATAGGGGAGCGACCGCAGCAGAACGGCATTCACGATCGTGAAGACCGCGGTCGTCGCCCCGATCGCGAGCCCGAGGGTCAAGACGACGATCGTGCTGAAGAGCGGGGCGCGTCTCATGGTCCGGGCGGCATAGCGAATGTCCTGCGACAAGCGGCTCATGTGTCCCTCCTCAGGGGTGGTAATGAAGGTGTGCCGGGCAATCCGTCGCGCACGTCGGGCATCGCAGCGCATCTGCACCGATGCCGCAAGGCCGTCGACGACGAGGTGTGCCCACGCGTACGCGACACCCGGACGGCCGTACCGCTCGCGCTCGCGCGCCACGCAGTACAGAAACGCCGCTTCGAGATCCTTGCTGGTGCGACGGCGGACGTCGGCCGGATACAAGAGCAGGAGGGCGCGCGTGAGCCAGCGTGACGGGTCCACGTATTCAGGCCTTCAACAGCTTCTTCTGCCGCGCCACCGCCACGAACCCGGCGAGCCGCCGCGCTTCGGCCGCGCAGGCGCGGCGTCCCGCGGCCGTGATGCGGAAATACCGCGGACGACCACCGCCCGGCTCGGCCGAGGACGGAGGGTCGACCTCGACGACCAGCGCCTCGTCGACCAGGCGTTCAAGGTTGCGATAGAGCATGCCGGGCCAGAGGCGCATGTGGCCGCCGGTACGGTCCAGGACCTCGTGCATCACTCCGAGACCGTGCAGATCGCGGTCGGCAAGCGCGAGGAGGATCTGGAACCAGTGCGGCGGCAGCGGCGGCGGCTCGGGACGGGCTCGGGGCATCGGTTTTCTCCGCGAAGGCGGACGAGGTGTATACCTGCGGGTATATACCTCGGCACTCAGACGGTGCGGCAGCTCAAAGGGTTTGAAGACCTGTGACGCTTCTCGAAGTTCTGTTTGCCGGCATCATCTACGTCGGCGGCATCCTCGCCGCCGCCGGCATGGCCATCTACGCGCTCTGGTGGGTCACCCTGCTGGCCATCCGGCGCATCCCGATGATCGGCAGGCGCCACCGGCATCCGGACTGGGACCGCCTCAACCGACGCTGACCGCGATCGCCGGGGCGGTGTGATACAACCGCGCGTTATGGCCCATCCAGAGCTGCGGACCATCGCGGGTGCGATCGTCCTCCTCGCCGTGACGTTGGTCGCGGCGCAGGGTCCCGCGCCTCCCGCGCCAGGACCACCCCCGGGAAGACGGGTCGAGGTGCTGTTCCTCGGCCACACCCGCGCAGCCGACGCGATCGACCCGAAGGCGGGTGGTTGGTACCACGACTCGGATCGATTCGCGCCGATGCTGAAGGCGGCGCTCGCGTCCGACGGCTTCAACTTCTCCTACACGACCGACACCGCCGCCCTGAACGAGGCCAATCTCGCGAAGTACGACGCCCTGCTGATCTATTCGAATCACCGCGCTCTCGAGCCAGCCCAGGAGAAAGCGCTGCTCGATTTCGTCGCCGGCGGCAAAGGCTTGCTGGCGCTCCACTCGGCGTCCTTCTGTTTTCAGAATTCGACGGCCTACGTCGGCCTGCTGGGCGCGCAGTTCGCGCGGCATGGCACCGGCGAGTTCACGGCAACCCTCGTCACCCCCTCGCATCCGGTGCTGACGGGGGTGCAGCCGTTCCAGGTCTGGGACGAGACCTACGTCCACACGAAGCTCAGCGCCGATCGCACCGTCCTGATGGAGCGCGCCGAAGGCACGGGCCGCGAGCCATGGACGTGGGTCCGCACGCATGGGAAAGGCCGCGTCTTCTACACGGCCTACGGCCACGACGAGCGGGTGTGGGGCCATCCCAGGTTCCACACGCTCATGAAGAACGCCATCACCTGGGCGATTGGGCCAGGGATCGCGGCCCGGCTCAGCGCCCTTGCGATCGCGCCGTTGCAGTATTCCGATGCTCCGGTGCCGGTCCCGAACTACGAACGGCGAAACCCCGCGCCGAAATTGCAGCAGCCGCTCTCGACAGCCGAAGCCGCGAAGCACCTGCAGATCCCGCCCGGCTTCGAGCTGCAGCTGTTCGCGGCCGAGCCCCTGATCGCCGGCAACCCGGAAGCGATGGCGTGGGACGAGCGCGGCCGGCTCTGGATCGCGGAAACGAAGGACTATCCCAACAACCCGCAGCCTGGCGGCCAGGGCAATGACGTCATCAAGATCCTCGAAGACGTGAACCACGACGGCAGGGCTGACAAGGCCACCATCTTCGCCGACAAGCTGACCATCGTCAGCAGCCTCGTCTTTGCCAACGGCGGCGTCATCGTCTCGCAGGCCGGCGAGATGGTGGCGTTGAAAGACACGAACGGTGACGACAAGGCCGACCTGCGCGAATCGTTGATCCGGGGCTGGAGCATCCGCGATACGCACGCGCTGGCGTCGAACCTGAAGTACGGGCTCGACAACTGGATCTGGGGTGCGGTTGGCTACTCGGGCTTCAATGGCACGGTCGGCGGGCAGGCCCTGAACTTCAACCAGGCCCTCTATCGCTTCTCGCGGGACGGCAACCGCATGGAGCACATCGCGAACTTCACGAACAACACGTGGGGCCTCGCCTTCAACGAGACCTTCGACGTGTTCGGCTCCACCGCGAACGGCGAGCACAGCGTCTACGTCGCGATTCCGCGGCCGTACTACCAGGGCGTTTCAAGCCTGACCGGGGACGGCAAGAAGAAGATCGACGGCCATTATGCGATGCAGGCGAACACACGAAAGATCCGGCAGGTGGACGTGCAGGGCGGATTCACTGCCGCGGCAGGGCACAATTTCTACACGGCGCGCGCCTTTCCGGAGGAATACTGGAACCGCATCGCGTTCGTGAACGAGCCCACCGGGCACCTCGTCCATCGGGCGATCGTCGAGCGCCAGGGTTCGGGCTTCACCGAAAAGGACGGCTGGAACGTCGCCGCCAGCGATGACGAGTGGTTTGCGCCGGTGCACGCGGAGGTCGGACCCGACGGCGCGTTGTGGTTCCTCGACTTCTACGACTTCATCATCCAGCACAACCCGACGCCGACCGGGCCGATTGCGCAGGAGCATCCGTTCCGGAACGGCCGCGGCAATGCGTACGAGACGCCGCTGCGCGAACACGATCGCGGCCGCATCTACCGGCTCGTGTGGAAGGATGCGAAGCCCTACACGCCGCTCTCGCTGAGCGCGAACCGGCCGCTCGAGCTGGTGCAGGCGCTCCGTCACGACAACATGTTCTGGCGGACGGCGGCACAGCGTCTCATCGTGGAGCGCGGCAAGACCGATGTCGTCCCGCAGATCATCGCGGTCGTCAACGACCGGACCGTCGACAAGATCGGCCTGAATTCACCGGCGGTCCACGCGCTGTGGACGCTCCACGGTCTCGGCGCGCTCGACGGCGCCAATGCGGCCGCGCTCGAGGCCGCGACGCGCGCACTGTCGCACCCGGCAGCCGGCGTGCGCAAGGCGGCGCAGTCGGTGCTGCCGCAGACGCAGCAGTCGGTCGCGGCGATGCTCTCAACAGGAGCCCTCACCGACAAGGATCTGAACGCGCGGCTGAACGCCCTGCTGGTGCTCTCGCGGATGCCCGCGTCCGTCGAAGCCGGTCGCGAAATCTATCGAGCCAGCAAGGATCCGGCGCTCGTCGCCGATGAGTGGCTGCCCGAGGCGACCTGGATCGCCGCTACCAGGCACCAGGAGGGCTTCCTGAAAGCGTATGCCGACGAGGTCGGCGCCCCCGAGGTGACGAAGATCGCTGCCCGCGGCGCGCGTGGCGAGCGCGGCGGCGGTGCGGACTGGTCGGCGCCGTCGCTTCCGGATGACGACTGGAAAGTCGTCCCGGCTCCGAGGGTCTGGAGCGAGACCGACATCGGCGATCACGTCGGCACGATCTGGCTCCGGCGCACGATCGACGCACCCGCGAACGCCGCGGGCAGGCCGGCCGAGATCCGGCTGGGGATCGTGGACGATTCCGACGTCACGTTCGTGAACGGTGTTCGCATCGGCGGGACGTCCACGTCGCGCAACCTGCCGCGGCAGTACAGCATCCCCGCCGGTGTCCTGACCGCAGGATCGAACGTGATTGCCGTGCGCATCTCGAACGTCAACGGCCGCGGCGGGTTCGTGCCCGATCCGGCACCGGCGCCCGGCGTGTCGCCGCTGGCAAAGGAATCGGGGTTGACCGGCATGGTCATCGCTGGAGAGGGCTTCACCATCCGCCTCGAAGGTGACTGGCGCGCGAAGGTCGAGGAGACCTGGGAGGGCGGACGCCGTCGTGAGATCGTGCCGAACGTATCGATCGCGCAGCAGTTCCTCCTCGCCAACAGCCCGGTCACCGGCGCGATGAAGCCGCCGATCGCTCCAGCAGGATCGGGGTCACCGTCGGCAGTTGCATCAGGGGCGGCAAGTCTCGGCGCTCTGGCGATCACGGTCGGTGTCGTCAGTGGTCAGATGAAGTTCACCCAGACCACGATCAGCGCTCGGCGAGGTCAACGCGTCGAGCTCACACTCAACAACACCGACGACATTCCGCACAACATCGTGATCTTCAGGCGCGGCAGCATGACCGAGTACGGGAAGGAGCTGTTCGGATCGCTGAACGAACCGAACGCGCAGCTGCGCGGGTTCGTGCCGGATTCACCGAACGTCCTGGTCGCCTCCCGGCTGCTCAATGCGGGGGAGTCGACCGTCGTGACCTTTGACGCGCCCACCGAGCCCGGCGAGTACCCGTTCGTGTGCTCGTTCCCCGGGCATTGGGCGACGATGCGAGGCGTGCTCAGGATTGAATGACGTCGCCGCTGCGCCGCGATCAGTGTTCTGGCCAACCCGGAGTCGATCCATGAAACGATCACCGCCACGAACCCCCTCTGCCACTCGAACGCGCAAATCGTCGGCTGGCAGCGCGGTTGCCAGGAGCCGTCCAGCTCGTCGAAAGACGACGACAGCGAAGCGCCGTGCCGCCACCAAGCCTGCGCCCATCGGCATTGCACCAGGCGTGATTCCGATGATCTCCTACGAAGACGGGATGGCGGCCCTGGACTGGCTTCACCGCGCATTCGGCTTCCGCGAAACCGTGCGTCTTGCCGCGCCGGACGGGCGACTCTCCCACGGCGAGATGACGGCCGGTGACGGACTGATCATGCTGGCGTCGCCGACGCCCGACTATCAGGGGCCGAAACGACACCGGGAGGTGTGCGAGCAGGCTCGTCGGTGGTCAGCCGTGCCCTGGATTGTCGATGGCGTTCTCGTTTACGTGGACAACCTTGGAGAGCATTTCGCACGAGCCAAAGCGGCGGGGGCAACGATTCTGTCGGAGATCGAGTCGGACCCACCTGGCCGGCGATATCGCGCGGAGGATTGCGAGGGTCACCGCTGGTTCTTCTTCGAGAAGGCCGGGCGATAAGCGGCGATGGCGGGCAGCCTGGTGGATTCGGCCGCAGTTGACGAATGGAACTCGAGCGCGAGCCTGTCGGCATAGAATCTCGTCCACCATGCGAAAGACATCCGTCGCGTTCCTGCTCGCCTTCGTTGCGCTCGCCGGGAACGCGCTGGCCGACGTCCGCCTGCCCGGGATCATCAGCACCTGTAATGATTTCTTCCGGGTTCCCGGACTTCTTGCAGTCCGGTGACGACCACGATCACTGGTACAGCGGCCTGCGATTGTTGAGCGCGATCCAACCGCGAGCCACGCGGTAGATGAACCAGATGCTCACGATCCCGAGCGGGAGCCAGGCGATGAGGATGCCGATGCCGAGCGTGCCGATCACGAACAGCAGGCAGAGCGATACCCACAACAGCCCATACCAGAACGTGCGGATTTGCCACCGGAAGTGTGACTCGAGCCAGGTGCCCTGGACCTCGCTTCGCTTCAGGTAGTTCAGGATGACGGCGATGATCGAGGGCCAGCCGGTCAGAAATGCGCCCACCACTGTGGCGACTCCGACAATGCCGGTGACGAGACTGAACGCGTGCAGGCCGTAAATCACGTGCGTCCAGGTGACGATGTGCTCTTCGCGGGAAGCGTCCATAAAGTGCTAACTCACGGCTATTATCACCCGTTGACGAGCAGGACGGTGGCGACGACCGCGCACGCGATGCCGCCCAGCTGCGCTGTGGACAGGCGTTCGCCGAGGAAGATCCGGGCCAGCGCGATCGTACTCGCGGGGTAGAGCGAAACGAGCGTGGCCATCAGGCTCAGCGGACCGCGCTGCACGGCGGCCAGATAGAGCGCGTTCGCCAGCATGTCGAGCGCTCCGCCGCCGGCCGCGATCTTCAGGACCGGCGCCGGCATGCGAATCGAACGCCCGGTCGCCAGCGCAATTGCGGCAAACATGGCGACGGACGTGACGCGAGCGGGGATCAGGGGCCAGAGTCCCGAGGCCGGTGCCGCGCGCGCGAGCGCCACCAGGAAAAGCCCGATCAGCACGCCTGACGCGAAGGCGATTCTCAACCCGTCCCGGCGCACTGCCGTCCGGCCGCCCCGCCCCCGCTCCTGCCCCACCAGCACGATCGCCGCAAGCGCGAGTGCGATGCCCGCGATCCTGACCAGTGTCAGCCGCTCGCCAAGCGCAATGCCGGCGGCCACCGGAATCAAGGCCGCGCACACGGCCGTGAGCGGCGCGACGATGCTCATGGGACCGATCGCGAGCGCGCGATAGAGCAGCGCGACACCGCCTCCGCCCGCAAGGCCGGCAATCGCGCCCCAGGCCAGATCGCGTGCTGCAGGCGGCGATCCCGGCAGGAAGAGGAGGACCACCATCAACAGGACGAGACCGGCCGCCTGCGAGACGATCACGACCGCCATCGTGTTGGAACGATGGGTGGCGAGACCGCCGAGAAAGTCCGCGGCGCCGTAGGCGAACGCGGACAGGAGTGCGATGACCGAGGGAAGCATCGAGACGTTTTCGACAGTCTATCCGGGACGACTGGAGCCACTTGCCCCGTGAGGTATAAGCTGTCGCAGGCGGGCGGCCGGCAGCTTGGGCATTGACGTCAGTTATCAACTCGAGCCGGCAAGAATACGGAAGGGATGGATGGATCGACGCAGCTTCTTGACCATGACGGCCGGCGCGGTCGCCGCGGCTGCAGCGCCGGTAACCAGCTCACAGCAAACGGCGCCGTCGAAAGCCCGCTTCAGGACCGGCCTGGTGGCCTATTCGTATCGCCAGGCCCTCCAGTCCAAGGCGATGAAATACGAGGACCTGATCAACGTCGCCGTCGATACCGGCACGGACGGCATCGACATGACCGTCTATTGGTTGCCCAGCACCGAAGCCGACTATCTCCGTTCGTTGCGGCGTCTTGCTTACAAGAATCGCGTCGAGATCTACAGCATCGGGACCCGCGTTCAGCTCGCGCAGCCGTCGCCGGATCTGCAGGAGAAGCAGCTTGCAGACCTGCGGAAGTGGATTGAGGTTGCGCAGCGGGTCGGGGCCACACACATCCGCGTCTTCGGCGGACAGAAGCCGGATGGTGCCACCCTCGAGCAGGCGGTCGGGTTCGCGGCCGAGACGCTCAAGCGCGGCGCTGAGATCGCCGGCCCCGCCGGCGTTCTGCTCGGGATTGAGGATGATGGAGGCATCACGGATTTCGCCAAAGAGACGATCGAGGTCGTCCGGCGGGCGGACTCGCCGTATGCAGGAATGAACCTCGATACTGGCAATTTCCGTCCTCCGAAGGTCTACGACCAGATCGAGATGTCGATTCCGTACGCCGTGAGCACCCACATCAAGACCGAAACAGCCAACGACGACGGCAAGACGCGGTCGCCTGCTGACTGGGACCGGGTGTTCAAGATGTTCGCGGCCCACGGATACCGGGGTTACATGGGGCTCGAGTACGAGGCGGCCGCCGATGCGCAGACGGCCATCCCCGCACAGCTGCGCCGGTTGAAGGAGATGGCGCAGAAATACTCGTCCTGAGCCGCCATCTATGTTCCTGACCAGACTACGCGCTGCCGCGCTCATCGCCTCGGTGACGGTCGTCACTGCCTACACGGATCAAAGCTCGCCGGTCAACCGCCCCTGGCCTCCGGGCGTGCAGAAAGTCTCCAGCGAGTCGCCCGTGCTCTCGCCGGACGAGGCGTTGAAGTCGTTCTTCATGCCGCCGGGATTTCGCGTCGAGCTGGTCGCCAGCGAACCGCTCATCCACGATCCGACAGCGGTCGACTGGGACCTGCAGGGACGCCTCTGGGTCGTCGAGATGACCGGCTTCGTTCGGGACCTGGTCACGCCCGAGCCGAATCTCGATCCCATCGGCAATGTCGTCGTGCTCGAAGACACGGACAACGACGGCAAGATGGACAAGCGCACGGTGTTCGCGGACAAGCTGATTCTGCCGCGCGCGGTCAAGGTGCTCGACAACGGCGTGCTCATTGGCGAACCGGGGACGCTCTGGTTCATGCGCGACACCGACGGAGACCTCGAGGCCGATACGCGGGAAGTCATCACCCACTCGTACGGCCTGCTGCGCGGCAGTGTTGAAGGCAACGCGAACAGCCTGTTCTGGGGGCTCGACAATGTGATGCACACCTCGGAGAACGAGGTGAACGTCAGGCTCAAGAACGGCGAGTTCGAGCTGAAGCCGACGCTGTCGCGCGGCGAGTGGGGGCTCAGCCAGGACGACGCGGGGCGCATGTACCGGAACACCAATGAATCGGCGCTGCACGTGGACCTCGTGCCGACGCCGTACTTCCAGCGGAACCCCGCGCTGCTCCGCACGCGTGGCAGCTACGAATCGCTCGCCGGCGAAAACGGCGATCTCAACGTCGTCTGGCCGGTCCGCCCCAACCCGGGCACGAACCGCGCGTACCAGGCCGGCATCGATCGCGAGGACGGCAGTCTCAATCGCTTCACGGCCGTGTGTGCACCGTTGATCTATCGCGGTGACCGGCTGCCATCGGAGCTCTACGGGAACGCCTTTGTCGCGGAGCCGGCCGCAAATTTCGTCAGTCGGATCGTGCTGAGCGACGACGGCGCGACGCTCAGGGCGCGGAAGGCATATGACAACGCCGAGTTCCTGGCGTCCACTGACGAACGCTTCCGGCCGGTCTACATCTCCAACGCACCCGACGGCGCGCTCTACGTCGTCGACATGTATCGCGGCGTGATTCAGGACCGGATGTCGACGACGATGTATCTGCGCGACCACATCCTGTCGCGCAAGCTGGATGCGCCGGTGGGCCTGGGACGCATTTATCGCGTCATGCACGAAACGACCAGGCGCGACACTGTGAACCCGTTCGCGACCGCATCGCCCGCGCAGCTCGTCGAGGCCCTTTCACACCCGAACGGCTGGAGGCGTGACACCGCGCAGCGGCTGCTGGTCGAGCGGAATGCGAAATCGATCGCGCCGGCGCTCGTGAAGCTGGCCGAGAACGCCACCGATCCGCGCGCGAAGCTGCACGCCCTGTGGACGCTGGACGGTCTCGATGCCATCGAACCAGCGACGGTGACGAAGGCGCTCGAGGACCGGTCTCCAGACGTGCGGATGTCCGCCGTACGGATTGCCGAGCGGTGGCTCGGGACGCCGAACCACGCGATTGCGACGGCCGTGCTCAAGCTCACGGGAGACCCCCATTGGTCGGTTCGCGAGCAGCTTGCCGCGTCGATCGGGGTGTTGCCGCCCGGACCACGCGAGGTCGCGGCGGCGGCGATGCTCGAACGCCACGCCTCTGATCCGGTGGTCGTCGACGCGACGCTGAGCGGTCTCCGCGGCAGCGAGCCGGCCGTGCTCGACACACTGTTGCGAAACGGCGACCAGACGCCGCAGCGTGAAATCGCGACAACGATGCTCGCTGCGACGATCGTGCGAGGCGGCCAGGACGCGGCGATCCAGAGCGTGCTGGCCTCGATTGGAGAGTCGGGCAGGAGCGAGTGGCAGCGCTCGGCGTTGCTGCGCGGAGCGGAGGGCGCCATCCTGAACGCGCCGATGCCTGGTACCGGCGCGCGCCGCGGGGCGCCGCCGATGGCAAACGCCCCGTGCCCCACGTGCCCCGGCGGCCGCGCTGGTCCCGGCGGCGCGTATGCGTTCCCGCGCGGCGCGCCAACCCCCGCCGGACGAGGAGCGCAGCGCACCGTGCGCCTGAGCCGCGAACCGGCCGCGCTCTCATCGGTCGCCGCGGCCGGTGGCGATCTCGGTGCCCGTGCCGCGGCCGTACTGGCGCGGATCGAATGGCCCGGCAAGCCGGGCCTGGCCGCACCAATTCCGGCGCTCACGGCCGAAGAACAGCAGCGATTCGATGCCGGACGGGACGTTTACCGCAACGTCTGTCAGGCGTGTCATCAACCCGACGGACGCGGCCAGGAACGAATCGCACCGAGCCTGGTCGGATCCACGCTGGCGCTCGCGGCGCCCGAGATCCCGGCGCGTATCCTGCTCAACGGCAAAGAGGGACCGGTCGGCTTGATGCCACCGGTCGGTTCGGTATTGAACGACGATCAGATTGCCGGCGTGCTCACTTACATCCGGCGCGAGTGGGGACAAACCGGCACGCCGGTCGATCCCGGGCAAGTCAAGGTCATGCGCACGCAGACGGCGACACGCACCAGGCCGTGGACGCATGACGAGCTGATGGCCATGGTCAAGGACGGACGGTAGAACACGTCATGGCGATTAGATCGAGGGCAGCCAGCGACGGCTGCCCTCTCCGAATGTGAATCTTCAGCCGCCTGTCACCACAACGCCTACCGCTGAAGTGACACCGTCACCCTGAACGCGCCGCCGTTGTCGGCGAAGTGGTCGTCGTTGACCGAGAGGAACAGGCGACCGTTCGCGTCCGCCGTGATCAGCTTGCGGCTGCCCACGGCCATCGGGGCCCCGTCGCCCACCCGCGCGATCAGGATCCCGGCGGCCTGATCGGTGATCGGCGCGGACGCCGCCCGGCGGCCTGTACGCGACCCGGACGGATCGGCGACGTCGGATGCGTTGCTGCTGAGGGTCACGCTGCCGGTGGCGTCCAGGGCCAGCGTGTCGCCGCTGCGCACGTCGATGCCGGTATCGACCCACCCGCGCGTCGCGTCAACGGTGATCGTTCGACCGCTCGTTCCCGTGGCGCCAGGCGTGGCGCTGAGTTCGGCGTTGGTCAGTTCGCGGCGCGTCAACTGTCCGTCGCCGTTCTGGTCCTGCCGGGCAAAGCTCTGGCGCGACCACTGCCATTCACTCGGCGTGATCACCTGGTCATTGTTGCGATCGAGTCCGTCGAACAGATCGGCCTGCTCGGCATCGTCGCCCGCGACCTCGCTGCGGCTCAACACGCCGTCGTTGTTGCGATCGAGCCACTCGAAGGCGTCGCGGCTCGCGTGCCATTCGGCCCGCTGGATCCGCCCGTCCCGATTGACGTCCAGGTATTCGAAGCGGTCTTCACGATCGCTGTCGACGTCGGCGCCGAGAAACTCCGCCCGTGTCAGCGCACCGTCGCCGTTGCGATCGGCGCGAATGAACCCTTCACGATCGTAGAACCATTCGCGGCGCGCAATCCGGCCGTCGCCGTTGCGATCGAGATTCGTGAAGCCGCGATCGCTCCAGTTGCGGAACTCGGGCCGCCGCGCCTGATCGTAGTCATCCGGCTCGCCCGGCTCGCGCACCGCGCCGACTCGCATTTCATCGCCCGACAGCACGCCGTCGCCGTTCCAGTCGTGGCGGCGGAACGACTCCGCGCTGCCTCGCCACTCGGCCCGCGAGACGGCGCCATCGCCGTTCTCATCCATGGCCTGGAAGCGTGTTTCCCGTTGCCGCGAGCTCTGGGTTTGTGCCGCCGGCGCCGCAGCAAGAGTCAGTCCCAGTAGAGTCAGCCACACCGCCGTATCCCATGGTTGACGTGACATATGGAATGTCCCCCTGGGATGGAGAACGCAGGAAGCATGCCGTAGAAGAAGCGCAGAAAACCGCGTGAATACGCTCGATTAACCAAACGCTCGAGCTGAGCGTTGCTAAGAGACGCTCGTTCCGCGCCTCCGCCGCCTGACGGCGGCAAGCGCGGCAAGGCCCGAGCCGAACAGCAGCATCGAGGCTGGCTCCGGGACCGGATCCGCGCTCGCGAAATCGTACCGCACGCTCGATCCTACCCAGCCCGGCGACTCTCGATCAGGATGCGTCAGCGTGATCGATGCCGTCCCGCGCCCGGTGATTTGCGTCTGCTGAATAAGGATGTGGTCGGAAAAGAATCCCGTGAGCGTGAAGGGGGCGGTCACGACCACCATCCCCGCCCCACCGAATTCCGGCACGGTAAACAATCCGTCCGGACGAAGCAGGAGCGAGGCGTCGACACCGTTCACGTCGTACTCCCTTCCATTCAGAGTGAGCCGGGTCTCGATGAGCCCACCGTCAAACGCGTCGAGATAGACGCCGACGTTCAACCGCGTGCCGGGCGCGCACTCGGTCTCGCCGAAGCAAAATGAGAGCGGGTCGATCCTGCCGGACCCGGGCCCGACTGCCAGCGTCGTTGTCATTCGGAATCCGTCCGTTCCACTCACCGTCGAGGGCCGGCTGACGACCCCCCAGCCCTCCGTCAACAGGAATCCGCTGGTGATCGTGACCGGATCCGCGTTCGCTCTGGAAACGGCAGTAAGTGGAAGCGCAAGGGCCAACAAGAAGACTGTAAGTTTCATCGACCACCCCGATCAGGCACCGACACTGGCGCGTGTCGGTGTGCGAGCAACGGCGATGCCGCGACCGGGGTCGATCCTTCTCTGTTCGCGGGTCCCCGACCTCAGCCGCTGATGGATCCTCCCGGTCACAGGAGGATAACGCTGCGGTTTGAATGGAGAAGGTTAGTTGGTGCCTAACGAGCCGGACCCGCCTCAGTCGCCGGAATGACAGCCCGCAGCGCCGCGATGATCTCTTCCTGATTGTCTTTGTGGAGCCGCAGCAGGACCGCGCTCGGACTCCCGTCCGGCAACAGGTACTCGAGGAGCACGTAGTGATCGGTGGACTTGATCGAGGATCCGATCAAGCCTCCGGCAAGGCCGCCGATAAAGTTGCCATTATCGGCATTGCCGCGTTTGTGGCCTGAATAGTCCATGGCGCGGATGGACGCGGTCGAAATCTCGAAGCGGATTGGCTGCTTGCCCGTTCCTTCGAATCTGATCGCGGAGGCAGAAACGGTCAGTCTGTTCTTCCAGTCGAGCGACTTCCCGCGGATGCCGGCGACGCCGCCGAGGTACATGACGTTCGACCAGGTCCTGGGGGCAGGCGGTGGAGGCTTCCCGGCCTCCTGTCGCGACGATGCCAACGGCATCATCTGAAGCAGCACTGCGCCGAGGACCATCAGGGCGAGCACGCGGCCGGAACCCGGTGTGGCTCCGCTAGCGGACTGCGAATGTGACGTAGTCATAGTCGCTCGTGAACTTCTGAGCGTCTTTCGAATCGAGCTCAGTAATGCCGTCTCGGAAGGTACCCAGGATGTAGTAGGTCCGGCCCGTCTGCGCCGTCAGCAGCAGGTAATTGTCGTCACGTTTCGCGACGCGGCCGCCCCAGCAAAGCCGCCTCACACCGGGATCGATCTCGAAGAACGAGAACTGGTTCTTCTTCAGCACGGCTCGCCACTGTCCATCCACCGAGAGCTTGACCTGGTAGCTCTTGCCCATGATGCCCTTGTACATCACGACAACCATCGCCTTGCCGGGCGATGGCGCCGGGACGGTCTGCTTGTTCTTCGGCTTGACGATTTCGTTCTTTTCGTCTTCGGGGCCGCACTGTACTGGTTCCTGCGCGACCGCATCGGCCGTGACGCAGGGCATCGCGAGCAGCATCAAAGACAGGAGGGCACCGGCGGCAGGTCGGGTCATCGAACACCTTCTTGTGAGCGGTTCAGTAGAACGTGTAATTGAAGAGTCCCCGGTACACGATGTGGTTCCGATCGTTCCCGAACTGGATGAAGAGGACATCGCCCTCGACAGACAGGTGGCGTGCGAACTCCCAGCCGCCGCCGACGCTGTAGCCGAGGCCTGCCTCGCCTCCGGTGCCCTGGACGATGTTGGCTCCGAACCCGCCGCCGATGCTGCCGGTGACGTAAGCGCTCGGCGTCCTCCGGCGAAACATGTAGGTCGTCCCGAACCCGGTCACGCCAAGGGCGTCGTAACTCTCGTCGGTGGTGAAGACAGCGCGGTTCGAGTAGAAGAGCAACAGCTGATCTGACGGCGCGTATCCGACCGCGAAGTTCGTCACGACCGAGAAATTGTTCGTGCCGCCGCCGGTGGCGATGACCCGGCCGAACCGGTCCACGACCGTGAACCCCGGTGGCCGGTGAAGGCCGCCGCCCGCACCACCACCGATGATGAATCCCTTTCTGTTCGAACTCGTTTCAACCTGGCTCGCCGCGGCCGGCGGTGGAGCGGGCACGGTCGCGGCCGCCGCGCCGCCTCGCATTGGTTCAACCGTGCCTCCATTCACCCATCCTGTCCGCCACTCGCGCGCCGGCCCGCCGGCTGGCGGACGCACGAGGTACCAGCCGTTGCGCTCGTCGAGTACATCCAGGATCTCGCCGATAACCACGGTGCCGACGGACCGGGCATCTCCGAGCGGCTGCTCGAGGACGGCCGTCGCACGGACCACCCTTGCCGATGTACTGACCGGCGGCTGTGCATCGGCACTGAAGGCTGCGATCAGCAGAAGAGAAGCGACAGACAGCGAGAGGCGGCGGATTCTCACGGCGCAGTCCCTCCACGGGTTCGAGCGCTCCGGTTGAACGTCAGGGGCTTCGGGGTATGCGCCTCTTATACGCCCGGCAGCCGTCGGGTGAAATCCGCACATTCACCTGGTTTACCGTCTAGTTTCACCAGGATGGCGACCAGGTTTCACCGTGCGCACCGGGAGCGGCCTGTGAACATCCGGGAAAGTTCGTGTATAAGAGGCCGGCGATGAAGTTCACACCGATCGAGGCTGCGCTCCTGTTGCTGTTCGCTGTTCACCCAGCGGTGGTCGCTCAAGACCATCCCGGTCAGTACACAGCCGGCGATATCGACGCCGGCTCGCGTGTCTATTACGCGAACTGTGCGCAGTGCCACGGTGCGACCGGCATTGGCGTCGGCGGGATCGATCTGCGGCGCGGCCGCCTGCCGCGCGCGGCGACCGACGACGCGCTCGCCGCGCTCGTGACGAGCGGTATACCGGGAACAGGGATGCCGCCGTTTCGACTCACTTCCGACGAGATGCGCGGGCTGGTCGCATTCGTGCGGGCCGGACTGGGAGCGGATCCGAACGCCCCGCCCGTGAAGATCGGGAATGCGCCGCGCGGGCGGTCGGTGTTCGAAGGCAGGGGCCGGTGTCTCGAGTGCCACCGCATCGGGTTGGAGGGCAGCCGCTCGGGTCCTGACCTCACGGATATCGGAGCGGTGCGGACGCCGGCCGCGATCCATCGCTCGCTCGTCGACCCGACCGGGGGCATGCGCCCGATCAACCGCCCGGTGCGGGCGGTGCGGCGCGACGGATCCACGATCACCGGCCGCCGGCTGAATGAAGACAGCTACACGGTTCAAATCGTCACGGCTGAAGGCAGGCTCGTCTCACTGGTCAAAGAGGAGCTGCGTGACTGGACGGTGAGCCCGACCTCGCCGATGCCGTCCTACAAGGACACGCTGAGCGCGGATGACCTCGCCGATCTCGTCGCGTACCTCGTCTCGCTGAGGGACGGCGCACTGTGATGCGCGCCGTCACCGCGCTCGGGTGTCTGTTGGCGTGCACCATCGCTCTCGCCGGTCAGCCGTCCGGCGATCGCCTGCGCAATGCCGCGGCCGAGCCGCACAACTGGCTGACGTACTCGGGCACGTATGCCGGTCATCGGTACAGCACGCTGGGTCAGATCGATCCCGGCAATGTGAAGAACCTCGAGATGAAGTGGATGCTGCAGAACCAGGTGTTCGGACCCTGGGAATCGTCGCCGCTCGTGGTCGACGGGATCATGTACCTGACGCAGAGGCCCAACGACGTCCTGGCGATCGACGCGAAGACGGGCCGAATCTTCTGGGTCTACAAGCATCCGGTCGCGCCGGACTTCAAGGTCTGCTGCGGTGCGAACAACCGCGGTCTCGCGATGCTCGGGGACACGCTGTTCATGGGGACGCTCGATGCGCGGCTGGTCGCCATCGATGCTCGCACCGGGCGCCTGCTCTGGAACCTCAAGGTCGCCGAATACGCGCACGGCTACTCCGTGAGCCTCGCGCCGCTCGTGGTGAAGGACAAGGTCATCATCGGCGTGGGCGGCGGCGAGTACGGCATCCGCGGGTTCATTGCGGCGTACGAGCCGGCAACCGGAAAGGAGATCTGGCGCTTCAATACCGTCCCCGCTCCCGGCGAGCCCGGCTCCGAGACGTGGAGCGGTGACGCATGGAAGTCCGGTGGCGGATCGATCTGGGTGACCGGTTCGTACGATCCGGCGCTCAATCTCACGTACTGGGGCACCGGCAATCCAGGTCCGGACTTCAACCCCGCGCAACGGCCGGGCGACAACCTGTATACCAATTCAGTCGTGGCGCTCGATCCGGATACCGGCGCACTGAAGTGGCACTTCCAGTTCACTCCTGCGGATCGCTACGACTGGGACGCGACCCAGGTGCCGGTGCTCGTCGACACGACCTGGCGCGGCGCGCCGGCAAAGCTGCTGATGCTCGCGAATCGCAACGGCTTCTTCTACGTCCTCGACCGTGTCAGCGGCAAGTTCCTGCTCGGCAAGCCCTTCGTCAAGCAGAACTGGGCGAGCGGACTCGACGAGCACGGCCGGCCGATCCAGACCCCTCAGCCCCCGGGCGCGACCACCTGGCCCGGTCAGCAGGGAGGCACGAACTGGTATTCCCCGTCCTACAGCCCGCGCACGGGGCTCTTCTACGTGTCGGCGTGGGAGAACATGGGGGGCGTCTACCGGAGCCAGGAATCCGTCTACAAGCCCGGCGGCAATTTCATGGGCGGTGGATACCGGACCACGCCGGCGGTGCCCGACGCGCCGGTCCCGCCAAACATCCGGCGTCCGACCATGAACAACTGGACGGACGCGGCCGGCCACGGTGCGGTGATTGCGATCGATCCCGCGACCGGCGACCGCAAGTGGACGTTCAGGATGTACGACCTGACCGATTCCGGGATTCTGACCACGGCCTCGGATCTGCTGTTCACCGGCGGTCGCGACGGCTACTTCCAGGCGCTCGACGCACGGACCGGTGAGCTGCTCTGGAAGAGCAGCTTCGGGTCGGTGCAAATGCTGTCCGGGCCGATTACTTATGAGGTCGAGGGCCGGCAGTATGTCGCGACGATCGGGGGCAACGTGCTCGCCGCGTATGCGCTGCGGGACGAAGACACCCGACGGCGGTAGTCGACCCCGCAGCTGTCTGTTCCTCGAGCCGTGCGGGACGGATGCTACAATCCCCGGCCGGCGACATGAACCAGCCGCTGCTCGACGCTGCCCGAGACCTGCCGGATCCGGTCGCGCGGACTCTCACGCTGTTCGTGACAGCGGCGGAGAATCATCTTGGCGCCAGTCTGCGCTCGATCATCCTCTTCGGCAGCGCGGCGGAGAACCGGCTTCGCGCCACGTCCGACGTCAACCTCCTCGTGGTGCTCACCGTCTTCGACCGCTCGCAGGTTGAAGGCTTGAGCGAGACGCTCGCGGCGGCGAATGCTGCGATTCGGCTCAACGTGATGTGGCTGCTCGAATCGGAAATCGGCGCAGCCGTCGAGGCGTTCTCCGTCAAGTTCGCCGACATCCTGCGGCGGCGTCGCGTGCTGCGGGGATCCGACCCGTTCCAGGCCCTCGCGATCCCGCGGCACGCCGCGATCGCGCGACTGCGACAGGTGCTGCTGAATCTGGTGCTCCGGCTGCGTGCGAGTTACGCGCTCGACAGCCAGCGTGAGGAACGACTGATGGTCCTGCTGGCGGACACCGCGGGACCGCTGCGCGCCAGTGCCGCCGAGATCCTGGAGCTCGAGTCCGGTCAGCGGCTGCCGCCACGCGAAGCCATCGAGCAGATGGCGCGGACTCTGCCCGGCGAGGGATGGCCGCAGGTCCTGGAAGCGGTCACCGAGGCCCGGCACAACCGAACCCTCCCTGCGGGCACGACGGCGCCGATGCTCGTGAAAACGATCGATCTCGCAAATCACCTGCTGCGCCGCGCGATGGCGCTCGAAAGCCGCTGATCGCGCATGGTCAACCCGTTTGATCTGCGTGGTCCCGAGTTCCTGGTCTTCTATTTCGTGCTCGGCGTCGCCGCGACGGCTGCGGTTCTGGCCCTGCGGCATCGCGGCGAGCCGCCGGGATTGTCCGCGGGTCCGCTGACCGATTACCTGAAGATCGCGTACCTCCGTGGCGGGTCCGCGGAGGCGATCCGCGTTGCGTCGGTCGCGCTGATGGCTCGCGGTCTGCTCGAGGTGGTCGACGCGCATCATCTCAAGGCAGCGACCGCGAGCGTGCCGACCGGTTTGCACTTGATCGAAGCGCATGTGATGCAGGCGTGCAGGGCGCCGGTCCGGGCGAGCGGCCTGCTCGACGACACCACGTTGAACACCATCGCGGCCAACGACTGCGAACCCCAGCTCATACGCGCCGGCCTTCTGCCCGATGATCGGATCAAGGCGACCTGGAGATATCTGCGCGTAGTGGCCTTTCTCCTGCTGGGATCGGTCGCGGTGCTGAAGCTTGGCGTTGCGCTGAGCCGGGGCCGCACCAATATCGTCTTCCTGGTCGTCCTCTCCGCGATTTTCGGCGTCATCGTCCATTTCGTCACCAACCCGGTGAGAACCGCCGCCGGCAATGCCATGCTCGCCGATCTTCGGACACTGTTCGCGGCTCTTGAACGTCGCGCCGGAGTCCTGCGCCCCGGCCCGGACAAACGCGGCAACGAGCTGGCCTTGCTCGCCGCTGTGTTCGGCGCGGGGGCGGTGCCCGGCGGAGCCGTGTTGCTGGAGAGGCTGTTTCGCAAACCGCAACGGCCGCGATCGGCGAGCTCCTGCGGCTCGACGTCCGGCTCATCGTGTGGATCGGGGTCCGGCTCGTCGTGCGGATCCTCGTGTGGCGGCGGCGGGTGCGGCGGCGGCTGCGGAGGATGCGGCAGCTGATGACGGACCGCGTCGGCCTGACCTGGCATCCACAACTGGCGGCCGCGATTCTCGCGTCGCGCGAGCGCATCGATCTGGTCGAGGTCATTCCCGAAGGTGTGTTCCTCGAGTCGCGCCGCGCCCAGCGGGCGCTGCGCACCCTCGCGCGAGAAGTTCCGGTCAGCATCCATGGCGTGTCGCTCGGACTCGCCTCGACACGGCCGGTCGATGACTGGCGGCTGGATCAATTTGCCCGGCTGGTCGACTGCGTTCGGCCCGAATGCTGGTCCGAGCATCTCGCCTTCGTCCGGGGCGAGGGCGTCGAGCTGCCCCACCTGGCGGCGCCAGCGAGAACCGCCACCACGATCGACGCGACCGCGGTCAATCTCGCGCGTGCCGCCCGCGCCGTCGGGGCCTTTCCGCTGGTGGAGAACGTCGCCACGCTCATCGATCCTCCCGGCTCGGAGGTAAGCGAGCAGGTCTGGCTGAATCAGCTCCTCGCCACCACCAGCGCGGATGTGCTGCTGGATCTGCACAACCTCTACGCCAATGGCGTCAATTTCGGGTTCGATCCGGCTGAGGTGTTGCGGGCGATTCCCGCGGACCGGATCCGTGTCATTCATCTCGCCGGCGGTACGACGGTGCAGGCCTCGACGGGCGAGCAGCGCTGGCTCGATGACCACCGGCACGACGTCCCGGATCCCGTCTACGCGCTGCTCGAAGATGTCGGCGAACTCGTGCCTCACCCCGTCGACGTCGTGCTCGAACGTGACGGGGCGTTCCCGCCATTCGCCGAACTGCTGGTCCAACTGGATCGCGCCCGTGCCGCGTTGCGAGCCGGCCGTGCCCGTAGGGCGAGCTCGTGAGTCCCGCCTTCGAAACGTTCGTGGCGAGGCTGTATGTCGATGAGAAGCTGCGCCAGGCCTTTCTTGCCGATGCCGCGGCCGTCGCCGAGGGCGCCGGCCTGACCGCCGACGAGATCCGTGCCGTCGAGCGCATCGACCGAACAGGCCTCGAACTGGCGGCGCGAGTGTTCGAGCAGAAGCGACGACATCGCGCGGAGTCGATCCCTCCAGCCGTGAGGTGGTGGCGGCGAGTGACGGGATCGCGCAGGGCGCGATGAAGACTGCGATCCTTTACGCGGTCGCCTCGCCCAGCGACGTTCGCCCTGGTACAGGTTCGGCGAGCTCCGCGAAGATTGGTTCGGTCGGATCGATGAGCGTCCAGCACACGGTGCCGACCAGGAACAGCGCGCCCATCACGTAGAGCGGCACGTTCCAGCTGCCAAACCACTGCACCGAGTACGCGACGATCAGCGGATTGAGCATGGCGGCGAGGTTGCCGACGGAATTCATCGTGGCTCCGACCACGCCGACGTGATTGCGCCCGACTTCGATTACCGTCCCCCAGGCCGCGCCGAGCGTGAACATCGTCATGCCGGTCGCTACCGCGATGAGCGTTGCCGCGAGGATGGGCGTGGTCGCGACCGCGGCAGAAATCAGCGCCACCCCGGCGATGAGATAGGCCGTGGCGCCAAGCGCGCAGCGGCCGATCTTCAGGCCGTAGCGCGAGGAGAGTCGATCCGTCACCAGGCCGCCCAGCAGATCCCCCGGCATGCTGACGATCAGCGGCAGTCCCGCGAAGATGCCGAGGCTGGTGGCGTCGAACCCGTGACGCTGGCGGAGGTAGGTCGGCAGCCAGGTGATGCAGAAGTAGAAGATCATGCAATTGGGGATGTACATGATGCACATCGCGATCATGTTCCGGCTGCGAAGCAGCCCGCCCCAGTACTCCCATCCCGCGGCATGACCGCTGTCTGGTTTCCGTTCCGAGGCGATGGTCGCGAGCTCGGCGGCATTCACCGACCTGTGCTCGGACGGGTCGTTACGAAACCACGTGTGCCACACGGCGACCCAGACCAGGCCGACGCCGCCAAAACAGACGAAGATCGTGCGCCACGACATGAACGTGAGCAGCCAGAGCACCAGCGCCGGCGTCAGCCCTCCCACCAGGTGGGCGCCGGCGAAGAAGACGCCCTGGACCCGCCCGCGCTCGGACGCCGGAATCCAGCGTGAAAAGGTGCGGGCCACACAGGGCCACGCGCCCGCTTCACCCATGCCGAAGAGAAAGCGGATCGCGAGCAGGGCGGGGTAGCTGAACGCTGCGCCCGTCATCGCGGTCAGCGCGGACCACCACAGGACAATGCGCGAGAGCACCGCCCTCGTGCCCTTGCGATCGGCCCACCAGGCGGTCGGTATTTCGAACAGCGCATAGGCCAGTTGAAAGACCGTGAAGGCGTATCCCATCTGGACGGTCGACAGCCCGAGGTCGCGCATGATCCCTGGCGCCAGGGTCGCGATGCAGGCGCGATCGAGATAGGTGATCATGCCGAGCGAGGTCGCCAGCGCGACGACTCGATAACGGGTATGGGTAGGGACAGTGGTCATCGGTCGCGCTCTCTCCATTCACTCCTGTATACATTCGGCTTGTCGCTGAGCCTCGTGCATCCCGGCGATCTCAACCCGGCCAATTCTAAGGGCAGGACCCCTGAAACCATTCAGCTGAGCTTGACCTTCAGGATGAGTTCGGCGATTCTCCGGACGCTCCCCCTCAAAAAAGGACGTCTGATGACCTCAGACCAGCCGAGTCGAACCCTGGGTACGTGCCTGTTCGTGGCATGCGCGCTCCTGTACGCCTCGCCCAACCTTCATGCCGCGCGCGAGTGGTCGAACACCCCAGTATCCCGGCCGCAGGCCCAAGGGAAACCGCCGAAGCCTTGCAACCCGCGCAGAGGACCCTGCCCGGACACCGCCGCTCCGACGGTCACGATTGTCGAACCCGTCACGGGCTCGATCGCGGCCGGCCTCCTCACCATTGCCGGAAACGCGGCCGACAACGTCGGCGTGACGCGTGTCGAAGTGCAGGTGGACTCGGCCCCGTTCACCAACGCCACCGGGACGACCGCCTGGCAGTTCATGCTGGACACAACGCTTTATGCGGACGGCGTCCACACGGTCACCGCCCGCGCCCGGGACGCGGCTGGCAACATCTCGCCGGCGAGCAGCATTTCGTTGACCATCAACAACACTGGCCCGGACCCGACCGTCCTGGAGGTGCAGGAGGCTCGCCTCGATCCGCCAACGGTGCATGTGCTCGGCGTGCAGGTCCTGATCGCGGGGGACGCAAATCGCAACGGCACCATCGGGGTCCGCTACCGTGAATACGGTACGGTGCAGTGGCGCCAGGGGCCGCCGCTGATGCGCGTGTTCCCCGAGAACCTCAGCGTTGCCGTCCCGGAGCAGTTCGCAGGCAGCATCTTCGACCTCGTCCCCGCAACGACGTATGAGATCGAACTGTCGGCATTCGACAGTGACGGACCCGTGGACGAGAGGCTGGTGCTGACGGCAACCACGCGCCCGATTCCGAGGACCGATCCAGCAACGCCCCGCCTCGTCTCCGTGCAGAACAGCACGGCTCTTCGGTCGGCGCTCAGCGCCGCGCAGCCGGGGGATGTGATCCTGCTGGCCAACGGGATCTATGCCGGGCCGTTCCAGATGTCCGCGAGCGGGACCGGGACGCAGCCCATCGTCATCCGCGGCAGCAGCATGGAAGGCGTCGTGATCGACGGCGGCAACTGCCAGACCTGCAACATCCTGGAGATCTCGGGCAGTTACGTCCACGTCGAGCGGCTGAGCATCAGGAACGGTCTGCGCGGCCTCCGCTTCACCGGCTCGAGCGCCACCGGCAATGTCGCCCGCCGGCTGACTGTGACCAACGTCGTCCACGGCGCCGCCTCGAGCGGCATCCAGTCGAACTTCTATATCTGCGACAACGTCATCGACGGCCGGCTGCAGTGGCCGTGGGTCTTCGGGTCGAATCCGTCAAGCCATTGGGACGATCGCGGCATCGCCGTCAGCGGCAACGGGCACGTGGTCTGCCACAACCGGATTCGTGGATTCGGCGACCCGGTCATCAACACGGTGCGGCAGGCCAGGGCCTGGGATGTCTATGGCAACGACATTGCCGATGCCTGGGACGGCGTGGAGCTCGACGAGGGCGAAGGCAACGTTCGGATGTTCCACAACCGGTTCACCAACGTCATGGCGCCGATCAGCATGCAGCCGATGTTCGGCGGCCCGGCCTACGCGCTGCGCAACGTCGGCTTCAACATCCCCGACGAACAGATCAAGCTGAAGTCGCTCGGTGGCGTGGAAGAGCCGAGCGGCGCGCTGATTTATCACAACACCTTCGTCAGCCCCGAGCGTGCGCTCAACCTGCTCTCTACCATCAGCCAGCACAACTTTGCGATCGGCAACAACCTGTTCGTCGGACCCGACTCGCTCGTGGGGTCACGCACGGTCGACTGGCGCGCCGGAATCGATCGCGGCACGTTCGACTACAACGGCTACTTCCCGGACGGCGAGTTCATGTTCGGCACTCATGGTCCGAGTGATGCGCTGTTTGCGAACTTTGCGGCGCTTCAGGCGGCGGGTTGGGTGGCGCGGCACAGCGTCCTGGTCACACGCGGCGTGTTCATGGACGGCTTCGTCGGGCCGGCCGACGAGACCCTGCGTCATGACGCGCCGGACTTCGCGCTGGCTATTTCATCCAGCGCCCTGGACCGTGGGCAGCGGCTGCCGGGCATCAACGACGGATTCACTGGCGCAGCCCCGGATCTCGGGGCTCTCGAAGCCGGCTGCCCGGTGCCAGGCTACGGCCCCAGGCCCGAGGGTCTGGAGCACGTCACATCTCTGGTCAATTGCGACGGGATCTGGTGATCAACTCACTCGCTGTATTCCTTCGCAGTGTCAGCAAGCGTCATGAGTACTTTTCGAGCCGGTACGCGCCCTCTGAGCCCGTCGAGCTCGTCGATGCCCCTGGCCAGCGGCAAGGCGATCTGACCGCCTTCGATCGCCGACCGATACATCGCCGACATGATCTCGAGACCGTGAAAGGCCCGCTCGAATCTGAGTGGATGCGGCTTGTTGCCGTCGTCGAGCCAGTCCGCCATTTCCTCGACGTACGGCGGCATATCGTGCTCGTAGTTCATCCCGCCGGGCCCTGACTGCACGCCGTCGGGAGTAACGGCGCGCCAGCCGCTGCCGGTGTACACCTCCGCGAACCCGTCAGTGCCCTGGGCGCCGATGCGGACTTTCCGCCACCAGTAAGGCACTTCCGGCACATCCGGCGCACCCGCGCCGCAGTCGTAGATGCCGCGCACGCCGTTCCGGAAATGCACCACGCCGGCCACGTAATCGGGCGAGGTGTGACCGTCGGACAGCTTGCCTCGTCCGGCGGCCTGAGCCATCGCCCACTCCGCCGGCACATAGTCGTTGAACCAGGACGTGTACTCCACGAGATGACTGAGCATGTGCGCCGCCCATCCCGTGGAGGTGCCGTACACGCTGCGGACCTGTCCGATGGCGCCGCTGGCGATGATCTCCTTCACCCGCTGGTAGTGCTCGCCGTAGCGGTGCTGGTGACTGACCACTGCCTTGACGCCCGCGGCGTCGAGCGCCTGTTTGATCGCGAGCCCCTCCGAGCTGGTCATCGCCACCGGCTTCTCGAACGCGATCAGCTTCGCGCCGCTTCGGATGCCGAGCTCGATGAGCGGCAGGCGCACGCCGGGCGGCGTGCAGAAGCAGAAAACCTCGGGCTTCACCTCGCTCGCGAGCTCGGACGGATCCGTACTCGTCTTGACCGTCCCAAGCTTCGACGCCGCGGCGGCCAGCCGCTGTGGATCCCGGCTGCAGATGCCGGCCAGCTCGAATCGGGGATTAGCAGCGAACGCCGCCGCATGGTGCAGGCCGCGCTTGCCCATGCCCACGACGATGACGCGGTAGGCCATTACTTCGGCGCCTTGTCCCACTCCAGGACTTTGGAGATGACGTAATCGACTTCCGCTTCGGTCAGTTCCGGGTACATCGGCAGGCTGACGCACGAGGCGGCGTTGCGCTCGGCGTTCGGCACCGCGCCGGCCAGGCGCGCGCCCTTGCCCCACGGATAGCCGTCCTGCTTGTGGATTGCGATCGAGTAGTGCGTCTTCGCATCGATGCCGTTCGCGACGAGGAAGTCGACCAGCTGGTCGCGGTGCGCCGGGTCGATTGTCTCAATCACATACAAGTGGAAGACGTGACGGTACCCCGGACGGACGGAGGGCAGGTCGATCCGCGTCGCGCCTGAGAGGCCTGCCGTATAGCCCGCCGCCCACTTGATGCGCTGATCGTTCCAGGCGTGGATGTGCTTGAGTTTTGCGCTGAGCACGCCAGCATGCAAATCGTCGAGACGGCTGTTGAACCCGAAGCTGTGGACGTTCCGCTTGTTCGATCCGTGATTGCGCAGCTTCCGGACTGTCGCGTCGATGTCGGCGTCGTTCGTGATCAGCGCGCCGCCGTCGCCGAACGTGCCGAGGTTCTTCTGGATGATGAAGCTGGTCGAGGTCGCATCGCTCAACTCGCCGATCTTGAAGCCGGCGCCGGCCGCGTCGATCGCCTGCGCGTTGTCCTCGATGACGCGGAGCTGGTGCCGGTCGGCGATTGTCTTGATTGCCGGCATGTCGGCGGACTGGCCGTACAGGTGCACGGGAACGATGGCTTTCGTTTTCGGTGTGATCGCCGCTTCAATCTTCGACGGGTCGATGCACTTGGTCTCGGGGTCGCAGTCGACGAACACCGCTGTCGCGCCCGCGATCCAGATCGCTTCGGCGGTCGCGAAGAACGTGTTCGGGTGGGTGATGACCTCGTCACCCGGGCCGATGCCCATCGCCATCAGCGCCAGCCAGATCGCATCGGTGCCGTTTCCGGTGCCGACGGCGTGCGTCATCCCGTGAAACGCCGCCAGCTCCTGTTCGAACTGCTTGAGCATGGGTCCCTGCACGTACTCGCCGCTCTCGAGCACGCGCTTCAGGTTTGCGTCTATCTCCGACTGAATGTTCTTGTATTGCCGTACGTGTCCGTAAAAGCTGACTTGCATCATCACCTGCATGGTCGAGGGTCTCCGATCAATTGAGATTCGGTGAGTTTACATCCGTTCGCTGCGTGTGCGGTTCCGGGTTCAGGGGTTCCAGGGTTCGAGGTTCGGTTCGGCGGTTCCGGGTTCGGTTCGGGGTTCGAGGTTCGTGGTCGCAGCCGCGCCGCGAATTCTGAACCGCGAACTCTGAACCGCGAACTCTGAACGGCGAACTCTGAACCGCGAACTCTGAACCGAACCTGGAACCCTGAACCGAACCTCGAACCCTGGAACCTTGAACCCGGAACCGTCACTTCGGCACCGGCCACCCCAGATACTTGTGTAGGAACGCGAACGTACCCTGCCCGTTGATGCTATGGCCGCCCTGGAAGTACTCGATCGCGGTGCGGTCGGCCAGTCCGAGTTGCGCGTAGAGGAACTGGACCTTGCCGTATTCGTGCGCGACCCATTGATCGCGTCCGACCAGGTCGAGATGGCCGCGCTCGACCATGAACGGTCGCGGGAAGATCAGGTAGGTCATCTCGGCATAGTCGAAGGTGTGGCCCCAGTTCCAGTACGGCATCTCCCACTCGATCGTGCGCATGAAGCTGAAGGGCTGGTCGGTCGCGGCGACCTTCCGGGTCCACTGGTTGAAGTCGCCGGAGCAGATCGAGAGCGCGTACTTCTCGAGAATCGCGGGAATACGCACGGCCGTCTCGCCGCCGTAGCTCAGACCGTAGAACGCAATGCGATCGGCGGCGACGAAGGGCAGCGATCCGAGCCAGTCGAGAATGCGCTCGTGCTGAGCGAGGATGAACGAGAACAGCGTGGCGTGAATCGTATTGGCCTTGCGACCGAGCCACCGGTACCGATCCTCGCCGCGATACAGATTGTGCGGCGCAAAGACGATGAACCCGCGATCGGCGAGGGCCGAGCCGAAATCGTTGTAGTAGGACACGTGCCGATCGATCGTCTCGCGCGGCAGCCCGTTGCGGCCATGCTGAACGACGACCACCGGACGCCGCTCACCAGCGGTGATCCCCTTCGGTATCACGATGACGCCCCACGCGAACACGTCGGGCCAGATGTCGAGGACGACATCCCAGGCCGTCCATTTGTCGGTTTCGCCGACCTTGCGGGTCCGGGGATTGAGCGGGAGGTACGGCGCGTCGAACACACCAATACCATCCGTGCGAAAGCGCTCGCGATAGGGACGTGCGCCCTCGATGAACTTTTCCGGAGGCCAGGTCGGCCGCGATTTCTCGGTACTCCACTTCAGGGCCGTCAATTCGGGCAGGACCGAAAAGAGAAAGGCCCGATCGCGGACATGCTCGGCCCCCCGCACCAATCCCTGAACGTACCGTTCCATTTCGACCACGGTCCGGGCGTGGCGTGCCGCCGGATCGAATGCCTTCCGCCGGTCGGTGAGCGTGCCCGCCGTACGCGTCGTCAGCGTGAAGCCCAGGCGTCTGGCAAAATCGCCGACCGCTCGTGTGGAGATCGCGGCGACCGGACGATCGCCGTCGCCTGCGACGAGAGAAGGCTTGGGGAAGACGGGAACCACGGGGATGCGATCGAACTCGGCGCGCACCGATGTTCCGGACGGCGTCTGCCCTGCGCCCTTGCTGCTGGTGAACGATGGAACCTCGGCGTGCTCGATCACCAGGTGGCGCGGCAGGACGAGCGCCGCGATCTCGGCATCGCTGAAGCGTTCGAGCAGGCTCCAGATGTTGCGATCGATCGGCTCTTCCCACACGCGCCCGCGACGATCGAAATAGCCGCTCACGAGCGCGCCATCGATACGGGTGTCGATCGCAGCCGCATAGAAGGCAATCAGACCGCCTTCGGCATGACCGACGACGCCGATCTTCGCGGTGTTGCCGCGGCGTGCGCGGAAGCGATCGACCGCCGCGAGCACTTTCTGCACTTCGAAGCCGATCGGGTGCCGGCCCATGTGAAAGGCCTGTCGATAGATCCACTCCCGCCAGGTCTGCTGGCTCTGCCGAAGCTGTGCATCGTCGGTCTGGATCAGCGCCCGCTGAATCAACGTCGGAATGACCACATCGCAGCCGCTCTCGGCGAGCACGCGAGCGAACTGACGTTCCGGGGGCAACCCCGGTGCGAGCCCAAGGATCTGTTCGGGAGTCTGCCCGGCATCGGGCACGGCGACGAGGGACGCCGACGGCGTGCCGCTGATCTGATCGACGAGCAGGCCTTCGGCCGTCATCCCGTCGAGCACCGGCCAGCGAACCTGCCACACGCGGTAGCGGGGTGTCTCCGCCACGATCGCGGGATTCTCGTCGTCTCCGAACCGTTCGAGCGCTGGAGCGACACGCTGATCGATGGCGCCGATGATCTCGCGCAGGCGATCGCGATTGCCTGTGAGCGCCGCAGTCCACGCGGCAGCCGACGACCGGTCGTATTTCCAGAATCGATCCGTCCGGGCCTGCATCGTGGCGATCTGGCGTTCGACGAACCGGTGGGCGCCGTCCATCAGACGGCCGGAGAGGTCTTCCTCGGGCCAGTCGAGCGCGGCCGTTTGCGCCAGCGGTTGTGGGGCCGCGGCCGGGGCCTGAGCCCCTGTCGCGTGCGGGCCAATCGGCGATGCGAGCGGCACCGCCACAGCCAGGATGACGAACGCGACTCGCGTGAGGAAGGATCGCAATCTCGTCACTTCAGCGGCCCTGCCCGTCCGGGACGTGGACGACCGCGATCCCCGTCAGGCTGCCCTGCCCGGAGAGCACGACCTTCTGATCCGATCCATCCAGCCCGGCGCTGCGGATCGTCCCTCTGAGATCGGTGGCGTAGAGCCGCGCGGCCTGCAGATCAAGGGCGATGCCGATCGCTTCTTCGAGGTCGCGCATGAGAATCTGCTGATCGGTCCGCGAGCCGGGATTCACGCCTCGCGGCGGGTCCATCGGCGCGCGGCTCACGGTGTTGCCTCGCGGACCGTCACCTCTGTCTGTCCAGTAGATCATCCGCCGTGTGAGATCGAGCTCCAGGTCGATCGGCTCCGGCAGGCCGTCGAAGAGGACCTCGATGTCCGAGCGGTGTGCCGCGTCGTCTCCCTTGGGAATTTCGAGTCCCGCGCGGCGGATGCTGCCGACGCCGGCATTGTCGCCGCCCTTCTGCGTCCAGTAGACCTTCCCCCCGGCCACATCCAGCGCAATGCCGACGCACCAGTTACGGGCGTCGGCCCGGGCGGCTTCGCCGCGCGCGGTCTCGACGAGCGTCTCGATGTTCGAGCCGTCCAGATCCGCGCGCATGACGCGCATGCCTTCGCGGTCCGACCAGTACAACTTCCGGTGAACGGCATCCAGCTTGACCTGCTTGGGAGTGAAAGCGCCGCCGGTCGGCACGACCGTCGTCAGATTGCCGCCGTCGAGGTCCACGCGCTCGATGCGGCCATCGTTTTCGCGAGGGCGCCCCATGATCGTCCAATAGATGTGGCCGCGGTCGGTATCCACCACGATCCCGTCGGGTGTACCGGAGCGGCCAGACACCAGGACTCTGACATCGGACCCGTCAGGCGCGGTGGAAACGACGCGGCCGCCGCGAATGTCGAGAAAGAAGAGACGTGTCGTCGCTGGTGCCGATGCGGGGGCGGTGTGAAGCAGCACCGAGAGTCCGACCGCAATCGTTCCGGTAATCGCACCATTCCAGAATTTCATGCGAGATCCTGCAGGCGAAGAGTTTACGGTAGATCGATCGAGCTGTCTCCTGGTCGGCTTCGTGTCCAGACGGGGGAGTGGAGGCAAACGAGATAACGGATCTCAAAACGGAGCAACGGAGCCAACGAAGGAAACGGATCTGCTTTCCGAACGACTTTCCAATTCGACGCGGGCGCGCTTCGCGCGCGAGGGAGGGCGAGATCCCACGGAACACACAAGCAGGTTCAAATCGGGTGCTTGTGTGTTCCGTGGGATCTCGCCCTCCCTCAAGCCGGCCGTTCCGGCCGGCGCCGCGTCGAATTCCGAGTCGTGCCGAACCAAGATCCGTTCTCTTCGTTAGCTCCGTTGCTCCGTTTTTGAGATCCGTTGTCTCCCTGGCCTCGCGCTCCTGCACTCGCTGGCACGAGTGCCACATTTTTGCGCAGTCGCGGCTCCAGGAGACGCCGGCGTCCGCCAGTGTAGACTGCCACCGCCCGACGCGCTGTTCGGTACCTCCGGAGTAGCCATGAAACGCCTCTTGTGCACGATCGCTCTCGTCGCGTTGACCGCTCCCGCGCTCCGCGCCGAGAACGGTGTCCGTCCCGGCGACTTCATCATTGAGCCGCCGACGTTGATCTGCCTGGGATTCGAATGGGCGATCAGCGGCGATGACAATCGCAACGCAACCGTCGACGTCAACTACCGGCGCGCCGGCGAGAGCCAGTGGCACGATGCCTTGCCGCTGCTGCGCATGGGCGGCGAGAAGATCTTCCGCGCGCCTTACACCGTGCCGGATCGATTTGCCGGCAGCATCCTCGATCTCGATCCCGACACGGCCTACGAAGTCCGCCTGACCATGAAGGATCCGGACGGGGTGGGCGGTCAGGCGGTGCAGCTGGTGAAGGTGCGGACCCGCGCCGAGCCGAAAGCGGCTGCGGGCGGACGAACGCTGCACGTGTACCCGCCGACGTGGCGGGGTGCGAAGGAAGAGCCGAACTTTACCGGACTGATGGCGGCCTATGCCGGCGCGGGCACGGGGGACTGGAACGTCGTGTTCCAGAACAAAGTTGGTCCCGGCGACGTGATTCTCGTGCACGCAGGGCTCTACAAGGGCGATCGCCACAACTACGTGGACCCGCTCAGCACGACGTTCGACGGCGCCTACCTGCTGACGGCGAAAGGCACGCCGGAACGGCCGATCGTCGTCAAGGCGGCTGGCGACGGTGAGGTGATCTTCGATGGCGATGGCGCGTTCCGCCTGTTCGACGTGATGGCCGCTGATTACAACATCTTCGACGGTCTCACGATCAGGAATACCGAGGTCGCGTTCTGGGCCGGAGTGAAGGACGTCGCCGGCGCAAAGGGACTGGTCGTCCGCAACTGCCGGATCGAGAACGTCGGCGTCGGGGTGGTCACGCAGTTCGCGGGATCGAAGGACTTCTACATCGCGGACAACATCTTTCTCGGCCGCGACGATCGCCATCGGGTGCTCGGGTGGGCGAACCCGGGTCTCTACGGCGCCCATCCGATCAACAGCTATTTCGCGGTGAAGGTCTACGGGTCCGGGCACGTGATCGCACACAACGCGGTCGCGTTCTTCCACGACGGCATCAGCGTCTGCACGCATGGCGTGCCCGAGCCGCAGCAGGATTTGAAGGCGGTCGCGATTGATATCTACAACAACGACATTCACGTCACCGGGGACGATTTCATCGAAGCGGACGGCGGCGTGCACAACATCCGTGTGATGCGCAACCGCGGGATCAACGCGGCGCACACCGCGCTGAGTGCACAACCGATCTTCGGCGGCCCTGCCTACTACATCCGCAACGTCGTGTACAACACGCCGGTTGCACTGAAGTTCTCGAATCCCGCCGGCGTCGTCGTGCTGCACAACACGTTCGTCGCAGAGAACCGCACCGCGCAGCGCGTGTCCAACGCCGATTTCAGGAACAACCTGTTCCTCGGGACCGACGCGCGGACGGGCATCGCCGTGCTGGGCGGGCCCACCGCGTACTCGACCTACGACTACAACGGCTACCGGCCCAATCGCGGCGCCGACGCGCAGTACACCTGGCTGGGACCGAGATCCGGCGTCCGCGTCGACTACGACATCGAACCGAAGCAGGCCCCCCGCTTCGGGACGCTCGCGGAGCTGGCTGCCGCCACCGGCCAGGAAACGCACGGCATCGAAGTGGACTACGACATCTTCGAAGACCTGCGCGCGCCATCGCCGCCGGACTCATCGAAGCCGGGGCATCCGTACGAGGCGACGAGCCTGAACTTCCGCCTGAAGCCGGGCAGCAAAGCGGTTGATGCCGGCGTCAGGCTGCCGAACGTCAATGACGGGTTCAACGGCCGCGCTCCCGATCTCGGAGCATACGAAGCGGGTCAGCCGGCGCCGGTGTACGGCCCGAGATGGCTGAAGGAGCAGCCGTTCTATCGGTAACGGCGTCTCGGTAACAGTGGGAGGATGAACCGTGACACCTCTCAGCTTCGCCGGCCGCGAGGACTGACGACCGACGTCATCGCAGTCCGAGCAGGTAGTGTGCTGAAGTGACGGCCGTGCCGCGTCCGCGTCGACTCCGACATCGAACCAGGCGCCCCGCTTCATGACGCTTGCGGAACTGGCTGCCGCCACCGGCCAAGAAATGCACGGCATCGAGGTGGACTACGACATCTTCGAGGACCTGCGCGCGCCAGCGCCGGTGTAAGGCCCGAGATGGCTGAAGGAGCAGCCGTTTTATCGATAAGGCGGAAAGCGTTTTGAGGATTGGAGTTTGAGGATCGGAGGACGACGGGAGGCCACGGATTCAACACGGAGCCACGGAGATCACGAAGCTCCGCGATGGTCCAGTGTCGGCGCCGGCCCTGCGGGCCGGCTGGGCAGGAGGGCGAATGGGCCGGGCGCAAGCCACCGCAGCATTCTCTCGTGGCTTGCGCCCGGCCCATTCACCCTCCTGCCCGCGCGAAGCGCGCGCCGACACTCAGGCATCGCGCGTTCACACGGAGAAAGATTGCTCTCTCCGTGAGTCTCCGTGGGCTCCGTTGCTCCGTGTTGAAATCCGTTATCTCGATAGTCTCTCTCTCTCTCTCTCTCTCTCTCTGCCTGTCTCACGGCCTCAAAGCATCGACCGAATCAGATCTCTGACCACGAAGTACGCAAAGAACGCATAGAACGCCGAGCACGCCAGCAGCCCGAGCTCACGCCACAGCGGCGGCCGGACGACCCTGGGCAGGAAACGCCGATTGACCAGGAAAATTTGCACGCCCGCGATCATCAGGACGATGCCCGCCATGTTTGCGAGGATCTTGAACAGCTGGAACGGCGAAGCCGAGCGGATCACGAAGACGCCCCAGATCGAGAACACCAGCAGGATGCCGTAATAGATCGACCGGATCCCCATCTTCCAATCCCGCGCGCGGCTGCTCGACATCCACAGCGCGTCGGTGATGGTACGGACCAGGATGTCCGTGTTCCCCAGCTGCGTCTTGAACAGGATCCAGAAGCCGTTGAACAGCGTCAGGAACCAGAACCCGGGCCAGATTTTTGCCAGGTACTCCGCCTGATACGCGCCGGCCGCGAGCCCCTGCAGATCGGTGCCGTGAGGAATGATCGCGGTGGCGAGATTGACGTTCAGGAACATGCCGAGGAAGCAGAACAGCCCCCACACCCAGAGCTGATCGGCGTGGACATAGCGGAGCCACTCGCGCCACCGGGCCAGGTTGGCCTCGGTCGCGGGGAATACGGTGCCGACATGACTGAGCTTGATCTCGACCCCGCCGACCGCGCTCGGGATGGCGCCGACCATGGAGCCCATGCCGAATCCCTTGTCGCGCACCCAGTTGGTCACGGTGAGATTGCCGATGCCCCCGGACCCGGCGGTGGCCGCGAGCGCTCCGATCAGGCCCCAGTCGATCGGATGGGGAAGGCCTGACAACATGAAGAACCCGACGAAGGTCTGTCCCCAGTGTGCGAACGGCACGAACGCCACGTTGACGATCACCAGGAACGTGAACACCACCGCCAGCATCGTCCAGGCGAAATACTCGAGCATCCGCTCGATGGTGCCGCCGAATGACAGGATCGCGACGATGCCGATGATCAATGCGGTGGCGATCCATGCCTGGGCGGGCTGATCGGGCGCGCCCGGCATGCGGCCCATCCAGGCCCCGAAAAGTGTCGCGGCGGCGCTGCCGGCCAGCGCCGGCCATCCGAGCTGGAAAAAACCCATGAACGCGTAGAACGCGGCCCAGAAGCGCGGCCCGGGCTTGAGCCGCATGATGCCGCCGTAGATCGGCTCGCCGGTGTAAAGCGTGTAGCGGATCGCCTCGAGGTTGAAGATGACCTGCAGCACGATCGCGATGCTCGCGATCAGGAAGATCGCCGACGAGTACTTCACGGCCGCCGCCGGGCCGACGAGCCATTCGCCGCCGCCGATCGACGTGGCCGCCATCACGGCACCGGGACCGATCACCTTGAGCAGGTTGCGGGGGCTGAAGGGCGGCGGAGCGGGCAGGTCTGCGACGGCCCAGCGGGGAAGCTCGCCATGATCGGTGGGAAGCGTGCCGGGGGTCTCGCTGATGGCGGGGCTGTCGGCTGGGCCTAATCTGGTCATCGGGTGTGGTTTCCTTCTCAGCTATCAGCTTCAGCGGATTGCGTCGCGGAGTGTACCGAAAATCAGTGGCTGCGGCTTGGAGTCGAGTTGAACAGTGGGGTCAAGCGAAACAAACTAATAATGCTGATCCAGTCGCTCAAAAATTTCCCACTGTCGATTTTGCTATCCTGCGCCGCATGTCGAGACGCGTGACGATCGCGATAGCGGCGGTGCTGCTCGCCGCAGTGCGCGTAACGGCCGACTGGCCCCAGTTTCTCGGCCCCGACAGGAACGGCGCGTATCGTGGCACGCCGATCGTCACTACTTTTCCCGCGAGCGGCCCGAAAGTGGTCTGGTCGACAAAGGTCGGGCAGGGACTCGCCGGGCCGGTGGTGGTCGGCAACCGCCTGATTCTCTTTCACCGCGTCGGCGATCGCGAAGTGGTCGAATCCCTCGACGTGGCCAGCGGAACCAGGCAGTGGCAGTACGGATATCCGACAGCCTACCGGGACGACTTCGGGTTCGATGAGGGCCCCCGCGCGGTGCCGGTTGTCGTTGACGGGATCGTCTATACGTTCGGCGCCGAAGGGCAGCTGCACGCGGTCAGCCTCGATCGGGGTCAGCGGCTCTGGTCCGAGAATACGGCACAGAAATTCGGCGTGGCGAAGGGGTTCTTCGGGGCCGCGGGCTCACCGCTCGTCGAGAACGGGCGGGTGATGGCCAACATTGGCGGTACGAAAGCCGGCATCATCGCCTTCAGCGCGCGAAAAGGGGCGGTCGAGTGGACGGCCACCGAGGACGCCGCCAGTTACTCATCCCCGGTTGCCGCCGCGATCGGTGGTCAGCGCTATGCAATCTTTCTCACGCGCGCCGGCCTCGTGGGCCTCGATCCCGCGAACGGAACGGTGAAGTTCCAGAAAGCCTGGCGGGCCCGCGCCAACGCCTCGGTGAACGCGGCAACGCCGGTCGTCGTCGGCAACCTGATCTTCATCTCGGCCGAATATGGTCCCGGCGCCGGTGTGCTGCGTCTCGACGGATCGACATTGACCGAGTTGTGGTCGTCGAATGAAGCGCTCTCGAATCACTATGCGACGAGCGTCTACGCCGATGGCGTGCTGTATGGCTTCCACGCCCGTCAGGAATTCGGGCCGAGCCTGCGTGCCGTAGATTTCCGTACAGGCCGGGTGCGGTGGTCGCAGGAGAAGTTCGGAGCCGGAACCGTCACGCTCGCGGGCGATCAACTGGTGGTGATGCGCGAGGACGGTGAGCTGATGCTCGCGCCGGCGACGCCCGCGGGATTCAAACCAACGGCGCGAGCGCGCGTGCTCCCCGCAACCGTGCGTGCCTATCCAGCGCTCGATTCGGGGTTCCTGTACGTGCGGAACGACAATACTCTCGTTTGTCTCGATCTGCGGCGATGAGGTGAAGATGCTTCAACTGCTGATTGCCCTGTTGACGGTGTCGGGCCAGGCTGGCACCTCCGTCCCTCCGGTTCGGAGCCGTCCGCCAGACATCGCTTTCAAGGTCCAGATGATTGACCCCGGCTTCAGTGAGAGCGTCGCGGTCGCCGACTTCAACAAGGATGGCCGCCTCGACATCCTGTCGGCCGAGTACTGGTACGAGGCGCCGCGCTGGACGAAGCACAAGATTCGCGACATCGCGTTCAACGGCAGCTACATCGACAACTTCAGCGATCTCCCGGTCGACGTCGACGCCGACGGCTACACCGACATCGTCCAGATCGCGTACTTCGCGCGGCGGATTGCCTGGTTGAAGAACCCGGGCAAGGGCGGGAAGGCGTGGACCGAGACCGAGATCGATGCGGTCGGACCCACCGAGTTCGCGTTTCTCGTCGATCTCAATAACGACGGGCGCGCGCTCGAAGTGCTGCCGCAGTTCACCGGTGCCGCCAAGGCGCCGCTGACCTGGTACGAGCTGGTGAGCGGCAAGTGGCAGAAGCATGTCGTCAGCAGCCAGAGTTACGGCCATGGCATCGGTGCGGGCGACGTCAACCGCGACACGCGCAACGACATCATCACGCCCGCCGGCTGGCTCGAAGCGCCGGCGGACGTTCGTGCAGCCGGCGAATGGACGTTGCACCCGGCCGACTGGAGCACCTTGCCGCCACAATTCGCCAGTGCTCCGGGCGCGGCGCCCGGTCAGACCCCCGCCTCACCAGCGGGTCCGCGACCCGCGGAATACGCGTTCATGCACGTCCTCGACGTGAATGGCGATGGTCGCAACGACATCGTCACGACGATGGCGCACAGCTACGGGGTGATGTGGTTCGAGCAGCAGGCGGACGGTGGTTGGACGCCGCGCGTGATCGATTTCACCTGGGCCAACGCTCACTCGACGGCGATGGCGGACCTGAATGGCGACGGTCAGCTCGATCTGATCGCCGCAAAACGCTATTGGGGCAGAAACGGCACGGACCCCTCCGAGCGCGAGCCGATGGGCATCTACTGGTATGAATTCCGGCCCGGAGTGAAAGGCACCGTCGAATGGATCCGCCACATCGTCGACTATGGCGGGCGTGCCGGGGGCGGACTGCAGATGGTCGTCGAGGACATCGACGCGGATGGCGATCGCGACATCATCACGCCGGGGAAGACGGGGTTGTTCCTGTCGGAGAATCTCAGTCGCGGGCCGCAGCCCGCAGGCCGCAGTCCGCAGCCCGAATGATCCCCCGACCCGGACCCCGGGCCCCGGACAGCGATCTACTTAAAAATGCTTTTGGATATTTTCACATGCACGCCATACACCGGCTTGTCGACGAGCTGAGTGATCGCCACGTGACCGGCGATGCTCACCAGCTGGTAGGCCTCGTGCTTCGTCAGGCTCTTCGTTGCCGCGAGGAAGTCGATCATTTCCTGGATGGCGATCGTCGTCGCGACCTTGAGGTCTTCGTCCGACGCCATGCTGATGAAGTCCGTTGACGTCTCCGCGCGCGGCCAGACCAGCTTCATGTCCTTGCGCACGGTGAGCTGGACGCGACCGCGGAGTGATGTCTCGATCGCGGTCTGATCGACCTCGCCGTCTCCCTGTGCGGCGTGGCCATCGCCGATTTCGAAGAGCGCGCCGCGCACGAAAATCGGGATGAACAGCGTGCTGCCGGCGATCAACTCCCGGTTGTCCAGGTTGCCGGCGTGTCTCCCCGGAGGATTGCTGCTGACCCGCCCGAGTTCCGGCGCCGGCGCGACGCCCATGCTGCCGAAGAACGGTTTCAACGGAACCACGATCCCCGGTTTGAATTCCGAGGTCATGGCTTTGCGATCGAGTGTCATGACCCGTGCCGGCAGCGAGCGATCGCAGTTGGCGGGAATGAACCCGGCGCACCCGTTGTAGCCGTAGTCCAGCGGCAGGTCGATCGAGAGGACCTTCACCTCCAGGACATCGCCGGATTCGGCGCCTTCGACGTAGACGGGGCCGGTGAGGATGTGCCCCCCAGGTCCGCGCCGATCGCCAGTCACCTCGGTGACGATGGCTTTGAGCGAGGCCTGGATCTGCTCCGGCGCGATTCCCGCCCGTTGCAGTCCCGCGGGCGTGTTCGTCAACAGCGTGTCGACGTCGATGGTGTCGCCCGATGCGATCCGCAATACCGGCGTGGCCCCGGCCCAGTAATAGCCGTAGGCCACGGTCGACGGCGTCGCTTCGAGCCGATGCGTACGCTGACGGGCGGTGACAGGTGCGAGGAGCAGGATCGAGATGATGAGCGGGAGGGCGGCGGTTCGCGGAGTCGACATGAATGGATCGTAGCCCGTAGCCTGTAGCCCGGATCCCGTACCGCGGACGGCGGACTGCGGAACTACTTGAACATCCCATTGACCGCCGCGCCAGGCACCGCTCGTCCGAGCCCCTTGAACGTGCCGCTGCCGGCGATCTCCGAGGCCGCCTCGAGGAAGCCGGTCCATGCCGTCCGGGCGAGCGCGCCGCCGACGCTGATCCGGCGAACGCCAAGCGCTGCGAGCGCCTCGACCGTGGTGAAATCGCTGCCGACACCTACGTTCACCGCCTTTGGTGCGACCGCCCGCACCACGGCGGCGATGTGTTCCGTCGTCCTTATTCCTGGGGAATAGAGACAATCGGCGCCTGCTCCGGCGTAGGCGGTGAGCCGACGGATCGTCTCGACGATATCGGGCCGTCCGACGATGAAGCCCTCGGAACGCGCCACGAGCACAAGCGGGACGCCGCTTGCGTCGATCGCCCGCCGGGCGGCGGCAACGCGTTCGACGGCGAGGGTGAAATCGAAGAGGGGGCTATCGGAATCGTGCGTGGAGTCCTCGATTGACAGCCCCGCGATCCCGGTACGCGCTGCGAGGGTGACGTTGGCGGCGACGTCCGCCGGCTCGATCGCGAAGCCGCCCTCGAAATCCGCCGACACCGGAACGGCAACGGCCTCGGCAATCGCGCGGAAGTATCCAAGCGCCTGCTCGAGGGTGACGTGATTGTCGGCGCGACCGATCGCCCATGCGAAGCCCGCGCTGGTCGTCGCGAGGGCGGGGAAGCCGAGCTGCTCGAGCGTGAGGGCGCTGCCGACGTCCCACGGGTTGGGAATCACGAAACAGCCGGACGCGTGGAGCTCGTGGAAAACACGACAGCGCTCCTGCACAGAATCGTGAGTGTCCATCCAGCCCTCCTTCTGCCCGTGGCTAGCGCGATTTTTTTGTGACCGTTTCCGCCGTCGCCGCCGGCGCCTTGATTGCTTCGGTGAGGACACGTCCTGATGATCCGGACGGTGGCTGCACGTTGAGGATGGTGGCCAGCGTGGGCGCCAGATCGTTGAGTGCGACCGGATCGGAATAGACACCAGGCTTGATCGGTGGGCCCATGAGCACCAGCGGAATGTGGGCGTCGTAGTTGTAGGGGGTGCCGTGGGTGGTGCCTGACGTGGCGCGCATCCAGAATGGCTCGAGGATGATCTCGAGATCGCCCGAGCGCTGCACGTTGAACCCGCGGACGACCCGGCGGCCGATGCGATCGTCGCCGACATCGCCGCGGAGGAGCTGGTCGCGGGTGTAGACGCGTGTCACGTGTGGTACGGCGAGCGCGGCATCCGCGGCCACCCGGCGAACGTCCTCGGCGTTCAACTTCTTCTCGGCGATGAGCACGTAATTGAGATAGGGCGAGGATCCGGCCGTGGACGCCAGCCACTCCCCGGGTCCATATTTCGCTTCGAGTCCCTTCTGAATGGCCCCGAACAACTCCTTGTTCGCAATGCGCCCACCCGGCATCGACCTGCTGGCCAGATCTTCCGGGAGCGGCGCCACGCCATGATCCGCGGTGAGCGCGATCAGCGTGTGCTGCAGGCCGACGGTCTTGTCGACACGATCGAGCAGCTGGCCGATGATTCGATCGGTCCGAATGGTGATGTCGCGCACCTGCGGCGACTGCGGGCCGTAGTTGTGGCCGACCGAATCGTTGGACGAGAAGCTGACGGACATCAGATCCGTGACGCCACGTTGCCCCATGCGCTCGTGGGTCAGGGCGTCGGTGGCGAATGCGAGCAGGAGCTCGTTGCCGAACGGACTGCCAAACACCGCTTCATAGAATGGCGTCCCACGCTCCTTCGGCAGCTGCTTGAGCGACACTGCGGGCGGCGAGAGCGGCGTCCACTCCTGGCCGAGGTGCGTGTCCGCCAGATGGCGGTCGTTGAATGCCTTGACCCATGCGGGAACGTCCGTCATGTAGTACGTGCTCGAAACGAACGCCCCTGACTTGGTGTCGAGCCAGTACGCCGCGTCGGCGCCGCGGCCCGCGGGCATCACCGCGGAGCGATCCTTGAGCGACAGGCCGATCACGCGCGGCGCCGCGTCCGATCCCTTTGGCGCAGCCGCCGACAGCTTGAGCTCGTCTCCCACCGTGCTCACGAGCAGCCGGCGCGGTGAGGCGGTCGCTGCATCGGGCGCGCCGATCGGTTTCACCGTCGTGTCGGTGATGCTCTGCACCTGCGTGCCGGTCTCGCGATCGAACCAGTCGTTCCCGATGATCCCGCTCACGCTCGGCGTCGCTCCCGAGAGCATCGTCGCGTGACCGATCGCGGTGACGGTCGGGTAGTGCTCGAGATTCGCGTCGGTGAAGACCGCGCCCTGGGTGAGCAGCCGCTTGAACCCGCTGGTGAATTCACCGCGGAACCTGGTGAGATAGTCGTACCGGAACTGGTCCACCGCGATGAGGAGAACGAGCCGGATTTCCGGGGGTGCCGGCCGCGGGCCGGGCGCCTGCGGGGCGGCGGCGAGCGATGACAACGCGAGGATGAGAGCAAGCAACTTTTTCATGAAACCTTGTCCGCCGGTTGGCGGCCCGGGACGTTACGAGACCAACGAGTGTACAACGGCGGTCAGGAGCTGTGCACCGGCCGCAGGTACAATTCGGGGGTGCGATTCCCGCTCGTTGTGATGCTGATCATAAGTGTGTCAGCCAGCGCGGTTGCCCGGCAGACCACCCAGCCGCCGCCGACCGACGCACCGCCGCCACCGCAGTTTTCCGAGGCCGTCGAAGTAGTCGCGGTCACTCCGGTCCATGGACTGGAGGTGCCAAAAACCAAGGTTGCCGCCAACGTACAGATCTTTACGCCGCCGCGGGTCCCGGCGCTGGCCCCCTCTGATGCGTCCCGGCTGCTCGCCGAACGGGCCGTGAGTGTGCACACCACCGACGCCCAGGCGGGCACCTTCCAGCCGGATGTGCTGTTTCGCGGGTTCGCGGGATCGCCGCTGCTGGGATCGTCCGAGGGCCTGGCGGTCTACCAGGACGGGGTTCGCATGAACGAGGCTTTTGGCGACACGGTCAACTGGGATGTGCTCCCGTCGAACGCGATCGGCAGCCTCAACCTCGTTCCCGGGTCCAATCCGCTGTTTGGCTTGAACGCGCTCGGCGGCGCGCTGTCGATCCGGACCAAGGACGGCTTCACGGCGCCGGGAGGCCGCGGGTCGGTTCGCGCCGGCTCGTTCGGCCGCTACGACATCGGTGCCGAATCCGGCGGGCGCCGCGGCGCGTTCGGCTATTACCTCGCGGGATCGCTGACCTCCGAGGACGGATGGCGTGATCACTCACCGTCAACCGTGCGCAAGCTGTTCGGCGATGCCGGATGGCGTGGAACCGATGCCCAGGTCAATATCAGCTTCACGGGCGCGTCGAACGATCTCACCGCCAACGGTCCTGCCCCGGTGGAGTTGCTGGACGAGGACTACGAGGCCGTCTTCACCTATCCCGACGAGACGGACAACGACGTCGCCATGCTCGCCGTGAAGTTTCAAAGCCGGCGCGACTACGGTCAGCTGGACGGAGTCGCCTACTATCGGTCCAGCGCATCCCGGACGTTCAATGGCGATGCGCTCGACGTCGACGATGATGAAGGCGACGACGGCGAGTTCACGGCGATCAATAACCGGAGCCGCACTCGTACGCAGTCCGCAGGATTCACCGGTCAGTGGTCACGCCGCAAGCCGCTGGCCGGCCGCGACAACAATCTCGTGATTGGCGCCGGCCTCGACACTGCCGCGACGCGCTTCGACTTCCATTCGGAGTGGGCCTACCTCACCGACGATCGCGGCACGATCGGCAGCGGGACCTTCGATGAGGACGCGGCGGTCGATCTGCACAGCCGCGCCACGACCGCCAGCGCCTTTGCGACCAACATCTGGTCACCCGCGGCGCGCCTCGCGCTGACCGCCTCCGCGCGGTTCAACTGGACGGACGTCGATCTGCGCGATCAGATCGGCACGGCTCTCACCGGTGATCACCGCTTCGCGCGTCTGAATCCTGGCGCCGGCGTGACCTTCCAGGCGACCCCGCTGATCAATGTCTACGGCAGCTACACCCAGTCCTCGCGAGTGCCCACGCCGGTCGAACTGACCTGTGCGGACCCGGAGGATCCGTGCCGTCTGCCCAACGCGTTCCTGTCCGACCCGCCGCTCGATCAGATCGTCGCGAGCACGTGGGAAAGCGGCGCGCGGGGGGTGCTGCACGGCGTGAGTTGGAGCGTGTCGGCGTACCACACGGCAGCGGCCGACGACATCATCTTCGTCAGCAGTGGCACGTTGCGGGGCGAGGGGCACTTCGAGAACGTGGAACGCACGGTGCGGCGCGGGGTCGAGGCAGGAGTGAACTACGAGCGGGCCGATCGGTTCTCGGCCTTTGGAACCTACACGCTGCAGCGCGCGGTGTTCGGGACCGACCTCGTCATTGCCAGCCAGTTCCATCCGCTGGCCGTGGATTCGGAGATCCCGGTCGCGGAGGGCAGCTCGTTGCCGGGGATTCCCCGCCACTCCGGCAAGTTCGGGCTGGCCGGACGGATCGGGCGGCTCGATGCGGGCTTCACCGTGCGCGCCCAGTCCGGCCAATACCTCCGCGGGGACGAGGCCAACTTCCTGGTGCAGGCTCCGGGATTCGCCACCACCGATGCGCACGGCCGCTACCGCTTCAACGACAAGCTCTCGCTCGTCGGCCAGATCACGAACCTGTTCGACAGCCGGTACTACACATTCGGCCTCCTCGGAGAGGCCACGCTGATCGACGACGACCTCGAGCACGCGCGCTTCTACAGTCCCGGCGCACCACGCGGCGCGTGGATCGGAGCGGAAGTAGAGTTCTGAGAATCGCGGGCTCGCGGGTTCGCGGTTCGCGGGTTCGCCAATTCGGGTCTCGACGACCGAGCCCGGCTCGCCGGAGTCCGAATCGTCAGCCTGCCTCGCCGGAGCCCGAATCGTCAGCCTGCCTCGCCGGAGCCCGAAGGGTCAGAGCCTGCCTCGCCGAAGCCCGAAGGGCGAAGGCGGGTGAAAGGCACCCGCCGCAGGCGGACCCCTGTGGCATCGAAGACCGCGTTCCCGAGTGCCGCGGCGATCGGCACCGCCGCCGCTTCGCCCGCACCCCACAGCGGCTGGTCGCGCCGCTCGATCACGATCACTTCGATGGCGGGCGCTTCCGGAAAGCGCAGGATCGGATAGCTGGCCCAGTCCACGCTGGTCACGCGCGCCGTGTCGAACTGCACTTCCTCGTGCAGCGTTCGGCTCAGCGTCTGCGTGATCGCGCCTTCAATCTGGTTTTTCAGGGCATCGGCATTCACCACCAGGCCGCAGTCGTGCGCGCAAACGACGCGCTTGACCGCGATGACCCCTGTCGATCGATCGACGGCAACCTCCATGAACGTCGCGACGTAGTTCTCGGCCTGCTTGTAACGCACGTAGGCCATGCCCCGGCCTTCCTGGACCGTCCCCGCCTGACGCTTCGGGTTCGGTGACGGCCGGGCATCCCAGCCGAATGCCGTCGCGGCGCGCTTGATCACTTCGATGGCTCGAGGATCGGTGAGCCGCTGCAGCCGGAACGCCAGGGGATCGATCCCGGTCGCCGCCGCAATTTCATCCGTGAAGCTCTCGACGGCAAAGACGTTGCCCGGTTTTCCCGGCGCGCGCAGGTTCGAGGTGTTGAGCGGGGTGTCTCGCAGCCAGTGCGCCATCACACGCACGTGATCGACGGGGTACGACGGATCGCCGTTCTCGTAGATCGCCGCGGCGTCCCGGCCGTTGTCCTGCGCAAGGCCCGCCGCTCCGGCGGCCAGGAGGATGCGGGCCCCGCGATGGTTGGCGGGAATCCACATCTCGGTCTGCCACGCCGCGAGGCGGCCGGCGGCGTCGAGGCCGGCCCGCAGATCCAGCAGTTGCTGCGGCCCTTTCGGGTCCCATCCGAGCTCGTCCTGCCTGGACCACTGCACGCGCACTGGACGCCGGAGTGTCTTCGAAAGCAGCAGTGCGTCGGCGGCCGCGTGGTCGGCGCCGTTCGTGCCGTAAGAGCCGGAGCCCTCGACGAAGATGACGCGCATCGACTCGGCCGGCAGCTCGAAGACCCGCGCCAGCGTCGCCCTCAGGCCGTAGGTAACCTGCGACGACGTCCACACCGTCGTCCCTTCGGGCCGAACGTCGGCCACCGCGCAGGAAGGTCCGAGCGACGCGTGACTCTGGCACGGCCAGAAGTACGTCGCGTTCATCGTCTTTGCCGCGGCGGCGAGGGCGTTCGTCACGTCGCCGCGGTCGACGAACGTTTGATCACGTTCGACGACGCCCTGCCTGAGATATGGTTCGAGCTTGTCGTGCCCGGGGAGCTCGTGCCGCTCGGTCCAGGTGGCTTTCAGCTGGTTCGCGGCCCGGACGGTTGCCCACTCGTTCTCCGAAACCACTGCCAGAAAGCTTTCGATCCGGACCACGCTGACACCCGGCAGCGTCGAGACAGACGACTCGTCGACGGATGTGAGCGTCGCGCCGATCGCCGGCGGTCGGATCACCCGGGCGTGGAGCATGCCCGGCACCGTGACGTCCTGGATGTAGGTGTAGCGTCCCGTGCACTTCGCCGGCACGTCGGGCCGGCGCGGTGACGTGCCGACGACCGAGTAGTCCGACGGCTGCGCCAGCGGCGCGTTGGCGTCGACCTGCACCCTGAGCTGACGGCCGCCCACGAGCCGCCCGATGCCGATGCCGCGGGTGCTTGCGGCGCGCCGCACTTCGCCGTCCGCGATCGTGAGCTCGGCGACCGGCACTTTCAGCTGTTCCGATCCGAGCCGCAACAGCGCCTGCCGCGCCGTAGCCGCCGCCTGCCGCACCGCGGTCCCACCGCGCGTCAGCCCAGTACTCCCGCCGGTGCCACCGTTGTTCGGACACCGTGCGGTGTCGCCATCAACCACTGTGATACGGCCGATCGGGATGCCGAGCTCTTCGGCCGCCATTTGCGCGATCGCGATGCGCATCCCCGTGCCGACGTCGACCTTGCTCGTGTAGATCGTGACCGCGCCGTCAGGATGGATCGCGAGGAAGCTGTCGACTTCCTTGACGTCCAGAGGCGAGCGCGGAGCATTCGACGTGGGGAGCGGCTGCGCTGCTGCGTCGTGAGGATCGAACCCAAAGCTCACGACAATTGCGCCGGCTGTTTTCAAGACGCTGCGGCGAGTGGGCTTGCTCATCCCTTGCTCGCTCGCATCACGGCCCGCAGGATCCGCACGTAGGCGCCGCACCTGCAGAGATTCCCCGCGAGGGCCTGTTTGACTTCGTCCTCGGTCGGATGCGGCATCTTCATGAGCAGGGCGCGCGCGCTCATGATCATGCCGCTCGTGCAGTAGCCGCACTGCGCCGCCTGCTCGGCGATGAACGCCGCCTGCAGCGGATCGGGCTTCTCCGGGGTGCCCAGGCCTTCGACCGTGGTGATTCGGCGCCCTGCGACTGCGCTGACGGGCACCATGCAGGCGCGGGTCGCCTGATCGTCGACGAGCACCGTGCAGCTGCCGCACTGGCCGAGGCCGCACCCGAGCTTCGCGCCGGTGAGGCGCAGCGGGCCGCGAAGGGCGTAGAGCAGCGGCTGCGACGGATCGAAAACGTCAACCCGTCGTCGCTCGCGGTTCACCAGGAATGTATAAGTTGGCACCTGCCCACGATCCGGATGTTTGGACGAATGGTAACGCGGAAGGGAGACTGCCGCGTCGGCTCATCACCCAGAAACCGGTTCGACAGCCCAGCATTCCGGCATTCGCGGACGCGGGCCCCGGATCGGAGATTCGGGATCGGGCATCCGGGATTTGGGATCGCGATCCGGGGCCGTTCACGCGATTGTCAAACCCTGCGGGAGGGTGTAAGGTTGCGGACGG
>Ga0111539_10000621_pt1 | contig 45998 bp, 41 predicted proteins | sample RhiMethybrSRZTD1_FD_79667 | JGI IMG/M metagenome (GOLD analysis project Ga0111539, IMG submission 79667) | Populus rhizosphere microbial communities from Tennessee, USA - Rhizosphere MetaG P. TD hybrid SRZTD1 (version 2) (version 2) | ecosystem: Host-associated > Plants > Roots > Rhizosphere >... | reverse complement strand
CCGGCGGCGGTGGATCCGGGAGCGGCGGCTCCGGCGGCGGTGGATCCGGGAGCGGCGGTTCCGGCGGCGAGGGTGGAGAAGGTGGTAGCGGTGGCGGCGGTGACAGCGGCGGCGGCGGAGAAGGCGGCGAGGGCGGGGGCAACGACTGATGCGGGTGCTGGTAGTGGAGGACGATCGGCAGATTAGCCGGCAGCTCGTGCAGGCGCTCAGTGCACACGGCTATGTCGCCGATGCCGCGCGCAACGGCGAGGACGGAAAGTTCCTGGGCCAGACCGAATCCTATGACGCCATCATCCTCGATCTCGGCCTGCCGATGCTGGACGGCATCTCGGTGCTGCAGAGCTGGCGGCAGGAAGGGATGAAGGTGCCGGTGCTGGTGCTGACTGCGCGCGACACCTGGTCGGACAAGGTCAAGGGATTGCGCGCCGGTGCCGACGATTACCTCGCCAAGCCGTTCCATATGGAGGAGCTGATCGCGCGCATCGAGGCGCTGATCCGCCGCGACAAAGGCTCCGTGCGGACGCTGCTGACCTGCGGCGAGGTCGAGTTCGATCCCGCGACCGGCATCGTCACGCGGCGCGGCCAGGCGGTGACTCTGACCGCGCTGGAGCATCGGCTGCTCGCCTATTTGATGCACCGGCCGCACGCCATCGTCTCCAAGGCAGAGCTGACGGAGCATATCTACGACCAGGGGTTCGACAAGGATTCCAACGTCATCGAAGTTCTGGTGAACCGGCTGCGCAAGAAATTCGGCGCCGGTTTCATCACCACGCGGCGCGGCCTCGGTTACATGATCGGCGATGACGCAACCTGACTCGCCGGCCCCGGTCCGCGGTCCGCGATCTCTGACCGCGCGGCTGATGCTGGTGGCGGCGCTCGGCGCGCTCCCGATCCTTATCATCGCCGGCGCATCGCTGCTGTGGCTGTTCTACGAGCGCATCGAGAACAAGTTCGACGCATTCCTCGCCGCCTACCAGCAGCAACTGATCGCCGGGGCGGAGCGAACGGTGGATGGCGATCTGCGCCTGACGACAAGGCCGGCCGACCCGCATTTCGATCTGCCCTTCTCGGGCTGGTACTGGCAGATCAGCGCGGGCGATCGCACGTTGGTGCAGTCCCCGTCCGCCGGTCCGTTGCAAGGCGGCGAGGGGTTGGCGATCTCCGCGTTCGATGGAGCGGCGGATTGGATCGGACCGGGCGATGTCGAGTTGCGCGCGGTGGCGCGCGATGTGCGGTTGCCGGGCGCGGATGCAACCGTCCGAATCGTGGTGATGGGTCCACATGCCGAAATCGACCAGGAGGTGCTGGCCTTCGGCATCCAACTGGCGCTGGCGCTGGGCGCGCTCGGCATTGCCTTCCTGCTGGCGACGGCGCTGCAGGTGCGCTATGGCCTGCTGCCGCTCAGCGCGTTGCGTGACGCGCTGCAGAGGGTGCGCAAGGGGACGGCGCCGCGCCTTGCCGGCGACTACCCGATCGAGGTCGCGCCGCTGGTCGACGAGTTGAACGAGGTGCTGGCCCATAACGAGGCGCTGATCAGCAGGGCGCGCGTACAGGCCGGCAATCTTGCGCACGGGTTGAAAAGTCCGCTCACTGTGCTGCGCCAGGAGCTGACGGAGATCAAGGATGAGCGCGGCGAAATCGTGCGCGACCAGGTTGCCATCATCGGGGACCAGGTGGAGCGCGTGCTGGCCCGGATCCGCGCGGCAGGCCCGCTCAGCGCCGCCGCCGGACGCACGAAGATCGCGCCCGTGTTGCAAGATCTCGCCTTCTCGCTCGATATCATCCATCGCGAGCGCGGCATCAAAATCGACATCGCCTGTCCGGCCGACGCGATCTTTCCCGGCGATGGCGCCGATCTGGCGGAGATGCTCGGAAACCTGATGGACAATGCCTGCAAATGGGCAAAGACAAGGGTGCGCGTCGCGGTCGAAGCCGGCGCGCAAGGGCTCGTCGTCCTGATCGATGACGACGGACCGGGGATCCCGCCGGCGCGCCGGGAGGCGGCGCTGACCCGCGGCGGACGGCTCGATGAGACGGCGCCGGGCAGCGGCCTCGGCCTTGATATCGTGCGCGAGCTCGCCGAGCTCTATCGCGGTAGCCTGCGGTTGGACGATTCGCCGCTCGGCGGACTGCGCGGACGGTTGGAGCTGCCGGGGGACTAGCGGCCCCATAAAGCAAAGAAGGAACCGAGGAGTACGGCGCCCGCCAGACCTGCGATGAAGACGACGCGTTGCCAGCGCTTGCGCAGAATGATTTCGCCGCCACGAGCCTTCTCGGCTGGGTAACGTGGCGCTCTTTTCGGGAACCTCCGATCTGCCAAGTCGTTTCAATTTGAACAGTGCAATCGGAGAGAACCATGGCCAAACGCGAATTGATCGCGCCCAAGGGCGACAAGCGCTTTGTGCGCCGGGACGAAAAGGGGCGCTTCGGCGAGACCGACGATGTCGGTCGCTCCCTTGCCAGCGATGTCCGCCAACATGCCAAGACCAAGGCAAAGTCCGGCCAGGGCGATCGTGGCGACCGCGGCAAGACCCGCTGAAAGGCCGGCCAGACGGCCGCGTGTCAAGATCGGTCTCGCCTCGCTGCCGGTCCGGCTCGGCACGCCGCCGATGGAGGCGAGGTTGGTGGACGAATTGCCGGACGAGGATGGCTGGCAGTTCGAACCGAAATGGGATGGGTTCCGCTGCCTCGCCTTCCGCGCCGGTCCCGAGGTGGAGCTGCAATCGAAGTCCGGCAAGTCGCTGGCGCGGTACTTTCCGGACATCGTGGCGGCCCTCAAGGTCTTGCCACTGGATCGCTTCGTGCTGGATGGCGAGCTGGCGATTCTGACCGGCAAAGCGCTCTCCTTCGATGCGTTGCAGAACCGGCTGCATCCGGCGGAAAGCCGGGTGCGAAAATTGGCCGCGGAAGCGCCCGCCATGTTCATCCTGTTCGACTGCCTGGCGACGGCGGCGGATGGCAGCGTGATGGAGGCGCCCCTGGTCCAGCGTCGTACGGCGTTGGAGCGATTCTTTGCATCGGTCGGCGATCAGCTGGCGCTGCGGCTCACGCCTTATACGCGCGACCCTGCGGCCGCGCGCGCTTGGCTCAAGAAGGCGCGCGGCTCGTTGGATGGCGTGGTCGCCAAGCGCGCCGATGGTCCCTACCTGCCGGGCGAGCGCGACATGTTGAAGGTGAAGCTGCTGCGCACCGCCGATTGCGTGGTAGGCGGGTTCCGCTATGCGACCGACAGCGACCTGGTGGGCTCGCTGCTGCTCGGGCTCTATGACGAGACAGGCTTGCTGCGCCATGTCGGCTTTACCTCCGCCATCAAGGATGAGGATCGCAAGGCGCTGACCAGGAAGCTGGAAAAGCTGATTGCGCCGCCGGGCTTCACCGGTGATGCGCCGGGCGCACCCAGCCGCTGGAGCAACGAGCGTTCGGCGGACTGGCAGCCCTTGAAGCCGACGCTGGTGGTCGAGGTGAAGTACGACCAGGTGACCGGCAACCGGTTTCGCCACGGCGCCAAGCTGTTGCGCTGGCGCCCGGACAAGAAGCCGTCGCAATGCGGTTGCGACCAGCTCCAGCGCGAGGCGCCGCCGGCCAAATTGGTGAGCGAAGTGATCGGGCGATAGGCGCTATTTCTTCCGCGGCTCTTCCAGCTCCGCATCCGGCTCCATCCGCCCTGCGCGTATCATCTGCACTTGCTTCACCAAGGCGCGGGCGGCGTTGCGCACTTCCTCCTGGAAGCCTTCGTCGCGGTCGAGCGCCTGATGGCTGGTGGCATAGGCTTCGTAATAGCCGACATAGCGATCGACGCTCGCCGCACCCGCTTCGATCAGGTGCATGGCGGTCAGCCAGTTGGTGAGGGCGTGGCGCACATTCTGGGCGCCTTCGGCGTCGGCATGGACCACGAGTGCGAAGGCGCGGCCGGCCAGGTGGCGCGGATAGTCCCAGCCCTTCAACTCCAGTTGCTTGGCCTTCGCTGCGTCCTTGCCGTGGGTCGAGGTCGGGTCCGGATTGCCGCCGTCGGCGCAGACCAGGCGGTCGATCATCAGCTTGAGGACGCTGGGCGCCTGGTTCCAATGGACGGGAGTCGCGATGAAGATGCCGTGCGCCGCGACCCAGCGCGGATAGATCTCGTTCATCCAGTCATTGACCTGCCCGATGGCGTGGTTGGGATAGCAGGAGCAGGGCCAGTGGCAGAGCGGCATGGCGGTGGAAACGCAACCCTTGCAGGGATAGATCACGCGGCCATATTCGGAGGTGAGGCGGCTGAGGTCGAGCAGGTCGAACTCCATCCCGGCGCCTTCCACGATTTCGCGGGCCAGTTGGACGAGGCGGAACGTCTTGGACATCTCGCCCGGGCAGGTCTCGTCGCTGCGCGGCGAGCCGCAGATGCCGAGGATGCGGGACGGGCTGGCGGGATCGCGCTGGCGCTTCTGCGCCGCGTCGATCGCAGCGCGCGCCGCGATCCAGTGGACCGATAGATCATAATCTGGGTCGGCATAGCCGGGCCCCGCCTTGCGGTAGCGGTCATAGCCGTCCCAGGCAATCTCGCTGAGGCGGTCGATCTCGCGTGCCGCAGGCTCGAAAGCGGGGTCGTGGAAGTGCTGCCGGAAGCGCGCCGCAAATGCGGGCTTATCCAGATGCGTGCTGCCCTGGCCCTTGCGAACGCCGGCGTAGAGCGTGGGGGCGGCGTCTTCGCTCGGTTTCTTGGCCATCGCATGCTTACCAAGAGGAGCCCTGTCACGAGGGCTAACCCCGCCGCGCGGCGATCGTTCCTGACCGCTGGGCAGACCGGTTTGGCGCGCGACTCGGGAACGGCGCGCCGCGCAACACTTCATCGAACCCTGCGGCGCGGGCTCCGTCGCCATCGTGGCGAGAGTGATCTCGATCACAATTGCATGCGACGCTTATCCACAGTTTCGATCGAATCCGATGGTCGCTGCGCGTCATGCGTCCGGTGCGATGCACGATTTCGACCTGCGCCACAGCGTGCCGCAGGGGCAATGCATCGAATCAAGATCGTGACGCAAGCGCTTGATATACAGCGCATGCGCGCGTTGTCCGGTGCGTCCGAATCGCACTGCAACAAGAGGCCGCGCGACTCGAATTGGCCTCGGCGCGCCATCCGCGCCGCCGTGGTTGAGAGGCAAGAAATGCCCACCCCACAGGCATTTCCGACCCCTCGCGAATTGTCCCCAGCGCGTTTTATGATGGCCCGACTCGCAGAATCAGCGTAATAATCACGCGTTTCCGACTGATCGGCCTTGTCTTTATCGACCGGTCGTGATTCTTTCCGGGGACTGATCCCCTACTGACAAGAGAGGCTTAAACCATGGGAATCAAACCAGCCAAGGGCGGCGCGAAAGCGGCCCCGACGACCGTTACCCAGAAGCACCTCGCTGCGGACATTGCCGCTGCGCATGAGCTTTCGAAGAAGCAGGGCGAAGCGATCATGAATGACATCATCGCCCTCCTGGTGAAGAACCTGAAGAAAGGCTGCCGCATCCGCATGGCCGGATTGGGCGTCCTGCAGGTTCGCAAGCGCGCCGCGCGCATGGGCCGCAACCCGGCGACGGGCGAAGCGATCAAGATCAAAGCGAGCAAGAAGGTTGCGTTCCGCGCGGCCAAAGAGCTCAAGGAAGCGGTCTAAACTCAGAACGATGCTTCCGGGCCTTGCGCAGGATCAACCTGCATAAGGCCCATTGGACAGGGGTCGGGGGACGACCGATAAAGCGCGTGTAGCAGAGGCAAGTGCCGAGTCGCGAGACTGGTGCTTGTCCATAAGGTGATTGACCTTTTCGCTGCCGCGCCCGGTCGTTCCCTCCCCGGTCCGCGCCGGACCTCGGCACTCTCACTCAGAGCGAGAGACCACCGACAAGTACTGCGGATTCAGGCGCAGCGCCACTTTCGAGCCCTGTTCGAATCTCTTGCCGACCGGCTGGGAGAGGAACAGCGCGCCGAACGCGGTGTCCAGCGTGTATTCCCAATGTCCGCCCAGATAGGTCGCCTTGCGGACCGTAGCTGGCAAGCCCTCCGGTGCGCCGTCGGCATCGGTCAGCGAAACGGCGGCTGAGCGCACCACCAGATTGCCCGCGTTGCCACTGACACGGGGCGCCGGCACCCGCAACTCGATCGCGCCGAATCGCACGGTGGCAGCCGTTCCCTCGTGCCGCACGATCTCGCACGGGATGAGGTTCGCGCCGCCGATGAAATCGGCGACGAAGGAATCGGCGGGCCGCTCATAGAGGTCGACCGGCGTCCCCTCCTGCGCGATCCGGCCCTTGTTCATCACCACAATCTTGTCCGAGACCGCCAGCGCCTCCTCCTGATCGTGGGTCACGTAGATCGAGGTCAGATGCAGCTTCTGCTGCAGATCGCGGATCTCTTCGCGCATGCGGCGCCGCAGCTTGGCATCGAGGTTGGAGAGCGGCTCGTCGAACAGCAGCACCTGCGGCTCCAGCACCAGCGCGCGGGCGCAGGCGACGCGCTGCTGCTGCCCGCCGGAGAGTTCCGATGGCAGCCGGTCGTCATAGCCATCGAGGCCGACCAGACGCAGTCCTTCGTGCGCCTTGTCCAGCCGCTGCGCCTTGGTGAGCGCGGCGTCCGCCAGCCCGTAGGAGACGTTCTCCAGCACCGTCATGTGCGGGAACAGGGCGTAGGATTGGAACACCATGCTGACGTCGCGCTCGTTGGGCGGCAGCAGGGTCACGTCCTTGTTGCCGATCAGGATGCGGCCTGCGCTCGGCATCTCCAGGCCCGCGACCATGCGCAGGGTCGTGGTCTTGCCGCAGCCCGACGGGCCCAGCAGCGTCACGAGTGTGCCGGCCTCGATGGTGATCGACACCTCCTCCACCGCGGTCACGGCGCCGTACTGCTTGCGCACCTTCTCCAGCACGACGGCGGCGGAGCGGTTGGCGATGCTCATGAAGCAGCCTCCAGGGATGCCGGGGTCGGGATGATGCGGCGCGCGCGCCGCTGCTCGCCCACGCCAAGCTGGATGATGCCGATCGCCGCCAGCATGCAGACGATCAGGACCGAGGAATAGGCGATGGCGACGCCGAAATCGGACACTTCGACCCGGCCGACGATATAGGCGGTGGCGAGATTGTATTGCGCGCTGACCAGGAAGATGACCGCGCTGACCGAGGTGATGGCGCGCACGAAGGCATAGACCAGCGACGCGATGATGGCCGGGCGCAGCAACGGCAGGATCACGCGTCGTATGGTCGCGAAGCTGCCGTGCCGCAGGGTGAGCGAGCATTCATCCAGGCTCTTGTCGATCTGGCTCAAGGTCGCGAGCCCGGCGCGGATGGAGACCGGCATGTTCCGGAACACGAAGCAGATGATGAGGATGAGGCCTGTGCCCGTCAGCTCGATCGGCGGCACGTTGAAGGCGACGATATAGCTGATGCCGATGACCGTGCCGGGGATGGCGAAGCTCAGCATGGTCAGGAACTCGAAGCTGGCCTTGCCGAGGAAATTCTGCCGGTTCAGCAGATAGGCGGTCAGCAGGCCGATGATGGCGGTCAACGGCGCGGCGATGGCGGCCAGCTCGATGGTGGTGAAGAAGGATTGCCAGGCCCGCCCGCTCCACAGGATGCCGTGCGGTCCCCAGTCGATGCCGAATGCGGTGACGTAATGCTGGAAGGTCGGCGTGTTGTTGAGGCCGAGCGAGCGCACGAAACCGCCGGCCAGAATCAGCAGGTAGAGCAGCACCGTGAAAGCCAGCCACGGCATGGTGACGACATAGATCAGGATCCGGACGCCGCGCGGCAGCGCCGCCGGAATTCCCGAATCGCCCTTGCCGGAAATTGTGGTGTAGGAGCGCCTTCCGAGCCATTGCCGCTGCAGCACGAAGGCCGACAGCGTGAGGAACAGCAGCACGATGGAAAGCGCGGAGGCGCGGCCGGGGTCGTTCTGCGAGCCGACGATGGCAAAGAAGATGTCGGTCGATAACACATCGTAATTGCCGCCCAGCACCAGCGGGTTGCCGAAGTCTGCGAGGCTCTCGACAAAGCCGATCAGGAATGCGTTGGCGAGGCCGGGGCGCAGCAGCGGCCAGGTCACGGTGCGAAAGGTGCGCCAGCGATCCGCGCGCAGGGTCTGCGCTGCCTCTTCCATCGACGGGCTGATGCCTTCGACCACGCCGATCAGCACCAGATAGGCGATCGGCGTGAAGGCGAGCGTCTGCACCAGCAGCAGGCCGGAAAAACCGTAGATCCAACGGCTGGGCGGGATGCCGAACAAATCGCTGAACAAGACCGTGCCGACGCCGCTGCGCCCGAACAGAAGGATGATGCCGAGCCCGATGACAAAGGGCGGCGTGATGATCGGCAGCACCGCCAGCAGGCGCAGCAGCCCTTTGGCGCGGAAGCCGGTGCGCTTGTGCAGCAGCGCGAAGCCGAGGCCGAGCAGGGTGGTCGCGATGCCGCAGGCGACCGCCAGCCACAGCGAGTTCCAGAACACGCCGCAATATTTCTTGCCGGCGAAACAGCCGAGCGACCAGATATCCTCCGCCGTCAGTCGCGCGATCAAAGAGGCGATGGAAAAGCTGCCATCCTCGCTGATCGCCGCGCGCTGCAGGACGGCAACCACGGGAAAGAACACGAACAAGGCGATCGACGCGACGATCACGGAAATGGAGCCGACCAGGAACAGATCGCCGCGCATGGCGCCACGCCGCGCAAGACCGGCCGCCAGCAACAAGAGGAACGAGGTGCCGGCGACGAGCGCTCCGGCGCCCATGCCTTCCTGCGGCGGGACGGCGCCGAACAGCGCCTCCAGCGACGGATGGGTCCAGCCATGCAGGCCGATCAGGAAGCCTTGGAGGAACAGATAGGCGAGGCCGAAGCCCCCGCCGATCGCAATCAGCAGTGCGCCACGCTGGTGATCGAACAAAGCGGGCAAGGGAATGACGAGGGCGAGGAACAACGGCCAGAGCCAGCCCGCGCCGAAGGTCGAGGCCTGCAACAACGCGGGCGCAGTCCTGGCGTCGGGAAAGGCGGAGAGCCAGCCGAAGCTCCAGAAGCCGCTCTCGATCGCGTACCACGGCAGCACCACCAGCCCGATCGCGGCGGCGATCAGAAGTGCGACAACGTTGCGATCCTGTCGAGACAACCGGGCCATGAAACGCAACCGGCGGCGAAGTGGCTTCGCCGCCGGTCGTGCCTTCTATACGCTACTGCGCCGCGATTTCCTTGTCCCAGCGGCCGAGCAGGCGCTTGCGCTCGTCCGATGAACCGTATTTGGCGAAATCGTAATCGATCAGCTTGATCTCCGCGAGTTTCGGCGCTGCTTCCGGCGTCGGTGCGTTCTTGTTCGACGGCACCTGGAAGGAATTGGCCTGGGCCGCCAGGGCCTGCGCTTCCGGGGTCAGTGCCCAATCGTACCACTTCTTGGCGTTGTCCAGGTTGGGTGCGCCCTTGATGATGCTCATGGAGCCGACCTCGAAGCCGGTACCTTCGCACGGCGCCACCACCACCATCGGCACGGCCGACGTGACGGCGGGCGTGACCAGATCGTGCTGGAACGAGATGCCGATCAAGGTCTCGCCGCGCGAGGCGGCCTGCGCCGGCGCCGCGCCCGACTTGGTGTATTGATTGACGTTCTCGTTCAGCTTCTTCATGTAGGCCATCGCCTCATCCTCGCCGAGGATCTGCACCATGGTGGCAAGGAAGGTATAAGCGGTGCCGGACGAGTTCGGATTGGCGACCTGGACCTCGCCCTTATATTCGGGCTTCACCAGATCGGCCCAGCATTTCGGTCCTTCGACGCCTTTCTCCTTCAGCACGTCCGCGCTGTAGCCGAAGCCAAGCGCGCCCATATAGATACCGACGGTCTTGCCGCCTGCCGTCTTGTGCTGCGACACGGCCCAGTCGTTGAGGTCCTTCAGCATCGGAGACTCGTAAGCGAGGGTCAGGTCTTCCTCGGCGGCCTGCAGGTGCGGATCGCCGGTGCCGCCCCACCAGATATCGCCCTTCGGATTCGCGGCCTCTTCCTTCACCTGGGCATAGGTCTCGCCCGAACTCTTGCGAGTCATCGCCACCGAAATGCCGGTCGCTTTCTGGAACTCGTTGACCATGAGCTGGCACCATTCCTCCTGAACGGAGCAGTAGACGGTCAGATTGCCGTCCGCCTTGGCATGATCGCCGGCGAACATGGCCGAAAGTGCAGTGGCCGCGGCCACGGCATAAAGCCGGGCGGCTGCGAATGATCGGGTCATCATTTTCCTCCAAGTTCGATGCGGGCCGCGTTCGCAGCGGCCTTCTATGACATATTTATTACAAGTTCACATTGACCGAACGGACAGCGTCTGGAAAGTATGAAAAGTTGCTGCAGTGCAAGATTGGATAGAGTGATGGACCAGAACGAACTCGGGCTCCGGTATCGATTCGCGCAAGGCGTGGTGCGGGAGGCGGGCCAGGTGGCGCTCGAGCGCTATCGGAGGCGCGAAAGCCTGACTATCGAGCGCAAGGGCCGGCAAGACTTCGTGAGCGAAGCCGACAAGGCATGCGAGGAATTCGTGATCGGCGCCCTGCTGCAGGCATTCCCGGAGGATGCCTGCCTCGGCGAAGAGGGCGGCGCACAAAATACCGGCGGCACCGCCACCTGGATCATCGATCCGATCGACGGCACCAGCAATTTCATCGCCGGCATCCCGATCTGGTGCGTATCACTGGGCCTCGTCATCGGCGGCAAATCGGTGCTGGGCATCATCTACAATCCGGTGACGGACGAGCTTTACACGGCGCGGGAAGGGGCGGGCGCGTTCCTCAACGGGCGGCGCATCCGTGTCAGCAGCGCGCGCAAGCTGGACGAGGCGCGCATGGGCCTCGGCTTCAGCTATCGCCGGCCGGTGCAGGAGCATATCCGCGCCGTCGCCGCCTGCCTGGAGGCAAGCTGCGAATATACCCGGTTCGGCTCCGGCGCCCTCGGCATGGCGTTCGCGGCGGACGGCAGGCTCGACGGCTATTACGAAGCGCACATCAACGCCTGGGACATCGCGGCCGGCCTGGTGCTGGTAACGGAAGCCGGCGGCTGGTGCAGCGACTTCTTCGGCGGACCCGACGCCCTTGCCAAGGGCAATGCGATCCTTGCAGCCACACCCGCATTGGTTGCACCGCTGCGCAAGCTGCTCATCATCTGACACCAGGCCGGATTCGTTTACGAAACGTAAAGGCCTGCCGGCATAGGGTCGGTCCGCTATGCCGCCGCGGAACCCCCTGCCGTCTCGTGCCGTTGTCATTTCTGGCGCAACAGGAATGAACGCGGTGACGCTTGGCATGACGGCACTTCTGATCAGATGTCGCCCGCATGCGTAGCAGCGCCGACCTCCGCCGTGCAACCGACGCCACCGATCCGCCGCCTTCAGCGAGCGATGCGGAAAAGGCCGGTCTCGAATATGTGAACGATGGGGAGCCTGGCATACGCCGGCAGCGGCGCGGCACGGGCTTCACCTATCTCGACAGCAGCGGCAAGACAGTGCGCGACCCTTATGCCCTCGCGCGCATCCGCTCGCTCGCCATCCCGCCGGCCTGGACCGATGTCTGGATCTGCGCCAGCGAGAACGGCCATTTGCAGGCGACCGGGCGCGATGCCAAGGGGCGCAAGCAATACCGCTACCATGTCGATTTCACCGCGATCCGGGACAGCGCGAAATACGAGCGCCTGGTGGAGTTCGCCAAGGCCCTGCCCGCGCTACGCGCGGCGGTCGCGAAACAGATGGCGCTCTCCGGCCTGCCGCGCGAAAAGGTGCTGGCGACCATCGTGCATCTGCTCGACAGCACCCTGATCCGTGTCGGCAACGACTCCTATGCGCGCGACAATGCCAGCTACGGCATCACCACCTTGCGCAACTCCCATGTGAAGGTGGCGGGCGGCGAGCTGCGCTTCCAGTTCAAGGGCAAGAGCGGGAAAAGCTGGCGCGTCACCGTGCGCAACCGGCGTGTCGCGAAGATCATCCGCTCGTGCCAGGATCTGCCCGGCCAGCACCTGTTCCAGTATCTCGACGAAGCGGGCGATGCATTCCGCATCACCTCGACCGACGTGAACGAATATCTGCGCATGCTCACGGGTCGCGAGGTGACGGCAAAGGATTTTCGCACCTGGGCGGGAACGGTCCTGGCGGCGAACCTGCTGCAAGAGATCGGCCGGGCGGACAGCGCCACCGCCGCCAAGCGCCAGATCCGCGCAGCATTGCAACAGGTCGCGGCGCGGCTCGGCAACACGGTCGCGATCTGCCGCAAATGCTACGTCCATCCCAGCGTGCTGGAAGCCTACGCGGCCGGCGAGCTCAACCTGCGCCGTCTGGCACAGAAGGACGGCGCGCTTCGTCCCGAAGAGCGGGCAGCCCTGCGTTTCCTGCAGCGGCGCCTCAAGTCTCAATCCTAATCGGCGATGGCCTGCGGGACCGTCGGGTTGGCGGGCGCGCGCTCCATCGCCATGGCGGCAAGATCGACCTCGGCATAGACCGGCAGATGATCGGAGGCGCGGCGCGCGCTGGTATCGATCCAGGAGCGCAGCAGCGCCTTGCCCGGCCGGCAATAGATGCGGTCGAGATTGAGGATCGGCCGCCACGAGGGGAAGGTCTTCTGCATGGTGTGGGTGGGGATGAGAGTGGTGAGGGTCGAACGCACCCGCCCATGCCAATCGTTGAAGTCGCCCATCATCAACAGGCCGCCGGGCAGCGCGGCGGGGTCCGCACCCGGGTCGCCGCGCACCAGCGGCTTGAAAATGTCCAGCTGAGGGCGGATCTCGTTGGGGCGCAGGCCCATATGCGCGGCGATCACCCGGATATAGCCGAACGGGCTTTCGATCGTCGCCTCGATGGCGCAGCGCGTCTCGCGGCGCGACACATGCAGCTCGTGCACGTTGATGTCGTGCATCGGCCAGCGACTGATGAGGACATGGCCGTAATGGCCGTCCGGCGCCACGATGGTGCGTGCCTCGGCGGCATGGCTGCCCAGTACCTGCTTCAGCGCGGCGAGCGGCAGGTTGGTCTGGTCCTTGCCGCGCGAATCCACTTCCTGCAGCGCCACGATGTCGGGGTCATGCGGCCTGATCAGCTCGATGATGCGCTCCAGGTCATAGCGCAGATCGGTGCCGATGCCGCGATGGATGTTCCAGGTCAGGATGCGGGCGTAACGATCGGGGCCCGCGCGATTGGGTGCTTGTTCATTCATGGTCGACAGGCTCGCAGTCGATCATTCATGGCACACTTTCCCTGAGGAGTCTCCGGCCTGGGCGTCGCGCCTGGCCGGCGCGGTCGCGGCGGCGCGAGATGAAAATCTGCAACCCGATCGAGACCCCGATCGCCGCCGCCAGCAATCCGGCCAGGGTGGCGACACCGGCCAAGGTCGGCTGGGTGATCAGGTCGATCACCTGATCACCCAGCAGGGACATCACGGCAAGCCCGGGCGTCAGCCCGATGGCGGTGCCCAGCAGGTAATCGAGGGCAGGAATGCAGATGGCGCCGGCCGCCAGGTTGACAATGCTGAAAGGCGCCACCGGCACCAAGCGCACCAAAGTCACGGTCGGGATTCCCCGGCGCGCGAAACTGCGGGTGATGAGGTTGAGGCGCGGACCGAAGAACTGGCGCAAACCGCGCGGCCCCAGCCAACGGCCGATCGCATAGGTCACCAGCGCGCTCGCCAGGGCGCCGGCCGCCGCATACAGCATGCCGGGCCATGCGCCGAAGATTGCGGCCGTCATCGCAATCAGGACCATGACCGGGAACATGACCAGCCCTGCCAGCACAAAGAGGACGATCACCACCACGGCGGCCCAAGGACCCGGCAGGGACGATACCCAACTCGCCAGGAGCTGAGGATTGGCCAACTCCGCCAGCGGCGTCAGACTCCAGGCGGCGGCCAAGCCCACGAACAAAGCGATCGCCAACAAAATGCCGGCCACCGCCAGCAAAGGCCTGCGCCTGCTGCGGCCGACGGCATTGCCGGCTTCGGACAGCATGCGGGTCGGATCGATCGGCGCGCGCGGGTCGGCCACAAACTCCCACATCGAGGGGGGCGAGACCGGCAGCGACCGGTCGACCACCCCCTGCAGCCAGTGCGACCGCTTAGGCAGGGACTTGATCGCGGCGATGATCGAATCATGGCTGGCGATCGCCGCCTGCACTTCTTCCAGGCTGGCGCCGGCATGTTCCGCGATCAGCGTGTCGCGCAGCTTGCTAACGCTTTGCTGCGCTGACTCGTCGTCCCCGGCTGCGATCACCAGATCGCATTCCGTATCGGTGCCCATGGAGCGATGGCACAGATTGGCTGAGCCGACGCGCAGATAGCGGTCATCGACGATCATGACCTTCGAATGGACATGGGGGTCTGCCACCTTGCCCTCGTGCTCGATCCGGGGCGCGGCCATCAGCACGCGATCGGCGACGCGAGCCTTGCGCAGGATGCGCGCGACGCGCGCGCGTCCGGCGGTCATCACCGTGCGCTCCAGCTTGCCGCGATATTTGAACGGACTGATGATCACGGCCTCGAGCGCGGGATTGCGCTTCAGCGCCTTGGCGAGAGCGCGGGCAAAGCGCGAGCAGGTCAGATACTGGCTCTCGACATAAAGCGTGCGGCGGGCGCTTGCGATCATGTCGTGGAACAGGGTCTCCACCTCCTGCACGATCGCATGGTTCGAGTAGGCCGGCTCGGTGCGCGCGATCGCCACTTCGACATCGCGGAAGTGCGGCTCGATGCAATCCGGCCACGGCGCGGGGAGCGCCGGTACCTCAGGCAGGTCCTCGACAGCAGCGCGGGCCCAGCGCTGGCGCGCCAGGTCCGTCATGGCGCGCGCGGCATCGCCATCGACCATCATCTGCACGTCATGGAAACCGTTATACGGCTTGCCCGCGGGATCGACCCGGTAGCGGCAGGTCGGATCGTGATCGCAGGTGTCCCAGCGCCGGATGGTGAGGTCGAGGCCGCCGGAAAAGACCAGGGCCTCGTCGAGCACGACGATCTTCTGATGATGCGACGAGCCGAGCGGGATCGCATCGTCGAGGCAGAGATCGATCTGCGGCGGGGTCTTCCAGCGCAGGGCGAAGGCCGGCATGGCCTGGCGCTCGCTGGTGAAGAACAGCGAGTAGTCCCACAGCAGGATATAGATCTTCAGCTCGGGCCGGCGCTCCACCAAGGCGGTGAGAAAGGGCCCCAGCTCGCGCGGCAGATCGTCGTCCGGCTCGCCCGACGGACCGACCAGGGGCGTGCGGCTGTCGACATCCCAGCCGATGATATAAATGCTCTGCCGCGCCTGCAGCAGGGCCTGTCGCAATGTGCCGTAGTATGCTGCCGCATCGATCAGCACGGCGGCACGATCGGCCTTGGCCACGCGCCAGGCATTGCGGCCAGGCCTGAATATGGTGCCGGGAGCCGGCGCGGGCTCGCTCCGCAAGGGCGCGGTGTCTTCGACGGCTCTAATCCTTCTGGTCAGCATGGATTCATCCTGCATGAGGTCTGCCGGAGATAATGCGCTCGGCCCGGAAAAGTGCCCAATTCTCAACGCTTCAGCGCAGTTCGTTGCAACGAAAGCCCAATTCCGCGGTTGATCCGTAATACCCGTTCAGAAAGGCGAGCATGATGAACAAGCCCCTTCGAGCGGCCGCATGCATGACGGCGGCCGCGTTGCTGATGGCAGCATGCAGCAGCAACGACAAGCCTTATGCCCATGAATCGATGCGTCACCCAACAGCGGCCGAACAACAGTTCGGCACGACTGGTGGTGAACTGGCGACGACGCCCCCGAGTTCCGCTGTGGTGGCGCAGCCCATGGTCCCAACGACGACCGCACCGGCGCCGCTGACGGTTCCGCAATCTGTGCCGCAGACCGCGTCGCGCATGGCGCCCAGCGATAGTGTCTTCGCGCAACAGGCGCTTTCCTCAAGCGCGGTCGAGATCGAACTGGCGCGCATCGCCTACATCCGGGCGCAATCGCCGGACGTGCGGGCCTTTGCCCGGCAGATGCTGATCGATCATCGCGACATGGCGATCAAGCTCGATAATTTCGCGCTGGAGCGCGGCTACCTGGTTACCTGGCGGATCGATCCGGATAAGGCCAGCACCATCGAGCGCATGCGCACGTTGGACAGTGCTTCCTTCGACCGCGCCTACATGGATGAGATGGTAGCGGCGCATCAAGAGGCCCTGGCAGCCATGGAAGCCCAGGCCGCCAGCGGGCGCGAGACCGCCAGCCTGGCGAGCGAGGCCGTTCCGGTTGTGCGTCATCACCTGGAGATGGCGCGTGCATTGGACGCGCGGGTCTAGGTGCACAGCGAAGTCAGGTGCGCGGCCGGCACAATGGGAACCGGCCGCGCCCAGTCGGGTTGATGGGATAACCCGCCGACATTCGGCCGGGCCGACCCTTGTTTCAACTCCCAAGCGAGGAACCCATGGATCGTGGTATCAAGCTCGCCGGTATGGCGCTCATGCTAGGTGCCGGCGTCGCGCTGGCCGCTTGCAGCAGCAATGGCGAGAGCTCTGCTCATCAGATGGCATCCTGCAAGGGCGGCTATCCGGATGGCGGCGGCATCAAGGACATGAGCCCCTATTCGCCGAACGCCGATCCGTTCCAGCCGGATTGCGAAGGCAAGTAAAGGTCGCTCACGCGCGGATTGACCCGCGCGACTTCGGTTCGAGCGGCCCGCCTTGGAGTGTCTGTGCGGCGAAGAAGCTTGCCTCCGCGTTCCAGGCGGGATGTGGAGGCGAGTTTCGGTATACGATGGCTGGTCTCCGCCGGTGCTAGGAGTTGGCCATGCGTCGCAAAGACAAGCTCTCCCTCTATCGCAAGAAGCGCGATTTCTCGGTCACGCCCGAGCCGAGTGGCGAAGGCGCGCCACCGGCCGGCAGCGGCCGCTATCTGATCCAGATGCACGACGCGCGGCGGCTGCATTTCGATCTGCGGCTGGAGGCTGACGGCGTCTACAAGAGCTGGGCAGTCACGCGCGGCCCCAGCCTCGACCCCAAGGACCGCAGGCTGGCGGTGGAGGTCGAGGATCATCCGATCGAATACGGCACATTCGAAGGCACGATCCCGCAAGGCCAGTATGGCGGCGGGACCGTCATGCTGTGGGACCGCGGCCGTTGGATTCCGGAAGGCGATCCGGCCAAAGGGCTCAAGAAGGGTCACCTTGCGTTCGAGTTGAAGGGCGAGCGCCTGAAAGGCGCGTTCGACCTCGTCCGCATGGCCGACCGCGACGAAGGCAAGGGCAAAAAGCTCCGCCACAACTGGCTGCTGATCAAGAAGAACGACCGCTGGGCCAAGCCCGGCCACGGCGACGCCGCAATCGCCAATGCGACCAGCGTCAAGACCGGCCGCACCATGCGCCAGATCGCCGAAGGCCGCGGGCCGACCTGGGACTCGAACCGCTCCGCAGCGGCCATGAAGAAGAATGTCGCCGCCATGGAGGCGGATGCGCGCGGCAAGCCCGGCAAGCTTCCGGCTTTCATCGAGCCGGAACTCACCACCTTGGGGGATGCGCCGCCCGGCGGAACGAACTGGGTCCACGAGGTGAAATTCGACGGCTATCGCATGGGCGCGCGGATCGAGGACGGCACTGTGAAGCTCATCACCCGCTCGGGCCTCGATTGGACGCGGAAATTCCCGACCATCGTGAAGGTGCTCGGCAAGACCAAGGTCAAGTCGGCGTGGCTCGATGGCGAAGTCGTGGTGCCGGACGAGAACGGTCACAGCAGCTTCTCATCGCTGCAGCGCGCGCTGTCCGACGGCGACGATGAGGAGATGGTGTTCTATCTGTTCGATCTGCCGTACCTGAACGGGCAGGACCTGCGCGACCTGCCGCTGATCCAGCGCAAGCAGATCCTGCGTGATACGCTGTTCGCGAAAAAGGCGACCGGCGTGTTGGCCTATAGTGACCATCACGAGGCGGACGGCGCAGACTTCTTCAAGGCCGTCTGCAACATGGGGCTGGAGGGAGTGGTGTCGAAACGCAAGGACAGTCCCTATCGCTCCGGCAGAGGGCGCGACTGGGTCAAGTCGAAATGCGTCGATCGCGACGAGTTCGTGATCGGCGGCTATACGCCCTCGCGCACGGGCCGCGGCGTCGGCTCGCTGCTGGTCGGCCACCACGAGGGCAAGCGCCTGGTCTATGACGGGCGCGCCGGCACCGGCTTCGATGCCAAGGAGGCCCTGGCACTCGAGAAGAAACTGCGCGGGCGCAAGATCGCGGAATGCCCGTTCGAGGAAATGCAGCGCGCCTACAAAGCGCGTGCGCTCTGGGTCAAGCCGGAGCTGGTGGCCGAGATCGGCCACCGTGGCCGGTCGTCCGACGGGTTGCTGCGCCAGGCCTCATACCAGGGCCTGCGCGGCGACAAGCCGGCCAAGCAGGTCGATCGCGCGGATCGGTCCGCGGCGTCCCACGAATCCAACGACGCCACAATCGCCGGTATCAAGATCACCCATCCGACGCGCGTCATCGACCCCACCAGCGGCAAGACCAAGCTCGACGTCGCGCGATATTACGAGCGCGTCGCGGAGACCTTGCTGCTGGACATGGCGGACCGGCCGGTCGCGGTCATGCGCAATCCGGATGGGATCACCGGTCAAAGCTTCTTCCAGCGCCATCCGCAGCAGACCTTGGCGGGGCGCATCAACACGGTGAAGGATCCGGAGGACAAGGAGCAGTTGCTGTGCGTGCGGAACGTGCGCGACCTCATCACCCTGGTGCAGTTCGGCGTGCTCGAGATCCATCCCTGGCAGACGCACATCGATAAGCTGGACAAGGCCGACCGGTTCATCCTGGACCTCGATCCCGCGCCCGATGTCCCGTTCGAAGCCGTCACGCTGGCCGCGAAGCTAGTGCGCCGGCGCCTGGAGGAGCTGGGCCTCAAATCCATCGTGAAGACGACCGGCGGCAAGGGGTTGCATGTGATCGTCCCGTTGCGCCCGGCCGCGACCTGGCCGGTGGCCAAGGGATTTGCCAAGGCGATGGCCGACGGACTGGCGCGCGACGAGCCGAAGATCTTTCTCGCTACGGCCAGCAAGGCGGCGCGCAAAGGGCGGATCTATGTCGATTATCTGCGTAACGACCGCGGCTCCACCGCCGTCGGCGCCTATTGCGTGCGGGCCCGGCCGGGGCTGCCGGTCGCGATGCCGCTGGACTGGCGCGCGGTGACGGAGAGCCTGGTGCCGGCGGACTTCAACCTTGAGACCGTCTCCAAGGTCACTCTGCCGAAGGAATGGCGGGCGGCGCAGAGCTGGCGCCAGGGGCTGGACGCGAAGAAGCTGAAGGCTGTTGGCTTCAAGAAGGATTAGGGCGATGGCGGAGCGCAAGAAGATCAGGGAATATCGCCAGACGTTGCACGAGATGGCCAAGCCGCAAACGTCTGCGCGCCGGAAGCATCTGGAAGGCAAGGCCGCCAAGCTCGGCACCGAAATCCATGGCGAGGAAAGCAAGGGCAAGCCGAAGACCAAGCCTCGCCGGTAGAGCAGGGCTGATCGCATTTTCTACGCTGAACCGGCAGCCGCTTCGGCGGAAAATGCTCTGGGGACATTGGCGGCCGGCCGCCATTGGTTTATAATTGCGGCGCGGGTCTCAACCACGCCAGGAGCAAGCAATGCCCAAGGGTCAGCAGCACGGCCGCGAGAAGAAAAAGCCGAAAAAGGACAAAGCCGCAAAGTCTCAGTCCGCCTATGCATCCGAATATGGCAAGAACCAGCCGAGCCATATCGTGGACACCAACACCGGCAAGAAGCAGTAGCGGCGGCGCGTCAGGCGCCGCTTGTCAGCACCACACCATTGACGACGGCGGCGAAGTGCACCGCCGCCGCCGCCAAGACGAAACCGTGCCAGATGGCGTTCTGGAACGGCAAGCGTTCCCAGATGTGGAAAAGAACGCCAACGCTGTAGAGCACGCCGCCGGCTGCGATCAGCGTAAAGGTCTGCCATCCGAGCGACTGGAACAAAGGGTCGATGGCGATCAGGCCGATCCAACCCAGCAACAGATAGGGCGCGATCGAGGCATAGCCTGCATCGCAGCCTCGGCATAATTTCATCAGGATGCCGAGCCCGGCGATCAACCAGACGGCGCCGGTAAGGCCCCAGCTCCAGGCTCCATCCAGCCGCAACAGCGTGAACGGCGTATAGCTTCCGGCGATCATCACAAAGATGGCGGCATGATCGCAGCGCCGCAGCATGGCGCGCCATGGGCTGTTGCGCGCGAGGTGGTAGGCGGCCGAGCAGCAGAACATGGCCACCATGCCGAACGCGTAGATCACCAGCGCGCCCAATTCCAGCCAATTGCCGCGCGCGGCGATCAGCGCGACCAGCGTCGCCCCGCCGATTGACGCGCCGGCGATACCAAGGATGTGAATGATGCAGTCTGCCAGCAGTTCATGCCGGCTGTGAGGACGCGATGGAGTGGCGGTTGTGGCGGCGATCATGCTCACACCTCGGCCCCTTTCACGCCGATCTTATACGCGCAATGTGGCAACAAGCAGTCCGGACGCGGCCGTATGGAGAAGAACGCTGCCGCCCGGCAAAGGTTGCGGCGCGCTTCGGCGCAGGGTGCCGCAGAGTTCTGCCGCGCTGCAGCGAAGACCTGCCTGCCCGAATCTCGCCGAAATGTCCCTGTGCCTTGCGCACCGGCGCATGGTAAGTTCCCGTCCGTTGGCCGCTCGCGTCACGTCGAATCCGGGTCAGCGCAAACGTGATCAGCGAGGTCACGGCCTTGCTCACAGGATGCAATAATCGGAAAAGCGAGGACATCATGGAGCGCACTTTGAAACGCGTCTGCACCGGCGCCCTCCTGGGCGCGGCACTCCTGCTGGTTGCGGCTTGCACCACGTATACGGCGCAATGCCAGGGCGGCTATCCCGACGGCGGCGGGATCCAGGACATGAGCCCGTATACCCCAAACCCGGGCAGCCATCAGCCCTGCAAAGGCAAGTATTGAGAAATAGGCCCGCGATGCGTCCGCGGGCCTTTCATAGGGAAAGCGACGGGCTTGCCCTTGCGATTCGGCCGGATGACGGCTGGAGAGTGGGGCAGGCCCAAATCTTGCCGGGGCCGCGCCCGTCTTGGCGAGATGGTCGGATCGTTCTATATGAGATTTTAGACGCCGATATTCACGGCTGTGCGCCTCTCCACGTGACGCGCCGTTCCGTCTGATATTTCGAAAGGACCGCAGCATGAAACTCCCCAGCGCAGACCATCCCATCACGATCACGCCGACCAAGGGCCGCGTGCAGGTCAAGTTCGGCGGCCGCGTCGTCGCCGACAGCACGCGTGCGCTGACGCTTCAGGAAGCGAGCTACCCGCCGGTGCAATACATCCCGCGCGAAGACGCCCAGATGGCCGTCTTTCAATCGACTGCGCACATGACGCACTGTCCCTATAAGGGCGATGCCTCCTATTTCAGCCTGAAGGCCGGCGACAAGAGCGCCGAGAACGCGGTGTGGAGCTATGTCGAGCCGTATCCGGCCGTCAGGGAGATTGCCGGACATCTCGCTTTCTATCCGGACCGGGTGGATTCGATCGACGTAGGGAAGTAGTCTCCAATCCGTTCAAGCGGAGTCGGGCGCTGTCCGAGGGCGCGCCTGTGCGCTCTCGCCGGACCTGATCCGGCGATCCAAGTTGTATCCATACGATTGCCGTGAGACTTGGATTGCCGGGTCGCGTTGCCGCGCTCCCGGCGATGACGGGATTGAGTGACATTACCAGGGTCGTATCATGCTTGTGTTCCGATTCTTCGAAGGCTTGCTGGAACCGACAGCCGTGCCGACGGAGGATACGCCGCCGCCGGGACTGGCGGCATTCTATTGGCACTATGCGCGGCAGGCGCGCTGGCTGGTCGGCGCTCTGTTCTGCGCCGGGTTCTTCGTCGCGGTCCTCGATTCGACCATTCCGGTCTTCATCGGCCGCGTGGTCGGGCTGGTCGCCGCCACCGAACCGGACCAACTCTGGCAGCAGGAATGGTCGACGCTGCTCGGCATGGCGGCAGTGCTGCTGATCGGGCGGCCCTGCGCGCTGCTGGCGCAGAATCTAATCACCAACCAGGCGATCGTGCCCGGCCTCACCAACCTCATCCGCTGGCAGAGCCATTGGCACGTGGTGCGGCAGAGCTGGAGCTTTTTCCAGAATGATTTCGCCGGCCGCATCGCCAACCGCGTGATGCAGACCGGGCCGGCCTTGCGCGAAAGCGTTGTCGCCGCCACCAACGCGGTCTGGTACATCACGGTCTATGGCGGCAGCGCCATCGTGCTGACCGCCAGCAACGATCTGCGCCTCTCGATTCCGATGGCGCTGTGGTTCTGCTCCTACATCCTGCTGCTGCGCGTGTTCGTGCCGCGCCTGCGCGACCGCTCGCGCGAGATGTCGGAGGTGCGCTCGGCTCTCACCGGCCGCGTGGTCGACAGCTACACCAACATCCAGACCGTGAAGCTGTTCGCCCGCCCGCGCGACGAGGATGCGGTGGTGCGCGGCACGGTCGACGAACACACGGCTTCGTTCCGCAAGCAACAGCGCGTCATCACTCTGTTCGGACTCAGCCTCGCCAGCCTCAACGCCATGATGGTGGTCGGCACCGGCGCGATGGCGGTGTGGCTGTGGATGCATGGACATATCACCGTCGGCATCGTCGCAATGGCGCTGCCGCTGACCTGGCAGATCGCCAACATTGCCGGCTGGGTGGCGCAGAACGTGACGGCGATTTTCGAGAATGTCGGCGTGGTGCAGGAAGGCATGCGCTCCATCGCCGTCCCCCGGCAGATGCCGGACAAGCCCGATGCCGGTGCGCTGCGCGTGGAGCAGGGCGCGGTCAAGTTCGAGAATATCCATTTCGGCTATGGGACGGAGCGCGGCGTTCTGCACGGCATCGACCTCACCATCGCGCCGGGACAGCGCATCGGACTCATTGGCCCGTCCGGCGCGGGCAAGTCGACCTTGGTCAACCTGCTGCTGCGGTTCTACGAGCTGGAGGCCGGACGCATCCTGATCGACGGGCAGGACATCGCGCGCGTCACGCAGGAAAGCCTGCGCGCCAGGATCGCGATGGTGACGCAGGATACCTCGCTGCTGCACCGATCGATCCTCGACAACATCCGCTATGGCAGGCCGGAAGCGACCGCCGCCGAAGTGCGGGCCGCGGCTTCGCGCGCCCATGCCCTCGACTTCATCGAAGGGCTGGAGGACTGGATCGGGCGGCGCGGCTTCGATGCCCACGTGGGAGAGCGTGGCGTGAAGCTCTCCGGCGGGCAGCGCCAGCGCATCGCCATCGCGCGCGTGATCCTGAAGGATGCGCCGATCCTGGTGCTGGACGAGGCGACGGCGGCGCTCGATTCCGAAGTCGAAGCGGCGATCCAGGAGCAGTTGGAGGGATTGATGCGCGGGCGCACCGTCATCGCGATCGCCCACCGGCTCTCCACCATCGCGCGGATGGATAGGCTGGTCGTGCTGGATCAGGGCCGCATCGTGGAGACCGGCGCGCATGGCGAATTGCTGGCGCGCCGCGGCACCTATTGGCGGCTGTGGCAGCGTCAGTCCGGCGGCTTCCTTCAGGAAGAGATGCGCGAGCTCGACGCCGCGGTCGGAAAATGACCACGCGCCGCGGTCCGATCCGGTCATGATCGAGCAGGCGCTCCTGGGTTATCTCGGTCTGGCGGGCGGTTTCCTCGGGCCGATCATTCACGTCGTTCTGGCCGGCCTGGTTACCTTGCACGTGCTGGAGCGCAAGCGCGACGTGGCGGCCGCGATTGCCTGGATCGGACTCGCCTGGCTCTCTCCGCTGGTGGGCAGTGCGCTCTACGTCGTGTTCGGTATCAACCGGGTGCAGCGGCGGGCCTTTCTGGCCAGCCGGCGGCGCGGAGGCGGCTGGGCGACGGATCCCGCGACCTTCCTCAATCCCCGGCACGATCATTTTGCGCCGCTGGAACGCGCGATCGGTGTCCTGACCGGCCGTCCGCCCAGGCTCGGCACTGCGGTGGCGATGCTGCGCAATGGGGACGAGGCCTATCCGTTGATGCTGGAGGCGATCGAGTCGGCGCGGGTGAGCATCGCCTTCTCCAGCTACATCTTCAAAATCGACGACACCGGCGATAAATTTATTGCAGCCCTGGTGGCGGCCAAGGCGCGCGGCGTCACGATCCGCGTGATCGTCGACGGCATCGGCAGCGGCTATTGGTATTCGCCGGTCTATCAGCGACTGGCGCGCGCCGGCATTCCGGTCGCGCGCTTCATGCATACGCTGGTGCCGTGGCGCATGGCGTTTCTCAATCTGCGCAGCCACAAGAAGATCCTGCTGGCCGACGGCAAGCGTGCCTTCATCGGCGGGCTCAATATCGCCACTGCGAACGTGCTGGCGGCCAATCCGCTGGATCCGGTGCGCGATATGCATTTCCACGTGACCGGCCCGGTGGTGACGCAGATCGCCGAGGCGTTCGCGAGCGACTGGCATTTCTGCACCGGCGAGCGGCTGGGTGGCGATGTCTGGTTCCCGCCGCTGGCCGAGGCGGGAACGGCGGCGGCGCGCGTCATCACCTCCGGCCCCGACCAGGACATCTACAAGATCGAGTTCGCCATGCTGCAGGCGATCGGCTGCGCCCAGACGTCGATCAAGATCCTGACACCCTATTTCCTACCCGATGACCGGCTGATGAGCGCGCTGGTCCTGGCGGCCATGGCGGGTGTCACCGTCGACGTGGTGATCCCGGAATGCTGCGACCATCCGTTCATGGATTGGGCGATGCGCGCCCATATCGCGCCGCTGCTGCGCGCCGGTGCGCGGGTGTGGCGCGCGCCGCTGCCGTTCGAGCATTCCAAACTGTTCGCGGTCGACGACGGCTGGTCGCTGATCGGCAGCGCCAACTGGGACATGCGCAGCCTGCGCCTTAATTTCGAGATCAATATGGAAGTATGCTGCCCGCAATTCGGCGCGCTGGTCGCCGGCGCGATCGAACGGCGGCAGGCCAACCCCCTGACGTTGGCGGAGATTAACGCGCGTTCATTTCCGATTCGCCTGCGTGACAGCGCAGTGCGCCTGCTGCTGCCCTATTTGTGAGCGATCTGTGACCTCGCACGATTGGGAACAACGTGCATCGCAACTGGTTTCGTACCCCGGCCAATCCATGTTAGGCGTGGTCGGTAGCAACGAATCGGGATCGCATCATGAGTTCGGGCGAGAGGGCAAAGCCTCCGGCGACCTACGAAGAACGCAACCCTTTTGATATTTCCCGGCGCTCGGAGAAGGAGGTGGCGGCTGAGATTGCCCAGCGCATGGTCGCCTGGAAACAGGCGCGCGGGCGCTCCTATGCCATGTCTTCCACAGTGCCCTCGGCCGAGGCGAAGCGGCCGCCGGCCTCCGCGCCGGTTGAGCCGGCCCGGCCGCCGAAACCGGCCGAGTATGCGCGCGCGCCTCAACCCACGATTCCGTCCCGCTCGCCGCAGACCGAAGCGCCGGCGGCTCCAGCTGCCGCCAAGCCGGCCAATGTCGGCGAGCGCATACCGCTCTTTGCGATCCGGCGCGCCCTCCCGGCGGCGCCGAGTCCAACGAGTCCAAAACGACCAGCGGCGCCTGCCGAGCCGGCAGCGATGGAGGCGTCCAGAGCGCCAGAGGTCAAAACACTCGAAGCGGAGCTTTCGGCGACCGCGGAGCGTCCCGCCGAGAATGCCGAAGTAGTGGCTGCGACCGAAGCGCCGGGCGTTGGGGCCTCGATTGACGAGGCATCGCGCGCAGACGCCGCCACACCGGACTTGGGCGTGGACGCATACGAGAATGTAGCGCGAGCCGTTGAGGCGTCACCAGCCGAGTTGCCCAATACTGAGCCCGCAGTGCCGGCAAGTTCGGCGCTCGAGCCAGTCGACGACGAACTTCACCAGAGCGGGACACGCGAAATCGCCGCGCCGATCGATGATTCACCAGTGGCGAAGCTTGAGCTCGAACGCGTGACGCCGGAGATCACGCGATCGGACGACGATTCTCATCGGATCGAAATGCATGCAACGGATATGCCGGTTGTCGGCATGCCGGCCCGGGAAATGCCGGAAACGGTGCGTGCGGCGCTGGCCAGGAAAGCGCGCGAGATCAAGGCCCGTTGGATGAGTGCGCACGAGGAGGAAGCGTCAGGCATCGATGCGCCGGTCATGGAAAAGCGAGAGTCGGAACCCGCCGTGCCGGCGAGCCCACCGGTCGAGACTGCGCGGCTCGAGGCAAGCGAAGTCGATGCGCCGCGCAACGATGCGCTGGTTGCGGCGCCCTTCGAGGCCTCCGTCCTGCCTGCGAGCGCGTCGGTTGACGCGATCCCACCCCAGGCCGGTGAAATAACCGTGCCGCAACTCGATGCATCAATTGCGGGGGCAGATGAGTCGGCGGCGCCACCCGAGCTAACGCTCACCGCCCACGATATCGAAATCCACCAGATCGAAAGGGGCGAAATCGACGCGCCTGAGATCGAACGCACTGTGCCGACAACGCCGGAACGCAGGGAGCCGACCTTTGATCCACCGATCGCGGACAAGCATGCGGTCGAAGCAGCTGTGCCGACGACAGCAGTCGAAGCGCAGGCCGCCGCGCGGAAGATCGAATTGCCGCCCATGCAGACCCGCATTGAGACGCGGCGCATCGAAATCTTGCGCGCGGACCCGCAGATGGTCGGGCGGCGTCCCATCTTTCCGCATATCAAGCGAGAGGAATGGGATATTCCGCCGACGGTCGCGGCGCGCAACAGCCGCGCGCACGGCGGAACTGGCTGGGCGATCGGTCTGGGCGCCTTGCTGCTGCTCATCGGCATCACGGCACCGGCCGCGATCTGGCAGCAGGGCCGTCAAGCGTCGGATCAAGACTTGGCGATGCTGAACGCAACGCCGCCGGCGAAACCGGCGCGTGAGGCGAAACCGGCGCGTGAGGCGACGGTCGGGGCGCCCGCCCAGCCGTCGGCCGGGGCGACCCAGGCGACGCTGCCGGAGGCTCCACAGCCGGAAGCTCCACCGCCGCCCGCAACGCCCGCCGTCCAAGCGGCGAACCCGCCGGCAGCGCCCGCCGTCCAAGCAGCGAACCCACCCGCAGCGCCCGCCGTTCGAGCGGCGAACCCGCCGGCCGCGCCCGCGGTCCAAGCGGCAAACCCGCCGGTAGCGCCCGCCGTCCAAGCGGCAAACCCGCCGGTAGCGCCCGCCGTCCGAGCGGCGAACCCGCCGGCAGCGCCCGCCGTCCAAGCGGCGAACCCGCCGGCAGCGCAGCCGGAAGTCGGCGCGCCCGCGCCGGAGCAACAAGCCGCGCTGAGCGCGGTCCGCGATGGCGGCGAACTGAACGAGGCTCCAATCACTATGCCGGCGCCCGTCCTTGATCTGCCGAGCAAGCCGAAGGCGCAGCCCTATCTCGCGACCGGTAAGGTGCCTGAAGCGCAGGGCCATTGGCCGGTCGCGCGCGCTTTCGTGCCGGATCCGGCAATGTCGCCGGCGCCGTTCCTGCGGGCACCTGCCGGAGCGACAGCCGCGGTCGCCGCCTTTCCTGGCGCGTCGGCGTCGGTTGCAGTGAGGCCGAATCTGATGGGACAACTCAAGCCGCAGTCCGCCGCGGTCAAGTCGGCCAGCAACGTGCCGCAGAAAGTCGTGCGCAAGCCCCGGCCCCAGGACCCGCGCTCGCTCGACCAGATGTTCCAGACTCTCATCGACACGCTCTCGGAAGGTAAGCCGGTCAATCCGGCTACCAAGCCGCCGCCGCCCTCGAACCGGCGATAGAGACGGCTTCTACTGGACGCCGAGCTGGGTCTTGGCCTTTCCGACCTCATTCATGCAGGCGGCCTCATCGCCAGCCTGATCGAGCTGGCGGGCACGCTCCAGCGATTCGATCGCATCGGCTGTTCCGGCGGCCGTGCCGAACTGGCCCGCCGCGCTCGCCTGCGAATCAGTTGGCGCCCCCTGGTTCTGGTTCACCACGTCCTCCGACGAAGCCGCCTTGCCTTCGGTGGCCTGATTCATGGTTTCAGTCGGTGGATGCAATTCTCCGGTTTCGGCGATCGTGCCGGTCGCGCCCGGCGCAGCAGTGCCCGTCGGACCCATGCCTGCGTCGCTGCTGGACAATTGTTTCTGCAATGTATCGATCTCGGTGGTGCAGGTGCCGGCACTGGCCGCCCCCGCTGCCAGCACCAGGCCGGCCGCCGTTCCGAGCACAAGCAAAGTCTTGATCATGGCGATCCTCCTTCATCGCGCGCCGCTTCCGGCAATTCCCAAGCCACCGCGGCCAGCGTAGGTTAACCTCGACTTTCAACAGCCAGAGACCGCGGACGTTCGGTAACGATTGAGGTGGATATGATCAAAGGGTCCGATCTGCTGGTGGCGGCGCTCGAAAACGAAGGCGTCGAGCAGATATTCGGCGTTCCGGGCGAGGAGAATCTCGACGTCGTCGAATCGCTGCGCAAATCGCGCATCCAGCTTGTCGTCACGCGGCACGAGCAGGCGGCCGCCTTCATGGCCGCCACTCATGGCCGCCTGACCGGTCGACCGGGCGTGTGCATCACCACGCTGGGTCCGGGCGCGCTCAACCTCACCACCGGCGCCGCCTATGCCCATCTCGGCGCCATGCCGATGATCATGCTCACGGGACAGAAGGGCATCCTCTTCAGCCGCCAGGCGCGCTTCCAGATCGTCGACATCATCGCCGCCATGCGTCCGATCACCAAGATGGCGCGCACCATCGTGAGCGGCGCCAGCATCCCGACGCTGGTGCGCGATGCCTTCCGCGTCGCGATGGAGGAGCGCCCCGGTCCCGTCCTGCTGGAGCTGCCGGAGGATATCGCAGGCGAGGAGATCAAGGATGCGCCGCTGGTGCCGCCGCACGACGTGCCGGTGCCGGTCGCCCATCCGGCGGCGCTGGAGCGCGCGACCCAGATGCTGCTCGCCGCCAAGCGGCCGCTGCTGATGGCGGGCGCCGCCGCCAATCGTCCGCGCCTGACCGAGGCCCTGTCGGACTTCGTTCGCCGCACGCGGCTGCCGTTCTTCAACACCCAGATGGGCAAGGGCGCGATCACCGGCGGCTCCAGGCTCTACATGGGAACGGCCGCGCTGAGCGAGCGCGACTACGTGCATCGCGCCATCGACCGCGCCGACGTGATCCTGTCGGTCGGCCATGACACGGTGGAAAAGCCGCCGTTCCTGATGGGGCCGAAGGGACCCAAGGTCATCCATGTCGGCTTCATGCCGGCACATGTGGAGCAGGTGTTCTATCCCCATGCGGAAGTGGTGGGCGATGTCGGGCCGAGCCTCGCGCTGCTCGCCGACCGGATCGAGGGCAAGCTGCATATCGATCCCGCTTTCGCCGCCTTGCGCGCCGAGATCCTGGAGAAGATCCAAGACCGCGCGGAGGAAGCGCGCTTTCCCCTGACGCCGCAGCGCATCGTCCATGACGTGCGCGCAGTGATGCCGGAGGACGGCATGGTCTGCCTCGACAACGGCATGTACAAGATCTGGTTCGCCCGCAATTACCGCACGCACGTGGCGAACACTTTGCTGCTCGACAACGCGCTGGCGACCATGGGCGCGGGGCTGCCCTCGGCCATGATGGCGGCGATGCTCTACCCGGAGCGGCGCGTCCTCGCCGTCTGCGGCGATGGCGGCTTCATGATGAACAGCCAGGAGATGGAGACTTCCGTGCGCCTGAAGCTCAATCTCGTGGTGCTGATCCTCGAAGACAACGCCTACGGCATGATCCGCTGGAAACAGGCGGTCGATAATTTCCCGGACTTCGGCCTCCGCTTCGGCAATCCGGACTTCGTGAAATATGCCGAGTCCTACGGCGCCAAGGGCCGGCGCGTGGAGAGCGCCGACGGCCTCGCACCGGCCATGGAAGCGGCATTCCAGGATGGCGGCGTCCAGTTGGTGGTCGCGCCGATCGATTACTCGGAGAATATCCGCGTGCTGGTCGAGGAGCTGGCCAGGAACGTGGGCTGAGGGTTGGGCAAAAAAGACCCGGCCGAAGCCGGGTCTTCTTCCAGACGTAATCGCCGGTCACAGATCCATGTCGCCCATTCCACCGGGCGGCATAGTATCCAACGGAGGCCGCATGTCGGAGCTTGTTGGAGCAATTCAGGTGGCCGCAGCGAGCGTTCTGCCCGCATTGCGGCAGCCTTGCGCATTGGGATCTGTTCGGGCCGAGCTGCAGGCCGGGTCTCAAGGAGTGCCGTGACTGCCGACGCCAATACACTGTCACGACGAAGACGCCTTTGCACGCCACGAAGCTGCCGCTCTCGATCTGGGTCCAGGCCATGTATCTGGTCGTCACATCGAGCAAAGGCGTCTCGTCCGTGGTGATGTCCAGGCTGTGAGCTGGTCTGCTATCGGGCATACAGCCGACTCACGGCAACCGGGCCCCCCCCTTGACCCGAACCGGACTCGCAATCGTTTCGGTGGAGTTCTAGGATTGGTGACCAGGGGCAAGCGCAATGGACCGTCGCCTCGCCGCGATACTAGCCGCCGACGTGGTCGGCTACAGCCGCCTCATTCAGCAGGATGAGGCAGGGACGCTCGCGACCCTGAGGCAGCGTCGCCAAGGGATTCTGACCCCCCTTGTCGCGCAGCACCACGGCCGCATTGTAAAGGTGATGGGCGATGGCGTGCTTGTCGAGTTCGCCAGTGCGGTGAATGCCGTCGCGTGTGGCGTCGATCTGCAGGAGAAGATGGCGGCGGCGAATGACGGCGTCGCTGAGGATCGGCGCATAGTTCTCCGTATCGGCATCAATCTGGGCGACGTGGTGGTCGAGGGTGGAGATATCTATGGTGACGGCGTGAACGTCGCTGCACGGCTGGAGGAACTGGCTGAGCCTGGTAGTATCGTCATCTCAAGCAAGGTACACGACGAAGTCGTGCGCAGGCTCGCACTCGCCTTCGATGACCTCGGCGAGCAGTCGCTCAAGAATATAGCAACGCCAATCCGGGTCTACCGTGTTGCCGGGCAGCGCGAACAGGCGTTGGTTTCCGGGCTTCTTTCGCTGCCTACCAAGCCTTCGATCGCCGTACTACCTTTTACGAGCATGAGTGTCGATGCGGAGCAGGAATTCTTCGCCGACGGATTGACCGACGATCTCATCACTGAGCTGTCCAAGGCACCCGGCCTTTTCGTGATAGCCCGGCATTCCTCTTTCACATTCAAGGGCAAGTCTGCGCATGTAAGCCGCGTCGCCCAGGAACTGGGCGTGCGCTACATCCTCGAGGGGAGTGCCCGACGTGTGGCGGGGCGTATTCGTATCAACGCCCAGCTGATCGATGCACGCGAAGGCGGCGGCCATCTTTGGGCGGAGCGGTTCGACCGCGACCTAGCGGACGTTTTCGCGGTGCAGGATGAAGTCGTCGCGCGCATCGTCGAAGCTCTGTTCGGCAAGCTTGCAGTCAGCAAGCTGCCGGATCGAAAACCGCCGAAGAGCCTCGAAGCTTACGACCTCTGCGTCCAGGGACGGCTTCTTTACCTGAAAACGATGGCCGAAGAACACAAAGAGGCGCGCCGGCGTTTCGAGCAAGCCATCGCCCTCGATCCCGACTATGCTGAAGCACATGCACGTTTGGCAATGACCCACTGGCACGGCTGGACGACCTGGTTTGAGCTTGCGGCCCCGCACCAGCGACTTGCCTTGGAACATGCGCGGCGCGCCGTCGCACTCGATCCAAACGATCCTCTTGGGCGCGTAGTGCTCGGGTTTATTCTGGCATATGAGCACGAGCACGAAGAATCTGCGGTGCAGATCGAAACAGCGCTGCGGCTGGATCCAAACCACGCCGATACCTACGGCATGCGAACGGACCTTCTCGTCATGGAAGGCCGGCCGCTCGATGCCACTGCAAGCATGGCGCAAGCCTTACGGCTCAATCCGCATCCGCCGGCTTGGTACTACTGGCTACAGGGCGAGGCCGAATATGCGGCGCGCCAATACGAGGCCGCCGTCAAGACGCTCCGCAAGGAAGATGTTTGTCGGACCCCAGCGCGCCGCCTCCTGGCAGCAAGCCTGGCGCAACTGGGGCGGCTCGACGAGGCGCGTCGGGAAGCCGAGTTCTTCATGATGAGCAATCCGCATTTCAGGATGAGCCATTGGGCCGCAACACAGCCTTTCCGCGACAAGGAGGCGCTCGAGCATTTCGTCGATGGTTATCGAAGGGCAGGACTGCCGGAGTAATGGCCCGTCATTTCCGCTCCTGGCACTTCTCGGAAGTGCCGCTCCGTCTGTTTTCCGTCGGCTAAGAGTCCCAAATCCGACATCCATGAAACCTTGCGCCCGGATGAGACGCCTCACTCGACCATAAATTGCCCACGCTCGGCAGTACCTTTGTTTCGTGTGTAATGGCGAAAATTTTACATCCCCTGCCGCGACCAGCCAGCGCCGCCCGATGACGACGTGCCGACCTTGCGCGGCGGCCGGCTACGAGCCGATGCTTGCCTTGACTTCGCCAAAATTCAGTCCGATAACGCGACCGGGATATCGGGGGGCGCAAACGTAACCGACTGCACGACAGGAGGATAGACGTGCGCGCTCCCACCCTAGTCGCCGCCTTTCTGGCGGCGCTGGCCTTCGGCCATTCCGCATCTGCTGCGAACACACCCGACCCGGCCTCGTCCTACAAAGGGATCTGGATATCCACGCCATACCCGTCGCTGGGCGTGGCGGCGGGCGAAGCCATCGAGCTCGAACTCACGGTCCATAATTCAGGAATGCCGCCGCAAAGCGTTGCTTTGTCGGCATCGAAGCTGCCGGACAAATGGACGGCCTTGTTCCTGGGCGGCGGACGACCGGTCGATTCGGCCTTCGTCGCGCCCGACGGCACCGTCGATGTCACGCTGCGCGTGGTGCCCCCCGAAGGCGTCAATACCGGCACCTACAAGTTCGACGTGGCGGCGAACGGCGATGACGGCGGCGACTTCGATCTGCCGATCGAGCTCAATTTCGGCCAATCGATGCCGGCGCGCCTGGGCCTTGCGACCGAGCTGCCGGAATTGCGCGGCTCGCCCAGCTCGAACTTCGACTACGACGTGACGCTCACCAACGAAAGCGGGCGCGAAGCGGTGGCAAAGCTCGACGCCGCCGCGCCCCCCGGCTTCCGCGTCACTTTCAAGGACAGCTATGGCTCGCAGGAGCTGACCAGTGTTCCGGTGAAGCCGGGCGAGAAACGCCAGCTCAAGGTCGCGGTGGAACCGGAATCGGACGTCCAGGCCGGCACCTACCAGGTCGGCATCCAGGCGGCGACCGGCGACAGTACGGCGCAGCTTGCACTCGCGCTCGATATCACCGGCCGGGCGCAGGTGTCATTGACTGGCCGGGACGACCGCCTCAGCACCGATGCGCATACCGGCGAGGACACGCCCATCGTCCTGGTGGTGGCGAACAAGGGAACGGCGCCAGCGCATGGGATCAAGCTCTCCTCGGAAGAGCCGACCGACTGGAAGGTCTCGTTCGATCCGGAGACGATCGACGAGCTCGCGCCCGGCCAGAACGTGCCGGTGAAGGCGACGGTGCGGCCGTCGTCGAAAGCGATCGCCGGCGACTACATGGTGACGCTGACCGCGAGCGGAGATGGCATCAGCAAGTCCTCCGACTTCCGCGTGACGGTGGCGACCTCGACCCTATGGGGCATCGTCGGCCTGGTGGTGATCGCGGCATCGGTGGTGGTGCTGTCGCTCGCCGTCATGCGCTTCGGCCGCCGCTAGGCATGGAGGAACGCCATGCCGAATGCAGTCATCGAGGCCGCCGGCCTCACCAAGCGCTATGGGCGCCAAGTCGCAGTCGATCATCTCGACCTCGCGATCGAGGAGGGCGAGGTGTTCGGCCTGCTCGGTCCCAACGGCGCCGGCAAGACCACGACCATCCTCATGATCATGGGCCTGACCGATGTCAGCGCGGGAACTGTGCGCGTGCTGGGTCTCGACCCCGCGCGCCAGCCGCTCGCGGTCAAGCGCCATATCGGCTACATGCCGGACCAGGTCGGGTTCTACGACACGCTGACCGCACGCGAGAATCTCGGCTATACTGGCCGGCTCGCCGGGCTTGATCGCGCGACCATCGACCGGCGCATCCAGGAGACGTTGCAACGTGTCGGCCTTGCCGAGGTGGCGCGGCACAAGGTGCGCACCTTCTCGCGCGGCATGCGCCAGCGCCTGGGGCTGGCCGACGCGCTGCTGAAGTCGCCCAAGATCGTGATCCTGGACGAGCCGACCAGCGGCCTCGATCCGCAGGCGACGCAGGAATTCCTGGAAATGATCCGCGACCTCAAGCAGGACGGCATCACCATCATCCTGTCCTCCCACATGCTGGAAAAGGTGCAGGCGATCTGCGACCGCGTCGCCTTGTTCAAAGAAGGCCGCATGGCGTTGTGCGGCACGGTGACGGAGCTGGGTCGGCAGGTGCTGGGTGGAGGCCACCACATCCTGGTCGAGGCGCGCGGCCGCGCCATCGCCGAGATGCTGGCGGCGATCCCCGGCATCGTGCAGGTGCGACCCGACAATAGTGCGGACCGCTGGGTGCTGGAGGCGGAGGGAGATCTGCGCTCCGCGGTCGCCGCCAGGATCGCGCAAGGCGGCGGTGAGCTGCTCAGCCTCGGTATCAGGCAGGCGAGCCTCGAAGCGGTCTACGCGCGCTTTTTCGAGGAGGCCTCCCATGCAGCGTGAAGGTTCACCCTGGAGCGGCCTCTGGGCCGTCGTCGCCAAGGAGGCGGCCGATCATCTGACCAGCGCGCGCATGCGCTTTCTCGAGGTGCTGGTCGGCCTCGCCGCGATCGCCGCGGTCTATGCGGCGACCCAGACCATCCGTCAGACGGTCGGCAGCGATCCGTTCCTGTTCCTGACGTTGTTCACGACGGCCAAGGATCCGCTGCCGTCGTTCGTCTCGTTCCTCGGCTTCCTGGTGCCGCTCGCCGCCATCGCGCTCGGCTTCGATGCGATCAACACCGAGCATACACGCCGGACCTTGAGCCGCATCGTGGCGCAACCGATCTATCGCGACGCGCTGCTGATGGGAAAGTTCCTGGCGGCGCTGCTGACGCTCGGTATCCTGCTGGCCGTGCTGTGGCTGGTGGTGATCGGCCTCGGCCTCATCTTCCTGGGGCTGCCGCCGAGCGGGGAGGAGGTGGCGCGCGCCTTCACCTTCTGGGCCGCGACCGTGTGCTATGGCGGCGTGTGGCTGGCGCTGTCGATGATGTTCTCGGTCATCTTCCGCCAACCAGCAACCTCGGCGCTGGCGGCACTGGCGATCTGGCTGATCTTCGCGTTCTTCTGGCCGATCATCGCGCAGCTCGCGGCGCAGGCGATGATTCCGGCGGACACGCCATCCGTCTTCGTGCGGGTCTACCAAGCGGAGTATGAGCCGATCTTCTCCCGCGTCTCGCCCAACTACCTGTTCGGCGAAGCGACGCTGGCCCTGCTCAATCCGGCGACCCGATCGCTGGGTCCGATCTTCATGAGCCAGCTCGAAGGCGCACTGATGGGCGCGCCGATTCCCTTCGGTCAAAGCGTGCTGCTGATATGGCCGCACTTCACCGGCCTGATCGCCGGCACCATCCTGCTGTTCACGGTCGGCTACGTGGCGTTCCAGCGGCAGGAGATCAGGGCGTAGTGAGCGCGCGCGGCGGGCGAGGGCGAGGCCCCGCCCGCCGCAACGGCGCAGATGTTACTGCGTGTTGGTGGTTCCGCCGGTATTGCCTTCCGGCGCTGGCGCCGGCTGAGCCGGCGCGGCTGCAGGCGGCGTTGCAGGCTCGGTCGCTGCGGGCGGCTGGACATTCACGTCGATGTCATTGGAACCGCCGCCGACATAATCGTTGGTGTAGAGGAAGACGAACACGCCGGCGAGGACGACCAAGCCGCCGACGATGAAATAGAGAGTGTTGTTGCCGCCGCCATCACCGCGCGGTGGCGTTGGGACGTTCGGTTCGTAGCTCATCCATCTCTCCCGTACGGTTGGGGCGCACGCTCATAAGCCCGCGCGAAGAGCGCGCAGGGACGCACGCATGACAGAAAAATGGCCGCGGGCGGGGAAGGTTCCCGGCCGCGGCCATATTGCGTGATTGTTAACGCAGGTTACTGGATGCCGAGAGCGGTCTTGGCCGCGCCCAACTCCGTCATACAGGCATCTTCCTCGCCCGCTTCGGCATGGAGCTGCGCCTTCTTCAGCGCCGTGATGGCTTCCGCGTGGCCGCCCGCGGCGGTGTTCAGGTCGCCTGCACGCGAAGTCTCGGTGACGGTGCCGCTCGGCATCGTGGTGTTCGAGCCGCTCGCGCTGGAGTCGGCGTTGTTCTGAGCCTGCACATCGCTGCTGCCGCCGCCGCTCGGTTGCTGCACGCCTGGATCGGTTGCACCGATCGTCGCGTTGGCGCCGCTGTTCTCGTTGTTGGTGTTCACGCTGCTGCCGTTGCTGCTGCTGTCAGCGGTCGTGCTGGTGCCAGTGCTCGTGCCAGTGCTGGCCCCAGTGCCGGTCGTGGCGTTTGCTTCCGGCTGCGGCTGCTGCACGCCCGGATCGCTCGCGCCGATGGTCGCATTGGCGCCGCTATTGCTGTTGGCGACCTGATCGCTGTCCATTGTGCTCGACGTGCCGGTGCCGGTGTCAACCGAAGCGCTCGGGCTCGGCTGTTGCACACCAGGATCGCTCGGGCCGGTGGTCGCGTTCGCGCCCTGCTGCATTCCGAGCTGCTGCTGCAATGCGGCCACTTCCGTTCCGCATGTACCTGCCGCGCTCGCCGTACCTGCCGCCAGCATCAGGCTGGCACCTATCCCGAACGCGAGTGCTGCTTTCCGTGTCATAGGCATTTCTCCACTGTTTTGCCGCCAGCCCTGCCCCGCGATATTGCGAGCGCTCGCCCTGGCGTTACAGGACAAACAGCGGAGGATCGGAAACGTATCGAAATGCTTGCCTACTTTAATGTGATCGCAGCGCGTCAACCGGCCGCACTCGCAAGCGCGCGGGCGATTCGCGTACGAACAACGCGAACCGCCCGCCGTTGCACATCGCGCCTGTTTTCAGGAGCGCCCATTGTTGTCGAAATCGAGCTCGCGCTGCTCCTCAGACTTGTGCTGGCCGCCCGGCGCCGCATCCTCGTTGCGCGTGAAGGGCCGGCGCTGCTCATGGCGCACATAGAGGATGGCGCATGGCGTGCCGGCCAGGCTCTGGCACCCGCGCAGAGCCGGGATCGAATAGTTCGACACCGCGCAGACCGTGTCGTCGCAATAGGTGAAGTACGAATTGCGCCCGTCCGGCGACACCGCGAAGGCGCCGGGCCGCGTCACGCGCACGGTGCGCAGATAGGATGTGATCGCGCCCTCGGTCGCCGGGCTGACGGCAATGGGCGCATCGGAGGGCGGCGTTTGTGCCGTCGTGGCGCAGCCGGCGACGGGTGCGGCGAGGGCAAAGGCCAGGAAAGCGGCGGCGATCTTCGGAACGTGAATCACGATGCGATGTCCTTTTGCCGAATGCGTTTGTCATCTTACGGGTCCGCCCAACCTAGGGACGCATCACGTTCGCGGGAAGTGATCTCGATCATAGCCGGCGATTGAAGAGCGTTGTTCCCTGCCTTAGAGTGCGTTCCTGCGCGCGACAGGGGTTCGTGTATCATGACAATGGCGATGGAAGCGAAGACCGCGGTGGCCGAAAGCCGCGTCGGCGGGTGGCTGCTGATCCTCTTGGTGGCGGTGATGCTGGCTGGCCTGCCGGTGGCGGTCTGGCTGGATGTCAGCAACCTATCGAAGACGGCGCTCAGCCGCCAGGCGGAGGACCTCAGCTCCGTCATCACCGGCATTCGCGGCTACTACGCCACCAACGTCGTCGGCCGCATTCTCGCCGCCCACGGCAAGGACACCAAGCTGGCGCATAATTACCGGGACATCCCCGGCGCGATCCCGATTCCGGCGACGCTGTCGCTGGAGCTCGGCGAGGTGATCAAGGAGCGCCAGGACAACATCGCCTATCGATTCGTCTCCGACCTGCCGTTCAAGAACCGGCCGGCGCACCCGATGGATGCATTCGAGCTGTCGGCCCTCAAGAGCCTGCGTGCCACGCCGGACAAGCCGATGACCGAGGTCGTGCGTGCCGGCTTCAGCAACACGTTCCGCCTGGTGACGCCGATCATCATGGGACCGGCCTGCGTCACCTGCCACAACTCGCATCCGCAAAGCCCGAAGACCGACTGGAAGGTCGGCGACGTGCGCGGCATCCAGGAAATCATCATCACCCAGCCGTTGGCCGGCAACATCTTCTCCTTCAAATACCTGCTGATCTATTTCTTCCTGGTGGCGACCACCGGCACCGCGTTCCTGATCATGCAGCGGCGTCAGGCGCGCGCGATCCGCGCCTTCAACCGCGAGCTGGAGGCGGCGAACGAATTCCTCGCCAGCATCTCCATGAAGATCTCGCGCTATCTCTCGCCGCAGATCTACAAGAGCATTTTCAGCGGCCAGAAGGACGTGGTGGTCCATACCGAGCGCAAGCGCCTCACCATCTTCTTCTCCGACATCAAGGATTTCACGGCGACCACCGAGCGCCTGCAGCCCGAGGCGCTGACCGAGATGCTGAACGAGTACCTGACCGAGATGTCGGCGATCGCGATGACACATGGCGGCACTGTCGACAAGTTCATCGGCGATGCGATCCTGGTGTTCTTCGGCGATCCCGAGACCAAGGGTCCGGTGGAGGATGCGAAGGCGTGCCTGCGCATGGCGATGGACATGCAGCGGCGGCTGGGCGAGCTCAAATCCAAATGGCGCGGCGAAGGGACGGAAGAGCCGTTCGTGGTGCGCATGGGCATCAACAGCGGCTATTGCAACGTCGGCAATTTCGGCAGCAACGACCGCATGGATTACACCATCATCGGGGCGGAGGCGAACCTCGCCGCGCGCCTGCAGAGCATCGCCGAGGGCGGCAAGATCGTGATCAGCTACGAGACCTATGCCCTGGTGCAGGACATCGTGGTGGCGAGCCCGATGCCGCCCATCACGGTCAAGGGCATCCGCCGCGACGTGGTGCCGTACGAGGTCGAGGGGCTGGTGAGCGGCGCCGACCGCAAGGCCCGTATCCTGAGCGAGCATGTGGCCGGCCTCGATTTGCATCTCGATCTCGGCCAGCTTGCGCCGGCCGAGCGCGGCCGCGTGCGCGAGGCTCTGAAAGAGGCGATGGCCGCGCTCGATGCAACCGGCGGAGAGAAGGCCGCGCCGAAGCCGGCGTGACGTCGACGCCTGTCAGCGCGGCCAGGCGCTAAGCCTCACCCCGACCAGGGCGCGCCCTTGATCCGGACATTGATCACGCTGCCGTTGAGGCCGCGATGGACGCGGATCACGCCCTTCTGTGTCGGGTGATCGACGCACGCGTACCAGGATCGGGCAAGGCCGCTCTGGCCGTCGGTGCCGTCGACAGCCGCCGTCGATTCGACCACGCAGATCGCCGGAACCGTTGCGTCCGCCGCGACGCCCAGCTTGCTTTTGAGGTCGGATATGTCGTCGCGCTCGCCGGGGCCGGACATCATGATGTGGCCGAAGCCGCCGGCGCCGCCGGCGATTATCTTGCCCTGGCTATCCACCATCGCCAGCACGTTGAACTCGTTGAAGTCGATCTCGTCGGCGGCATTGCGCACCGTGCCGTCGAACCGGTTGAAGATGTCGGTGATGAGGTTGTCGGGCGCGTTGGCGTCGCGATCGGCGGTGACGTCCGGCCAGGCGATGCCCTCGTATTCGTGCCGCAGGTAATTGCCGACCAGCCCGTTGCAATCGAGCCCGAACCAGGTGTCGCAATAGCTCTGGAAATTCTCCGGCTTCACGATCGCCGGGCTGCCTTCGAGCTCCACCGCGCCGAGCTGCAAGGCCACCTGCACCGCTTCGGGCGAGCCCTTGCCGACGTAAGGATGGCGCAGCAGCGCCCACAGCTGGTCGTCGTTCTGGAACGCGAGGTCGGAGAATTCCTGCTCCTCGATCCCGTTCGGCGTGGAGACGCGGACCCGGATCACTGCGTCCGGATCCTCCTTTCTGCGGATCTGCAGGTCCTTCTTGACCTTGCGGCCGAGGCGCGCGCGCTCGTCCATGTATTTTTCCTGCGCGCCGAGGCGGTAGTGGTCGACCCTGATGTCGGTCGCTAGGTCGTCGGATCCGTCGGACGACGGCACCGTGATGGCGTGATAGCGGAAATAATAATCCACAGGTGATTGCATGACATCCTCCAATAGCCCTCTGTCCCCCGGAAATACGGAGGAGATGCGGGTCGCGTTTATGAATGTCCCCAGGGAGTACGTCTGCGACTTTACAATAATTCTGTGGCACTCGACAGGACGAGTTGGTCTCGGACGGCCGGCTCAGCAGGTTCTTGGCTTTGCATCACCCCTTTGTGCGAGTCGTGACACCGCCGCGCCGGTGATCGACGCGGCGGTGCTGAAAGGTGGCTGATCGCTAGAGCTGGCCGAGCTGGCTCTTGGCCTGGCTCACTTCCTTCATGCAGCCGGGTTCGTCGCCGGCCTGGTCCAGCAATTGCGCGCGCGCCAGCGATTGCGAGGCGGCGTCTGGGTCGGCCTGTGCGCCGGTGGCGGCGCTGGTGGGCTGCCCGGCCTGCGGGACCACCGAATCCTGCGGCGCGGTCTCGGCCGGTACGCCGCCGGCCCCGCCCGCGATGCCGCTGCCGGCGTCCGCCACCATGCCGCCGGTGGCGTCGGTGCCGTTGGGAGCTGGTACCGGCTCAGTGCCGGCGGCAGCGGTCTGCCCGGTCTTGGCGGCAGGGACGGGGATTTCACCCGGCGCCGGAACGGTGCCGCCCGGCGTGCCGGTGTCGGTGGACCCTTCGGCCTGGCTCGCGGCGTTGACATTCGCGTTCGGCTGGTCGGTTGCGCCGCCGGCGACCGTGCCGATGCTGGCGATGGTTTTCTGCAGCGCTTCGATCTCCGCGCTGCAGGCGCCGGCATTCGCCGTGCCGGCCGCGAACAGCAGCCCGGCGCCGACGCCCAGCAGGAGTGCGGATCTATTCATGGCTCGCCTCCGATGTTGCCTGCCGGTCCGGAGCCGCCGGATGCGGGGTTCCGGTGCCGGCCACCAGATTCAAACATCGGCCCAGGCCGAGCGGTTCAGGGCGGCGGGATACTTTATCGTGATCGGATGCGACAGCGCGACGCGCCGGCCGTGGCGCCAGCCCTCCACGCGCCCCCCATCGGGAGGCGCGGCGATTCGCCGAACTTGAGCGTCAGCGCTGGCCGAGCTCGTTCTTGGCCTGTCTCACTTCCTTGGTGCAGCCGGGATCGTCGCCCGCCTGTTCGAGCATCTGCGCCCGCGCCAGCGCTTGCGAGGCAACGTCGGGGTCGGCGCCCTCGACTTTGTTCAACCGGCCGGCCCGGGCCATGTGGGGATTGGATGGTGGGGTCTCCGGCGCCGCCATGTCGCCGACGGCGGTCTGCCCGGTGTCGGCGAGTGGCATGAAGATTTCGCCCGGCGCCGGAACGGTGCCGCCAGGCGTGCCGGTATCGGTGTGTCCCTCCGCGTCGATCCCCGCGTCGAGATTCGCATAGGGCTGGTCGTGTGGCCCGGTGGCATCCGTGTCGATCCGGGCGATGGTCCTTTGCAGGGCTTCGATGTCCGCGCTGCAGGTGCCGGCATTCGCCGTACCCGCCGCGAACAGCAGGCCCGCCCCAAGGCCCAGCATGAGTGCGGATTTATTCATGGCTCGTCTCCGATCTTGGCTATTTCCTGGCGGCCGGGCGCGCGGATTGCCGCAGGCCGAGGGCCGGCCACCGGATTCACATATCGGGCTGGGGAGAAGCGTATCAAAGCGCAGAAACGTTTCAGTGATGCACGCGACAGCGGGACGCAGCCGCCAATTGCGCCCCAGCCCGGTTATCGGCGCCGTGAATATTCCCGGCGCGCATGATCGGCGAGCATCGCAGCGAAGCGCTCGGCATACGGCGGCAGGAAGTGCCGCGGATTCCAGTGGACCACGACCAGCATCTCCAGCGGCTTGCCGTCCTGCACCAGCTTGCGCACCGTGAATCCATCGCTGGGGAGCGAGACGGTCCCTGGCAGGACCGCCAGGCCGCAGCCCGCCTTCACGAGCGCGAGCAGGGTATCGGGCGCATTGCTTTCCAGGAAGACGGTGGTGCGGATGCGTGCCACGCGGCATGCCGCATCGAACAGGGTGCGCGAACCAAAGCCGCTGTGGAGCAGCAGCAGCGGCACATCCTCGAGCTCGGCGATCTCGATCGTGCCCACGGTCGCCCTGCCGCGCCGCCGCTGCCGCCGCTCGCCGATGACGAGCATCGGCACCGCGCCGGCCGGCACGCAGGCCGCGCCGAACTCTGGCTGGTAGCCGGTGAAGGCAAGGTGCAGGTCGCCGCGCCGCAGCGCCTCGACCAGCGCGTCTGCATCGCCTTCCGTCAAGCGCAATTCGACGGCCGGCATGATGCGGCGAAATCGCTGTATGATCGCGGGAAACAGCCGCTGCAGCGTTTGCGGCGTGGCGCCGACGCGCAGCACACCGGCTTTGCCGCCGCCGATCGCGCGCGCCCGCTCGCGGAACGCGCCGGCCTGGTCCAGCACCCGCCTGCCATAGGCCAGCAGATCCTCGCCCGCGCCGGTCAGGCGCAGGTTGCGGCCCGTGCGCTCGAACAGCGCGACTTTCATCTCCGCTTCGAGGTCGTGGATCTGCCGCGACAACGCGGGCTGCGACAGGCGCAAAGCGGCGGCGGCCTTCGAGACGTTCTCGGTCTCCGCCACCGCAACGAAATAGCGCAGGTGCCGCAGCTCCATGTGCCGACTATAGCTGGCAGGCATGGAAAACGGCAGGGATTATGTATTGGACGCAAGGCAGTTCCGCGCCTTAGCCTCGTCCTGCTTTCGTTTTTCCGCCGCCGGTCAGCGGCAAGCTCCAGGAGAAGCGACATGCTTGCGATGACCAGATCCGCCTTCGACCTCGACCGCCTCATCGCCGATTGTCGCGATGCCCTGCGGGAGGACCCGCCGCAAAAAGCGGTGCGCGAAATCCTGGCGCGCGCCCTGTCCGACCCGGCGGCGGTGCGCGATGCGCTGGGTGCACCCAGCCGCGCGCAGGTCCAGAGGCTCCACGTCGCCACCGATCTCGTCATCCTCAACGCGGTCTGGGCGCCGGGCATGACCATCATGCCGCACAATCACAACATGTGGGCCATCATCGGCATGTATGACGGGCGCGAGGACAACATCTTCTGGCGCCGGATCCAGGACGAAGCGGGTGGCAGGGTCGAAGCCGCCGGCGCGCGGGCGCTCTCGACCGGCGAATGCACGACCCTCGGCCACGACATCATCCATTCCGTGACCAACCCGGTCGACCGCTTCAGCGGCGCGCTGCATATCTACGGCGGCGATTTCTTCAACGCCCCGCGCAGCGAATGGGACCCCGAGACGCTGCTGGAGAAGCCGTACAACGTCGAAAAGACCCTGCGCATGTTCGAGGACGCCAACCAGCGCTGTGCCGGAGCGGCGGGCCGGGCTTAGTCCCGCTCAGGCCGGCCGCGCCGCTTCCGGCACCGGCGCCGCGCTGATCGAGAGTCGCCTGCTCGAGTTTCCGCGGCTCATGCGGAGGCCGATTTCTTGCGCCGAGCCCCATCGGCACGGTAGAGTTATCCCCGTGCGTGGCAGTTCTCTGCCGGCTGAGGATTGCGGCCGGCGGCGCCCGCCGATGCTCCGGAACATCCGGAGGACCCTGGACGACACTTTGGATGTTTGTTCGCCCCGGGCAGGGGAGGTCAGGCGATCGTGGATCGGGACGACGGGCACGACAACCCGCCACCGGGGGAGCTCAGCTCCTTCGACATTTCCAAGAGGGGCGGGAGAGAGATCGCCGCCGAGCTCGCGACGCGCATGGCGCGCTGGCGGAGCGCGCGCAAACGCCCCGACGCCCCGGCGCGCGGGCCGCCCGCGCGCGTAGCCACCGCTGACCCAGCTGCCGCAGGGCTGCCTGACGCCCCGCCACCGAACGTCGATCGGCCGTCCCCGCCGACAGTGCTGGACGCGGCCAGGGCAGCCCGCATCCATCAGGCCCTCCGCATCGCTCTGCAAGCCCGCGCGCCGCAGACCGATGACATCAGGACGCGACCGGTGTGGCAGACGCGCTCCCACGACGCGGCGGTCAAGACTGCCCTGGCCGAGGCCTTGAACATGAACGCCATCGCCATGAGGCTCGAGCGCAGCCTCGCTGGGACGCTGCAGCGTGCCCGTGCGATCGGCGTTGGGACGCAGGAGACCGGCATCGCGGCGGGGCGGGCGCTGCGGGCTGCGCTGGAGACTGGTGCCGACGAGACGCTGCGACGGACGCGCGCGTTCGGCGCCGCGGCACAAGGAGCAGGCGTCGCGGCATGGCGCGCGCTCCGTGCAATTGGTCCGGCGGCGGATCGAATCGGTCTCGCGGCATGGCGATCACCGACCATGGCCCTCCGCAACCGCCTCGATGAAGCGCCGGTTCATGCCGGCGCGGTCAGAGCGGCGGCGCAACGTGTCACTGTGATCGCATGGCGCGCGCCGGGGCCGGCGCTCGGACATCGCATCGATGACGCGCTGCGGCACGCCCGCGCGATCGGCGCCGCAGCATGGCACGCAAAAAGAGACCGGGTCGTGATCGCGGGCGCGGCTGCGATTGCCGTTGCGGTCGCCGGCTGGTTCCTTGTGCCGTCCGATCGGCCGGCTTCGCCCGATGCGCCCCGCCAGCCCGACGTGGCGAGCCTGCGAGACGAGGTTGTTGCGCCCGCGGTCCACCCGCCGGAGCCGCCGCAAGCAATCGCTGCGCCGTCCGCGCCCGCGCCGCAACGGCGCTCGCCCGACACCGCGTCAGCGCGCTTGCCGGCAAGGCTGAAGCCGGTATCGCAGGCACCGACGCTGGCCGCGCGGCTGAAGCCGCCCGTGCCTGAGGCGCCCACCGCAGACCCGCCGGCAAGCCAGCCACAGGAAACGACCGGCGAGCCGCGCGGGCGCGGCGACCCCCGGGCCGTCGACAGCGCGGTCGGCCAGATGTTCAGCGACGGCCACGGCCTGTCGCGCCGCAACGGCAGCTCAGCGGGCGCATCGCTGCTTCGGTGAAGTGATCGAGATCGTCACCAGCTCCGACGGCGGCGCGACGCGCGCGCTGCCGGAGCATGCTGGCGCCGCTTCTAAGCGGGGCGCGCCTCCGGTCCATAAGGAATGACCGGATAACCGGATCCGATGATGCCGGCGACCCGGTCCACCCAGCGCGCGATGCTGGGAAAGCCCGGCAGCGGAAATCCGCAATCGGCGGCCAGGTGCGCATAGGCATAGTTCGCGATGTCCGCGATGGTGAAGTCGGTGCCGCCGAGGAACAGGCTCGCGCGCAACGTGCGCTCCAGCGCGGAGAGCGCCCGCATCGCCGCATCGCGCTTGCCCGGCACCAGGTCCTTGTTGAGATCGAGCCGTCCGGTCAAGCTCCAGAAGCGCAGCGAGCCGATGACCGGCTCCACGTAATACTGCTCGAAGAACAGCCACTGCATCACCTTGGCGCGCGCGAAGCGATCGGTGGGCATGAAGCGCGTGCCCTCCGCCAGGTAGCAGAGGATCGCATTCGATTCCGCGATCACGCGCCCATCCTCCAGCACCAGCGCCGGCGTCGCGCCGGCGGGGTTTAACGCGAGGAACTCCGGCGTGCGGCTCTCGCCGGCGAAGATCGCGACCGGCTGCGTGCGATAGGGAATGCCGAGCAGGCCGAGCAGGACCCGGACTTTCCAGCAATTCTGCGATGGGGTGTATTCGTGGAGGGTGAGCATGGTGAGGCCTATGCGCGGACTATTGGCAGAGATCCTAGACCGATTTGATAAACGTACGCTCGCCAACTCTTGCGGTAAAATTAGATTTGCACAGAAATCGACCTACTGCGAGCCGCTGAGTAGACTCGAACTATGCCTTCTTTTTTCGTTTAGCTTTGCCAATGGGCTTTTTAGCGGCAGGCTTCTTGATCCAAGAAAATGCAAACTTATACTCGCCGCCAAACATCCGATGTGTCGATGTAGTCGTAGGGGGCCAATACGGAAGCGAAGGAAAAGGTCATGTAGCTGCGTATCTTGCTCGCAACTATGATGTTCTTGTGCGCGTCGGCGG